>Ga0209227_1000721_pt1 | contig 27764 bp, 18 predicted proteins | sample YNPBryantNP2012_FD_185815 | JGI IMG/M metagenome (GOLD analysis project Ga0209227, IMG submission 185815) | Anoxygenic and chlorotrophic microbial mat microbial communities from Yellowstone National Park, USA - YNP Bryant NP 2012 (SPAdes)... ...
CCTTTTCGGGCCGGCCAAAGTCGGCCCGGTACTCCTCCGCTCCGCCCCAGCCGAACAGCCGATACAGCGCCGGCCCCAGGCTCCATCCACGCTCGCCGCCGCTGCGCCAGTAGACCATCTCACCCCAGCGCAGCGCGCTCAGCCCGATGCATGCCAGCACCAGCACCACGATCCCCACAGCGATCCAACGTCCCTTCTTCATTTCACACCTCCGGATTTGTGGCACAGGCTTTCCAGCCTGTCTGGACAGCCTGGAAAGGCTGTCCCACATCTCAAATCCAGACAGGCTTTCGTGTCACGCAACTGTTCAGGCCGATTTCCGGTCATCGGTGGTTACTATCCGTAATGATAACACAAAAAGGCGAAGAGCCAGAGCGGGAATCGGGTGATGTAGTCCGCAGTCCGGAGTCCAGCGCGTTGTGCCCCTGCATTCGGTGTCAGGCAGCCGATTTGTTGAGGCGGCCCGAGGTGTGAACCGATTTCACGGCGAAAATGAGCCAATCCGTCCAAAGTATCATCAACAGGAAAACGCACCATTTATTCCTCACTCCCATCGGATGTGGCAAGAGAAACAATTTCGCCACTTCATCTCAAAGCCGATATGGACCAGGATCGCTCTTTCCGGCCAGGCGTATGCCCTCATGGGTCGGAAGCCGGTAGAAAGCGCCCTGGATGGGCCGATTGACAGGTGGTACAAACAGGCTATAATATCCGCAGATTTCCGACTGCCTGCGATGCGACCCGATCGCCAGCGCGGATGGATCCGGCATCATGGGGTCGAGTACGACCCCCGGGCCGTGTGGTATACCGGCACGGATGCGGGGCAGGCAATTATCAAATCACAACCCTGCGCGTTGACCGGGACGAGTACTGCCTGAGGCGGTCCCAGAGAGAGCGGGCCGTGGCTGCAAGCTCGCTTGACCTGACGGGCAGGAAAACCACCCGGGAGCCGGCTCCTCAAATCGCCGCCATCATACCCCGGTGAGAGTATGGAGCTGCGGGCAGGCCCGTTACAGCCAGGAGCGCCACAGTCTTGACGGCTGTGGAACTTGGGTGGAACCACGTGGGATACGACCCCCGCGCCCCAGGGCGTGGGGGTTTTTTCATATCAGCAGGAGGAAAGGCAATGGCTGAACAAAACGAATACCAGAAAGATTGTCTCCAAAGGGTGCGTCATTCCGCTTCACATGTCATGGCTCAGGCTGTATTGGAGAAGTTCCCCACCGCCAAACTCGCCATCGGCCCGGCCATCGAAAACGGCTTCTACTACGATTTCGACCTGCCCCGTTCGCTGACGCCGGACGACCTGGCCGAGATCGAAGCGCGTATGCGTGAGATCATTGCTGAGGGACACGATTTTGTCTACCGCGAGGTCTCTGAAGAGGAGGCACGCCGCATCTTTGCCGACCAGCCATACAAGATCGAGCTGATTGAAGGCATTCTCGCCGGCGGGGTGGACGAGGACGGCAATCCGCTTACCGAAGCGCCCAAACTCTCGATCTACCAGAGCGGTCCGTTCGTTGACCTGTGCCGCGGGCCGCATGTGGCAAATACGCGCGAAATCAACCCCGAAGCCATCAAGCTCCTCAATGTGGCCGGCGCCTACTGGCGTGGCGATGAACGTCGCCCGATGCTCCAGCGCATCTACGGCACAGCCTGGGCGACCAGGGCGCAGCTCGAAGCGTACCTGGCCTGGCTGGAAGAAGTCGAGAAACGTGATCACCGCCGGCTCATCAAGGAACTGGACCTGATCAGCTTTCATGAGGAGGTCGGCGCCGGACTGGTGCTCTGGCATCCCAAGGCCGGGCGCATGCGTGTCATCATCGAGGATTACTGGCGCCGGCTGCACTACGAGGGTGGTTACGAAATCGTCTTTACCCCGCACATCGGGCGGGCGTTGTTGTGGGAGACCTCGGGCCACCTCAACTTTTATAAGGACGGCATGTACGCGCCGATGGATATCGAAGGGCAGGATTACTATATCAAGCCAATGAACTGCCCGTTCCACGTGATGATTTACAAATCTAAGCTGCGCTCCTACCGTGAGCTACCCCTGCGCTGGGCAGAGCTGGGCACTGTCTACCGCTTCGAGCGCAGCGGCACACTGCACGGGCTCCTGCGCGTGCGCGGCTTTACTCAGGACGACGCGCATATTATCTGCACGCCGGAACAGATTGACGATGAGATTCTGCGCGTACTGGACTTCAGTCTGAATCTGTTGCGCGGCTTTGGGTTTGAGGAGTTCAAGATCGAACTCAGTGTGCGCGATCCCAGACGGCCGGAAAAGTACGCCGGCTCTGATGAGATGTGGGAGCAGGCCGAGGCGTCGCTGGTCAAGGCACTCCAGACGCGCAACCTGCCCTATGAGCGAATGGAAGGCGAGGCGGTATTCTACGGGCCCAAGATTGACATCAAGATCAAGGATGCGCTCAATCGCCTGTGGCAGTGCACGACGATCCAGTTTGATTTCAATGTGCCGGGCAGATTCGATATGACATATATAGGCGAGGATGGGAAGGAGCACCGTCCATATATGGTGCACCGTGCGTTGTTGGGCAGCCTGGAGCGCTTCTTCGGTGTGCTGGTGGAGCACTATGCCGGCGCCTTCCCGGTCTGGTTATCTCCTGTGCAGGTGCGCCTCATCCCTATTGCTGACCGCCACGTCGAATACGCCCGCGCTGTGGCCGCACAACTCAAGGCAGCCGGGCTGCGCGTGGAGATTGATGACTCCGATGAGCGCATGCAGGCCAAGATACGCGACGCGCAGTTGGAGAAAATTCCTTATATGCTCGTCATTGGTGATAAGGAAATGGCTGCCGGACAGGTTAATCTACGGCTGCGCGATGGCCGGATGCCCGGCAGCATGTCTGTGGGGGAATTTATTGCCCTGGCACAGGAAGCTGTCGCCGAGAAACGGCTGCTTTAGCCTCACTACCTTTGGGCTGACTGGAAGTCAGCCTCTCTGGGCCGCAGGCCTTTGGTCGGCCTGCGCCGGCCAGGGGATGGCGTCGGCGCAGGCCGACGCCCGGCGTGGAGCGCCCAACCAGGCCGAATTCCAATCGGCGATCCAGTGCATAACTCGGAGTGTAAACAATTATGAACCACCCCGCGGGATTCCGAAGCAAATTCCAATCCAGGGGCGGAGTCGAGGTGGCCGTCTGGCATTTTGCATTACAGACAATTCTGACATATAATGAACATACCTGCTCCCACACGTAGCCGAAAGCGAGGTGTGTTAGCGTGCAAATCCTGAAAGATGCGCTGATCATACTTCTTGTAACCGTCGGGGGTGCTGCGGCTGTAGGTGCCTACATCAGGCTGGCCATGTTCACCGGGCAAGATGTGTCCACAGTGGCGACCACATGGTTGGAGGCGGGGATCTTAAGCGGCGTCATCTATCTGATCCTGGCGCTTAAATTCTCCAGCCTGTTGCTCATCTTCCTGGTGGCGGCCCTCTTTGGCTTTCCTTTCTTCCTCTTCCTAAAATTCCTGGAGCCGTCCAACAGACAGTTCCGCTGGTGGATAATCTACCTGGTCTGGCTCTACGTATGGTGGACGGCGCTGCTGGGCTGGCGGGCCGGCTGGGTTGGGCTGCTGACCGTTACCCTGCCTGCACTTCTGGTGGCCGGAGGGGGGCTTTTCTTCGTGGCCGGTTTTCTCCTCCCGTTCCCCGAGCAGACGCTCTACCGGGGAAAGCGCACCGGCCGTGCCCCCGGCGGCATCCCCACTCTGGCGGATGAGATCAAGGACTTCGTAGCACTGCTGCGCTACCCTCAGAATCGAGAGGTACGCAAAGAGTGGTTTTACCGGCGCCGCATGGCTCTGCGCTCGCTGCTGAGCTTTCTCCTCGGTACAAACTTCCCCTACTACGTGGTCATAGACGAAAAGATCACCGAGCGCACCGAGGACTCGCGCACCTGGCTGCCGGACAAAGAAAGGCTGGTCAAAAGGCTGAGTGGAGACCTGTTCGGCAACTTTATGGCCGGACCAGGCATTGTGCTGACCGGGTGCGACCACACGGTGGCCATCTCCACCGGCCTCAGAGTTAAAGGGGCCAAAGGGCCTGGCATAGTCTTCACCTACGCTGCGGAAAGCCCAACCCACGTGCTCGATCTGAGGACCCAACTGCGCGCCTTCCCCGTGGAGGCTATCACTAAGGACGGGATCGCTGTAAAGGTCATTACCTTTCTCCCATTCAGGATCGGGGCGGGGAGTGAGCAACCGGTGCTGGGCAAGGGCTTCCCTTACCGTGCCAGTGACGCATTCAAAGCTATCTGCGCGGATCAGACGTACCACACTGATATATCCCAGTCGCCAGAGAGCATGAAAGAGCTGCGATGGTACGATCTACCCGAGCTTTTCGGCGAGCGCATTGTGCGCGACATCATCTCCCGCTACAGTTTCGACGAGCTATATGCCCCATTTGAACTGCAGGATGAATCAACTCCGATACCTCGCCTTAAGATCGCTGCAGAACTGCGCGAACGGTTGGACCAGATCCTGCCCGCGTATGGTATCCAGCGCGTGGGCGGCGGCATAAGTAACCTGATGCCGGTTGACCCGGGTGTGATAGAGCGGCGGATCAGGAGCTGGCAGAGCGTATGGACACGCCGGATTATGCTTCAACTGGCCGATGGTCAATCCAGACGTCTGCAACTTGTGGAGCGTGCCCGTGCTCAGGCCCAGATTGACCTGATTCTGGCGATCGGAAAACGGCTGGAGCAGATGCGGAATCTAAATATGGATGGCATCGTCTTTTATTTTGTTTCAGTGCTGGAAGAGCTGGCCAACAGACCCACACTGCGTCGCCTCCTTCCTCATGATACGGATCAGGTATTGAAGGAGGCGCTCCGGGCAGTAGGCCATACTCAGAGTAGCAGCGAGGGTATTCCCACTCAGGTTGAGACTTCTCCCGGGGAGTGAGATGATGCGACTGAGGCTTCTGAACCAGAACTTTTACCGTCAGCTATTTTTTCTGGCGGTGATCCTGCTCCTGATGGCGTGCAGTTTTGTGGCAGAGGTCCACCGGCGCCAGATGGTGGCACCGCAGCGCGCTCCCTTAGAGCTGCCAGAAGGTAAGCTGCCCGCGATAGTACAGGCCTGGTTTTTTCTGCTGGGAGCGTTGCGTCTGCTCCCGAGCACTATCTGGAACCTCCTTCCCACTCTGGCAGCATTGGGCGTGATTCCCTGGGTGGCTTCCCGCTTTATCCACACCCTCTACGATACAAAAGATCTCAGTGAGGCACACAAGTTCCTGCAAAATAATGTGTTCGGCATGGACTCGCTGAGGCCATTCATGATCATCAAAGGGGGGCAGATCACTGTGGGCGGGGGCACGCTTTACGACCGGGTGGGTGGACGCGGATTCCTGATCGTTTACAATGACAGCGCAGTGGTGACCGAAAAAGGGGGACGCCTGGCCCGGGTGATCGGTGGACCGTACTTCGGATTCCTCGAGGCATTCGAGCGCGTCTGGGAGACCATAGACCTGCGTCCTCAGCACTGGGTATACACTGTAGAGGCGATGACCAGGGATGGGATTCCCGTTGCCTGCGAGGCCGACGTTACCTTCAAGATTGACGATCGCTATGTTGATGAGGCGGGGAATGTACGCATCAAGACCCCCTCCGACGCTGAGGTGGAGTTGCCTGACGATGTGGCAATCGCTGCGCGGTTGGAGCAGACCGGGATAGGTAAACCGCTCCCCTACACGGAGGAGGCGGTGCTCAGAGCGGCTACCAGCATATGGGTGCGCATCAAGCAGCCTGATCACAAGGAGCAGCTCAGAAAGTGGACAGGGCGGGTGGTTATCGGGGATGTGGAGGGTATTCTGCGCAACATCATCGCTGGCTACCGCCTGGACTGGTTGATTCGATCACCAGGGCCGGGTCAGAAGCATCCTCGTGAAGAGATTCGCGAGCAGTTGAGACAGAAGCTGGAAGCCGCTTTTCCGGTGGGCAACCCTGTGGGAGTGCGGATCCTGGACGTTGACCTGGGCAAGATTGATCTGAAGGACAAGAAAATCTACACCCAGTGGGTCGAGGCCTGGAACGCTGATTGGGAACGCAGAAGACTGGAGGGAGAAGCGGAAGGGGAGGCAGAACTGGCGCGCCTGAATGCTGCTCAGGTGCAGGCACAGGCAGAGATGGTGCTCACCCTTGTGGAGGCGCTCCGTCCTCTGGCCACTTCACCGGAGGCGGTGTCCCCTTACCTGCTTGCCATGCAATTTATCGAGACTCTGCGCTGGATGGCCTATGACCCGTTTAAGCGCATGTTCCTGCCACCAGAGATAATGCGCACCATCAACGAGCTGGAAAAAATCGTGCTCGGCACAGGGCGTCCCACCGAAGACACCGTATCAGAGTTTGGGCGTTATCTGGTTGAAACGAGGAGATGATCGGTATACCAGCCGCATCCGCGCCCCCTGCACTGGCGTATGTTGAGCAGTCCTCGCCGCTTGTCCGGCGTCTGCTTGAGTACTGCCGCTCCGCCATGCGAGAGCAGAGGTGGGATCATGCCCGGCTTTGCGCGCAGGACGTGATAGCCATCTGCAAAGAGAGCGGTGATCATCTGGGAGAAGCGCTGGCGCTCATCCACCTGGCCGATTTCTGCTGCGAAGTGGGGGAGCTGGGAGAGGCCATAGAGCGCTGTGCGATAGCGTACCAGCTCTTCCGCCAGCAGGCGGCGCCCGTCCAGCGGCATAATGAAGCTGTGGCAGCTTACGCCCTGGGCCTGCTGAGTGAGCTACAGCCGACGGGTTTCACCGATGCCCTGAGCTGGTACCAGGAGGCTGCGCAGCTTTTTGGGAGAGCGCGTGAATACTGGGCCACTATAAACGACGGCGCAAAGGTCAGACTTTGTAACGAAACTCGTGGCACCATCGAGGAGCGCATCGAGCGTATACTTAAGAGCCGCCTGAAGCAACCCTGGCAGGCGGCTTTCGACGTGTGGAGATGGGACAGCCGGGAGACCCCATTTTCCAGGGATAAGGAACTGCGCGGTTATGTCCAGAATGATGGGCGCATCCTGATCGGTGAGGCCGTCTATCACCCCAGCCCGAGGATCGAGTTCAACAGGGCGAACTACTACTTTGCCCTCCCGGTGCAGGAGGATCGCCTTGTTATATCGGATGTACAGGCCGGCAGCTACCTGCTCATTCGCCAACAATGGAAGGTTATACAGGATAGTGTTGGGATCGTGTGGTTGCGTGGCAGAGGCTGGGTGGCGGCCGACTTCAAGTTCGAAGAAGGTGGCATCAGATTCTACCCACGCCGGCCCACGATCATCGGTGGTGCACAATCTGCTCCGGGCGACCCCGACACAGTGCTGAAGGGATACGTCACCGCCGTGCTGAAACCCGGAAGTCAGTAATGGACGATCTCCTCGCAATTGTTCTCTCTTTCATCTACGTCTTCCTTGCCCTGGGCGCAGCCGAGGCTTTGCGCAGATGGCGTGGCTACGCGGTGGACTTTACACGCAAATTCGTCCACATTGCGGTCGGCATGTGGGCGTATGGGACGGTTTTGCTGTTCAGACAGCGTGGCGCAGCCATCATCCCGCCGCTGGCTTTCGTGGTCATCAACGCTATATCTTACCGGGTGGGGATGTTCAAGGCTATGGAGACAGGGGAAAAGGGTCACTTTGGTACGATCTATTTCCCTATCTCCTTTGCAGCTTTGATCTGGCTGCTGTGGGACCGCCCGCACCTGCTGGTGGCAGGCCTGATGCCGATGACATGGGGGGATGCGCTGGCTGCCGTGGTGGGGCGGCGTGCTGGCAGGCATTATTATACCCTCTGCGGGAGCAGGCGTTCCTTAGAAGGCTCGCTGGTGATGTTCGTTGCCGGGTGGATTACGGCGCTCGTCCCATTCCTTGTGCTGGCTGCGCCCCCTGTTGCTCCGGGCAGAGCCGTCGGGATGGCAGCGCTCACTGCCTTCGGCGCGGCCGTAATCGAGGCAATTTCCCCCTGGGGCATAGATAACCTGACTGTCCCGGCGATCTCAGCGCTGATATTGGTTCTGCTCTCTCCTTAACTGATAGTGGCCTGTGGAGCAGGGCAGGCTGGGGATGGTTCATTTTCTCTGTGAAATCGGTTTGCACTTGGGGCTACCGTAACTACCTGCGTGCCGACTGAAGTCGCCCGCCATAGGCCTTCGGCCCCCGGTCGGCCTGCGCCAACCGGGGCGTCGGAGCAGGCCGACGCCCGGCACAGCGTACCCAGGAGGGCGGATTTCCAATCAGCGCATGGCGGCAGGTCAATCGGGTAGGTAGTTACGGGCTACCTCAAAAACCCGGCTGCCTGACGCTGAATGCAGGGGCGCAGCGTGCCGCGCCCAAAGAGGCTGATGATTTACATCGGGCGGTATCGGCGCGTAACTCAAAGTGTTGACCAGTTATGAACCGTCCCGCAGGCTGAAGTACTGTTTGGCCTGGTTGGCCTGATCTTTTTGGGCGCTTTCAATCGGGCTGAACGGCCGCGTTGAATCACCGATAAAAGGGAGACCTCATGCGACCATTTATTATCCACGAGTTCAAAGTGTTCGCTCCGATGACACTCAATGGTCAAAGCGCGTTTGCCTGGCTGGATACAGGGGGAGCAGGACACGCAATTTCTCCTGTTGCCGCGACGGGAATGGAGGAGGTTGGTAAAGAGACTGTTCTTGGAGCCTTGGGGTGGGAAGAGCGGAGGGTTGTGCGTATCGCCAGCCTCGGTTTTCTCGGTGAGTCGTTTTGTGACGTGCAAGCCAGTGTAGAGAACGTGCTTGCAGCACTTGAGGATGTCCCGTTTACGGTTAGCATGAGGCTAGGGGCACCAATATTGCTTGCCAGGCCACTGGTTGTGGATTTCAAACGGCTCAAAATTGGCTTCGTCTTGCCCCCTTTCCGTAGCGATTTGATACGCGTCCCACTTGAGTTAGTTAAGGGGCTGCCTCTTTTTGATGGCTATCTGGGTGCGAAGCCTGTGCGTGCCATATTCGATCTTGGCGCAGGCTTTTCGGTGTTAAATTCCGCAAGGCTTGATGAATTTGGATCGGAGTTGGAGTTTGTTTATTCCGAGGAAGTGACCGACCCAAGTGGCGCCGTAGCCGTCATTGAGGTACGGCGTCATCCGCGATTGGGGGTGGAGGACGTCCTGCTGGGAGAGTGTGAATTTCTCACCATTGATCTTACCGCGGTGGAAGAAAAGTTGGGTACGCGGGTTGACCTTGTATTTGGGGTCAATACTATGCTGCGGTCGGGGCGGGTTTGGGTGATTGATTCACACCCAAGCAATATATGGCTTGCCGATGCTGGGGTTGAGGTGGTTGATTCAGTGCAATGCTGACCGGTGTGTCCGAGGAAGCACTGGCCTGAAGGGTTCGAAGGTTCTCCGGCCTTCTTCTCGCGGAGTCCGGCCGTTCGGCCAATACCCCCGCCGCGACTCGAACGCGGGCCACCGGCTCCGGAGGCCGGTGCTCTGTCCTGCTGAGCTACGGGGGCACCTGCAATCCGATTTTACCACACGCTGCCCGCATACGCAAGTTCAAAAAGCGCCAAGTTGACATTGCCCGATACGAATGCCCAGCTTTTCGGCGGCGTTGGCTACGTCCAGCCTGGGGATGCCAAAACGGGCTGCAATGGCCCAGGCGACGGCGCAGGGCAGCCGCTCCAGAATCAATCCCTCCCGGATGGCCTGCTCCAGTTCTGGGGCAACTGCGGCAGCCGGCGTCACAATGCTCTTCTGCTCACCATAGCCGAATAGCCCCAACTGGCAGCGGACGAGCCGTACATTCAGTGTATCGGCGGCTGCGCCCACAGCCTGGGGACTTACGGCCAGTTCCCCGGCGATGCGGAAAGCTTCTGCACAGGGGAGCTTCCCCTCTCTGGCATGCTCCTGAATCGCTGCGATAATCCTCGTGTCCATTGTGTCCTCACCTGAGTAACTGCCTGTCCTCTCGCAGTTTGGGTTAATCTGCGGGAGGGTAACTTACCTCAAATGTTCGAGCAGACAGCGCGCTGTGCGTTGCCACGTAAACGTCGCTGCCCGTTCCAGTCCAGCCTGACGCAGGTTGTTGCGTAAGGCGTCATCGTCAAGCAATTGCTCCATTGCGTATGCTATGGCCGCGGTGTCCCTCGGGTCCACCAGGAGCGCGGCATCCCCCACGACTTCGGGCAGGCTGGTGGTATTGCTCGTGATGACCGGCGTACCGCTGGCCATCGCCTCCAGAGGTGGCAGGCCGAAGCCCTCATACAGAGAGGGATAGACCAGCATGCTTGCCTGACGGTAGAGGGCCGGCAGGTCGCTCTGGGCAACGAAACCTGTAAGGACGACGCCGTTAGCGCGGGCACGTTCGAGCAGTGTGCCGCTGCCCCAACGTTCTATGCCTGCCCAGACCAGTTGTGGCGTCTCCGGTCGGCGCTCGCGTAGAAGCAGGTAAGCGTCGAGGAGGCGGGCCAGGTTTTTGCGCGGGTGGATATTGCCCACTGCAAGGATGTAGGGTTGGGTAACCCCGTAGCGGGCGATGGCAGCCCGGTCTGCAGCTATGGTTGCGTCATCGCCGGCCGGCCTGAACCCGGCCCCAACGCCGTTGTGGATGCTCACCACTTTCCCCTGGTCCGGCCGGTAGAAGCGCAACAACTCGCGCCGGGAGAATTCAGAGTCGGTGACGATCAGGTGGGCCTGGCGCACGGCCATGCCGGTCAGAAGCCGCATGTACCAGGCTATAACCGGGGGGAAGTACTCGGGATGTGCACAAAAAGACAGATCGTGCACCACCACGATGCCTTTACAAGGCAAGAGAGGGGGCAGGAAGAAATTGGAGAGATACCACTCGGCCCTCAGGCGGTACAACGCCAGCGTTTGTTGCCAGAGGAAGAAGTTCAGGCGGCGGTAGGTTCCCAGATTCACACGGGTAAAGGATGGGGGGGCAGGAGGCATGGAGTCCCACTGAGAGGTAAGCAGGCTCACGTGGGGCCGTTGGGGCAGTGCTGCCAGCCCCCAGATAAGACCCAGCAGATACGACTCGTTTCCCCCGCGCCGCCGTCCGATCTCCGAGGCGTTGATGACCAGGTGCATATCAGCGAGCTCCTGTCATGTCGAGGTACAGCTCCTTCACCATGGCGTACTTACGTTCCCAGGTATGGTAACGGTACACCTTGCTCTGTCCCCTGAGGCCCATCTCTGCCCGTTCCTGTGGATGGTCGAGCAACCAGGAGATCGCCTGCGCCAGCGCGTCAATATCGCCGAATGGCACCAGCAGTCCATCCCTGCCGTCCTCTATGACGTCGGTCACGCCCCAGGTACGTGCACCGATCACCGGTTTGCCGTAGAGCCAGGCTTCCAGATACGCGATGCCGAATGAATCGGTACGCGAGGGCAGGGCGAAGATATCGGTGGCAGCCAGAAGGTCCCGTTTGTCCTCCTCCTTGATGCGCTCGATTACGTTGATGCGCAGACGCACCGAGTGAGGGAGGGCTGCCACATACTGGCGGAAAGCGGTCATTGGCGAGCCTGCCAGCACCAGGTTCACCGGACACTCAGCGTTCCACAGCCGGCGCACGGCTTCGACCAGGTGAATCGTGCCCTTATCATAGGTCATAGAGGAGATAGAGGTGACCAGTGGACCCTCTATGTTATGGTGATAACGGAAGCGTCTGCCGGCACCTCCTTCCAGATCGGGGGGGTGCACGCCCGGCCCTACGACGTGGATGCGTTCCGCCGGTACGCCATGCCCTTCGTAGAAGCTTTTCTCGGTGGGGGTCTGGGCGACGACGGCATCGGCGGCACGGACAAGTTCGATCTGGTGGCGCATGGTATAGAAGCGACTGAGTGCATCCCGGCCGGGGGCCGGGCCGGCGCCGAGGTGGGTAAGGGGGTAGATCACGAAGGGGATACCTCTCCGGCGCGCGAAGCGCAGGCCGGCTTCGAGGAGCGGTTCGAAGCAGATATTCATGCCGCCCACGATGTCGAACTCCTCGCGCGTCTGCTCCAGCCAGCGCCAGAGGCCCGGCACCCAGGGGGTGACGCGCGCCAGGTAAGCCAGCCAGGCGACCGGGACCGGTCGCAGGTGGGAGAGGATCCAGAGCATGCGTCGCCAGGCCGGGTAAGCCAGGCCTGGCGCGGGCAGGTGGTGCAGGGGGAAGCGCAGAGTGCGCACCCCGTGATCTTCCGTCGCCGGCAGGGTCACGCGGCGCCGGCTGGGGTCCCACAGCAGCTCAAAGTCCAGCGCGTCGGTGACGGCGACGGTCACATGATGGCCGTCGGCAGCGAAGCGGTTGGAGAGTTCCCGCAGGTACTGTTCAGCGCCGCCGTAAGCAGGCCAGTAGCGAAGGGTAAGGTGCAGGATACGCAACTTTCACCCACTCCTGGTATTGCCTGACCGTATCTCCAGATACGACTCCACTGCTGCCAGCCGTGCGCGCAGCAGATCTATTTCCATCCGTTGCTGCTCGCACGTCTCGATCAGGTACATCATCCCTTCCCCGTACGTGCGGTTAACCGCTGTCTGCTTCTGGGCCAGTTGGCGGGTATAGAAGAGCACCAGGTCATGCAGGGCGAACTTCAGTTTTTTGACCAATCCGCCGATGAGCGGCACGGCCGCCGGGCGCAGGTCAAGCTCCAGGTGCAACGCCTCCTCGCGCATCGCACGTTCTATGTCGGAAACGGGAATCGCCCTGGCGTGGGTGGGTTCCTCAGGCTGCAGGCCGGCTTGGGCCGCCTGACCGGCGCTGCCGTAGAGCGCTTTGACCTGCGCCAGCCGCGCCATTTTGCGCACTTCGATCTGGAGAGCATGGAGGGCTGTGTTCAACTCCTGAATCACCGTGATCAACATCTCATTTATCTGGCACAGATGGATGATGATTTCGCGGCCGTTTTTCGTGTCACGCGAGAGGTCCAGGAGTTTTTCCCTCACCCTGTTCTGATACTGTCGCACTGACTGAATTCCAGCCCCCAGATCGTCGTGGGAAACAGCGCTCTGGAGTAACTCAAATTCGATATTCTGGATCACCTCGTCCGCGCTGATCGTTCTCATACGGGCTACCCCCTTCACTGCCGGGCTATCACGGCCCGGTAAGCTTGCTCGAATTGATGGGCCATCTGGAGATACGTGAATTTCTCCAGCAACCGTTGTCGGCCTGCCAACCCCATCTCGCGCAGCCGTGCCGGCGCGCGCAACAGCGTCAGGATCGCTTCGGCGAGAGCCTTAGGAGCCCCCGGGTCAACCAGCAGGCCGGTCACGCCGTGCTCGACCACTTCGGGGATGCCACCCGCGTGGCAACCGATGACCGGTTTGGCATAGTTCATCGCCTCCAGGTAGATCAAACCGAACGATTCGTACAGCGAAGGGGCGACGAAGAGATCACAGGATTGATACAGTGACTGCAGCGCTTCATCAGATACCATTCCTTTGAATTCGACGCGGGAGGCATAAGAGCCATAGCGGTGGGCGAAATAGGTGGGATAATCCATCCCCGTACGTCGCAGGAATCCATCATGTGTGCTGTTATCCTGCCCGGCGATAATAAATTGCACCTCTGGTATGGCCTGGAGCACTACAGGGATGGCCCGGAACAGGTCCAGGATGCCTTTGCGCTTCTCTAACCTCCCTACATATAGCACTTTCAGCGGTCCTGCCTGACGCTCCGGATCGAATGGGCGGATAGCCTCATCTGCCACCGGCACGATCCCGTAGGGCACGACAGCGTATTGCCCGGCGGGGATTTCTATTTGGTATACGCTCTGCACGAACTCCAGAGTAGCCCGTGTGTTGGACAGCACATAGCTGGCTCGCTCGATCAGGGTCCGTTCCATCTCCGCCAGTAAGCGGAGGTCTTCGCTGCGCTCACCGTGGAGATCCGCTACCTGGCGGGACGTGGTGACCAGCCTGACCACAGTGGGCACGATCCCGCTGATCGTCGTGACCAGTCCTTCGCACTGCCAGATCGGGGAGTCCACGATCTGGACGCCGTCGTTGGCAACCAGCCGACGCACCTTCTCATAAACGGTATGGCTGTAGTTCAGAATGTGGAACAGGTTGGGGAAGCGACGGTACATGCTGTAGCGCCCGGTCTGCTGGGGTATATGGTGAACATAAGCGCCATCGTAAAACGTTACCTGTTCTGCCTCGCCGCAGGTGATAACGTGGACTGTGTGGCCCAGCTCGAACAGGCCCTTAGCCATCAGGTGCGTAAGGCGGCCCACGCCATCATAGTGAGTAGGCGGATATTTACTGCTTAGAAGGCAGAGCCGCAACGGGGGTGCGGGCAACTCGCGCAACAATGGTGGCTTTCCGCTTACCGGATCCACGGCGCCCTGCAGAGTGGATTGTTCATTTTGGAAACGGAGGATAGATGCGGAAGTTTCTGTCCCCACAGCAGACTCTCCTGTTGACCGGGGAAGTAGCCGGCGTTTGGCGAACAACCCGGCGAGCGTCCCAATGGTCAGAGCGTAGAGTTCTCCCAGGCGCATGATCCAGAGCTGCGCCAGCGTGATCTTATGCTCGCGCCACAACTGCCCGTAGTCCATCCAATGGCCATGCACCAGGTGGAGGCAACGCAACACAATGTTGCCCACGGCGTCACCAGCGCTCAGACCGTTCTTGATAGCAAAATAGACCCCTGAGCGGGTCTGCAGCCACCATTTTCCGTAGTAGCTGAACATCCTCCGGTGGCGGCTGGAAGCGGGAACGTGATATACCGGCGCCTCCAGCACCGGATGGATCACGTGACCGGCGCGCACCATCCGCAGGGCCAGGTCGGTCTCCTCGCCAATATAGAAGAAGAATTCGTCGAAGCCGCCGACCTCCAACAGGGCCTGTCGGCGGAAGGCCATATTCGTGCCCATCATACGCGCGGTCCACTGGCATCCCATCCCTGGCGGTGTGAGATGCTCCAGCCAGGAAGTGCGCACATCCTTATGTTCAAACAGTGACGACATGATCCCGATGCGGTGCTGCACCCGCGATTCCTGCGGATATATCATGTACACCACTCCGCCGGTCCCGGCAAGGTACGGGTCTTCAAAAAGATATGCCAGTTGCTCCAGCCAGCGCTGGCAGGGCACCGCGTCGTCGTCAATGTAGGCTACGATGTCGCCGCGCGCCGCCAGCAAACCGATATTGCGCGACCGGCTGAGGTTGGCAGCAGGGCAGTGCAGGACCTGCACCCGCCCTTCGTACAGAGACAGGACTTTAAGTGTATCATCGCGCGTGGGGCCGACAACGACGATTACCTCGAAGTGGGGGTAGGACTGGTGCTCCAGGGCATGCAGGAGCGTCTGCAACGGTCCGGCACGATCGGTGGTGTTCACCACCACCGAGAACGTCAGAGGTGTGGCTCTTCCTTCGATGGTAACCATCGTGTGTTGCTTACCGTTGCACCAGCGGGAGGTAAACCTGCCTGCCGTTGATGATGATTGCGGACATGAATGTACCGCTGCCCGATCCTTCGGACTCGTCGGTATAATTGTAGCTGCCGTTGAAGATCAGCGCGGTGGTTTGAGCGTAATTGGTGGGCACGTTGACGGTCAGCCCGTAGCTGATGGTCACCTCGCCGCCGGCCGGCACATTGCCAGACCACGTCACCCGCCGCGTATCGGCATTGTAATTGCAGGTCCCGCTGCTACATGTCGGCCCGCTGGAGAGTGAGAGGCCAAGTGGTGCGGATGGCGTGGGGAGCTGGTCGGTCAGGCTGACCGTCGTGGCCGCCCCGGCGCCGGTATTGGTGATCCTTATCTGGCGCGTGACCGCGTGGGATACACTGCCGCCGGCCTTGATGTTGCCCGGCGTGACCAGAGTGGATACCGAGAGATGTGCCGGCTGCAACTGGTACTCATCCGCCCCAACATCAGCAGCCGCGCCGGCCGGCCGGTTCTCCCCATCAATGTCCACTGCGACCGTGCTGCCAGTAGCCCGGTCGCGAGCGGCTGAAGTCCTGCCGATATGATAATAATAGGAGGGAGCGCCAGGGCTGACGAAGGCCGGGTTGCCGGAAGGGACTTCATGGGTATTACTCACGCTACCCCCGCCGCCGTAGTTGGAGTTATTGTTGTTATAGAACAGCGTATAGTCCAGCACCAGCGTATCCCCGCTGCTCTGGGCCATCACCGCCGGCGACCATGAAACGGCGCCGGTGTGGTTGGCAACGATGGAGTAGTAAAGCCGCGCAGTGCTCCCCCCAATGCCGGAGCCGGGGTAGTTCAGCGAGATCAACCCCGGCGCCGTCATCGTATCCAGGATGGTGTTGCCGGCGAGGGTGACGTGTGAGAAAGTCAGGTCGGTGTTTTGGCTGAAAACTCCCCCGCCGCCGCCCCAGCGGTTGGCGCCGGCGCCGGCCTCGGCTCTGTTGTCGGCGATGATCAGGTTAATGCCGGTCACTGTGCTGGATGCACCCCATGGATCCGGCACCCGCGTAAAGTACAATCCACCGCCGCCTGCATCGCCGCCATCTGCTCCTGCACCGCCGGTGCTGGTGTTATGGATGATGTACAGGCGCTCCAGCCAAAGCCTGCTATCTGTGGACATGATCGCGCCACCACTGGCCACTCCACCCGCGTTGCCAGAAGCTCCGCCAGTAGCACTGTTGCCGCGCAGCACTCCGTTGGCGATGACAACCTGATCCGTGTTTTTCTCGAAGAACAGAGCGCCGCCCGCGGCTGTGCCGCCTTTTGCAGAACCGCTGCCGCCAAGCGCCCGATTGCCGTTTGCAAAGACCCAGTAGAGTGCCACTTTGTTCAACTGCATCGCTGCACCGCCGCCCAGGCCATCGGCCGTATCCCAGTCGCTGCTGCCGGTGCCATCGCCGCCGGAGCCGGCCTGGGCCAGGTTGTTGTTTAGATACAGCCCTGTGGCCGTCACATCACTGCCGGTGGTGGCGAAGAATCCGCCGCCCAGCGCGTGCGCCCCGCGTGTCCCCGTGTTGGGCGCGTCCCCGCCGATGGCCTGATTGTTCTCGAAGGTAACGTTCTCCATCGTGGTCCGACAATTCTGGTAGAATCCGGCTCCGCCGCCACCGACGGCGCCGTTTCCGGAGCCTTGCACCCGGTTGTTTTTGAAGACCACGTTCGAGAGCGAAAGGTTAATATACCCGCTGGCACTTCCGGTGCGGCAGAGCAACCCTCCGCCAATGAATTCGCCTCCGCTCAGCGGCGTGTTATTGAAGCCGTTCTGGATGGTCAGCCCACGAATCGCCACCGTGACCGCGACGTCGCTCAGCAGAATCCCGCGCCGCGCGTTCTGCCCGTCAATGACGGTGAGGGAGGGATCGGAACTCGGGTTCTCCCAATCGGATACGCTGTAGCCGCCGATAATCGTCAGGTTTTTATTGAGGGTCACCACGGCGGAGCCGGAGCCGGTATATGTGCCCTGGGCGAGCTTGATGGTATCACCGGAGCTGGCAATGGTCACAGCATATTGGATCGTCCGGCATGGACTGGCCGCCGAACCACACCCGCTTACGTCGCTGCCGGTAGGGGCGACACGGATCACACCGCTGCCGGCCTGTGCCAGGGCCTGGGCATGGAAAGAAAGCAAGATGATACCCGGTATGCATACCGCACATCCGATCATACGCACAAGGGTTGTAAACAAACTGGTTTTCATGACTTTCTCCTGTTCGTGTAAGCAGCCTGATTGGGTACGTCCTGTGCCGAAGCGCTCCGTCGGATCGCGCTCTCACTGCTTATGGCTGTATCACTTGTATCAGCCACATCCCACCCCAAAAGAGAGGGGACGAGGATGAGGTCTCCTGAGACATTTCGCGTGTCAGAATGCCGCAATCCACGAGTCTGGTGGTATGACGCGCGCTAAAGGCACGGATACCCCGGGCCACGTCGGGGAAGAATCCATCGTGGAAGAGCAGGTAAGCGCCCTCGGAGACGAATGGGAGCACACCCTCAGCATCTCGTTCAACACCTTTAGTAGTGTGGTCGCCGTCAATGAACACAAAGTCGAACGGGCCGCCGGCGGCCTCGTAAGCGCGCGGCAGAATGTGGGGGGAGAATCCCTGTAACAGTGTGGTGCGGGCCGCGATGCGCGCCCAGTGATCTTCGGAAATCTGGGGCCGTGGCTCGACGCAGAACAGTTTCCCATCATTGGCTGAAGCTTCCATCGCTGCAGCAGCGATCAACGCTGAGCCGCCCTTGAAGGTTCCGATCTCCAGATAACGCTCCGGGCGCAGGCAATAGACCAGCGTGTACAGCAGAAGCCGTTCGGCAGGCGACAGCCAGGCCGGTGCCTGATTGATCACGTCTATGGCTGCCGGGTTTATCCCCGACGGATACGAGGTCACCCCTCGTGGCGGCAGGTCAGAGACTGAACGGCCGGAATCTGTCCGAAGTCGCTCCAGCCCGGTGACAATGCGCAGTTTGCTGAGTATGTTCATGCTCGTTTCCCATCAGAGTGTGTAGCCAGGCTGCAAAAGCTTCCCGCGCCCGATCGGGATGCCACACCTGAGCGCGGGCAAGCTGCCCGGCGATAATCTGTTCACGGTATGTGCGGTCAGTGCACAGGATATGCGCGATCTGAGCGACCAGCACCGGGTCTTTGTCCTCCACCAAGACGCCGGCATCGCCCATCGTGTAAGGGATGCCCGCGGCGCGGTAGGCGATGACAGGAATTTGATGCACCATCGCCTCGACCAGCGGGACGCAGAACCCCTCGTGCTCGCTCATACACACATACAGGCTGGCGAGTTTATAGAACCCGGCCAACGCCTCGTCGCTGACCCGGCCGGTGAATATGACAGCCTGTTGCAGGCCCAGGCGGTTCACCCACTCGCAGAGCGGTTGAGTATATGCTTCCATATCCCGCCCCGATCCCACGAGAAAGAGGCGAGAGTTCGGGTTAATGTGCCGGTGGTAGATGTAAAATGCGCGGATGATGTCCTCGATGCGTTTGGATGGCACCAGCCGGCCGACGTGCAGCCAGTTGACCACGCCGTCTGCATGGTATCGTTCGACTATCTCCAGTGCCTCGGGCGTGTGCGTGGCTTCCTGCAATGCATCGAAATCAATGATCAGCGGAATGATCCGCACGTCACGGAAGCCGGCCCTCAGCATTTCGATCTGATTATACCTGGAAACCGCCAGGCCGCCCAGATGAGATAACCCGGCCAGGGTGTCGCGTCCGCGATAAAGCGCTTCGACCCACGGGAACCCGATGCGCTCGAAAAAATGAGGTGGGGTGACGTTATGGGAGTAAACGTAGACGCGGCCGGGCTGCCGCACCACCCAATCTTCATAATGTCGTCGCCCCCCGTAGTGCAATACAATCACATCACCAGAGCGCGGCGTATACTCGTCATAGAGTTGTTTGGGAACGGAGTTATCGTCGCCGTGGCCAAACTCAAACAGGGCTGCCTCAAGGCCGGCTGCTCTGGCTTCCAGGTGCATGGCGATAGCCTGCCTGCTCATCGCGTCGCCCCGATTCACAGCCGGCGCGAACTGGCACAGGCGCAACAGTTCTGGCATCACCACCCTGCCACACAGGTATCCATCCGGGCGATAAGTTGCCGCATCATGGTGTGGAACTCATGTGCCCTGGCGATCTGCGTACCGAGCCGCGCGAGTTCCTGCCGGAACGCGGGCACAAACTCCCGGCGCTCCCGCCCCCGCCATTCCGTGACCCGCTCACAGGTCGTGCTCAGCACTCTCACCAGGGCCTGGTTGAACGCTGCCTGCCGCTCCATAGCCGGCACAATGTAAGGCGTGTCAAGGTGAGCAGTGAGTTTCCGGCGCACCCAGGCGACGAGCGGACCGATGAGCGGCAATGCAGAGTGCACGCGATATGCCTGTGGCACGGCGGCTGCCGCAGCACGCAGTTGCTCCAGTGCAGCCGGATTCAACGCATCAGGGGCGCGCAGGACGGATTGCACTAACCGGTTGAAGGTGACCTGTCGTTCCATCACCGGGTCAATGTATCCCTCGCGCAGGTGCGCGGTCACGGTGCGACGAACCCACGCGATAAGCGGGCCGACAAGTCGTTGGGGAGAGCAAACGCGGTACTCCCTGAGCACCGTATCCGGGTGGAGAGAATCGGCATAAAAACGGGCGATCCAGAACCAGCGCGCTTCCAGTCGCCTGGCCATCCCATACACATGCTCGTAAAGGTCGAGGTTGGCCAGCTTTTCCGCTCCGTCAGCCGCTGCCATGCTCGCCAGTGCGGCGGCGTAGAGCGCCTTATAGAATTCCCGTCCCAGACATTCCCCGTATTCCGGCAATGGGCCGGCCAGCAGCTCAGCATTGCACAGGAGGGCGCGTCGTGTCGCCAGCCTGGCTTCCACCACAAGCTGCTGTCCCAGACCGGGGCTTTCCTTTTCAACAACAGGGGCAGCCTGGAGGTCTTTCAGGCGCTGCCAGGCAGCGCAGACCGCTTCGGCCGCTCTCCGGTTGAACGCTACCTGTCGCTCCATCACAGGATCGAAGTATGCCTCGCGCAGATGGGTGGTCAGATTGAAACGCAGGGCCGCGATCAGAGGACCTATGATCGGGATACGCGACTTCACCGCGTAACCCCGGTCGAGGACATCGGCCATACGCAACAGGTTTGATATAACGCTGGTTTCCTCTTCAGTCCAGGCATTCTCTACCTGAACAACGCCGGGTTCTGATCCACCCAGTCCCATAGCTTCTCGATTCCCTCTGCCACAGACACATGCGGCCGCCAGCCCAACTCCCGTTCCGCCTTGCGGATGTCGCTGATGTACACGAGCTGGTCGCCAGGACGCCAGCCAGCATAGGTCACCGGGATCGGGTGTCCGGCCAGCGTTTCCAGCAGCGGCCCGAACTCGGCCCAGATGGACATCGTGTTCTCAGGCCCGCCGCCGATATTATAAATCTGCCCTGCGGCGACGTCAATGTGCGCGGCCGCCGCCTGGTACGCAGCGATCAGGTCGTCTATCCACAGCACATCGCGCACCTGCTTGCCATCGCCGTAGATGGTGATCGGCCGTCCCAGCCGCGCTGCGATGCAGAAATGCGCCACCCACCCCTGATCCTCTACGCCAAACTGGCGCGTGCCGAAGATACATGATTGTCGGAACACCACCGTCCGCATCCCGTAGATGCGGGCGTAATCGCGCACGTACTGGTCGCCGCACCCCTTGGAACACCCGTAGGGAGAGTGGAAATCCAGTGGCTGGCTCTCCGGAATACCCAGCGGGAAGTCTCGATAGCGGTAGCGCGTCGCTTCCTCGACAATGGCGATCTCCTCCATCCCACCGTAGACCTTGTTTGTTGAAGCGTAAAAGAAAACGGCCTGTGGCGCTACGGCCCGCACTGCCTCCAGCACATTGAATGTGCCCAGTGCGTTGCACTCGAAGTCCTCGCGGGGGTTGGCAACCGAGGTGGTGACCGCCACCTGGCCGGCCATGTGATAGACCCGGGCTGTATCGGGGGGAATGGCCGCGCGCAGCGCATCGAAATCGCGGATGTCGCCGCGCACGAAGACGAGCCGGTCACCGTGGCGTTCGCACAGCCAGGCCAGGTTCATCTCAGTACCTTTGCGGGACAGATTGTCAAAAATGATGACTCGATCCCCGCGCTTGAGGTGATAGTCGGCCAGATTGCAGCCGATGAAACCGGCTCCGCCGGTGATGAATATCTTCATAGTCATTCTCCTGCTACATAGATCACCGTATTGGCTGTGTTACTTCGCGCATAACGAGAGGCAGGTACATTTTAGCCAGATTGACAACAAGTGTTGCGGGTACCACGAGCACTGCATTATCGGGATCGCTGCTCCGGATAATAAGAGCGCTCTTGTGCGAACCGACCGGCATTCCGCGCGAGTCAAATGTCACAATGATCTGCACTGTGCCATTGGGTGCGACCTCGCCGAACACGGGGGTCGCGCTGAGCCAGCCGGCCCGGGCGCAGTCAACCTCGCCTCGCACGGTCATGCTCACGGTATCGAAATGGATGGTCACCGCCGGGTCCCCTGTCCAGAAAGCGACCTGCGCGTGCAGGCCCTCTACAATGGGTACAGGCGATGAACGGCTGCGTTTAACTATGTAATAGTAAGGATAAACCGAGAGGGTACCAGTCCTGAAGTTGCGTTGGACACGGAATGCGTATGATCTCGGATCTTCTCTACTGCCTATGACCAGGGCAAAGTGTACAGGCGCGCCGGAATCGGCTGAAGGGTCCCTCTGGGAGTCCCACAATTGTCCTTCTGGCAGGGGGATATCAGAGTTGCTGAGATGCACTTCCCAGTCCCATGCAACCCGGTTTGCCAGGTTCACACCGTTGCTCTGGAGTTCAATCTCATCCACTTGCGCAACACACCCGGCGGGTAGTGCTTTGACCTGCTCAGGAGCGTAGTAGTAATCCAGGAGCGTCTGGCCCGAGCGGGTTTCTGCATCTATCAGGAGGCTGTCTTTCCATAAGTAGTCCGACTCGAAAGCATAGGTCGGCACCAGTGTGTACAGCAATATTGATCCACCGCTGTTGGTCACTGTCAGTACTCCGGTGACTCGCTGGCCGGCGACCTGGACACTGGAGAGGGACGAGGGTGAGACGGCGATACGCGGAGGCTGAGCCACAACGGTGATCAGGCCGGTCCGGGCTGTGTGCCCGCGTCCATCATCGGCCACGATCTGTCCCTGCCCTTCTGCCCTGGTCGGGACAAAAACGAAGCGCTCGCCGGTGCCCGACCGTTGTTCCAGTGTGCCGGAGGTGCTCCAGTTCACCGATACAGGGCCAAGATAATTGGGTGAGGGGCAATCATCAAACGCGAGAGCGTACAGCGTCAGGGATTCGCCCACTCGCAGCACACGGTCAGTGACTGCGCTGCCAGGTGCATCCCTGATGGCGATCGAGGATATTTCACCTGAGGTGGTATGTGCAACATGTTTGTGTTCCCATGTGACGATTTTGGCGCGCGGGGCGAGTTCGCTCTGAATCAGCACGGTGTTCACGATTTCGGCACAGTAGAGGGCAGTCTGTGGTGGCACAGTGACAGCGAAGCTGAGGCGTGCTGTCTGGCGTGCGGCCACTGTTCCTTTCCAGGTAAGGTAGGGGAGAACCAGTGTGCCGGAGACAGGGGGAGTGATTGTGCCGACAGATGCTCTTGCCGAGCCAGGAACGTATGCTGCGTAAAGGGGCAGGGTATCAGTGACCCAGAAACTGAGGTTCTGGGAACCGGTATTGGTCAATGTCACCGTGTAGTTTATTAGATCGCCAATGCGTGCCAGGTTTCTATCAGCTTTGAGTGCTGTCTCAATCGGCCGGACTTCATCCATGCCGATGTCCACATGTGAGCGCATAGGCCTGGGATCGCCATCAATATCTGTGGAAGGAGCGGGTCCCAGCGGCCACACACCGCGGGGGTGGGCAGTGTCAACGGCTGGTGACCTGGGGGGGAGATGATAATCGAGTTGCTGTGGGTTGATGAACATGGGGTCAACACTCATATTGCCTGTGCCCGGCTGGCTGCCCCTGGCGATCGAATAATTCACCACGCAGTCGCCCAAACATCGCAAGTCGTCATCACCATTTCCCCAGAGGATAGTGTTGACTATGGTAGAGCTTTGGGGCTGGGCGGGCCAGGTGTACAGGCCGTTTCCGCTGCCGGGGGCAGAGTTGTCGGCCAGCGTGCTGTTGACGACGGAGAGCGTGGCCTCCGGCCGGGCATACAGCCCACCGCCGAGCACTCCGGCTGTATTGCGCGCGACCAGTGTGTTGGTGAGCCACGCCTGTGCACCGTTGCCCACGAACATCCCCCCACCAACATCCGCGGTGTTGCTGAGTACCCGGCTGTTGATGAGCAACGCCTGTCCACCATCGGTGATAAATACACCACCTCCGTGGTCCCTGGCGTGATTATCGGAGGCCACAGAATTGGAGAAGACGAGGGTGGCCCCCTGCACGTAAATACCCCCGCCGGATGGGGAAGCGGCGTCCGCATTGCCGCCGGTAACGATGATGCTATCCAACACAACGCGCGGAAGGGGATAGCAGGGATCGGGCAGCACACGGACGACCAGGCCGCTGCCGCTGCCGCGCAGGATGGTGGGGTGGGCGTCTGCGTCGCGCGTCCAGGTGGCCGGGTCGTAGCCGCCGACCAGGGTGGCGCTGCGCGTCAGGGTAAAGGTGCCCGTGTAGACGCCGCCGGCTAAGTGGAGCGTGGCGCCGTCAGCGGCAGCGATGAGCGCCTCTGTGAGCGTGCGGAAAGGCCGCGCGGAGGAGCCATCGGCCGGGCCGGAGTAGGCCGGGTTCACGTAGAGCGTGGGGAAGGCGCGCCAGGCGTGGAATTGAGCGGCCAGGCGAGCGGTCTGCAGCAGATAATCGTAGCCGTACATCACGCCGGGTTCGATGTGGGTGTTTTCGAACCACTCGTTGAAGCTGGTCAGGACAAGCCAATCCGGATCGGATTGAAGAGCGACCGCGAATGTCTCGGAGTAGGTTCGGCCGTTGTTGCGCGGGATAACCAGGTGATAAGGGTCACGCCAGTAGAGTTTAGAGTCGTCGAATCCAGGATAGAAGTTCGCTGCCCAGAGTTTGCCCGCCCTGTGAGCCTGGCATGAAACATCTTTGTAAACGGCAGGGCTCTGGAGTGCGAAATAAGTGTGCAGACCATCGAACAAATTCAGATAGGTGGTATTGGTGGAATCAGCAATCAGAAATGGGTTATACCCCTCAGCACGCAGCGCATTCACGACGGTTTGCCACTTGCTATATGGCGTGCCGGGGTAATTGGGAGCGACGCTGTCCACCGAGTACAGAAAAATAACCGGACGCCCCTCCCACTTGAGAAAATGCGGATGGTTGCTGTAGCGGTCCAGAACATATTTAAGTTCGGCCACGATCTTGGCAGGTGAATCGAAGTGGGGGTTGCTCCATGTCTCAAAGTAAATTGTTGCACGTAAGGGGGTGCCATCCAGGGAATCCAAAAGCCGGTAAAAATTTCCGTCTATGAAGGTATTTTCCCATCCCCACCACGAGGCGATGAATCCATCCAGCCCTGCCTCTCTTGCCCAGGTAATATGACGGGAGATAGCAGCAGGGTCATCAGAGGTGTAAGGGAAGATAGGGCGGTCGGCTAAAAAGGGGGCGGACCAGAAGGAGAGTGACTCGTACCAGGGGTAATAGAATGATAACACCAGTCTCTCATTCTCTGAGACGGGTGTGTAGTGGTACTCGTCCGCTCCCAGATCGTAACCTGCGCCGGTGGGTCTTGCTTCCCCATCTATGTCTATGTTGACGTTGCTCTCTATCCCTGCATCTATCGCCGGGCTGTAATAGTGGATACGGTAAGGGGCAGGACACGAGGGGTTGGCACATATAAAAGCGGGGTCACCGTAGTAATTGTGTGTGCCCGTGATGATACGGCCCATGCCTCCCCAATCGGCCTGGTTGGCCAATCCTCCCCTGCCCCAGAGCGTGGCCTCCAGCGTGGCCGTATTCCGGGCTGTTACGAAGATGCCAACATTCTGACCGGCGATGATCGTGTCAGTCAGAGCGACCGTGCTTGCAAAAAAGCCGAACCAGTCCGCCTCCTCGGTCACGTATATCCCGCTGCCATCACCGCCCTGGTTGCGGGCAACGGTGGTATGCTGCATACGTGCTGAGGAGGCCTGCACAAATAACCCGCTCCCGCCAGCGGTGGCCTGATTATCGGCCACGATATTGTTGATCAGTTCGGTTTCGCTATAGAACAAAGAGAGGCCGCCGCCACTACGCCCGGCCCGATTGTTCACAAAGGTATTCTCCCGGAGCACAGAATCGCTTCCGCTCAGGCATGCTCCTCCGCCGTCCCATGTTGCATAATTGGAACGAAGGTCATTGCCCCTGAGAACAGCATCACTGGCCGCCAGATGCACCCCGCCACCGTAGCGGGCTGAGTTGTCCGAGAACTGGTTGCCACTGACTGTAGTTGTGCTGAGGTGCATGTAAATGCCCCCGCCGCCGTCGGAGGCCACATTGAGGGAAAATGTGTTCCCACTCAGCACACTGTGATCCGTCATCAGATATGCGCCGCCACCGTAGCCGCCCGTATTGCTTATGACAGCATTGCCCTCCAGGGTCGCCCTGCACTCGTTCAGGAGTATGCCCCCTCCCTGGTAGGTCGCAATGTTGGATGTGAAAGCGTTATTCCTGATTATAGCCGCGCTACTGCCTGCGTAGAGACCACCACCAACGCTGGCCCGATTACCGAGTATGGAATTGTCCTGGAGCGTGACCGTTGCTGTAACGGCGTAAACGCCGCCCCCTGCGTCAAAGATCTCGAGCCCTCCCATATAACCTTCAGCGGTATGGCCGCCCAATCCCTTAGCGTCACCCCCGACTATGCGCAGGCCTGTGATCGTCGGGCTGATAGCGCCCGTAATATATAATACGCGCCCCCGGCCCCCGGCATCGAGTGTGGTAGGGTGTGCTTTTGGATCCGGGGTGGTCCAATTTGAGGTCGTGTAGCCGCCCTGTATGACCAGGGTTTTGCTGAGGTAGACGACCTGGGTGACCCCGGCACGGGCGTGAATATCTGTGTAGACGCCGGCAGCAATTTTGATCACCTCTCCGGGTGCATCGGCTGCATCTACGGCGGCCTGCACCGTTCCGTAACAGGGGACCACCCCACTGCCACAGTTGCCTCCCGGCGCGACATAGTAGACCGTGTAGGTGTCAGTGCCCATAGCGCGGGTTGTGTACACGCCTGGGAGCCACAGCAGCGCAACGGCACCACAGATTGATAGAGCGGTCATCCATGCCAGGCACAACAATTTTCCTTTCACCATAATTTCCTCCTGGCAGGCTATGAGTGTATCAAACGTCTGGCTGCTGCTTACCCTGGTTAAGCATGCGGAGGTAGATAGAGGTGCGCCGGGACTGCCGGTTATACGCCGCAACCAGTTGGTTAAGGTAATATACGACCAGGCCGTGTATGGGACGCCGCAGCGCGCGCCACAGCGAACCCACCACGGGGAGGCGGGTCAACGGTGAGTCGGCCTGGCTGATCTCCAGAGGTGAGAGGATGAGCGGTGAGAAACTGGCTGGTCGAATTGCAAGGAGGAACCCAACCACACCACCCACTTCTTCTGTAGGCTGGATCATCACGGCAAAACCCTGGCCGGCGATGAGCGAGTGAAGCTGTGCTATAGAGTAGCCTCCAAAGAGATGGTACTCCATCACAATCGCCTGAATGCGCTGCCAGAACGGCTGACTCAGCACACTCAGTATCTCGAACTCCGCGCCCTCACAGTCGAGTTTGAGCAGGTTACAGCATGTGACCCCCTCATCATCCATCCATTCGTCCAGTCGGATGCAAGGCACCCCAATCTCGACCGCCTTCTCTCCCCCGTAGTAGAAACCACTGCCGCCGGTGCTGTCACTGGCAATGCGGAGTGGGTGTTCGCCAGCGGACGACCAGGCAGCAGCACGGAGCGTTTTGACCTGTGCCTGGAACCCGTTCAGGCGCACGTTCGCTGTGAGCAGGTCATAGTTTTCGGGCAGCGGCTCCAGTGCGAGAACGCGCGCGCCCAGTGCAGCGCAGGAGAGGGTGAACGCACCGATATGTGCGCCTATGTCAATCACTACCGCGCCTTCATCCAGCAGAGATCGGGCATCCTGGTAGTATGGGTTAGACATCACTTCGTAGACGATTTTTGCGTCGTCTGAAGCCGGGCGGACATAGCAGCGGATGGTATAACCCTCTCCGGCGATCTGCAGTAGTTTCAAGGAGTGAAGGGCGGAGTTGCTCATCCTTCCGAGGCACCCTTTTCCTTGATGATTCGCTCAAGCACCCGCACCATTTCCCGATTGAATGTCACCTGTCGCTCAAACATCGGGTCCA
>Ga0209227_1000723_pt1 | contig 27753 bp, 23 predicted proteins | sample YNPBryantNP2012_FD_185815 | JGI IMG/M metagenome (GOLD analysis project Ga0209227, IMG submission 185815) | Anoxygenic and chlorotrophic microbial mat microbial communities from Yellowstone National Park, USA - YNP Bryant NP 2012 (SPAdes)... ...
CGGCGCTGCTATCGCCAGCGCGCCAAGCGTGCAGATCAGCAGCCAGAGCCACTGGTACAACCGCAGTGGTCCGCGCTGGCGGCTCAACGCCACGATCCAGGTTGCCGGCGTCGCAAGGTGTGTCATATGTGCAGTCTAGCGAAATCCTACGACAACAACACCGTCAACTTCCGTCACAACATACAACTCTGGAGTCTCTGCGAGTCGTTGTTCAACGACATCCCAGCGAAAGGCGCGTTTCCCATCAAACATATGTTTTTCCAGCAGCAGATAGCGTATCCCCAGGTCGCGCAATCGTTGAGCGGAAGCACTGTCGGGAAAGCCGCGTGAGCGCTCGTTGAAATCCTGAAAGACGGATGGCATATGCGCCTGATGCATGAATGCGAACGTTTGCTTCCCATGAATCAGGGCGCCGAACAGAATATAATAGTTGATTTTGTCATCAATAACCGGTTCAAACCCGATAATGAAATCGCCTGGTTGTTGTGCAAGCCAGATGTCAATCGGACGAGGCGCCAGCGTTATGCGATCAGTGGTTCTGTAGATCGGACTCAGATCGAGCGCTACAAGCAAAATGATCAATGGGGCGAGGAGGAGCGAACGTCGATGTTTGAGAGTATGATCCCCGGGTCGTGCCACCTCTTTGCTGCAATGTGTCAATTGAGCCGCTCCTATGCCTGCCAGCAAAGCAACAAAAAGAATGGTTACAATTCCGAAGCGCGCCCAAACACGCATAAGACCGATGATCGGCAGTTGATGCAGATAATATGCCGGCAACCAGATCGGACGATCCGGTTGCAGCGGTATATTGCCGGTGTGCAGATCGGTGCCGAGTGCCAGGATAAACGCAAATAAACCGGTTCCGACCCAGACAAACCGGCGTTCAGAGGTAAGCAATGCTACCAGCGCTAGCACTCCGGGGACGAGTCCAACATAGAGCGTTTTTTCACCCCACAACGTTTCAGGCCGCAACTGCTCGACAAGCGTTCCCCAGAGTGGATGCAGATGGTATGGCACGATGAAGTTCATTGGGCTGGCTGACCACATTCGTGTTTTTTCAGTAGTATAAGTATTGTAGATTCCTTCCTGTGCTATCACCAGATAAGGGGTTGCCGCAAATAATGCACCGATCAGTACTGCTGGCGCTGCGAGCCACGCGCCACGCAGTGGATTCAACCGTCGGGTCACGAACGTCAATAGCGCATACACAAGACCGCAGAGTAAACCAATAACAAGGTAATACTGCGATGCTGCGCCGAGCAGGAACGTTGCCCCTGCCAGACCTGCCAGCGCCTTACGATCCGGTTGTGATCGGAGCGAGGCATCGAGCGCCCAAAAGAATAACGGGAGTGGATATGTGCTCACAATCTGCGGATGACCGTAGCTATGAGCGTGGCGAAACGGCGCCAGCATGAATGCCAGTCCGGCGACTAACCCGCCAGTGCGACTGCCAGTCAGACGATGCACCCACAGGTACGCACACAGACCCGAAAGGAAGTGAGCGAGCGCCAGGTGCGCATTATATCCGAACACGGGTCCGAATATCCACGTCAGTGGTGCAACTACCATATATCCCAGGTATGGCACATCGGTGGCGGTCAGCGCCAATCCTTCCGGGGGATTGATGCGCGGGTCGACAAACGGTGAAGCGCCGGTGCGCAGCGCTTCAGCAATCCATCCGGCAGCATAGACGTACTGAACGTTGTCGCCTGCCCAACCGAGCAGCAGGGATGTCGGCGACTCAAGCACCGGATACATCATAACTACGGTTGTGCAGATAAAGATTGCAACAACCAGATAATCGCCTGGATGGAATTGCCAGGTAGTGTGCGTCCGCACCTGCGCATTCCTTACCCCAACCATGCCGTCACCTCGATGGTCTCACCGGCTGCCAGATCGAATATCAGCAGCGTACCGCGAACAACCGGCGTTGTGTTGCTCTGTTCGCTGTGCAGCGTCACCTGGCGGATGGCAGACGGCAGGTTGAGCGTCAATCCTTGCAGGTCGTGTACGCTGTGATTCGTGACCAGGAAACGCAACGGTGCGTTTGAGGACATGTCGTGGACCGGTTCTGATCCGTGTCGCTCGATGCGTACCAGCGCCACCGCCTGTTGCCGGTCAGCGATCTCCGCCAGCGGCGCAATCCACAGATCGCCTGCATCGCGGCGTTCGGCGGCATAGCGCACAACGCTGCGCCAGGCGGCGATCTGCGCCGGGGTGACGACTTCTTCGGTGTGCGCCCACAGGTCGATCATGCCGCCGGTGTTGATGGCGCGCTCGATCACGCCTGGCGCTTCCGCAGCGCTCTGCTCTGTCAGGTAGAAATCCGGGCAGGCGAGGATCGTTTCGTGGCCCGGAACCGGTCGGCAGTGCGGTTCATCCCTGCTCACCAGATGGTACTGCGGTTGGCGCGGATTCCAGTTCGTGCGCGTCACCGACGTGATGCCGGCTTCTGCCAGCGCCTGCCAGTTCGCATAACTCATGCCGGCGCTGCTGCTCCACGGAAACGCCAGCGACCGCGCTGGCGGGACATTGTGCTCTGCAGCGACTCTCCGCCATTCGGAGAGATCGCTGCGCCACTCCTCAGCGCTCGCAAGCCCGCCGTACAGGTGGCTGAAGGTATGGCTCTGAATATCGTGCCCCTCGCGCTGCACCAGCGGGATCAGGTCGCCAAAATACCAGGCAGGGTCGGTCTCTACCGTGCCATACGGATCGGGTGAGAACCAGGGTTGCTGCTGCCAGGCGTCGGTTTGCCAGCGGTTAGCACGGTTCGCCCACGTGAACATCGGGTCTCCCATGAAGCGCCGCTGCTCACCGTTGCCGGTCAGGAAATTGTACCCGGTTGCGTAGTAGGTGGCGCGGATGCCGTAGGGGCGGAAGATGTCCAGCGTTGTTGTAATCCCCTCGCGCATCCGCATTCCTCGCATAAGCGGGTCCTGATCGACGTTTGGGTCATCGACCGAACGTGAGTGGATCAACCCGCCCATCGTCGTTTCCCAATCGAACGAAAATGAGAGCGCCGCGCGCGCGCCGTTGGGCCAGGGAAGCGCCTCAATCCCGGCAGTCTGCTCAGGCGATGCTGGCGGCATCTCGCCAGCGTGGGGGAATTGCCCGCGCCGGATGCGGATCAGGTCGAGGTAGACCCGATCATCAGATGCAGGATGGAACGTCACCGCAAGATGGGTGGCTTCAGGCGGGGCGGTGAACCCTCCACCGATCAGCGACCAGGGTTGAGTGTCAGTTGGTCCGTTCCAGCGCCGCACCTCCTGCCAGCCGCTCCAGTCGACGCGCAGGATGTCGCCGCTGGCATCGAGCCAGTGAAATCCGAGGCGCACCCGAGTCGCCGAAGACGAGTCGGCGAGCGCCTGCGCAGCGGCGCAGTACGACACGCCAGGTCGCACGGCGACCGATGGGGTGCGGAGGTGGTTGGCGATGCCGAGGAGTTGGAACGAGCGCCCTGTGCCGGAAACGGTAAAGTCGCCAACCTGCACGCCGCTTGCGGCTGCGCTCCAGCCGACCGGCAACAGAACGCCGGTCGGCGTACCGGGCGCCAGGTTGGAAAAATCAGGCGCGCCCAGCAGATCGTCAGCGATCAATGGCACTGCTGCACACCGCCCCATCCGATCCTGTGCTGCGACGAATACTGCGCCAACCAGAATAATCCCAAGCGCGACCGCTCCAATAATGCCCGCATGCCACGTTCGTTTCATATCCCGTTCCGGTGTCTGGCTTCGCACTCGTTCAGACGGCGCATTATAGCATACTGCCGGGTGGAGACGCAGCAGCGGAGTACGTGTTCGCATGTCTCCTGAAGCGAGGGCATCCTGCCCTCGGAGACACGGTGCGGGCGGGACGCCCGCGCTCCCAGGCTTGCGGATGACCCCACGGGTGAACAGTTACATGGTCTTTGAATAAATAATCCGATATAGCCCGCGCAGGCGGGCTTCGCCCTGGATAGCCGAGGGCTTTAGCCCGACGGCTAGCACGGGATAGCGGATTTATTTCATAATCTCCATACCAGCGAGAGCGCAGCGCGGGTGGCGCCCCTCCTGACAGTTGAAGGCGCACGTTGCATGCGGCGACATCCATCTGCTGCAGGTGACGTATACTACTGCGTATGAACAGGCATCCCTGCATGCAGGAGTTCTTATGACCGATACAATCGTTCCCAAACGCGACGTCGCCACACTGGGCGGCGGATGTTTCTGGTGTCTCGAAGCCGTGTACGACGAGATCGAAGGGGTCATCAGCGTCGAATCAGGGTATGCTGGCGGGCACAAGCCCAACCCGACATACGAGGAGGTCTGCAGCGGCAGAACCGGTCACGCCGAAGTTGTGCAGATTACGTTCGATCCGCAGGTCATCACGTTTCGCGACCTGCTGGACATCTTTTTCAGCATTCACGACCCGACCACGCCCAACCGTCAGGGCGCCGACGTCGGTCCGCAGTACCGTTCGATCATTCTGTACCACAACGAAAATCAGCGCCAGATTGCCGAAGAAACCATTGCTGCGTTGAATGCAGCAAAAATCTGGAAGGCGCCAATCGTGACCGAAGTGAAGCCGTTTACGGAGTTCTGGATTGCGGAAGAGTACCACCAGGAATATTTTGCCAAGAATCCGTACCAGGGGTACTGTATGGCGGTCGTCGCGCCAAAGGTGATGAAAGCGCGAAAACAATTCTCCGAACGCATCAAATCGAAGCGCTGAGTCAGATTCCTGCCAGAAACGCGATGGCTGCCGCCGCAACCGGCACGCTCAGGTTATCGGTTCCATGCGGCGATACCGCCTCGACCACAGTAGCGACGATGGCGCCAAGCAGAGCAGCCAGAACGGCGCGTGCTGGCGCGACGGTCGGTGCGAATGGCGCCAGCGCCGAGCCTGGAAGAAACAGTACCGTGAGCAGCATCGCTATCGCGCTGACCGCAAACATCACCGCAGACCCTTCCAGTGTCCGGCTGCTCTGCCCGATGGTGTACCTGTGCCGACCGATGCGCTGACCCACGAGCGCTGCCAGCGCATCGCCCCAGGTCATTGCCATCACACCGGCGGTCGCCGCTACACCGCGATCTATCGGACCCTGCGGTCGCCACAATAACGCATAGATCGTGGTGATCGCAAGGGCGAAATAGATCGTGCCGGGCGAACTGTCCTCGCGGTCCATTGCGCGTACAATCCGGTACCGGTAGAGAATGAAGTTGACGAAGATGAAGGTCGCAAAGGGAACAATCCCGATTTCCCAACGATCAAAGAGCGTCAGAATACCGAAGACCCACATCCCTGCGCCGATGTGGATCATCTTGCGCGTCAGGTCGGCGGGCAAGCCGGCAAAACGATGCAATGCCTCGCCGGTCAGCAGCAATCCGATAGCGTAAGCATACGAAATGCCCAGTCCGGTCCATTCACTCGTGGTCATTAACGACTCCATTGTCTTCCTGCCAATGATCGCATCAGACTGTCGCCTGCGCTTGACTGTTCCCGTTGCCTGTGGGAGCGCGCATCGCACCCGAAAGCGCGCATTGCGCCTGCCTGCCGGAAGGGCGCATCGTGCCTGGGAGCGCAGGCGTCTCGCCTGTGTGTGCAATACTCAGTATCGATGCCCATGCCCGACGATGAAGATGGAGCATATATGGAGATTGGGAATCAAATTCGCTCTACCGAACCAGCCGTGGGGCTGATGGAGATTGAGAATTAAATCCGCTATGCGGCACGAGCCGTCGGGCTAAAGCCCTCGGCTATCCAGGGCGAAGCCCGCCTGTGCGGGCTGTAGCGAATTATTTCTTCAAAGACCATAAGCTCTCGGCTATCCAGGGCAAAGCCCGCCTGCGCGGGCGAGAGCGGATTTTATAGCATTTCTCAGATGCATTGACCATTGTTCCTATTCGCCGTGTCGCGCGAGGCGCCCGCTGCCGGTGGAGGGTAGACCGAAATTCATTTCGGTCATTGCGTGGGGGGCGCGATTCGGAGTGCTCAACCCCGTCCGCCAGGTTCAACCTCTGTGAGAACTGATATAATGAAATTCATCACCGTCGGGCTGATCATACAAAAGTCGCCGACGCCCTCACAACGACAGATGAATGCCGATCACACCCCCGACAAAAACCGTCCTGGATTGAGCAACCGCAGCGGATCGAATTCTTCGCGGATGCGCCGCATCACATCGAGACCCTGCGGCGGCGCCCCCCAGCGCGGCGTATCGGGCAGTGTCGTCGCCACCCACTGAAGACCCGGCAGTTCGGCTATCAGGGTCGTGAGTGCAGCAGCGGTGACCGATCGTACTCTGGCGTACAGCACACCGCTGAGCGCCCGCGCGTTGATAGCGACCGATGCGCCGACGCGCGCAGCAGACGCTTCACACTGTGCGATGGCGGATGCCACATCAGCCGGTAATACCGACAGTTTCGCAACGGCTTCATCAGCCGCCAGCGCCGCAGTCTGCGGAAGATCGGCAATGGCTGACCAGATCAGGGCGGCTTCATCGCTGCCAGGACGTTCGATCGCGTGTGCGCCGTGGCGTCGCGTGATGGCGCTCATATCGTGTATCTGACGTTCAACCGCCTGCGGCAGCCCTTCCGCCATCAACGCCAGTGCACAGACGCCGGATTGCCCCACGGCGGCGAGTGCGTTGCGGTTCAGGTATTCAGCAGCGACCGGCGCCAGTTGGGTACTGTCGAGTTCGTCGAGCGCAGCAAACGCCGATCCGGGGTCGTTGAATCGGCACAGGATTGTTCCCGTCGCGCGTGGTTGCGGCAACAGTTTGAAATTTGCGCTGGCGATAACCGCCAGTGTGCCGAAACTTCCCAGGTAGAGTTTCATCATATCAAAGCCGCTGACGTTCTTGACCACCATGCCGCCGCCGCGTGAGAGCCGCCCGCCGACTTCAACCACTGCAATCCCTATCAGCGCATCGCGCAGCGTACCGTACCCCAAACGTCGCGGTCCGTCGGTTGCCGTGGCGATCAACCCGCCAATCGTCGCCCGATCCGGCAACGGCGGATCAAGCGCCAGCATCTGCCCGTGGTGCGCCAGATAGGTGCGGAGTGCGCCAAACGTCATTCCCGCTTCAACGGAAATTGTCAGGTCATCGGGGGTGTGCGCCAGCACCCGGTTAAGACGCGTCGTGCGCACGACCAGGTCGAGGCGAGTTGGCGGCGCGCCGATCAGTTGTTGCGTTCCGCCGCCCCACGCCGCCAGCGCTGCGCGGCGCCCGGCGGCGATGCGCAGCGTTGTCTGGAGTTCCTCGACGTTGCCGGGCGTAACGACGCACAGGGGGCGCATCCCCTGCACGCTGAACGCTTCCAGCGTTGGAGCATCATCCTGAACCGTATCAGGGGGGAGAGCAGTGCGGAGTTCCTCGTTCAGATTCATAGGACGCCCAGTTCTTTCAGGACACGCAACACCGGCGGTCGCTGCCAGAGCCATTCGACGCGCAACCACAGCCCGGCGATAATCGCAGAGTGGTACACGCCATCCGGTGATGGAACGACCAGGCGATAGCGACCCTGAGGCGTTAACTGGTAAAACATCGCTTCCTTACGGAGCGGATCGATGAGCCAGTACTCACGCACGCCTGCCGCTTCGTATTCGATAAACTTCTCGCCACGGTCGCGTTCATCACTCTCCGGCGAAATAATTTCCACCACCAGGTCTGCCGCGCCGTCGAGGAATGTCGTTTGGATCAGGTGAACCCGTTCGTGGGCAATGAAAAGAATATCCGGTCATCGCCTCGATCTTCAAACCTTATCGTTGCACCATTGCATATCCAGTACCGCGCAGACGTAGCCGTGCAACGTCTCTACGCACCTTTGCACGTTCCCACTGTCAACCTGGATTCGATTCGCACCCCCGAACGTTCAACCTGCAACGTTCAACCTGCAACGTTCAACCTGCAACGTTCAACCTCACCTCTCACAACCACGTTCCTGACGGCACGCTGCCCATGTCGGCGCCGATCAGTTCAGCAGCCGGCAGGCCGCGTCGGCGCAGTGCAGCCAGTTCACCACATCCGACCCCCTTCGGGAAAATCTTGCCGGGGTTAAAGATTTCACGCGGATCGAAACTGCGTTTCAGACCAGCCATCGCTGCCAGATCGTCGGTGGTAAACAGCAGGTCCATGTAATCGCGCTTTTCGACGCCAATCCCGTGCTCGCCGCTGATCACGCCGCCCTGATTGATCGACTCGTGCAGAATGTCGGTAGCGGCAAGAAGCGCACGTTCGAGTTGCCCCTTGTCGCGTCGGTCGAACAGAATGAGCGGATGCAGGTTGCCATCGCCCGCATGAAAGACATTCGCAATCGGCAGGCGGTAGTCGCGCGACACCTCACCGACGCGTGCCAGCGTCGCCGGCAGGCGCGTGCGCGGCACAACCGTATCGACCAGGTAGTACGTTGGCGCCAGGCGTCCCATAGCGCCAAATGCATTTTTGCGCGCTGCCCAGACCTGTGCCTGTTCGGCAGCGGTTTTCGCCGGACGCACCTCCATCGCACCGAGGTCGCGGCAGATGCCGGTAATTTCGGCGAGCAGGTCGTCCAGCCCATCGTTGACGCCGTCAAGTTCGATCAGCAGCGCCGCTCCGGCGCTCTCAGGCAATCCCAGGCGATACATGCCGTTCACAGCGCGGATCGCCAGGTGATCCATCATTTCCAGCGCAGCTGGCAGAAACCCGCGCGCAATAACCGTCGAAACCGTCTGTGACGCCGATGGAATGTCCGGGAACAGCGCCAGCACCACGCGCAACGCTTCCGGCAGGCGCGTCATTCGCACCCATGCCTCGGTAATAATGCCGCACGTTCCCTCACTGCCGGTCAACACACCTGCCAGATCATAACCAATGCCATCCTGTCGCCCATCGCCAGTCCAGATGACGCTACCGTCGGGCAGCACCACGCGCAGCGCCAGGATGTGGTTGGTGGTCATGCCATACTTGAGGCAGTGCGGTCCGCCGCTATTATTGGCAACATTGCCGCCGATGGTACACGCCTTCTGGGAGGATGGGTCGGGCATGAACGCATACCCGTACTGCCCCAGGTACTGCGATAGTTCCCAGTTGATCACCCCTGGTTGCACCCGCGCCCGTCGATTGCGCACATCCACTTCCAGCACCCGTTCCATCCGCGCCGTCGAGATCACAATCCCGCCGTGGATCGGCGTCGCGCCGCCAGACAGACCGGTACCTGCGCCACGCGGTACGATCGGCATCCCGGCGCGGTTGGCGATCTGCACGACTGCCGCAGTTTCCTCGGTTGTTGCCGGCAGCACGACAACGTTGGGCGGATGCGTATCCAGTACACACCCATCCGCCTCGTAGGTCAGCAGCGTGGCAGCATCATCGATGACAGCGCGCGCTCCAACGACACGTCGCAAGTCATTCAACACATCGGCGCGATTCATGGCAATCTCCGTGGTATGCGCAGGGTCTGTCCCACCGTCAGGCTCGCAGGGTTACGAATATCGTTGACCATTCATCTCACGTCTGCGGCTCTTCATCATTGAACAGCTGGTTCATCCGGTCGATCTCGCCAGGCGCGATATGAATCGGATTGCCGGACAGAATGCCGGTCACCTGGCGGAACGGGCGACCGATGTGCATACCGCGGTTATCGATGGTAAACTCGCGAATATCCTTATCGTGCATCGAGCCGCGCATCTTCAGCACCGTCAACCCGCGGCGCATCTCGCCGAACATCTCGACATAACGCAGCAGGATGATCGAGTCGGTCAACGTTGAGATATGGGTCTCCGTCACCGACTCACCCCCCATCAGGCTCGGGGTGGTTGCCGTAAACAGACCGGCAATCTCCTGATGTTTGATAAACGACGTGAGACTGATCACAAACTCACGGAAGCCGCGGATGGTCGAGACGCGTTCGAGTGCAGAGAGACTATCGACCGCCACGCGATTGGGGCGGAACTCCTGGATCAACTTTTTCATTGCGATCAGATGATCCTCAAGCCCGGCAGTTTCGGGATACTCACAGACGACGCGCAGCAACCCATCCCGTTCCATCTGCTCGAAATCGATGCCCCAGCCGGTGGCGTTGCGGAACAACTGCTCACGACTCTCCTCGAATGCAAACAACAGGCAGCGCTCTCCCCGGTTGACCCCGCCTGCCATGAACTCGGTGGTCATCAGCGTCTTACCGGTACCCGTCGCACCCGACACGAGCAGGATCGAGTCGCGGAAGAAACCTCCGCCGCACATGCGGTCGAGTTCGGGGTTGCCGGAGGTCACGCGAATATCGGACGAGCGTTGTTTGAGTTCGATCGCCGAGAGCGGGATCACCACCATCCCCTCACCGGAGATGATTGTGAACGGGAACTCCCCTTTCTGGTGCGAGGTGCCGCGAAACTTCAGTATCTCGATAGTGCGGCGGCGCTTTTCATCTTCCAGCACGTTGCGCAGAATAATGACATTATCCGCCACGAACTCTTCGACGCCGTAACGCGCAATATCGCCATACTCCTGGGTGCGTTCGCCGGTCATGATGGCGGTGACGCCCAGGCGCTTCAGCGCCGAGACGACGCGGAACAGTTCACGGCGCACCACAGCGCTATCGGCGAATTGCGTGAAAATTGCGCCGAGCGAGTCCATCGACAGGCGTCTGGCGCCGATGCGACGCACCGCATTTTCGATCCGTGCCAGCAGCGCGCCGAGATCATAGTTGCCAGCGAAGAGCATCTCCTCGCCGGGTTGGGGCGAGGCGTCCACAAATGCCCACTTCCCCTCGCTCTCCCACGTCGCAATATCCCATCCGAGGGATTCCATGTTGCGGCGGATATCCGAGGGCGGTTCTTCGAATGTGACAAACACCCCGTGCTCGCCGTATTTGCGAATGCCTTCGGCGAGAAACTGGGCGGCAAAGACCGTTTTGGCACTGCCAGCGGTACCGGAGACGAGCGTGGTTCGACCGGCAGGAATCCCACCGTTAGCGATCAGGTCGAAGCCACTGATGCCGGTTGGCAGTTTTTCGATGGCTGGTTGGCGCAGATTCAGACTCACTCCTGCGTTCCTCCTGTGCTCGAGGGATGGACTGGCAGATCCAAACCTTGCAGCACTTTGAGCGTATCGGAAAGATCACCAATAATGCGCCGGACTGGCGGCGGCAGTTCCTTGATCAACGTCGGCGTCGCCAGGATCCGCTCTTGCTCGGCGAGGTGCGGTTGTTCCAGCACGTCGATCACGAACAACTGATACTGACTGCCAAGATTTTGCTCGCAGATTCGTCGCAGGTTCTGGATCGCCCGCTCGGTGCGCGGCGTCTGACCGGTGACGTAGAGCTTGAGAACAAATTTACTCGTCATCGGTTCGCTTCCCCTTTGAACGGTCCTGATATGCCTCTGCCGCCACTGCCATATATATGGTATCATAGATGAGTCCACTGCAAAAAGGGCATGTCACCGCAGCGGCGCAGCATTCGCCGAGAAAGATGCCAGAGCGAGTCGCTCCAACGCCTCACGCTTCGCCGCGCATATTTTTGAAGTTCTCTGCGCTCCCGGCGTCTCTGCGGTGCGTTTTTGCAGTGAAGTCATAGAACAATCAATGGATGCCGCCAAGCGCGTAGGAGCGGTAGTACGATACCAGATATCCCATCAATTCGAGCACGAGCAACCGCCCCTCTTCGACATACGCCTGCATGCGCAGCACGCTTGTACCCCGCACTCGCTGGCGGATGGTATATGTGTGAACATCAACCACATCGCGCGGTCCGGCGCGAAGAAAGCCGAGTTGATTCGCAATCTCGCGCAGGGTATCGGATGTATTCGTCTCGATTTTGTAGGCGCGCTGTTCCAGGCGCTGATCGAGGACGTTCCCATACTGCGCCACCAGTTCTGAGAACAGGTCCGGTTGCGCTTCGCGCAGCGGCAGCGCGCTGTACAGTTGCGCCGTCACCGAGGTGCGTGTATCGTGCGATAATTGTTCGACTGCGGCAATCTCATGCGCGTTGCGCGCCAGTTGTTCCTGCTGACGGGCGTGCTGGAGTTCGCGCAGCAAGCGCTGACGCTCGACAGCGTAGCGCACCGAGCGCGCCAGTGATTCATGCACGCACCCATCCTTCTGCAGGTAGTCCTGCGCGCCGGCATTCACCGCCTGAACCCCCAGCAACTCGTCGCTCAGCATAGTCAGCACAACGACCGGTATATCAGGCGCGTGGTGCAGGATGCGCTTCAGGGTATCCAGCCCGCCGCTGTCCGGCAACGAGAGATCGAGCACGATCGCGTCGAACGAGCGTTGCTGCAAGAGTTCGAGCGCTTCTGTCAACCGTTCGGCATGGGTGAGCGTGAACGTGCCGATCCGCGCCGAAGCGAACGCCTCAGCAGCAAGTCGCGCGTCGCCGGGGTTGTCTTCGACCAGCAGGACTTCAAGCGGTGTATCGGTTCCTGTGTGCATACCTTCAACCCCGACGATGGTCACGCTGCCGGACGCTACGACAGCGCTGGCAGCGTAAAGCAGAACAGCGACCCGCCATCTGCCGGACGTTCGACCCAGATCCGCCCCCCATGGCGGGTGATTACCTTGCGGCAGATCGCCAGCCCGATACCGCTGCCGGGAAACCGGCTGCGGCTATGGGTGCGGACGAACATATCAAAGATGCGTCTGGTATCTTCTGCAGCAATGCCGATCCCGTGATCGCGCACGGTAAAGAGCCACTCATTCTTCTGACGTTGCGCCCCGATATGGATGCGCGGTCGTTCGTCGCCGTGAAACTTGATGGCATTGCTGAGCAGGTTGCGGAATACCAGCCCGAGTTCGACATCATCGCCCGCCACCGTCGGCAGTGGATCGAAGGTGATCTCCGCCTGACGTTCATCGATAGCAATCTGCAACATGCCGATGGCGCGCGCCAGCACATCGTTGCAATCGACGGGGCGTATATCCGGGCGGTGCTGATCGAGACGGGCATACGCCAGCAGTTTTTCGATGAGTGATTGCATCCGCGCGGCGCCGTCGTAGGCGAAGGAGACATACTCACGGGCGCGTTCATCGAGTTGATCGCTATACCGGCGTCGGAGCAGATCCAGAAAACCGGTGACCGTGCGCAACGGTTCGCGTAGTTCGTGCGAGACGACCGAGGTAAATTGCTGTAATTCGGCATTGGCGCGCGCCAGGCGCGTCGTCTGCTCGATAAGCAGCCGCAGCGATTGCCGCGGAGCGCGCGTGAGACGTTGCCGCCGCCGCATCCGACTCTGAAGGCGCTGGTTCTGTTCGCGCAATCGGGTCAGCGTGGCGTGAACCTGGTGTGCAGTAATGTCGGTGTTGGTCAGCACCGCCCCGCCCTGCTTCAGCGCCGTTGCCTCCAGGCGAAACCAGCGCTCGCCGTCTTCCGTCTCGCGGCGGTATTCACACGTGAAACAGGCGCGCTCGCCACGCAGCACCGCCGCGATGCCCTCTGACGCTTCCCGCGCCACTCCGGCAAAGATGCTCCGGTCATCGTTCCAGGCGTCGCGGTAGTTCGTGCCAATCTGGAACAGGTGATCATCGCTCGTTGCCGCAACTGAGCGCAGCCACGCCCGGTTCGCCGCGACGATGACCCCATGCCGGTCAAGCACTGCAATCTGGGCGTTGATTGCATCGAGGACGCCCTGGCAGGCAATGGTTTCAGGCGTATCGTCGCATATCGAAACAATCATGGGTCAACTCTATGTGGATAGATGGGCGCATGCACGACTGCTCTATTATACCAACATCTACCAGACGGCGCTGCGCTTCATGCTATAATAGGCGCGCCTGTCGTCGGGTTGGTCGCTTCGTCGTACCATCACTCCCACGCCGCCTGACCGGAATCGTCCCTTTGCTCAGCACGATCAGCAGGAAAGCGCTCATGGATGAACAGCCCACCATTCTGGTTATTGACGATGATCCGGCGATGCAAACCGTGCTGGAGATTGCGTTGCGTGAGGCAGGGTATCGTGTCGAAGTCGCTGGCGATGGGCAGGAAGGGATTGCGAAACTCGTGTCTCTGCGCCCGAACCTGGTGATCTGTGACATTATGATGCCGCAGATGGATGGCGTCGAAGCCTTTCAGCGCATGAAGGATCAACTCCAGGAGGAGGGCATCCCGATTTTTATTATAACCGCCCTGAATCGGAAACCCTGGTTTGCCGATCTCGAAGCCGAAGGCGCCGTTATCATTCAGAAGCCGTTTGATATCGAGCAGGTGCTGAGCCTGATCCAGACGATGCTGAATTGATGATTTCGGTGTGGGGAAGGGGAACGTTGATCGTTTCCTCGACGCCGTGCTGCTCAGGCGGTGGTTTGTTTTCTTGTCGCAGGGTGCATTATCAACCTGGTGCGCGAGTAGCGCCGCTACCGCATCAAAAACAGGGACGGTTGCATTCCGTCCCTGTTGCTGAGCCGCTTCCCGGCGTCATCATGCGTCACGCCCGACGTTCCAGCGCAGATATGCTTCGATGAACGGGTCGATGTCGCCATCGAGCACCGCATACACATCGCTGGTCTCGTGGTCGGTGCGATGATCCTTCACCAGCGTGTAGGGGTGAAGATAGTAGGTGCGCATCTGGTTGCCGAAGTCCGCCTGGCGATACTCGCCGCGCAGACGGGCGCGCTCTTCGCGCTTGCGCTGCAATTCGCGTTCGAGCAGGCGACCGCGCAGGACGCGCATTGCCGTTTCGCGGTTCTGCAACTGCGAGCGTTCGTTCTGGCAGGTCACCACAATCTGCTCTGGCGTTCCTGGCTTGTAGGTAATGCGCACCGCCGAGTCGGTCGTGTTGACCCCCTGCCCGCCATGACCGGATGAGCGAAACACATCAATGCGAATATCTTCCGGGCGAATGACGACTTCCGGTGCATCGTCCACTTCGGGGAGCACCTCGACCATGGCGAACGATGTCTGGCGTGCGTTGCCCGCATTGAACGGCGACAGGCGGATCAGGCGATGGACACCCGCTTCCGCTTTGGCGCTCCCGTAGGCATACGGACCGCGCAGTTCAATGGTGGCGCTCTTGATCCCGGCTTCTTCCCCTTCGCTCTTATCGATCAGCGCCACCTGAAAGCCGCGACGTTCGCCCCAGCGCATATACATGCGCAGCAGCATTTCCGCCCAATCCTGCGCATCGGTTCCGCCGGTGCCGGCTTTGATCGAGAGGAATGCATCACGGTCGTCATAGGGACCGTTGAGCAACACCTCGATCTCAAGGGCTTCGATGGCTTCGCCGGTACGCTTGAGTTCGGCAGCGATGTCCGCCTGAAGTGAGTCGTCGTCTTCGGCGGCGGCAAGTTCGATCAGATCGGCAAGTGTCGTCAACTGACGATCAATCGCTTCGATGCGCTCAACTTCTTCCTTCAGGCGGGTCAGGCGCTGCATGATCGTCTGCGCCTCGCGGGGATCGTTCCAGAGATCAGGATCGGCAGCGCGCTCTTCGAGCGCGGCAATCTCACGTTGTTTCGTCGGCAGGTCAAAGACGCCCGCGAACGCTGTCGAAGCGCGTCCGCAGGACCTCCAGATCCGTGGTTGTCACACAACACTCCTTACTTATCGTGATCGTTCGAGGAGGTGCGCACCAGTGGTCTGTCTCACCAGTTCTGGCAGCACAATCGCAACATCGCCGCGAATGACCGCCTCGGCGCGCCCATCCAGATATGTTGGTCCACTGTTGATGATAATCAATTTTGCACCATGGCGCAAGCCCAGTGCGGGCAGGTCATTGACGGGGAACACCTCGAGCGATGTTCCGGCGACGATGATAACATCGGCATGCTCGACGGCGCGCCGCGCCAGCCAGTACAATCCACGCGGCAGCATCTCGTCGAACAGTACCACATCGGGTTTGAGCGGATGACCGCAGGAGCAACGCGGCGGTTCCCCACGACGGATCCTGGGCAACAACGCCTGCGTCGGGATCTGTCGCTCACACTCCAGGCATGTGGCGGTGCGCAGATGCCCGTGCAGTTCATAGACCTCGCGCGACCCGGCGCGCTGATGCAACCCGTCGAAGTTCTGCGTAATGATGGCTCTGAGCGTCCGGTGCTGTTCGAGCGCTGCCAGGGCGTAATGCGCCGCATTGGGTGCAGCCGCCAGCACACGATCGAGCAACGGTCGGAACCAGTCGTAAAATGCACGCGGATTGCGCAGAAAGTTGTGCAACGACGCAACTTCCGAGGGATCGACATGCTTCCAGGCGCCGTCGGGACCGCGAAAATCGGGGATGCCAGAGGGAGTGCTGATGCCCGCGCCGGTGATGGCAACGGCGCTATGCGCACGACCGAGGAGATCGGCGGCGTGCCTGATCGCTGCCTGATCCATACCTGTTTCCACCATACGCTGCACACCATCGATGTAGACACGCCAGCCATCTCCGGCAGCATGATCAGGCGCTGGCTGGTTGTCTGGCGTTATGCCCGACGTGGTAGGATAGAGATGAATAACGGTTCGATCACCATGATACCACATATTCGCAACATGTGGTACGCTTTCAGGTGAACGATGTCAGACGCATGAACGAGCATACCGGGGCACAGAAGGTGACGACTCATTCGATCAACATTCCGGATGCGCTCCGTTGTGCAGCGTGTGGGGCGCTGCTGATCGACGGATACTACTTCATCCACGGGCGGCGTGAACGCTACTGTGCGCGCTGCATTCGCGAGCGTGATCGCTGCGATGTCTGTTCCGCTCCGCTGGGCGACCGCTACTGGACGCTGCACGATGGTCGCCGGTTGTGTGAAACATGCCACGCGACGGCAATTTACGACCCGTCGGTTGCACAACAATTGTTCAATGAAACCGTGGCGGCAATCGTCGCGCAATTGGGGATGGCGTTGCGGGTGGGGGTCGACTTCCGGCTGGTGGATGCGCCGACGCTGGCGGCGGTGCGGGCGCAGGATAAACCGCCGCAACCAGGCGAAGCGCCAGCGCTGGGGCTGTACCAGCGTCATGGTCGGTTGCGGGTCATCTATATGCTCTACGGCTTGCCCAAACTCCTCTTCCGCACCGTTGTGGCGCACGAATACGCTCACGCATGGCAGGGCGAAAACTGCCCGCTCCTCAGTGACCATGATCTGATCGAGGGATTTGCCGAATGGGTGGCGTATCATCACCTCGGTTACCTGGGCAGTCACAAAGCTGCCGCTGCCATGCGTGAGTCGAACCACCCCTACCGTCCATTGCTCGAACGCATGCTGGCGCTCGAAGCGCAGATCGGTCCGGCGGGTGTGCTGGAGTACATGCGGCGCGCTGGTGTGCGATAATCTCATTATAGCAGTTCTCAGATACGTTGACCCCTGTCCGGGTCTGCCGTGTCGCGCGAGACGATCGCTTCCAGCAGAGAGTAGACCGAAATTCATTTCGGTCGCCGCGTGGGGCGCGCGACTCTGGGAATGTTCAACCCCGTCCAATTGGGTTCAAACTTTGCGAGAAATGCTATAAGTTAAGAGGGCTACGTTCGTCGTCGCACGATGAGCAGATCGCCCTCGCGGGTAGCGCGGATAGCGCTGGTTCCGCGCAGGCGGGTCGGCAGCGGCACGCACCGTCGGTACGGTCCGATCCGCACAATCAGGTCATCCCCGCTCAGCGTCAACCCAATCGCGCCCTGTGGCAGACCGGGCAGTTCAACGGTCAGCGCCGCTTCGCCGCGATAATCGTTACCGATTGGCGCGCGCACGTTTGCCGCGCCAGCATCCCCCATCGCCCGACCGGCAAGCAGCAACGGCATATGACCGCCAGCCGTCGCCCCGATGTCGAGTTTGAGCAGCGGTCGTGTCCTCCAGAGCGCAGCGGCTTCATCAACCAGCGCCGCCTGCAACCGTTCGAGCGGCGCCAGGCGCGCGTCGTCTGGATTGGTTGGCAGCAGCGGCCCGACGACCATGGCGCCGATTGCCAGACCGTGGAGTTGAATGGCAGGGATCGCCAGTCGCGCTTCCGCCAGCGCGGCGGCATCAGGGCGTAACACGTAACAGACACTGCTTGCGGGCGCATCGAGCAGACTGCGCAATCGTTCCGCTTCATTCAGCACACGGCGCATATTGCTGGTGAACTCTGGCGGCAGCAGCATGCCCGGCAGCAACGGTCCCTGCGCCGGTTGACCATCGAGACCGATGAGCCACTTTGCAATCCAGCGCAGATTATCGGGAACGCCGAGCGCCTCGATCAGGGCATGGTGCGGTCCTGCGTCCACAACGATGCGCTCATATTTGGGAGCGAGTTCACGGAGGCGCAGCAACGCAAACGCAGCGTCGGAAGCGGGCGGTTGCGGCAATTCATCACCGGCAAGGGCGCTGAAAGGCGGGGGCAGCGTCGCGCGCGTCTCGTTCCAGGCGGCGGCAAGTTCGCTGCGGGTATCGAGCGCCATCGCCTCGAAACGCGGCGCAACGTCGGTTGGCGTGCTACCGACGGGAACGCCCAGGAGCGCGCTCAGCCCCACCGTTGACCGGTACGCGAACAGCAGCGTGCGCTTTCCGGCATCGGCGGCGCGTGCCGCCTCTGCAGCCGCAGCCACACTGATGCCAATGCCAGGAGAACCGGTGTACACCAGAATGTTTGCCACGGTTGAACATCCTTCGTACCAACAGGCAACAGGCGTGGCGGAGATACGCCTGTTGCGATCCACGTATGCGCCAGCGCTTACCCGCCGCCGCCGCCGATGCCCATAATGCCGCCTTCGGTCATGGCGCGCACATTGAGCAGTTCATCGACCTGTTCCGCCGAGAGGAGACCCTTCTCGACCACCACTTCCTTGATCGTCTTGCCGCTTGCCAGCGCCTCTTTGGCGACCGCAGCGCCGTTGAGGTACCCGATCACCGGATTCAACGCCGTCACCAGGATCGGATTCTTTGCCAGCCATCCGGTCGCCTTTTCGGGGTTGGCGGTAATGCCAACCACGCACTTCTCGGTGAAGGCATTGATAGCGCCGATGAGGACATGCATCATCTCGAACAGGTTGTGGGCGATGATCGGCATCATCACATTCAATTCGAGTTGCCCGGCCTGCGCCGCAAGCGAAACGGTCAGATCGCACCCCTGCACATGGAAGCACGCCATGTTCAGCATTTCCGCCAGCACCGGATTGACTTTGCCGGGCATGATGCTCGAACCGGGTTGAACCGCCGGCAGTCGGATCTCATCCAGACCGGTCGTTGGTCCCGATGCAAGCAGACGGAGATCATTGGCGATGCGGGTCAGCGTAATGCACAGCGTGCGCAATGACGCCGAGAAATCCGCCGGATCCGCCATACTCTGCATCGCCTCGAACAGGTTGCCCGCTGAGCGCAGTTCCTGACCGGTCAACTCCGACAGGCGCCTGACCATTCGCCCGTGGTATTCGGGATGCGCGTTCAACCCACTGCCCACGGCTGTGCCACCAATACCCAACCGGCGCAACCGGTCGGCAGCGCTCTCGATCCGCTCACGATCATTGCGCACCGCCAGCGCATACGCGCCAAACTCCTGCCCCAATCGCACCGGTACGGCATCCTGCAAATGAGTACGTCCCGATTTGACGATCGGATCGAACTCCTGCGCCCTGGCTTCGAGCGCATCAGCAAGCCGATCAATAGCGGCAAGCAGTTCGTCGAGACGCCAGAGGCAGCCAAGGCGGATAGCGGTCGGAATAGTGTCGTTGGTGCTCTGCGCCATGTTGACGTGGTCGTTCGGACTGACTGGCTTCTTCGGATCGTCAAGCGCAAAGCCGAGAATCTGATTTGCGCGATTGGCAATCACCTCGTTGAGGTTCATGTTATGGCTGGTGCCTGCGCCAGCCTGGAAGGGGTCAACGACGAATTGATCAGCGTGCTGCCCATCGAGCACTTCGTCCGCCGCCTGGATGATCGCATCGGCGATCTGTCGCCCGCTGATGGTGCGGTCGCCAATCGTGACGTCGTTGAACAGTCCCAGGTCGCGGTTGACTTCCGCCGCAGCGCGCTTGATCATCGCCTGCGCCCAGACGAATGCCGGGTATGGACGCATGCCGCTGACCGGAAAGTTCATCACGGCGCGTTGCGTTTGTGCTCCATAGAGTGCGTTCGCTGGCACCCTCACTTCACCGAGCGAGTCCTTCTCGATGCGGAACGCTTTGGACATTGGCTTCCTCCTCTCCTTTGGGGATGTCCACACTGCTATGGTAACACAATTTCGACATGCTCCCGGTCACGCGCTGCGTTACGGGTGGGTGCGTCTCCCGCGCAGGGCGCTCATGTATCACGCTCCACATTCTTCCATGTGCAGGCGCTCGACGTGGTATACTAAAGCAACCCGAACCAGCGGTTCCTGGAGGAGGAGCATTTGTGAGTCGGCGCCCCGATATTGTGTTGCTCGTGCTGGATACCCAGCGTTGCGATAGACTTTCGTGCTACGGCTATTCTCGACCAACCTCGCCCTGCCTCGATGAGCTTGCGGCTGAAGCGACCCTTTTCCGTCGCGTCTTTGCCACTGCACAGTGGACGATCCCATCACATGCGTCGATGTTTACCGGTCTCTATCCATCGGAGCATGCGACCAACCAATCGTCGGCGGCGCTCCCTTCCGGCATTCCGACGCTGGCGGAACGCCTGCGCGAAGGCGGATACATGACGGCGGCGTTCTGCAATAACCCGCTGGTAGGCGTCGTCAACAACGGGTTGCGGCGCGGTTTTGAGAGTTTTCTGAATTACAGCGGTCTGCTCACCTCGCGCCCGAATCAGGCAGGTGTGCGTCCGGGACTGATCGGGCGTTATCGTCAGTGGTTCAAGGGTCGTCTGGCGGCCACCCTCAATCGCATTCAAAACTCATTTGCGCGTTCCGAATTCATGCTGGAATTCGCATTTACGCCATTGATGGTGCCAATCTGGCAGACGGCGCTCAGTTTCAAGGGGAATACGCCCAAATCGCTCAACGATGCTGCGCGGTTGCTGATCGAACGGCGCGGCGTCGATCCGCAGCAACCCATTTTTGCCTTCATCAACCTGATGGGTGTTCATACGCCGTACCATCCGGATCGGCGGATGCTCGAACGGTTCGCACCAGACGTGATCCGCAACCGGGAAGCGGCGCGCTATGTGCGTCGCTTCAACGGCGATGTATTCGGCTGGCTTGCGCCATTCTCCGATATTGACGAACGGTATCACCACGTGCTGAGTGATGTGTACGACGCCGAGGTTGCCACACAGGATGCGCATCTTGGCGTGTTCCTGCGCCGGATGCGTGAAAGCGGCGCGCTTGACCGCACCCTGCTGCTGGTATGCGCCGACCACGGTGATCACCTGGGTGAAAAAGGTCTCGTCGGGCACACGGTGTCGGTCTACAACGAACTGATCCACGTGCCGCTGATGGTGCGCGATCCGGCGGGCGACTTTCCGCGCGGTGCAGTGGTTGATCATCCGGTGTCGTTACGACGGGTTTTCCACACCCTGCTGAGCGCCGCCAGGCTCGCCAGCGGCGTCGAGCGTGATCGCTCGCTGGCGCAATCGCCCGCTGCCGATCCCGATGGCGGCACGGTCTTCAGTGAGGCGGAACCGCTGCAAAACGTGCTGGGAATTATGCTGCGACGCCAGCCCGATCTCGCGCGTGCACGCCGCTTTGATCAACCGCGCCGCGCAGTGATCAACGGTTCACACAAACTGATCCAGACCGGGGAAGACCAGGTTGAGTTGTACGATCTCGACGCCGATCCCCGTGAAACAGTTGATCTGGCTGCAATGTTGCCGGAACGGGTCGAAGAACTTCAGGCGCGTCTCAGCGCCTTTGTGCGCCGCGCCGATGCCACTGCGCCGCTCATCCGTCGCGCGGAGGGAGTGGATGATCCGACCGTGCAGCGGCGTTTGCGAGAACTGGGGTATCTTGAATAACCTATGTATCCTCCTGTTGATCCGGTCATTATTCAACTCGGTCCGCTCACGCTGCGCTGGTACGGCGTGCTGATCATGACAGGCGTTATGCTGGCGGCGTGGGTCGGTTCCCGCCATATTGAACGACGCGGGTTCGACCGCGACTCGGTGTGGGACCTGTTGCTCTGGGTGTTGATTCCGGGGTTGATCGGCGCGCGCCTCTACTATGTGTTCATTCAGTCGCCGCGCGGACCGGAAGGGTTGGGGCGCTTTCTGAGCAATCCGGCGAGCATTCTGGCGGTATGGGAAGGGGGGTTGCACATCTTTGGCGGGTTCATCTTTGGTACGCTTGGGTTGTGGTGGTTCGCGCGCGTGCGCAAGGTCCCGCTGCTGGTCTACGCCGACGCGATTGCACTTGGTCTGCCGCTGGGGCAGGCGATTGGGCGGTGGGCGAACTTCATCAACCAGGAACTCTATGGTCCGCCGACGACCCTGCCGTGGGGGTTGCGGATCGATGCCGAACATCGCATCGGTCTGTACCGCGATCTGGCAGCGTTCCCGGAAACGACCCGCTTCCACCCGCTTTTTCTGTACGAATCGCTCTGGAACCTGATCGGCTTTGCGGTGATCTTTTCCATCTGGCGTCGCTACGGCGACCGCCTGCGCGATGGCGATGTGCTGCTCATGTACCTGATCTGGTATCCGCTGGGGCGATTCTTCATTGAGTTCCTGCGCACCGATTCGTGGTTTTTCCCTGGAACGCCGTTCAACGTCGTGCATATTCTTTCGTTCGCCGCGATCGTCGGTGCGGCTGCGCTGCTCTATCGGAGGCATGGCCGGAGGCAAGAGGCGAGAGGGTTGCAGGTTAAGCGTTGAACGTTGCCCGTGGTCAGGGGCACAGGATGTCCCCAACCCGTGAAGTCTTGCCTGCAGTAGATGAGAATGCATGATGTGGGAGAACGGATGTCCCCAACCCGTGAGGTCTTGCCCTATGATTCTGCGCTGCGCTGTCCCGTCGGCATCAGTTCTCAGTTCGCGGTTCCTGGTTCCTGGTTCTCGGTTCTCGGTTCTCAGTTCCTGGTTCTCAGTTCGCGGTTCCTGGTTCCTGGTTCGCGGTTCCTGGTTCTCAGTTCTTGGTTCTTGGTTCTCGGTTCTCAGTTCTTGGTTCCTGGTTCCTGGTTCCTGGTTCCTGGTTCCTGGTTCCTGGTTCCTGGTTCCTGGTTCCTGGTTCCTGGTTCCTGGTTCTTGATCCTCACATACAATGACACATCCCCGACTACTCATCATCGGTCTCGATTGCGCTGAGCCGTCGCTGGTGTTTGATCGCTGGCGCGCCGATCTGCCTGCCCTCAATCGCCTGATGACGGAGGGGGTCTACGGCAAACTGGAGAGTTGCATTCCGGCGATCACTGTTCCTGCCTGGAGTTGCATGATGAGCGGGCGCGATCCGGGCGAACTCGGCGTCTACGGGTTTCGCAACCGCGTTGATCGCTCCTACGGTCGCATGGCTGTTGCCGATAGCCGTGCGATCCGGTTTCCGCGTTTGTGGGATATTCTCGGTGAGTCAGGATGGCGCGTGGCGGTGATCGGCGTGCCCGGCGCCTATCCGCCGTCTGCTGTGAATGGCGCGCTGGTTTCCTGCTTTCTTGCGCCGTCGACCGAGGTGACCTATACCTTTCCGCCAGCGCTCGCAGAACGTCTTGCCGTCTGGGCAGCGCAGGCGACGCCAGGGCGCGCCTATCTGCTCGATGTGCCCAATTTTCGCTCCGACGACAAAGAGCGCATTGTGCGCGACATCTACGCGATGTGCGATCAACGTTTCGCGGTTGCCGCAGCATTAATCGAGGAAGAGCATCCCGACTTTCTCATGCTGGTGGACATGGGGATCGATCGCATCCACCACGCGCTCTGGAAGCATATGGACCCGCAGCATCCGTTGTTTGTCCCCGATTCGCCCTTTGCAGATGCGATTCATGCGTACTATCGCCACGTAGATGCACAGATCGCCGCTTTGCTGACGCACTGCGGACCTGAGACGGCGGTGCTGGTGGCGTCTGACCATGGCGCGCGTCCGCTGATGGGCGGGGTGCGGATCAATCAATGGCTGATCGCGCAGGGTGACCTGACGTTGCGCACAATGCCAGACGCGCCAACCAACCTCGATCAGGCGGATGTTGACTGGTCGCGCACTCGCGCCTGGAGTGCGGGCGGCTACTACGGGCGCATTTTTCTCAATGTGCGCGGGCGTGAGCCGCAGGGCGTCATTCCGCCAGCAGAGTACGAACGTGTGCGCGCCGACCTCGCGGCGCGCCTGGAAGCGATGCCCGGTCCAGACGGTCATCCGCTCGGAAACAGGGTCTTTGTGCCACAGCGCCTCTATCGCGCCGTGCGAGGCGTCGCACCTGACCTGATCGTCTACTTTGGCGATCTTGCCTGGCGGGCGGTGGGAACGGTTGGCGGCGAAGGAATATTCACCCAGGAAAACGACACCGGTCCCGATGACGCCAATCACGCGCAGCATGGGCTGTTCATCTGGCGCGATCCGCAGCGCCCCGGCGGCGGGCGGCGACTCGACAATGCGCAGATTTACGATATACTGCCTACCCTGTTGAGGCGGTTCAACATGCCAGTCCCTGCGGGACTGCGCGGTACGATGCTGGAACTATGATGGAGGATGGTCCATGCCGCTGATTCCGCCGTATGGCGGTCGATTGATCAATCTGCTGGTTGCCGGCGAGGAACGACGTGCGCTGCTCGAAGAGGCGGCGCGACTCCCCTCGATCCAGATCTCACCACGGGCTTTGTGTGATCTTGAACTGCTGGCAACAGGCGGTTTTTCGCCGCTCGACCGTTTTATGGGGCGTGCTGATTATGAGCGCGTCCTGCACGACATGCGACTGGCGGGAGGGACGCTCTTCCCGCTGCCGATCACGCTGCCGGTCTCCGGCAAGGCGCTGGCGCGTTCTGGCGATCGTGTTGCGCTGCGCGATGCGCGGAACGAACTGATCGCCGTGATGGATGTCGAGGAAGCCTTCACCTGGAATGCCGAAGAGGAAGCGCGATTGACGCTCGGCACAACCGATCCGCGCCATCCGCTGGTTTCGGAAATGAGCACGTGGGGTGATACGTACATCTCTGGTGCGTTGCGTGTTGTCCGATTGCCCCGCTACTACGATTTCGTCGAACTGCGGCGCACCCCTGCCGAGGTTCGTTCCATTCTCCACGAGATGGGCGCGGAGCGGGTGGTCGCTTTCCAGACGCGCAACCCGCTCCACCGTGTTCATGAGGAATTGACGAAGCGTGCCGCAGCAGAAGTTGGCGGTGCGTTGCTCATCCATCCGGTTGTGGGATTGACCCGTCCCGGTGACATCGACCATTACAGCCGGGTGCGCATCTATCGGGCGCTCGTGGAGCGGTACTACGATCCGCGCCGCACGCTGCTGAGCCTCCTGCCGCTGGCGATGCGCATGGCAGGTCCGCGTGAGGCGCTCTGGCACGCAATCATTCGGCGCAACTTCGGCGCAACCCATTTCATCGTCGGGCGTGACCATGCCGGTCCCGGTCTCGACAGCCGCGGCAAGCCGTTCTACGGACCATACGATGCCCAGGAACTGGTGGCGCGCTTTGCGGATGAGATCGGCGTGACGATGGTTCCGTTTCGCGAGTATGTCTACCTGCCGGACACCGACCAGTACGTCGAAGAGACCGCCGTGCCGCAGGGAGCGCGCGTCTGGACGATTTCGGGGACGCAGGTGCGTGAAGAATATCTGGCGCGCGGCAAACGGCTGCCGGAATGGTTTACCCGCCCGGAAACGGCGGCAATCCTGGCGCAGAGTTACCCGCCGCGGCACCGCCAGGGGTTCTGTGTCTGGTTCACCGGTCTCAGCGGCGCCGGCAAATCGACAATCGCCGAGGCGCTGGTGGCGATGTTGCTGGAACGTGGACGCCAGAGCACACTGCTCGATGGTGATGTGGTGCGCACACATCTGTCGAAGGGGCTTGGCTTCAGCCGGGAGGATCGTGATACGAACATTTTGCGGATCGGATTCGTTGCCGGTGAAATCGCGCGACACGGCGGCGTCGCGATCTGCGCTGCAATCAGTCCCTACCGTGCTGCGCGGAACGAGTGCCGCAAAATGGTCGGTGAAGACCGCTTCTTCGAGGTGTTCGTCGATACGCCGATTGAAGAGTGCGAGCGACGTGACACCAAAGGCATGTACGCCCGCGCCCGTCGTGGTGAAATCACCGGGTTCACCGGCATTGACGATCCCTACGAGCCGCCGGTGGCGCCAGAAGTGCACCTGACAACCGTCGATACCACGCCCGAAGAATGCACGCGGCGGATTATCGCCCTGCTGGAGGAGCGCGGCTTTCTGACCCGACCGGATCAGGATGGCGTTTCGGGTGCAACCGGGTAACGTGTTCCAATCGGCAACCATCGACACCCCGCCTTCCTCGCCTGAGTTACAATACGTCCGCTACAACGTTTGAGCAAAGGAGAGGAAGGAGGGTTTCGATGAACAATCTGCCGTTTCGCAAGCCGGGGCGCTTCTACCGGGGCAACCTGCACACCCATTCCAACCGTTCTGACGGCGAACTGCCGCCGGAGGAGGTGATCGCCGCCTATCGCGCGCAGGGGTATGACTTTCTGGCGCTGACCGACCATTTTCTTCCCCAGTACAACTTTCCGATCACCGATACCCGTGCGTTCCGCGATGCGCGCTTCACCACCCTGCCCGGCGCAGAACTGCACGCCCCGCAGACATCTGCCGGTCGATTGTGGCACATTATCGCGGTTGGTCTGCCACACGACTTTGCGCCGCCAACGCCCGATGAGACAGGACCGGCGCTCGCTGCGCGCGCCGCCGCAGCCGGAGCATTCGTCGGAATTGCGCATCCCGCCTGGTACACCCTGACCCTTGACGATGGGCTGTCTCTTGAGGCTGCGCATGCCGTCGAAGTATTCAATGCGACTGCTGTGTGGGACAACGACCGGGGTGACGGATGGTATTTCTGCGATATGTTGCTGGCGCGGGGAAAGCGATTGCTGGCATATGCCGCCGATGATGCGCACTTTTCCATTCGTCCTGATACGTTTGTCGGCTGGGTAGAGGTTCGCGCCGAAGAACTTTCTCCTGAAGCGATCCTGGACGCATTGAAACAGGGCGCTTTCTACTCGACTCAGGGACCACAGATTGAAGACATCGATATTGCGGAACGAAGCCTGGCGGTGCGTTGTTCACCGGCGCGCGCCGTCTTCGTCGTCGGTCCCGACGAGCGCGCGCAACGGCAGTTGGGGCAGGCGATCACCTCGTGCACCCTCTCTGTGCCCTGGATCGGAGAGGTGCCCTACATCCGGGTCACAGTCGTCGATGACGCCGGGAGAAAAGCGTGGACCAACCCGATCTGGGTGGGTTGAGTAGGGGCGCTGCGCTGCTGCGCCCTGGGAGCGCTGCGCTGCTGCGCCCTGGGAGCGCTGCGCTGCTGCGCCCTGGGGGCGCTGCTGCGCCCTGGGAGTGCTGCTGCGCCCGTCGATAGCACTTCTCAGATACGTTGACCCTTACCTGGCTGGAGTTCCATCGCCGTGCGTCTCTGGCGGGCTGAAGCCCTATCTGAGGTCGGGCAAGCCCTGCGGGCTGGATCAACCTGGCGCCCCCCGGCATAGGGAAGGGTGACGGATACGCCAGCCCCGCAGGGGCTTCCATGTGCTCAGGGAGGGCTTGAGCCCGCACGAGCGGAGTCGCACGCCTGACGACGGACGATTGCGGATGGCTTCTCTCCGACCGCCACGCAAGGCGGTCGCCGCACGGGGAGCGTGCGCGTGACTGCGTTTGTCCGAGGAAGTTTAATCTCTATGAGAACTGCTAGAGGCAGCAGGGGCGCAGCGCCGCTGCGCCCCTGCGCCCATAGAGGCTTATACGATGATCCCACTCATCGCCATCGTCGGTCCTACTGCGGTTGGCAAAACGGCGCTCAGCATCCGCCTGGCGCAGCAGTTC
>Ga0209227_1000727_pt1 | contig 27647 bp, 22 predicted proteins | sample YNPBryantNP2012_FD_185815 | JGI IMG/M metagenome (GOLD analysis project Ga0209227, IMG submission 185815) | Anoxygenic and chlorotrophic microbial mat microbial communities from Yellowstone National Park, USA - YNP Bryant NP 2012 (SPAdes)... ...
AACAGGTGGGCGTTGGTGCGGGCGTCCATCAGGTCATTGACCGCGACGACGTCGAAAACGTCACGATACTTTTCCTTGAACGCCTTGAGCACCTGTCGTCCGATGCGTCCGAATCCATTGATGCCAACTCTGGTAGCCATTTTTTCCTCCTGTTTGTTTGATTAGGACTTTGAACGATCGGAATTTGCCAAGAATTTCACGAACTGGCACGAATTTTGGTAACTATTCAGCCCGGGTTGGTGGGATACCCATAGGACACGGATTAACACGGATACAACGGACTGACACGGATTTTTCTGGATTGATCCGTGCTGATCCGTTTCATCCGTGTTTATCCGTGTGCTAAAGATGCCAGGCTGAATAGTTACAAATTTCGTTTCATTCGTGTAAATTCGTGCAATTCGTGGCAAAAAAGGCCAACTGCGTAACTCCTTTTATTTTTGCTCAGCCAGAGACCTTAAAGGTCAAGACCTTGTATCTATTCAGCCTGTGCCCGCCGGACCACAGGCCGGCGGGGCGGATGGCACCTGAGCCACCTGGAGGCGTCCCAGTGTAGCCGGTGTCTACCAGGCCTGGTCCGGGCGGACTATGGTCCGCCCGGCACTGCATGGGCAGGCTGAATAGTTACAAGACCTTTAGGGTCTTGCGCCACAGATTACAGCAGCCCGATGAGCGTGCGGGCCAGTTTCTCGCTGTCATGCCGCCACGGACGGCGCGGGTCGGCCAGGGGAGCGGTGTAAAGCCTGTAGGCAGCGTCCGCAGGGACCTCCAGGCGCGTCATCTCGACGCCAGCAGGCAGCCTGTCGGCGTGGCGCAGGTCGCTGTTGGCCAGAACAATGGGGAAGAGGCCCGCGCCGACATGCCGCTCCAGCGCCGCGACGTGGTCGCCCACGCTGTAGCCGTCCGTCTCGCCGCGCTGGGTGGCCAGGTTGCAGACATAGACCTTGCGCGCGCGGCTGGCGGCAATGGCCTGAGCGATCTCACCCACCAGCAGGTTGGGCAGTATGCTGGTGTAGAGCGAGCCGGGTCCGGCAACGATCAGGTCGGCGTCGAGAATGGCGCGGACGGCGCCGGGGTAGGCGCGCACGTCGTCCGGCTCCAGATAGACCCGCTCGATGGTGCCGCCGGCAGCCGTGATGCGCGACTCGCCGCTGACACGGTTCAGCCGTTCCGCCTCCTCGCGCAGATCTCCCAGCAACGTGACGCTCTGCAACGTGCTCGGCATCACCCGCCCGCGCACCGCCAGCACGTTGCCCGACTCCAGAATGGCCCGCTCGAAAGAGCCGGTCACCTCGGCCATCGCCGTGATGAAGAGATTGCCAAAGCTATGGCCGTCCAGGCCGGCGGCGTTGCCGCTGGGGAAGCGATACTGGAACAATTGCGTCGTCAGCGCCTCGTCATCGGCCAGGGCGGCGATACAGTTGCGAAAATCGCCGGGGGGCAGCACGCCCAGCGCCTGCCGCAGCCGGCCGGAGCTGCCGCCATCATCCGCCACGGTGACGATCGCCGTGATGTTGTCCGTGTACTCCTTCAGTCCGTGCAGCAGGGTCGCCAGGCCATGCCCACCGCCGATAGCGACGACTTTGGGCCCGCGCCCACGCTGCCTGTGCCGGTAGACGGCGTCGATGAACGATCCAGAGCGATGGCCAAAAGGAGCCAGCAGAGCGCGGTTGAGGCGTGTCATCCCCCACACTGTCAGCGCCACTCCCGCCAGGCCCAACAGCAGCGCCCATCCCCACCATGGAACAGCCCAAAAACGACGCGGGGCAGCAGCGGGGAAAGCCTGCCACAAAACCAGGCCGCCAGCCAGGCTCAACAGCACAACACCCACAGCGGCAACCAGCAACCACCGCTTGATGCCCAGGCCAGGGTAGAGCCACCTGAGACGAGAACGGAAACGCACCGGAATCTTCATGGCCTCTGGACTTTCATTATAACCGAAGGGTGCAGAGACGTCAAAGAGCCCACCCATCCGCTGCCCGGGAACCGGGGAGAGGACGAGGACAAGGAAAAGGGTCTCCTTCCTGGCAAGCAAGGGCCATGTCATCCTGAGCGCAGCGAAGGATCTCGTTGCGACACGGATTTGTCATCCTGAGCGCAGCGAAGGATCTCGTTGCAACACAGATTGGTCATCCTGAGCGCAGCGAAGGATCTCGTTGTGACGCGGATTGGTCATCCTGAGCGCAGCGAAGGATCTCGTTGTGACGCGGATTGGTCATCCTGAGCGCAGCGAAGGATCTCGTTGTGACGCGGATTGGTCATCCTGAGCGCAGCGAAGGATCTCGTTGTGACGCGGATTTGTCATCCTGAGCGCAGCGAAGGATCTCGTTGTGACACGGATTTGTCATCCTGAGCGCAGCGAAGGATCTCGTTGTGACGCGGATTCCTCCCTGTTCCCGCCGGCTCTGTGACCCGCCAGGACAACTGCGAGCAGTTGTCCTACACCGCCCGCCATGTTTTGCTCAAGCAGCAAAGGTGGGGTATAATGGAGCCACAGTCACCTGGAGTTGCGGTCAACGAAGGAATAAAGATGAATCAGCCAGCTTTGCCAGGCCAGCAAGAGATTGCCGCGCTACGTGAAGAGGTAGCCGCCATCGACCGTCTCCTCACGGAACGGCGGCTGGGGCGCGGTCCTTCTCTCGAAGAAGCGCTGCCCTCTCACCTGCAGGTGCTGCGCCAGACGCTGACTCAGCTCGAGCGCGCGCTGACCGCCCAGGCGGATGAGCGCCAGCAGATGGCCGCCCTGGTCGACGTCGCCCGCGCCGTCAACTCCTCGCTCGATCTCTCCGAAGTGCTCAACCGCGTGATGGACGAGATCATCCACCTCACCGGCGCCGAACGGGCCTTTCTGATGCTCGTCGATCCCGAAAGCGGCGAACTCAAGTTCCGCGCCGCGCGCAACATGGACCGCGAGACGATCGATGACTCGGCCTTTGAGATCAGCCGCAGCGTGGTCTACCGCGTCGCCCGCGACGGCGAGCCAATCGTCACCACCAACGCCCAGCTCGACCCGCGCTTTATGGCCCAGGAGAGCATCATCAGCTACAACCTGCGCTCGATCCTCTGCGTGCCCCTGCGCGTGCGCGAGCGCATCACCGGCGTCGTCTATGCCGACAGCCGTATCCACACCGGCCTCTTTGGCGACCGCGACCGCGACCTGCTGGCGGCCTTCGCCGACCAGGCCGCCATCGCCATCGAGAACGCCCGCCTCTTCGAAAGCGTCATGGCCGCCAAGCAGTTGATGGACAACATCTTTGCCTCTATCGCCAGCGGCGTCCTCACCACCGACGTGGCCGACCAGATCACCCTGATCAACCGCGCCGCCGAGTCGATCCTGGGCATCTGCGCCGCCGAATGCGAAGGCCGCCCCTACGCCAACGCCATCCCCGCCCTCTGCCCTGTCCTGCAGCCGCTGATGGAGCAGGTGCGCCAGGAGGACCGCCCCATCGTAGCCCACGAGGTCGAAACCGAGTTGCCCGCGCGGGGCCAGGTCAACCTCACCCTCAGCCTGGCGCCGCTCAAGGACATCGAGCAGCAATGGCTGGGCACGGCGCTGGTGATGGAAGACCTGACAGAGCGGCGGCGCCTGGAGGCGCGCGAGCGCTTTATCCGCGAGACGTTCCAGCGCTATGTCTCTCCCGCTGTCGTCCAGCGCCTGCTGGAAGACCCCACCCAGCTCAAACTGGGCGGGCACCGCCAGATGATCACAATCTTTTTCGCCGACATCCGCGGCTTTACGACCTTTAGCGAGCACCGTGACCCGGTCAGCCTGGTCGAGGTGCTCAACCACTACCTCTCCATCGGCGCCGAAGCGGTGCTGGCCGAGGAGGGAACGCTGGACAAGTTTATGGGCGACGCGGTTATGGCCATCTTCAACGCGCCGCTGCAGCAGCCGGATCACACCCTGCGCGCGGTGCGGGCCGCCCTGCGCATGCGCGCCATGATCGAGGCTCACCACCAGCACATCCCTCCCAGCGAACATCTGGCCTATGGTGCCGGCATCGCCGTGGGCGAGGCCGTCGTCGGCAACATCGGCACCGCCCAGCAGTTGAACTATACCGCCATCGGCGCCAGCGTCAACCTGGCCAAGCGGTTGCAGGAAAACGCCGCCGCCGGCCAGATCCTGCTCCACGAAGAGGCCTATCGCCAGGTCCAGGACCTGGTCGTTGCCCGGCCCCTCCTGCCGATCACGGTCAAAGGCTTTCACACGCCGATTCAAGTCTACGAGTTGCTCGGCCTGAACGGGGCCGACATCTGATCTCTCGTATGTCCGGTTGGCTCATCAGTATCCTGCGTATCCTCTACGCGGCAATCACCCTCTGGCTGGCGCTCTACGGCCTGCACAGTTGGGTGCTGCTCTGTCTGTACTGGCGCAACCGTCGCCGCGCGCGACCGCTTCCCTCCGTCGCCCCGGAAAAGCTGCCCTTCGTCACCATACAATTGCCCATCTACAACGAGCAGCACGTCGTCGAACGGCTGATCGACGCGGCGGCAGGGATGGACTATCCGTGCGACCGCCTGCAAATCCAGGTGCTGGATGACTCGAACGACGAGACGACCGCACTGGCCGAAAGCCGCGCTGCCTTCCACCGCGCGCGGGGGATCGACATCGCCGTGCTGCGGCGGCCTGACCGCAAAGGCTTCAAGGCCGGGGCGCTGACCTGGGGGTTGCACCAGGCGCGTGGCGAATTCATCGCCATCTTTGACGCCGACTTTGTGCCGCCGCCCTATTTCCTGCGGCGCACGCTGCCCTACTTTCTGGATCAGCCAGACCTGGCCATGATCCAGACCCGCTGGGTTCACCTCAACGCCGATTATTCGCTGCTCACGCGCATCCAGGCGATAGCCCTGGACGGCCATTTTGCTGTCGAACAGACGGCGCGCAACCGCGCCGGCCTGTTGATGCACTTTAACGGCACAGCAGGAGTATGGCGACGCGCCGCCATCGAGTCCAGCGGCGGCTGGCAGAGCGACACGGTATGCGAGGACCTGGACCTGAGCTATCGGGCGCAGTTGGCCGGCTGGCGCTGCCTCTACCTGCCCGAGGTAGAAGGCCCGGCGGAGCTGCCGCCGCAGATGCTGGCCTTCAAGCAGCAGCAGGCGCGCTGGACGCAGGGCTCGATCCAGTGCCTGCGCAAGCTGGGGCCGCAAGTGGTCCGCAGCCCGCGCCTCAACCCGCTGCAAAAGCTGATGGCATTGCTCCACCTCAGCGCCTACGTGGGCCACCCGCTGCTGGTGCTGCTGCTGGCCATCACTGTGCCGCTCTTGCTTGCCTCCCACGCCACCCAGAACGCCCTGAACCTGCTGGGCATCCTCTCTTTCGGTCCCATCCTGGTCTATGTGATCGCTCAGTGGGCGCTCTATCCCGACTGGAAGCGGCGGCTGCTCGCTCTGCCGCTGCTGGTGCTGGTAGGAACGGGCATTGCCTGGAACAATGCGCTGGCTTCCTGGGAGGGAATGAAACATTGGGGAGGCGAGTTTGTGCGCACGCCCAAGTTCCGCCTCGAGGGGAAAGAGGGAGGATGGAGGCACAGCCGCTACCGTCTGGTGCGCGATCAGGCCACGCCAGGCGAGGTGCTGTGGAGCCTCTATGCCCTGGCCGGCGCTGCCCTGGCGGGGGTCAGGGGAAACTGGAACGCGGTGCCCTTTCTGCTGCTCTACGCCGCTGCCTTTGGGCTGGTCGCGGCGATGAGCCTGGATGAGGGACTCTCCAGGGGCGGCCGTTCTGCTGAGGCCCTCTCCCTCAGCCGCAAAGGGCGACGAGGACGGCTCCCCATCTGACGAGAAGAGCTATGAAAATCGCAACGTTCAACGCCAATTCGATCCGCAGCCGTCTGGATCAGGTGCTGGGATGGCTGGCGCGGGAGGCGCCGGACGTGCTGGCCCTGCAAGAGACCAAAGTGCAGGATCAGGACTTTCCGGCGGCAGCGTTTCAGGAAACGGGCTACCACGTCGTCTTTCGCGGGCAGAAAGCCCACGCCGGGGTGGCGCTTGTCAGCCGCCAGGAGCCGCAGCAGGTCGCTTTCGGCCTGGACGACGACCCGCCGGACGAGGCCCGCCTGGTGCGTGCTGTCATCGACGGCATCCCGCTGGTCAATACCTACGTCCCGCAGGGCCGCGCGCCCGACTCGGAGCACTTTGCGTACAAACTGGCCTGGCTGGCGCGACTGCGCGCCTTTTTCGAGCGCCACTATGCGCCGGACGAGCCGCTGGTCTGGCTGGGCGATTTCAACATCGCCCCCGAGCCGATCGACGTACACGACCCCAAAGGGCTGCTGGGCCACGTCGCTTTCCACCCCGACGCCTGGGCCGCGCTGGAACGGGTGCGCCAGTGGGGCTTTGTCGACCTTCTGCGTGCCCTCCATCCAGGCGAAACGGGCCTCTACACCTACTACGACTATCGCGTGCGCGACGCGGTGGAGCGGGGGATCGGCTGGCGGGTGGACCACATCTGGGCCACGGCGCCGCTGGCCCGGCGCTGCACCAGCGTATGGATCGATACCGCGGCGCGCAAGGCAGAACGCCCCTCCGACCACACCTTCCTGGTAGCCGAGTTTGCACTTTTGGAGTAGAATAGGACCCGTGTTGCCATAGAGAGGGAGGGGAAAGATGGGGGAAGAAAACCGCGTCGACACGTGTGACACGGTGGTCGTTGGCGCAGGCATCGTGGGCGCCGCCGTCGCCTCTCGCCTGGCCGAGGAGGGCATACAGGTCGCCGTGCTGGACGCGCAGGGCGCAGCGGGCGGAGCGACAGGGCGCAGCGCTGGCATGGTCATCGCCGGCCTTCCCGGTCACTACCAGTGGGCCGTGGAAACGTACGGCAGAGAGAGAGCCCGTACCCTCTGGTCACTCACCGTCGAGGGCAGAGACCGCCTGGTCGACACGGCAATACGGTTGGGGGTGCCGCTCCAGCAGCCCGGCAGTCTGGCCGTCGCCGTGACGGAGGAAGAGAGCCGCATGCTGGAGACCTCCGCCGAGCTGTTGCGCGAAGACGGCTTCGACGCCTGGTTCGGGTATGCCGACACGCTGGGGCGGGGCTTTGTGGGCATGCTGCGCCAGCGGGGCGACGCCGTCGTCAACGCCGCCGCGTTGACCCAGGCCCTGCTCGATTCGGCCCCCGTCATGTTCCACCCCAACACCGAGGTCCTCGATCTGGAAACGGAAGGGTCCTTTGTCCGCGTCTGGGCGCAGGGGCGCACCGTCCGCTGCAAGACAGTCATCCTGACCGTGGGTGGCTATGCGCCGCTGCTCGACCCCTTCTTTGGCCGTCTCATCTCTATTGGCCGCGCCCGCCTGGTCGCCACGGCGCCGCTGCCCGCTCAACCCCTGCCCATGCCCTGCTACGCCGACTATGGCTACGAATACGCCTGCCCGCTGCCCGATAACCGCCTGCTGCTGGGCGCGTGGCGACGACCTCGCCGCAGCGACGCGGCCGGTCTCGATTCCTCTCCCCGCGACGGGCTGGCCCGCTTCGTCGAGCGCTACTTTGCCGACGTGCAGGGATACGTCATCGAACACCGCTCGGGGAGCATGGGCCTCACCCCGGATGGCATCCCCGTCATCGGACGGCTGCCCGAACTGCCCCAGGCCTTTTTTGCCGTAGGCCTGGGCGTATGGGGGCTGAACTGGGCCTTTGTCGTCGCCGAGGCGCTGGTCAAATGGCTGCTCGAAGGCGACGATCCGGGCATTTTCGCCGCCGCGCGGCTGGTCTAGCGACGCCCGCTGAACAACGTTGACTATTCTCCCACTCCATTGTAAAATATCCCCCGTTTGAGTCTATGATAGGAGGAAGCCAGGGTATGTCACCTCGAAAAAGACAGTTACCGGAAATCCCCCCTGATCTTGTCGGCACTGTTCACGTCACCCCCATCGACCAGATCTACAACTGGGCGCGCAAACGCTCCCTCTGGCCCATCTTTTTCGGCCTGGCCTGCTGCGCCATCGAGATGATCGCCACCGCAGCCGGGCGTTTCGACCTCTCCCGCTTTGGCATGGAGATCATGCGCGCCAGCCCGCGCCAGGCCGACCTGATGATGGTCACCGGCACGGTGACCAAAAAGATGGCCCCGCAGGTCGTGCGCATCTACAACCAGATGGCCGAGCCCAAGTACGTCCTGGCGATGGGCGCATGCGCCATCTCTGGCGGCCCCTTCAAAGAGGGCTACAACGTGGTCTCTGGCGTCGACAAGCTCATCCCCGTCGATGTCTACATCCCCGGCTGCCCGCCGCGGCCTGAGGCGCTGCTCCACGGCATCCTCAGCATCCACGCCCGTATGGAACGGGAGCACATTCCTGACCTGCGCTGGTATCGCAAGGGCGAAGTCAGCGAGGGTATCCCCGTGCCGGAATTGGGGCCCGACCTGGTCGATTGGCGGCTGGCCGACAAGATCGAAGCCCTCCAACAACAAACAGCAGAGTGAGGCAGAGCCATGGCAGAAATCATCTCCGAGAACGAACTGCTGGCCCAACTGAAAGAACGCTTCCCCGGCGCCGTCGAAGCGGCGCCGGCGCCGCAGCAGGGCCTGATCGTCGCCGCTGACCGCCTGCTCGAGGTCGCCCAGGCCCTGCGCGACGAGATGGGTTACACCTACCTCTCCAGCGTCACCGGCGTCGACTACCCACAGGCGACGAACGGCCTGGGCCCCCGCTTCGAGGCGGTCTATCACTTTTTCCGCCGCAGCGGCGGTCCCCTCACCGTCCATGTCCATACCGACCACGACAACCCGGTCATCCCTTCCCTCACCCCGCTCTTCCCCTCGGCCAATTTCCAGGAGCGCGAGGCGTGGGACCTGATGGGCATCCGTTTCGAGGGGCACCCCGACCTGCGCCGCATCCTGCTCTGGGAAGGCTTTGACGGCCACCCGCTGCGCAAGGACTGGAAAGAGGTCTATTACGAGCAGGATCAAAAACCCTTTGACAGTCGCTATCCTGCTGGCAAGCCGGTGCGCGCCGAGGAGCGCGTCCCGCTGGGCAACAACCTGCGCTATCCGCCCGGCTGGTCGCCCAGCGACTGGCGGCCCCTGGCCGATGTGTGGGGCTATGGCCCTCACGACGAGGTCGCCGGGCAAAAGAACCCCCGCCATCCCGCCGATCGCATGGTGCTCAATATGGGCCCGCACCATCCCAGCACCCACGGCGTCCTGCGCCTGCTGGTGACGCTGGACGGCGAGACGATCCAAAAGATCGAGCCGTCGGTCGGCTTTCTGCACCGCTGCCACGACAAGATCGGCGAGCGCAACATCTGGATCGCCAACATTCCCTACACCGACCGTCTCGACTATATCTGCTCGATGACCAACAACCTGGCCTATGTCGTGGCGGTGGAAAAGCTGCTTGGCGTGCAGGTGCCGGAGCGGGCCGAGTACATCCGCGTCATCATGTCCGAGTTCACCCGCTGGATGAACCACGCCATCTCGATCGGCTTTATGGGCAATGACCTGGGCATCTACTTTACCGCCGTCCTCTACGCGCTGGAAGAGCGCGAGCTGATCCTGGACCTTTTCGAGATGACCTCCGGCAGCCGGATGATGTGCAACTATATGCGCTTTGGCGGCGTCGCCCACGACATACCCGAAGCTGGCGTCACGCTGGCCCGCCAGTTGGTCACCGAGCGACTGCCGCGCTTTATGGACAAGCTGGAAAAGTATCTCACCCACAACGAGATCTTTCGCGCCAGGACGGAGGGCGTGGGCGTGTTGCCCGCCGACAAGGCTATCGCCTACGGCTGCACGGGCCCCCTGCTGCGCGGCTCTGGCGTCCCTTACGACATCCGCCGCGCCGAGCCGTATTCGATCTATGACCGCTTCGATTTCGACGTGATCAGCTACCCCGAAGGCGACGTCTATGCCCGCTACAAAGTGCGCCTGGGCGAGATGTACGAGAGCCTCAAGATCCTCCGCCAGGCGCTCGACCAGTTGCCGGAAGGGCCGATCATGGACGGCAAGAAGCGGCACAACATCAAGGTCCCGGCGGGCGAGGCCTATGGCCGCATCGAGGCCCCCAAGGGCGAACTGGGCTTTTACCTGGTCTCCGACGGAGGGCCCAATCCCTACCGCTACCACGTCCGCTCGCCATCCTTTGTCAACCTGCAAACGATGAACGAGATGTGTCGCGGGCATCTGATCGCCGATACCGTGATCATCCTGGCCAGCATCGACATTACCCTGGGGGAGGTAGACCGCTAATGCACGCCAGTCTCCACGTCCTCAAATCGTTCGGAGTGACCGTTGGCCGCTTTATCGAGAGCTATGTCGACGACCTGAAGTGGATTCTCAAGGGCGGCTTTCACATGCGCTACTCGCCCGCGGCGCTCCCTGTGCGCCAGAGCGTCAAGGCGCGGGGCGTCTTTGTGGTGCAGTACCCGCAGGAACGGCTGCCGCTGCCGGAGCGCTTCCGCGGCTTTCCCTTCCTGATCGAAGGGCGCTGCACCGCCTGCGGCACCTGCGCCCGCGTCTGCCCGCCCCAGTGCATCTGGATCAAGCGCGCCGAGGACCCCGAAACGGGCAAGTCGCTGCGCCGGCCCGAGTCCTTTTTCATCGACGTGAGCATCTGCATGAACTGTGGCTTTTGCGCCGAGTTCTGCCCCTTTGATGCGATCAAGATGGGCCACGAGATCGAGATCGCCAGCTTCAAAGGCGGCGATGACTTTTTGTGGGACCTGCAGCGGCTGACTCGCCCCCTCTCCTACCACGCCCAAATCCACCCCACTGCCTACGCGGAGGAAGAGCGAGAGAAGGCCAGCAAGAAAAAGGAAGAGTAACCACTGTGCAAACCGATTCCACGCCTAACGGCGAGGGAACAGAAAACAGGGGCGCGACGAGCGCCCCTGTCCATACGGAAGAGCCAGCCGAGGCGGCGCCGGAAGCAGCACAGGCTGAAGAGATCACCGTCGTCGGCGTGCGCTTCCAGCCAGGAGGCAAAATCTACACCTTCTCCTGCGGCGATGTAGAGGATCTGATCCCCGGCGACCTGGTGGTCACCGCAACCTCGTGGGGCCGACAGATCGGGCGGGTGGTCTATGTGCAGGCCCTCGGCGCCGGGGAGAGGCGGCCAGACCTGAAGCCGGTCGTGGGGCGGGCGACGGGCGCTGACCTGGCCCAGCAACAGTACTGGGCAGATAAGGCGGCGGAGGTAGTGGAAAAGGCCCGCCAGATTGCCGCCGAACGCTCGCTGCCGGTCAAGTTCGCTGCCGCCGAGTACACCGTGGACGGCAAGCGGCTGACTCTCCTCTACGAGTCCGAGTCCAAGGAGAGCGCCGAGGAGGTGCAGAAAACCCTCTCCCGCGCCCTGCAGCAGCGCGTCGAACTGCGGCAGATCGGCCCGCGTGACGTGGCCAAGATCATGGGCGGCTATGGCGCCTGTGGCGAGGAGCGCTGCTGTTCCCGCTTCCTCTCCGACTTTGCGCCCATCTCCATCCGCATGGCCAAAGTGCAGGGCGTCTCACTGACCCCCACCGAGATCACCGGCATGTGCGGCCGGCTGCGCTGCTGCCTGAGCTACGAGCACGAGACTTATATGGAAGAATCGAAGGGCCTGCCCAGGCTCAAGGCGCGGGTGAACACTCCCTACGGCGTCGGCAAGGTCGTCGATCTGTTACCGCTGAAGCGCGCCGTTATCGTCCAGATCGAAGACCGGCGTGTCGAGGTCGCCGCCGACCAGATCGAAGTGCTGCCCAAAGAAGGGCCAAAATCGGACAAATAACCGCTCCGGCCAGTGAAATGGAAGAACAACGCGAAAAACAGCGGGCAATGGTCATCCTGGCCCACCCCGACGACCCCGAGTTCTTCTGCGGCGGCACGGTAGGCCGCTGGGTGCAGGAGGGATGGGAGGTTATCTATGTGCTGGCCACGCGCGGCGAGCGCGGCTCGGATGACCCACAGACCGACCCCCAGGAACTGGCTCGCCGTCGTGAGGCGGAGCAGCGCGCTGCCGCGGCCATCCTCGGTGTGCGCGAGGTTGTCTTTCTCGACTATCCGGACGGCTCGGTCGTGGTCAGCCTGGAGCTGCGACGCGACCTGGCCCGCCAGATCCGCCTCTGGCGCCCCGATGTCGTCATCACCTGCGACCCGGCCCGCCATGCCGAGTATTACATCAGCCATCCCGACCACCGCGCCGTGGCCGAGGCGGCGCTCGACGCGGTCTTTCCCGACGCGCGCAATCCGCTCCAGTTCCCCGAGCTGCTGGCCGAGGGCCTGCAGCCCCATCGCGTGCGGGAAGTCTATATCGCCGGCACCATGGCACCAGATACCGAGGTCGACGTCTCGGCCTCTTTCGAGCTCAAGCTGGCCGCCCTGCGCCAGCATCGCTCCCAGATCAGCGATTTCGAGGCGCTGGAAGAGCGGCTGCGCCAGCGCCACCGCGTCGAGGATGAGAACGGCGCCCGCTACGTGGAGCGGTTCAGGCGCATTGAGTTGTCGCGGTAGAAGAGATATGTACCGAGGTGAACATGACCGATTTCTACGCTGAAGCCAAAACGATGATGGACCGCCTGGTCGCCTGGCGGCGGGACCTGCACATGCACCCCGAGCTGGCCTACGAGGAGCAGCGCACCGCCGCCATCGTTGCGGCGCACCTGGAGCGGCTGGGCTACCGCGTCCAGACGGGGATCGCCAAAACCGGCGTGATCGGCCTGCTGGAGGGCGCGCGGCCCGGCCCGGTGGTGATGCTGCGCTTCGACATGGACGCGCTGCCGGTGGACGAAGAGACCGGCGCCGACTACGCTTCCCGTGTCCCCGGCAAGATGCACGCCTGCGGCCACGACGCCCATGTCGCCATCGGCATGGGCCTGGCCGAACTCTTCGCCGCTCGCCGCGCCGATATGGCCGGCACGGTCAAGCTGATCTTTCAGCCGGCCGAGGAAGGCGGCAACGGCGCCGAGCTGATGGTCAAAGAAGGCGCACTGGAAAATCCCCGTCCCGACGTCTTTATCGCCTGCCACGTCTGGACCGAAAAGCTGGTCGGCGTCGTCGACGTGACAGCAGGGCCGATCATGGCCGGCGCCGAAAAGTGGCGCTGCGTCATCCGCGGCAAGGGCGGGCACGGCGCGATGCCCCATTTTGCCATCGACCCCATCGTCGCGGCGGCGCAGGTGGTCACCGCCCTGCAAACGGTGGTGAGCCGCAACGTCAGCCCGCTCGATACGGCGGTGGTCAGCGTCGGCACCATCCACGGCGGCGATGCCTTCAACGTGATCCCCCCCGCGGTCGAAATGACCGGTTCCATCCGCACCTACTCTCCGACCGTCCGCGAGACGGTACTGCGGCGCGTGTCTGAGGTCGTCAGGGGCGTGGCGGCAGCCTGCGGCGCGGAGGCGGAGATCGACATCACGCCGCTGACGCCGGCGCTCATCAACGACGCGACGGTCACGGCCCGCGTGCAGGAGGCCGCGCAGGCAGTCGTCGGCGCGGAGGGGCTGAGCACGGGCGAACGGACGATGGGCAGCGAGGACGCGGCCTTTTTCATGCGCGAAATCCCCGGCTGCTACTTTTTCGTCGGCGCGGCCAACCCCGCCAAGGGCATCACCGCCTACCACCACAATCCCCGTTTCGACATCGACGAGGACGTTTTGCCGCTGGGTGTGGCGGTTATGGCCCAGGCGGTATGGTCATATCTGGGGATGTGACAGGGAGAGCGGTCATAACCCTCAGCAGCTCGGCCACACTCCAGGCCTGAGCAAAGCAGCCGCGCGGCGTAAAGGGCGGGTCGCCGTCGAAAATCTCGCTGATGCTGCCCAGGCCGTGGTCGGCCAGGTGATCGAGCAGTAGGCGCAGGAAAGAGCGCGCGGTCTGGCGGTCGTCGTAGAGGCGCAGATAAGCGCCGACGAAGGGGCCGATGAGCCAGGCCCAGACCGTGCCCTGGTGATAGGCCCCGTCCCGTTGCCGGCGGTCGCCGCTGTAGCGGCCGACGTAGGCCGGGTCTTCGGGCGATAGGCTGCGCAGGCCGTGCGAGGTGAGCAGGCGGCGGGCGCAGGCCTGGCTCCAGAGGGGGGTGGTGCCTTCCAGGGAGAAGCGTTCCAGGCAATCGAACCCCCTCGGCTCGACGCGCCTGTCCTGCCAGCGCACGGCAAAGAGGGGGTAGAGGTGGCCATCATAGGCGACGGTTTCGTGGAGGGCAGCCAGCAAGAGAGTGCGTCCCAGCGGGGGATTCAGCGCGGCGATGAGCAGGCCGTGGTAGGAGCGCGTGGGCAGCGCGGCGAGCGTGCCAGCGGCATAGCCGCCGATGCCGTTGGTGACCAGCCACTCGCGCCGGCTGGCGGCAGAGAGGTCGCCGCAGATGTCACGGCCAAAGGCGATCATCAGAATCCGATCTGGGTCCAGTCCGTGCCGGTGACGACCATGCAGGCCAGGATCAAGAAAACGACCAGCAGGATGATGCCGCAGCCGATGCCGGTGCAGGAAAGCCCACGGCCAAAACCAAAGCGCTTTTGAAGCCAGTCAAAGAGCCAGTTGAGCAGGGCCAGTTTGAGCAGGCCCGAGAGGCAGCCGGGTCGGTCATCCATTTGTTTTTCCTCCACAATAGACCAGACATTGCACGGAATTTTACGGCGAGGTATCCCCCGCGACGATCACCGCCGGGTTGCCCCAGCCGGCCCAGTCCCAGTCGTTGCTCTGCAGGGGATAGGTGGCCAGAGCCAGCGTAATCTCGCGGCCAGCGTAACGGTCGAGCGGCAGACACGTGTCGAACCAATGTCGGTCGGCCACGCTGTTCTTGGGATCGATGACCTGGTCGTACAGGGTCTCCATCGAGTCTTCCGAGTACGCGCGCACCACAAACTCCACGCCATCTCCCCGTCCCGGGTCCCAGACCTCCGGATGGAGAGCGGGAGCGATGTGCAGGCAGGCGCCTGCCGGCACGGTCAGGGCATAGTATGCCTCGCTGGGGGTGTGCATCCACAGAACGGGGCGGCGACCATCGGGCAAATCGAACCAACGGCTCTCCACATAGCCTGATCCAGGAACATTCAGGTGCGTCGTGGGAGCAGTCAGAGCGGCGATCAGATCGACCGCTACCTGTGGTTCGCTCGTGGCCAGAGGGATAGTCACAGGCGCACCGATCCGTAGGCGTGCGTCAGGGATGACCAAGGCATCGAAGCGGACAAGCAAATGCGCCACAGGCACAACAGCCAGCATGGTCAGCAGGCAGAGCACGGCTGCCCCTACGGTACGGCTCAGCCAGGATGGCCGCTCCGGCTGGAAGGGCAGCGCCAGCGCCAGCAGCAGCATCGGCAACACCAGCACAACCAGGTTCTGCCAGGCCTGCTGGCTGATGCGCGCGCGACCTTCCCACCACCACTGCTCAAGAGCGTCCTGCGCTACAGCAAACCACTGCCGGGGGTGTGGCTCGGTTCCTCGCACTTGCAGGTACAGGCAGTTCAGCGGCTTGCCGTTCAGGGCCAGCGGCGATGCGGCGCAGGAGGTATCCCACAGAGCCTGCACAACCGCAGGGCGGTCAAAGGTAGCGGCAGGTGCTGTCAGCGTCAGGTGAAGCTGGGTGGCTTCCGATGGCCGGGTATAAGCCACCTCATACACAGTCGGCTCCGCACGGTTCACCCGCAGACGGGAAAAGAAAGACTCTTGCCCGTTGTCGCTCAGATGAAGGAGCACGTCAGTTGGGCCAGCGGGTGCAGATAACGTCAGCAGCAGCCTTCCCCGCTCCGGCCAGGAGGGCGGGACCTGGTAGCTGAGGCTGTTAGGACCATAGAGGGCCACTGCCACTTCCTGTACGGGTGATGGGGGAAAAACGGGGTGAGGGGAAACCAGAGCCGTCACCACCACCCCGGCAAGTATGAGACCGAGGGGGGTCAATACGCGCCACCAGGCCCACGGCTGTTGCCAGGCCCAAGGACTCTCGGAGGTCTCTGGCGCTCGACTTTGGAAGAAAGTGACCAGCATACTCCCCATCATGACAACAGTCGCCAGGCCGGCCAGGACAAGACCCATCGCAAACGAGGCGGGGAAAAAGGTGAACTCGACAACGTGGTGACCAGCCGGCACGACGACAGCGCGAAAATCATAGTTTGCCCGAATGATGGGCACTGCCTCTCCATCTACCGTGGCTCGCCAGCCCGGATAGAACTGCTCTGCCGTCACCAGCAGACCCTGGGCAGACATCTCCACTTCGATGTTCACCCGCTCTGGTTCGTAGGCGCGCACCTGTACCGTAGCGGTTGGGGGCGTGGTGAGAACCAGACCGGCGATCTCCTCTTCCACCAGCACGTCCATGCCGGGGCGAAAGTCCGCGCTCTCCAGGTAAGCGATCAGTCTCTCCTCGTCGGGCTCCACAATGACCCGCTGAGCGACATAGAAGCGCGGGGCAGCCCGCGGGTTGTGGTAGATCACCAGATCAGGCCCTTCGTAGGCTATCTCATAGGGAAGGTGCCCTTCTGGAGGGTCGGGAAGAGCAACGCCCGGCATGACTGCCATATATTCCACGCCCAATACGTCGAGCCAGTGAGAGTAAAAGTCGGCGCTATCCAGCGCAAAGAGGGCCACAGTTCCGTGTCCACTCCCCACAGCGGTGGGATCGATCTCTGTCAGGATGCGCCGATAGCGGTCGGTGCGGAGGGGATTATGTCCCCGCATATCCTCCAGGTTATAAACAGATGGCGTGCTGGGCCAGAGAACATCGCCAACAGCAGCAAAGCGAGCAGGCTGCGGTTGACTTTGCAGCCATTCGATTGCCGGCGTCGTGGGGAAGACTTTTTCCGGTTGCAGGGTAGGGATAAAGCGCATGCCCAGGAGAAAGAGATCGGCAATCACCAGCGAGAGGAGCGCGGCAGCTAAGGGCAGGCCGCGCAGCAGGCGCTTCAACCCCAGCGCCATCACCGTGACGCCTGTTCCCAACCAGAACAGGAAAGAGAGAACCCGGCCGAAAATGAGGTTCCGGCTATTGGGAGTAGCCAGGAAAGCTCTCAATGTGCCACTGGCCACGGTGGCATCGCCGCTGCGCCACCAATGATTGTCAGTGGCGGCAACCAGCAACACCATCGCTGCTGCCAGCGCCACCGTGCCCCATAAAGCAATGCGCCGTTGTTTGCGGCTCAGATCAGAAAGGGGATACAGTAAAGCATCGCTCCCTGCCGCTGCAAGCATGGCCAGCCCCAGCGCCATCGTCGAGACAACGCGCCTGGTGGAGGAAGAATTGACCACAGGGAGGTGGATGAATAAAGCCCGCCAGGGCAGGTAATAGACCATCCCAAAGGAAACGATCGCCAGGGCCAGGAAGAACCAGCGCTGCTGTGCTCGTCTGTTCCAGAGGCCAAAGAGCGCCAGGAACCACGGCAAGATGCCCACATAACCGCACCCTTCGACAAAATTACCAAATCTCGAAACGGTCCACCAATCTCCATCCACAGGGTGACCGTAGTACTCTGGCACGACTAACCGCGTCATTTCCCATGTGTGCGGGGCGTCAAAGGCTGTGTGCCGAACAGTCCGCCGCTCGTCATAAGAGGTCAGGCGGGTCAGTTCCAGAAAGGGCAGCAACTGCATACTGATCAGCAGCAAGCCGGCAAGAACGCCAGCGCCCCACAGCAACAAGGGCCGCACGGCCTGGCGCAGGTCGCGGCCCTGATCGGAATAGCGTTGTATGGCCAGGGAAAGCGCATAAGCTCCCAGGGCGTAGAGATAATAAGCGGCCACAGAGACAAAGCCACCGGCAACCATCACAGCCACGCTCAGGGCCAACCCCCAGGCAGTGCCAAGTCGCGCTGTACGGAACAGGCGGTGGGTGACGAAAAAGACCAGCGGTGCCGTTGCGCTCACATAACTGGCCGTGCTGCCAACCCAGACCACGTTGAAGCCACAAAAGGCGTAGACAACCCCGCCCAACAGCGAAGCAATGTGTGAGAGGCCTGTCTCACGGGCAAGGAGATAAAGCCCCACACCAGCCAGCACAAAACGCGCCGCCGCATGCAGACTAACGCCCAGGCTCACAGGAAGAAAGAGGAAAAAGGCGGTGAAGGGATAGAAAAGGCCATAATTGACCATGGTTGCCAGAGGTGTTCCAGAGGAAGCATAGGGATTCCACAGCGGCAGGCGTCCCTCTTCGAATGCCTGACGCGCCAACACCTGCGAGGGGTACATCCAATCGACCGTATCGGGCATCCATGGATTGCGGGGTTGAAACTCGGGGGAGACCAGGGCGTGCCAGGGATACATCCGGTACAACAGGTCAGCAGCGGAGAGCACCTCGCCCCGGAAAAAGACCCGCCAGAAAAAGATCGCAGAAAGAATGACAAAAAACGATATGGCCTGCACAAGAGGCGCGCGAACCCACTGGAGAAGCCTGTTCCTTGTGACCATACTATTTCTTCCCTAACTCTCCCGCGGGTCAGAAAAGGCTGGTAATCGACGCAGCCGCTCATTGGAGCAGGCTCTGGCCTGGCTCTCTGTCCTCACTGTCTCCAGGCCCACTGCATCCCCCAGCAAAGAAGGGCAAGCAGAAGCGTGAACACCACCAGGACGGCGTGCGAGCCGACGGCCAGCAACAAACCCTGCGCCGTCGGCTGGCCAAAGATGGCAAAGGCCAGCACCCAGCCCGCCTCGTAGGCTCCCAGGCCGGCCACGCCCTGCAGCGGCGAGACGGTCAGCGGCACCAGCAGCGCCGCCAGGACGATGATCTGGGCAAACTCCAGCCACTGCCCCAATGCCCCGGCAATCAGGTAGAAATCGAGATAGATGCACAGCCAGACCGCCAGCGAGATGAGCAGCAACCGCACCTGCCCGCCGTTGCGCGCCTGCCGGCCCAGTTGAACCAGCAGTTGCCGCAGCCAGCGAACAGCACGCGCCCACAACCCCGTCGCCGCGCCGTTTTCGTCGGCAGCGATCGAACGCCGTCCCAACCACAGAAAATAGATGCCCGCAGCCAGCGCCATCACCACGAGAAAGCCAATGCTGGTGTAGACGACCTCAATCGGCAGACGCTGACGCAGGGCCAGGAGGACGAAAGGCAACGAGAGAGTGACAGAGAGAAAGTCGAAAAAGCGCGCCACCAGCAGCGCCGCCGTGCTCTCCGCCAGAGGCACATTCATCCGCGCCTTCAGCAGCACCGGCAGCGTCGCCTCGCCCGTGCGCGCCGGCATCAGGTAGACAAAGACCCCGTAGAGGCCAACCGCCGAGAAGAGCGCTGGCGCGCTGAACCGCCGGGGTTCCAAAAGCCAGGCAATGCGCACGGTCCGCAGAACGTAACTCAGCAGATAGACGATGAGACTGAGCAACAGCCAGGGCAGCACAGCGCGGCGCAGCACGTCAAAGACGGCGCGGAGATCTACTTGCGTTGCGATCAGTAACAGCACCACCACCGAAAGCAGGATGGAGAACGCCATCTGCCCCACAGCTCGACCATGTCGTCTTGCAGCCAATCCTCGTCTTCCTCTCTGTCCCCCTCACCAGCGGCAAGATGTCAGATATTTGCCGCTCCCACCCATGCTGCAGCGGCCTTTGGACCCCGCTTTCAACATTCTCCCAACACAAATGTCCACGGGAAAGGCGTGCGGACGGCAACGACCCGAAAGCGCTCAGACACGAATCTCGTAAACTCTCTGGCCGACCAGTGGTTAATGTGGCCAGGGGTGTTGCCCCTTCTATCCCAGTATTTGCCCCGCAACATGTTGGCCATTCGCCACCAGGGTTCATGAGGGACACTGAGCAGACAATACCGCCGCGCTACCCGCGCCAACTCTGCCAGCGCCTCTTCGGGTGCCTGTAAATGCTCCAATACCTCCGTGCACACCACCAGATCATAGCTCTGATGTGGAAAAGGTAAATGGTAGATGCTTCCCTGTAGATAACGTGCAGCAGGCGCTATCGTTTTGCCAACCTCCAGTAATTCCACATCCACGTCCAGACCATGGAGAATAAACTGGCTTCCCACGGCCTCTAACTGTCTCAAAACCATGCCTTCACCACAGCCCACGTCAAGGACAGAGGCAGGAGTGACCTGTTGTACCAATCCTACCAGTGTAGCCATAAACTGGCGCGTCAAAAGATGGCTCACCGGATTACGCAACAGGTAACGAGTGTTTTTAGGCAGGGGTATGCCTACATCATGCGTATCGAGCAGGCACGTCTCAGCCAGGCCGCGTCGAGGCATCTCGGTTGTGCTCCATGTCGAACCACATAGCAAAACCTGAACCCTCCCGCAGGTTAGAAAGGGGCTGGCAACCGATGCAGCCAGTCATCTGGGCGTGCTCTGGTCTGGTCATTGCACCCAAACCGTTCGGCTGAGCTCACGGCGAAGCCTGCGGGAGGGCAGGTAGTCGTCCCCGTGCCGGGGATAGGACGTGGTGAGCATGCAAACACGCATAGGGCTATCGCAGCGTGCGATTGTACTCCATATCGAACCACATGGCAAAGAACAGCGACTGCAGCCCGGCAATCGCGCTGGACATCAACGCCAGGGCATTGGTGCGCGGGATGAGGCCCGTCACTGCCCACACCACCGACATGCGCACGCCCAGCACAAAGGCCGCCAGGAGCAGAAAGAACGCCAGGGCATAGAAAAAGACCAGCGGATGAAAGTCGCGGATGACGTACTTTTCCCACATCCGCCACAGGAAGCACCTGCCCAGCAGCCACGAGAGGCGAGGAATGACCCGGCTCAGGCGGATGCCCGACTTTTCGCCGATGTTGTAGATGGGGCGCACGGGCACATCGCGCACGCGCATGCCGTAGATGTTCAGCATCACCAGCAGGTGGTTGGGGTAGCCGTAACGAGGGTACAGCTTCTCCAGCGGCAACATCTCCAGCGCCCGGCGCGAGATGGCCGTGTAGCCGGTCTGGGAGTCGGCCACGTGCCAGTAGCCGGAGGCGATCTTGGTCAGCAGCGAGAGAAAGGCGTTGCCCAGGTAACGGTAGCGGGGGATCAGCCGCCACGCCTCGCCGGTGAAGAGCCGGTTGCCCTTGACGTAATCGACTTCACCCCGCACCACCGGCCCCATGATGAGGGGCAGTTCCGCCGGGTCCATCTGCGCGTCGCCGGCCATCACCGCCACCACATCCATCCCCCGCTCCTGCGCCAGCCGATAGCCGCTGACGATGGCCGCCCCCACCCCGCGGTTGACCTCGTGCCGCAGCAGCACCAGCCGCTCCCCCAATCGCTCGCCGTAGGATTCGACGACCTCCGCAGTGCGGTCGCCGCTGTGGTCATCCACCACAACGATCAGATCGACAAAGTCAGGCATCGTCTCGATGACCCGACCGATCAGCAACTCCTCGTTGTAGGCCGGCACGACAACCGCCACCCGCGCTCCTTCGAACATCACAACGACTCCTTCCCTGGCTTCCCCACCCCGCGATAGACAAACCCCCGCGCCTCCTCCGCCGTGAACAGGTCGCGCCCGTCCACCAGCACCGGGTGGCGCAACAGGCCGCGCAGTTCGTGCAGGTCCATCTGCCGATAGGCGCGGTGGGCCACCATCACCACCGCCGCGTCACAGCCGCGCACCACATCCCGCCAGTCACCCTGGTAGGGCAGGACGAACGGGTCGTGGATGAGGACCTCGGCCCCCATCTCGCGCAGCCGCGCCACCAGCACCGCCGAGGGGGAGTTGCGCGCGTCGTCCGACTCCTCCAGATAAGCATAGCCCAGCACCGCCACCCGCGCGCCCGCCATCTCCACGCCGACCGCGCGCAGGCCATCGGCCACCAGATCGGCCACGTGCAGCGGCATGCCATCGTTGACCGCGCGAGCGGTGGGGATCAGCCGCGCCTGGAAGCCGTCACCCGCCCCCGCCAGCAGCAGCCAGGGGTCCTTGGGGATGCAGTGGCCGCCCACGCCCGCGCCGGGCAGGTGCATCTCCCGGTGCGGCGACTTGTTCACCAGCCGCCGCACCTGGAAGACATCCGCCCCCACCGACTCGCACAGCAACGCCACCTCGTTGGCAAAGGCGATCTGCACGTCGCGGTAGGTGTTCTCTGTCGTCTTGACCAGTTCCGCCGTCAGGCAGTCGGTCAGGTCCAGCTCGGCGCGGACGACGTGACGGTAGAGCGCCGCCGCCGCGCGGGCCGCCGCCGGCGTCATCCCTCCCACAACCCGCGCGCACGACTCCAGGTTGGCCAGCAACTTGCCGGGCATGACCCGTTCCGGGCAGTGGACCAGCCAGAAATCCTCCCCCGCCCGCCGGCCGGAGACCTGCTCCAGAATGGGGCGCACAAAGCGGTCCATCGTCCCCGGGGCGATGGTGGACTCGACAATGACCAGCATGCCAGGGGGCAAATGAGCCCCCAGGCTGCGCAGCGCCGACGCCAGCACCGTATAGTCCGGCTGATGGTCGCCGCCCAGCGGGGTCTCCACGGCGATCAGCGCCACCTGCGCCCGGCGACAGAGCGCATAGTCGGTGGTGGCAGTGAGCCGCCCCGCAGCGACGACCTGGGCCAGCAGTTCGGTCAGCCCCGGCTCCGCCCCGCCGATGGGACACTCGCCAGCGCTCACCTGCGCCGCCTTCGCCGCGTCCCGCTCCACGCCCAGCACGGTGAAGCCAGCGGCGGCGAACTTGCAGGCCACCGGCAGGCCCACGTATCCCAGTCCGATGACCGCCAGGGTTGCATCGCCTCGTTGCAGGCGGGATTCCAGCGTCGTCAGGTCTGCCATCAGAACTCCTCGCTCGTCAGGGCGCGGTGCTCCTCGGCGGAGCGCACCAGCGCCTGCGCCAGCCGCAGCGCCGCCAGCCCGTCCTCCCCGCTGACCACCACCGGCCCTTCGCCAGCAGCGGCGCGGACAAAAGCCTCCAACTCCGCCCGCAGCGGCTCTTTCTTGGGGATCGAGAGACGGGTCATGTCCCCCTCGCTCACCCCGCGCAGCAGTTGCAATGTGCCCCAGTCCCCGCTCCCCCCGGCGTTCTCGTAGAAGAACAGGTCCTGAGTGACGTAATTGACCAGGAACATGCCCCGCTCGCCGGTCACGCTCAACTCGCGGATCTTGGTCGGCGTCAGCCAGTCCACCTCCAGCGCGCCCACCGCGCCGTTGGCGAAGCGCAGCAGCGCGCACACGCTGTCCTCATGCGTGGCGTGCAGTTCCTGCTGCGTCTCAGCGTAGAGCCGCACCACCTCTGACCCCAGCAGGCAGCGCATGGCGTCCAGTTCGTGCGTCGCCAGGTCCACTGTGACGCCCACGTCGCGGATGCGGGCGGGGAAGGTGCCCTGCCGCCGCGCGTGGACGGCAAAGATGCGCCCCAGTTCGCCCGCCTGCAGGCGACGCCGCAGCTCCAGCAGCGCCGGGTTGAAGCGCTCGATGTGCCCCACGGTCAGCACGCGACCCAGCTCCGCCGCCCGACGGATCATGCGCTGGCCCTCTTCGAGCGAGGCGGCGATGGGCTTTTCCACCAGGACGTGGGCCCCCGCCTCCAGCGCGATCAGCGCGACCTCGGCGTGCAGCGAGGTCGGCACCGCCACCGTGACCAGGTCGGGCTGCACCTCCACCAGCATGCGCCGGTAGTCGTCATAGGCCGGCACACGGTAGCGACCGGCTTCTTTCTCCGCCAGGCCGGCCTGTTCATCGGCTACGGCGGCCAGTTCGACTCCTTCGATCTCACCGTACACCCGGACATGGTGGCGGCCCATCGCCCCCACGCCGATCACCGCTGCGCGCATTCGTCCTCCTTCCACAGGTGACAATCACCTGGTTACAGCGCATTGACCGCCGCCACGATCTGCTCCAGGTCCGCCGGCGTGAGCGCCGGGTGGACCGGCAGCGAGATCACCTCCTGCGCCAGCCGCTCGGCGACCGGCAGGCACTCGTCGTAGCCCCGGTCGCGGAAGACCTTTTGATGGTGCAGGGGCAGCGGATAAAAGATGCCTGTGCCCACGCCAGCCTCGTTCAGCCGCCGCACCGCTTCATCCCGCCCATCGGCCACGCGGATGGTGTACTGGTGAAAGACGTGGCGGCAGCCGTGGCGCACGGTGGGCGTGATCACGCCGCGCAGGTGGGCGCTGAGATAGGCGGCGTTGGCCTGCCGGGCGGCGGTGTAGGCCTCCAGTTTGCCCAGTTGCACCAGGCCAATGGCCGCCTGGATGTCGGTCATGCGCAGGTTGTAACCCAGGCTCTCGTGGTAGTACCGCTCGCGCTGGCCATGAGAGCGCAACAGGCGCGCCCGGTCGGCCAGCTCAGCGTCGTCGGTGGTGATCATCCCCCCCTCGACCGAGGTGACGTTCTTGGTCGCGTAGAGGGAGAAACAGCCAGTGCCAAAGCTGCCCACGCGCCGGCCGTGATACTCCGCGCCCACCGCCTGGGCGGCATCCTCGATGACCACCAGACCGTGGCGCTGCGCGATCTCCATGATCCTCCCCATATCGCAGGGATGGCCGTAGAGATGCACCGGCAGGATGGCGCGGGTGCGCGCCGTGATTCTGGCCTCAATCTGCGCCGGGTCGATGTTGAACGTCTCGGCCTCCACGTCCACAAAGACCGGCCGCGCGCCGGTAAAGAGGATGGCGCTGGCCGAGGCGATGAAGGTGAAGGGGGTGGTGATCACCTCGTCACCGGGGCCGATGCCGTGGGCCAGCAGGGCGATGTGCAGGGCCGAGGTGCCGGAGGAGGTGGCCACCGCGTAGCGGACGCCACAGACCTGGGCAAAGGCCTCCTCGAAAGCAGCAGTGCGCGGCCCCTGCACGACATAGCCAGAGGCCATGACCTGGCGCACCGCCTCGAACTCTTCTTCGCCCAGCAGCGGTTTGGAAATTGGGATCATCAGAATAGCTCCTCCAGGTGATAGATCTCGCCGCACGCCGGACAGGTCCAGCCTCCCTCCTGCCGTAGCAGCGGCCGCCCGCAGCGGCAGACATAGCCGATCAGGCGAGCGGGAATGCCGAGCACCAGGCCGTGGTCCGGCACGTCGCGGCTGACAACGGCGCCGGAGCCGACCATGGCGAAACGCCCCACGGTCACGCCGGGGAGGAGAATCGCTCCCGCCCCCACCGCCGCACCGTAACCGATGCGCACGGGGCGCGCTTCCCAGTCGGCGTCGCGCTTGAGGCTGCCATCGGGGTTGATGGCGCGCGGGTACTTGTCGTTGGTCAGGATGACGCCAGGGCCGAGAAAGACGCCATCCTCCAGCACGGCCGGGTGGTAGACAAAGACACCGTTCTGCAGCTTGCAGTTGTCACCGATGGTCACGTCGAAATCCACATAGACGCCCTTGCCGATGATGCAGTTGCGGCCGATGCGGGCGCGCTCGCGCACCTGGGCCTGGTGCCAGATGCTGGTACCTTCGCCGATCTGCGCTTCCGGCGAGACCTCGGCAGTGGGATGGATGCGCACAGACATGGGCAATCTCCTCGGGGGGCGCAGGATCAGCGCAGCCCGTCCGCCTGACGGAGGATGTACTCTGGCGTCAGGCTGCGCCCATCGTAGCGGCGGATGGAGTGGTCGACACGCCAGCAGGCATAGGTCCGCAACAGCGTCTCCAACTGGCCGGTGGCATTGCCTTCGACCGCGATTGTCTCCTTCGTCCGCTGGCGCGCCGCTTCGACCGCCTGCTGCGGGAAGGGATAGAGGTCGGTGAAGTAGAGCATGTTCGCCCGGTCCGGCTGGGCAGCGTTCATGCGCTCCACCGCCTCACGCAGCGGCCCGCAGGTCGACCCCCAGCAGATGAACGTCTGCGCCGCTTCCTCCGGCCCGTACCAGAACGGCCCCTCGACCTCTGTCAGCATGCCCTCCAGCTTGCGCATGCGTTTGTCCATCTGCGCGACGCGGTTCTGCGCCTCCTCATTGATGGCGCCAAACTCGTCGTGCTCGTCGGAGGTGGACATATAGACCGCTTTGGGATGGCCAGGGAGCGCCCGCGGCGAGACGCCGCTTTCAGTGAGGCGGTAGCGGCGGTACGGTTCCTCCAGCGCGTCCAGTTCCTCTGCGCTCAGCAGCGTCCCCCGGTCGATGGTCACCTCGTCGAAATCAAAGGCGTCCATCTCCAGCGTGCAGGACGCCACCGCCAGGTGATGGTCGCTCAGCACCACCACGGGCGTCTGGTAGCGGTCGGCCAGGTTTTGCGCGCGCCAGCCGGCGCGGAAGCAGTCCTGCACCGTGGTGGGGGCCAGGACAAAGCGCGGGAACTCGCCCTGGGAGGCGTGCAGCACAAACAGCAGGTCCGACTGCTCCTGACGGGTGGGCAGGCCGGTGGACGGGCCAGGGCGCTGGGCGTTGTAGATGACCAGCGGCACCTCGGTCATGGCGGCCAGGCCCAGGGCTTCGACCATCAGCGAAAAGCCGCCGCCGGAGGTCGGCACCAGCGCCCGTGCGCCGACGTAGGCCGCGCCGATGGCCATGTTGACCGCCGCGATCTCGTCCTCGGCGTGCTTGGTGACCAGGCCCAGCTCTTCGGCGTGGGCGGCGTACCACTGCAGGACGGGCGAGCCGGGAGTCATGGGGTAGCCAGCGACAAAGCGGCAGCCGCCAGCAACCGATCCCAGGCTAAAGGCGGTTGTGCCGTTGACCAGCATGCGCTGGGGCGCGTCGGGCACGGCAGGCATGCGGAAAGAAAAATCACCCTGGAAAGGGCGAACCGCAGCGACGCCCGCCTCGACCACGCGCAAGTTGGCATCGACCACCGCCTGGCCCTTGCGCCCAAAGTTGTCGCGGATGACGCTCTCCATGTACACCGTGTCAAAGCCCATCAGCCCCGCCGCCACGCCGAGGGCCAGGGTGTTGCGCATCACGTCGCGCCCGCCCATCTCCTCGGCCAGCGCGGCGAGAGCCACCGGGCAAAAAGTCACGTCGGGGCGGCGCAAGTCGGCGGGCAGCTCTTCCTTCGCCTCGTAGACCACCGCGCCGCCAGGAACGACCTCTGCCACGTGCCGCCGCACCGTCTCTACATCGAGCGCCAGCAAGATGTGCACGGCGTCGCTGTGCGCGTAGAGCGGGCGGCGAGCGGCGCGGAGGGAGAAAAAGTTGTGCCCGCCGCGGATGCGCGAGTAGTAATCGGGCAGGCCAAAGACATACAGTCCGCCCCGCGTCAGCGCCTGGGCAAACCCCGCCCCGCTCGAATCGACGCCCATGCCGGCCTCGCCGCCAATCAAGATGGTCAGGCTCTCTGGTTCCATTGCCCCCTCCTGGTAGCTGCTTACCGAAGACGCATTGTACCCGATTTACCAGCTTCCGTCAAAATGACAGGGCAGCGTAGGACAACTGCGAGCAGTTGTCCTACGAACTGGGCGGGTCACAGACACGACGGGAGCAGGGAGGAATCCGCGTCACAACGAGATCCTTCGCTGCGCTCAGGGTGACAAGGAAATCTGTGTTGCAACGAGACCCTTCGCTGCGCTCAGGGTGACAAGGAAATCCGTGTCGCAACGAGACCCTTCGCTGCGCTCAGGGTGACAAATCCGTGTCACAACGGGACCCTTCGCTGCGCTCAGGGTGACAAATCCGCGTCGCAACGAGACCCTTCGCTGCGCTCAGGGTGACAAATCCGTGTCGCAACGAGACCCTTCGCTGCGCTCGGTGACAAATCCGCGTCGCAACGAGACCCTTCGCTGCGCTCAGGATGACAAATCCGCGTCGCAACGAGACCCTTCGCTGCGCTCAGGATGACAAGGAAATCCGTGTCGCAACGAGACCCTTCGCTGCGCTCAGGGTGACAAATCCGTGTCGCAACGAGACCCTGCGCTGCGCTCAGGGTGACAAGGAAATCTGTGTTGCAACGAGACCCTTCGCTG
>Ga0209227_1000728_pt1 | contig 27587 bp, 27 predicted proteins | sample YNPBryantNP2012_FD_185815 | JGI IMG/M metagenome (GOLD analysis project Ga0209227, IMG submission 185815) | Anoxygenic and chlorotrophic microbial mat microbial communities from Yellowstone National Park, USA - YNP Bryant NP 2012 (SPAdes)... ...
CCGTTGGGGCGAAAATTTTTCGCCCCAACGGGGAGGGGGCAGGGGGTGGGGCAATATCTCTGGCAGCGCGTTCACTTGTTTTTCAAGGGGATGCCAGTTCAAAATGAAAGTTTGCACTCGTGCTGAATATATCACAAAAGAGAGAAAAGCGACAAGCGTTCATCGAATCGCACTTTCATTATCGTCCTGACACGTGGTATAATATCAAGTAACACGTAACTACTCAGGTGGTCATTGCGAGCGCAGTTCGCGAAGCAATCCCCGATGAGCGCATTGGAGATTGCTTCGCTGCTGCGCGGCTCGCAATGACAGGCGGGCTGAGTAGTTACAGCAACACACTGGATTCGGTAGGTACGATGTCCCGCATTCAAATCGTTTCTGCCGCGCACGCGGCATCACTCATCCCCGACGATGCAACAGTCGTCATCAGTTCCTCCGCTGGTCTCAATTGCCCTGATGCCATCCTCCGCGCGCTGGGTGAACGATTCGCACAAACGGGCGCTCCGCGTCGTCTCACGACCATTCACCCCATCGCGTCCGGCGATATGTTTGGCATCGGTGGTATGGATCATCTTGCACAACCAGGGTTACTGCGGCGCGTGATTGCTGGTTCGTATCCCAGCGGTCCTTCTTCGTTGCCCTCGCCCAAAATCTGGCAGATGATTTACAACAACAAAGTGGAAGCGTACAACTTTCCCAGCGGCATACTCTTTCATATTTTACGCGAAGCCGCTGCTAAACGCCCCGGCGTACTCACTCAAGTCGGTCTGGATACTTTTATTGACCCGCGTCGTCAGGGTGGACGGATGAACGAAATCACGCCGCCAGACCTTGTGCGTGTTGTCGAGTTCGATGGCGCCGAGTGGTTGTACTTCAAGTCGCTTCAGCCTGATGTTGCCATCATTCGCGGCACCACCGCTGACGAGGACGGGAACATTTCGATGGAACACGAGGGCGCGTATCTGGGCGCGTATGATTGCGCACTCGCGACGCGCAACAATCGAGGCATTGTCCTCGCGCAGGTCAAGCGGGTGACCGCAGCAGGTTCGTTGCATCCGCAAATGGTGCGGGTGCCGGGAATTCTGGTGGATTACGTCGTCGTTGCACCGGAACAATGGCAAACCACGCAGACACCGTACGATCCTGCCATCAGCGGCGAAACGCGTCGTCCGCTCAGCGAATTTCAACCGCTGCCTTTCAACACCGACAAAGTGATCGCGCGGCGCGCGGCGATGATGTTGCGCAAACACGAAGCCGTCATCCTCGGTTTTGGTATCTCTGCTCTTGTTCCTCAAATTCTACTCGAAGAAGGATTGCACGGACAGGTGACCTGGGTCATCGAACAAGGCGCCGTCGGAGGAGTGCCGCTCACCGGCTTTCCGTTTGGCTGCGCGGTCAACGCGCAGGCGCTCGTCCCTTCACCCGATCAATTCACCTACTTTCACGGTGGTGGCGCGGATCGCGCGCTGCTTTCGTTTATGCAAGTGGATGCCGAAGGCAACGTCAACGTGTCGCGTCTTGCCGCGCGTCCGCACGTCACCGCCGGCGTGGGCGGCTTTATTGACATCACCGCTCACGCGCGTCGCATCGTCTTCAGTGGCTATTTCACCGCTGGCGGTCTGGAGCTGGCGATTGAGAACGGCAAACTGCGCATTGTCAAAGAAGGCAAAGCGCGCAAGTTCACGCGTCAGGTGGAGCACGTGACCTTTAGCGGACGCCGCGCGCGCGAGCGCGCCCAAGAAGTGTGGTTCATCACTGAACGTTGTGGGCTCAAACTCGAACGCGAAGGACTCACGGTGGTCGAAATCGCGCCCGGTGTTGATCTCGCGCGCGATATCCTCGCGCAAGCCGATGTGGCACTGCGCGTCAGTCCAGATGTGCGAACGATGGACGCGCGCTTGTTTCGTCCCGAACCAATGAGGCTTGTGTTAGAATGACTGCCGACCGCAGACAGGCAACCACCTGACAGCGATTGCAGTCGGCTGTTGGCAATCAGCAAAGGAAACTATGCCACCCTCACACATTCGCTTTGAAATTCAGGACACCCTCGCGACGATCACGTTGAATCGTCCGGAAAAATTGAACGCGCTCTCGCTCGCGATGCTTGAACAAATCGAAGCGGCGGTTGCCGCGCTCGAACAGAATCGCGCGGTGCGCGTGGTCATCGTCACAGGCACGGGCGAGCGCGCGTTCTGCGTGGGCGCGGACATCAACGAGTGGGGACAATTGATCGCCGACGATCCACTGGCGATGTGGCGCGTGTGGGATCATACCGGGCATCGTGTTCTGGAACGGCTGGCGCGTTTGCCTCTGCCGACGATTGCCGCCATCAACGGGCTGGCTCTGGGTGGCGGAGTGGAACTGGCGCTGGCGTGCGATCTGCGCATCGCTGCGGAGCACGCCGAGTTTGCAATGCCCGAAGTGAAAATCGGTACGCAACCGGGCTGGCTGGGTTCGCAACGCCTGCCCGCGTTGATTGGCGTCGCGCGCGCCAAGCAAATGATTTTCACCGGCGCGCGCATTTCGGCGCGGACAGCAGAGCAGTGGGGCTTGGTGAACGAGGTGGTGCCGCGCGAGCAACTGTTCGCGCGCGCGAACGCGCTGGCAAACGAGATTGCCGCCAACGCACCACTTGCCGTGCAATTTGCCAAGACGATTGTGGACGCGGGGGCAGGACAGGGCACCGAACTCGCACTCGAAGGACTGGCTGCCGCGCTTGCCGCAACGACGCACGATGGCAAGGAAGGTCCTGCGGCGTTCCGCGACAAACGCGCCGCGAAATTCGCAGGATGGTGACAGGATGAACGATTTTCCGATTCAGATTGACGATCAGGTGACTTTTTCCAAAACCGTGTCCGAGAGTGACGTGTATCTGTTTGCAGGCATCACCGGCGATCTGTCACCGAATCACGTCAACGAAGAGTTTATGCAAAAGACCCGCTACGGACGACGCATCGTACACGGCGCGCTTCTCGTTGGTTATATGTCGAATTGTTCGACCGCGTTGTGTGCGCGCGTCCAGTTACCCAACGCGACGCCGGTATCGCTCGGCTATGATCGCATTCGCTTTATCGCGCCGGTGTTCATCGGCGATACGATTACCGTGACGTACCGAGTGGTGGAGGTGGATACGCTCAAACGCGAATCGAAAGCCGAAGTGCGCGTGACGGCGCGCGGCGAGTTGTGCGCAATCGCCACGCACATTCTACGCTGGGTGCCGAACACGGTCGCATAAGGTTGCGCGCCTTCTACCCGTCGCATTTTTCAGGAGGAACCAATGAGTTCGGTCTTTGATGTCACATCACGCGACTGGCAGCCCGTGCGCCCCGATGTGGCGCGCGGGGTGTTCGGCAAGACACTGCGCGATGGCAAGGTCAAAGTCGTGCTGACGCGCGTGGCGCCGGGCGGCACCTTTGCGCGGCACCGCGATAGTTATGCCCACCTGTTTTACTTTTTGAGTGGCGAAGGAACTCTGTGGGTGGACGAGCAAACCTTCGCCGCGCGCGCGGGCATCGTCGCGCAAATCGAGGCGGGACAAGAGCACGCCTACACAAATACCGGCAGCGATGATCTGGTGTTGTTGTCATTGAATATCGCGGAGTGAAAGTATCTACTCAGCCACCCTGTCATTGCGAGCGTTTTTTGCGAAGCAATCCCCAAATTCGCAGTGTGGAGATTGCTTCGTCGGCACAAAACGCCTCCTCGCAATGACACAGGGTGGGTAGTTACGAGTGAAAAAATGTTCGAGTGGGTCAACGAATTTCCTGCCGCCATCATCGTTTGCGACGAACAGGGCATCATCGTCGAGATGAACGAACGCGCGGCACAAAATTATGCCAGAGATGGCGGACGCGCACTCATCGGCAAGAGCGTGCTGGATTGTCATCCTGAACCGGCGCGAACGAAATTGCAACGCTTGCTGGAGACGCAGCAGAAAAATGTGTACACCATCGAAAAGAACGGTGTCAAAAAGTTGATTTATCAATCGCCCTGGTATCGTGATGGAAAATTTGCCGGGCTGGTCGAATTGTCGCTTGAGATTCCGTTCGAGATGCCGCATTTTGTTCGCGCGGCGAAATGAAGAAGGACGAAAGACGAATGCTCTCACCCACTCGCTTTGCCCTCGTCAACGGGCGCATTGTCTTGCCTGCCGAAATCGCGCAGGGCAAAGCTCTCGTGATCGAGCGCGATAAAATCGTCGCGGTGACAGACGAAGGCGCGCTGGGCGCGGACATTGAACGCGTGGATGTGGGCGGGCGCTACATCACACCGGGCTTGATTGACATTCACACGCACGGCGCGCTGGGACACACATTCAACGAACCAACCGCCGACGCGTTCGCGACGATTTGCGCTGAGAACGCGCGACGCGGCGTGACGCGCGTGGTCGCCACGCTTGCCACCGCGCCGATTCCCGATTTGGTCGCGTGTTTGAACTTCGCGCGCGAATGGATGCACGCGCCGCGCGCCGGCGCGCGTGTGCAAGGGGTGTATCTCGAAAGTCCGTACATCAGTCCTGCCCAAAAAGGCGCGCTCGATGCAGCAAACATTCGTATGCCGGACGACGGCACTGCCGATGTGCTCCTTGAACACAGCGACGTCATCAAAATCTTTGCGCTGGCGCCCGAGTTGCCCGGCGCGCTGACACTCGTCGAAAAATTGGCGCGGCGGGGAATTGTGCCAGCGGTAGGACACAGCTCCGCCAGAGATGACCAGGTGCTCGCGGCGATGCGCGTCGGCTTGCGGCACGTCACGCACATCTGGAGCGCAATGTCCTCCACGATTCGTGAGGGACCCTGGCGCCGACCCGGCGTCCTCGAAACCGCGCTCACGTACGATGGCTTGACAGTTGAGATGATTTGTGATAACAAGCATTTGCCACCGACGTTGATGAAACTTGCCTACAAGTGCATCGGCGCCGAACGACTGTGCGTGATTTCCGATGCGACCAGTGGCGCGGGTTTGCCCGAAGGCGCGCGCTTTAAGATGGGCGCGCTGGAGTACGAGGTGCATGACGGCGTGGGGATGATGCTGGATCGTTCCGCGTTTGCCGGCAGCACCACGCTGGTCAACGCTATGATTCCGATTCTGACAAATGTCGTTGGTGTGCCGCTGGTGGAGGCGATTCGTATGCTGACGTTGACGCCGGCGCGCGTGCTGGGTGTGGAGGCACGCACGGGCAGCCTCACACCGGGCAAGGACGCCGATGTAGCCATCTTCGATGCAGATTGGCGCGCGTGGCGCGTGTACATCGGCGGCGCGGTGGTGTAAAAAGCAATACGCCATACGCAATACTTGATGTACTGCGTATTGCATATTGCGTATAGCGCATGTTTCACGGAGCAGAGGAATGGTGCAACCCATTTATCAAACTCAAGTGGATCAACTCAAGGTCAGTGTGTTCGCATCGAACGAAGAGATGGGCAAGGCGGCAGCGGCAGAAGCGGCGGAGATTCTACAGCGCGCAGTGCGCGAACGCGGCGAAGCAAACATCATCCTCGCGACCGGCAACTCGCAACTGTCATTCTTGACCGCGCTGCGGCAAGACAAAACAGTGCCCTGGGCGCGGGTCAATGTGTTTCATATGGACGAGTACATCGGCATTGACCCCAATCATCCTGCCAGTTTTCCTAATTTTTTGCGCCAGCATTTTTTGCGTTACGTCACCGTCAAAGCATTTTATCCCGTCAACAGTCAGGTCGGCAACATTGAGGAGACGTGTGCCGAGTACGCGCGCTGGTTGCGCGACCATCCTGCCGATGTGTGCGCGTGCGGTTACGGCGAGAATGGACATCTGGCGTTCAACGATCCACCCTTTGCCGATTTTCACGATCCCGTGTGGGTCAAAGTCGTTCGTCTGGATGAGGCATCGCGGCGACAGCAAGTTGGCGAAGGGCATTTCAAAAGTCTGAGCGAGGTGCCCACACACGCGATTACCTTGACGATTCCCGCGCTACTGGCAGCGCGGCGCGTGCTGTGCATCGTGCCCGAAGCGCGCAAAGCCGAAGCGGTGTACCGCGCCCTGCGTTTGCCGATTAGCGAAGAGTGTCCCGGTTCGATTCTGCGTCGAGCTTCCCACGCCCATCTCTTTCTTGATCGGGATTCAGCCGCCAGCACGTTTGGTACGAATCTCTAGTGCGGCAAAGCCACGACCAAATTTGCCAAACGTGCCAAAACAACTCATCTCCGCCGAGACAATCGTTTCTTTGGAGGAATACTGGGGTCGCGAGAAGAAATCCCGCGATTCGTCACAGGCGCACACGCCCGCCACGACAGATGAAAATGTAGCACAGGATTGAATCCTAGGCTACGCACCAGCTCGCGTCCTTTTGCGTTTTCTTTCGCATTCTTTCGCGTTCTTTCGTGTTCAAGAACGGCGGTCGGTGGTCATTCGTCGGCGGTCGTATTCTCAAAGGAGGAAAAAAATGAAGCCAATTTCTGCCCAGGTGGTCGAACAGACATGGCAACGCATCGCGGGATTGTCCGCGCGTGAAGGGAGAGCACTGGGCGAAAAGTTCGTCACCGAGCAACCGATTGTGACGGCGTACTTGATGGGCGTGGATCACGATTTGTTCAACGAAGACGAGCGCGAGTTGTTGTTCTATCTGGGTGCGGTCGTGTGGCAAATTATGCTACAAGGCGACAACCCCCTGCCACGTGTGACCGAGCAAATGATCGAGGAAGCCGAAAACGCGAATCTGGCGATGATGGAATCGCTGGGTGAGGCTTCGGACGAAGATACCTATGCCGCCATCGCACGCTTGATGCGCGAATATCCACAGCCCGAAGTGTTCCGCTACGTCGTCGAAGCCTTAGCCGAATCCGCTCAGGACGAGGGTATTCGTGAGGATAATCTGGGCGTTATGATGATAGACCTGAAAACGGTGATTGATTGCTTCAACCAATGAATTCACGCGAACGCATCCTCACCACACTCAATCATCGCGAACCGGATCGCATTCCCTTTGATCTCGGTTCGACTCAGGTGACCGGCATTCACGTCCTCGCGTACGAACGATTGCGCGACTATCTGGGCCTGCCGCGCGTTACTCCGACGTTGTGCGATGTGATTCAGCAACTCGCTCTGCCAGATGAGGATGTGATCGAAAAATTGGGTGTGGATGTGCGCGGCTTGTTTCCGCTCAACAGCCACAACTGGAACATCGTCAATCGCGATGCTGGCGCCTACTGGGAGTACGTGGACGAGTGGGGCATCACGCATCGGCGTCCTAAGGTAGATGGGTTGTACTACTCGGTGATGCGTTCGCCCCTCGCCGATCCGCTACTGACCCCGGAAGACGTGCGCGCCTATCGTTTTCCCAACACAGGAGATCCGGCGCGCATCGAAGGTTTGCGCGAGCAGGCAGAGCAGTATCGCGCGCAAGGCAAGGCAGTGATGCTCAAAGGTGTCCTCGCCGGCATCTTTGAGATGGCGCAGCGCGTTCGCGGGATGGAAAATCTGCTGATGGATATGGCATCGAACGAAGCCCTCGCAGGCACGCTGTTCGACAAGATGCTGGAACTCAAACTGGCTTTCTGGGAGATGGCGTTGCCGCGCCTGCGCGACGTGGTGGATGTGATTTCAGAAGCGGACGATTACGGCACTCAGGTCTCGCAGTTGATTTCGCCGCGAATGTTTCGCCAGCAAATCAAGCCGCGCCTGGCCGTCCTGTTCGCGCGCATCAAACAACTGGCGCCGAACGCCAGACTCTTTTTCCACTCGTGCGGTAACGTGCGTCCGCTCTTGCCGGATTTCATCGAAATTGGTGTGGACATTCTCAACCCGATTCACATCACGGCAACAGGAATGGAGCCACGCGCGCTCAAACGCGATTTTGGTGATGCGATTGTGTTCTGGGGCGGCGGCGTGGACACGCAAGACGTGTTGCCGCACGGCACGCCGCAACAGGTCAAAGACAATGTGCGCCGCAACATTGACGCGCTGGCGCCGGGCGGTGGCTATGTGTTCTGCACGGTGCACAACATCCAGGCGGATGTGCCACCGCAAAACATCGTGGCGATGTGGGAAGCGCTGCGTGAGGCGTGAGGATTCTTGAAAGACAAAGAAACTATGAAAACAAATCGCCAGCCACAAATGTTAGGACGCTTTATTGTTACTGATCCGCGAATCTGCCATGGCAAACCTGTCTTTCGTGGTACCCGTATTTTCGTCTCTGATGTATTGGAGATGGTCGCGGAAGGAATGGCTTGGGAAACGATTGTCGAACAGTGGCATAACAGTATTAGCAGGGAAGCCATTGCTGAAGCAGTGAGATTATCGAGCGAGGCATTTTCCCGACATGCTGACGAATTTGTGCTGGAGCCCTCCATGCCATGAATCTCCTCGACGAAAACATCCCCGAGGATCAGCGGGCGTTGTTACAATACTGGGGTATTCCGGTTCACCAATTGGCGTAGATGTTGGCCGAAAAGGAATGGCAGACGAGGAAATCATCGCTTTTTTACATACCCTACGTGGCGTATCGTTCTTCACGCGTGATCTGGGATTTGCCGACCGTGCTCTATGTCATTCGCGCTATTGCTTAATCTGCCTTGATGTGCGCAGGGATGAAGTGGCAATGTTTGTTCGTCGCTTCTTACGTCATCCTGCGGTAGATACCAGGTCAAAGCGAATGGGAGCAGTAGTTCGCGTTTCGCATACAGGTTTTACAATGTGGCGACGCAAGATGGGCGAAACGTACGTTCGCTGGTAAGTAACATGGATTTACGGATACGCTATGCTCCTCCTCGACAATCGTCTGGCAGACCTGGTGCGCGGCTACGATCGAATTGCTCAAGCCGATCTCCGCTTACAAACCGAGTGGCGCGCGAATCTGTTGCGCAAGTATGCACAGGGTCGCGATCAGCATATCTCAGCACTTGGACGATACCTTGAAAAAGTTGGCGCGCTGAAACCTCAACTTTCCGTGATGGCGTACATTCCGCTGGCGATGTTACTCGGCGGAGCAGTGCTCGTGCTAGTGGGCATCAGTCTGGATGCACGCCTGGGTACCGGTTTCATCTTCAGTCTGGCAGGTTTGTCCCTCATTGTCGCGGGCGCGCTCGGCATCGGCTTGCCGATTGGGTTGTGGCTGTGGCAGGTGAAACTTGGCAAGCCTGCTCCGCCCGAACATCCCCTGCGCCACGATTTGTTGCCGCGCCTGATGCCCCAGTGGCGCGCCCGATTGCCCGGTGTCTTGCCCTCGTCCGTTTCTCCGCACCGCGACGCCAGTACGCGCGCGTTTGTCGAGTACCTGATGAACGTGCCGCTCGATTCGATGTATCTGCTGTATCGTCTCGAATTGGAACAGAACACGTGGGTAGATGTGATAACGCTGGGCATCAAAGGCGTGTGGGTGTTCGTCGTTAAAGATTGGAGTGGCAAGGTGAGCTGGCGCGACGGCAAATGGTCTTATGAGCGATTCGATCTGCAGCGCGAGGTCTGGACGCGTTTAGACGTATCGCCGCCAGAAATCGAATGGCAACATCTAACGCGATGCGTGTCCCAGACCCTCGCGCAGCGCGCCCCCGATGTGCTCAAACGTTTTCCGACGCTGACGCGTCCTGCTGGCGGAATCGTCTTCACCGACGCGCAGACCACGTACGAGATTGCGCCGACGTGTCCCGTACGCTGGGGCACAATGCAAACGTGGAGTCAGGCGATGATCTCAGCAGCGCCGATTGCGGGTCTGGACGAGCGGAGCATCTTTTGTCTGCTGGATGCGTTGTTAGAACAGCATCACCACATCACTCGCCAGACGGATACAATTTCGATGAGTACCTACGCTATGAAACTGGTTCGTCAGACCGAAGCGCGCGTGACCGAGTGGATAGAACGTCAATGATTGAGTCGCGAACTTTTCTCCCTGTCGAAATCGTCTTCCATCCCAGTTGGTGGCATCGTCATTATGGCATTACCTTTGACGAGTCGTTTTTCTTTGATCCCGTCAAGCGCGTTGAGAGTGAGCGCGCGATGCGCGCGGCGTTGCACGCGCGTTTTGGTGATGTGGGGTTGGGAGAAGCAAATGCCGCGCCGCGTCCTGTAATCGGTCCTGTGCATCTCGCGGCGGGCTTCCTGCCCTCGGCTGTGTTGGGTTGCACGATTCGGTACTATGAGGACGCATCACCCGAAGTGATTCCTGCCAACCTCACCGATGCACAAGTGATGACACTTGAGGTGCCAGACCTGGAAACAAATCCCGCGTTCCGAAAATTGATTGCTTTGATGGATGCGCTGGAAGCACGATTTGGTACACTGGAAGGTGATGTGAACTGGGAAGGAGTGCAAAATGTTGCCCTCAACTTGCGCGGTCCGCAATTGTTCATTGACTATTACGAAAATCCTAGTCTGGCACGTCGTCTGCTCGATGTGTGTGCACGGACAATCGAAGCCATGGCGCAGTACGTTCGGCGGCGAACTGGCACGACCTCCGTAGCCGTCAATCGCATCGTGGGGGCAGTGGAGCCGCGCCTCAGTTTGCATTCCAATTGCACCGTCGCGATGATCTCGGCGCGCACCTACCGCGAGTACCTGCTGACGTACGATCAGCAACTGGCGCGCGCGTTGTATCCGTACGGCATTCATCACTGCGGTACGGATATGCACAAGGTTCGTCACGAGTATGCGCGCGTCGAGGGCGCGGAATTGTTTGATGTCGGCTGGGGTTCGGATATCGCGGCGTGTCGTGCAGCGCTGCCGAACGCAATCTTTAGTTTGCGGTTGAGTCCTGTGCGCGTGGCGACACTCACGCCGCACGAGGTCGCGGCAGATGTCGAAGCGCTCCTGCACGCCGCGGGTCCGCTTGAACGCGCTGCACTTTGCTGCGTCAATCTGGATGATCGTACGCCGGACGAGAATGTGCGCGCAATCTTCGAGGTGGTAGAACGGTATCGAAGATTTGGAGCGTGAATGAGACCAAAGACAAACGACGAATGACGAAGGTCACTCCCTTCGTCCAAAATATCAGGAGGAATACGTATGGCTGTACTCGATGATCTACGACAAAGTGTGATTGAAGGGAATGCTCCCAGAACCCAAACGTTAGTCAAACAAGCGATGAGCGAAGGCGTGCCCGCCGAAAAGATTTTGAACGACGCGCTCATCTCCGCGATGACCGAGGTGGGACGCTTGTTCGAGCAGGGCGAGTACTTTGTGCCCGAAATGCTCGTCGCCGCGCGCGCGATGAAGGGGGGCTTGGAACTCTTGCGTCCCGCACTTCTCGCGGCGAATGTGCAAGCCGTCGGCAAAGTGGTGATTGGCACAGTGCAGGGCGATTTGCACGACATTGGCAAGAATCTCGTCGCGATGATGCTCGAAGGCGCGGGATTTGAAATTATTGATTTGGGTACGGATGTAGCGCCAGAAAAATTCGTGGAGGCAGTCAAAACGCACCAGCCCCACTTTGTCGGAATGTCTGCACTGTTGACGACCACAATGCCCAAGATGAAAACGACGATTGACGCGTTGAACGCGGCAGGAGTACGCAACTCAGTCAAAGTGATGGTGGGTGGCGCGCCAGTGACGGAAAAGTACGCTCAGGACATTGGCGCTGACCTCTACGCGCCTGATGCTTCGTCGGCTGCCGCGCGTGCCAGAGCCGCCTTGCAGGGAAACTGACAGATAACCGCCAATGGAAACACATCTCTCCTCCAGAACAAAACACGTCATCATCGGTCCCGAACATCCTTTTGTCATCATCGGTGAACGCATCAACCCCACGCGCCGCAAGAGTTTGCTCGAATCGCTCGCGCGCGGCGATTTCAGTGTAGCGTTAGAGGAAGCGCAAAAACAAATCGCCGCTGGCGCGCACGTTCTCGATGTGAACGCTGGCGTGCCAGATGCGGATGAACCGAAACTGTTGCAAGACCTTGTGCGCGCGCTCGTGCAGGTTGTTGATGCGCCTCTCTGTTTCGATAGCGCGAATCCTGCCGCGCTCCAGGCTGCGCTCAGCGTGTACGAAGGCAAAGCCCTCATCAACTCGACGACGGGCGAGGAAAAGATGCTGAACGCGGTGTTGCCACTCGCGGCAAAATATCGCGCGGCGATTATCGGCGTGGTCACGGACGACGCTGGTGTGCCCGCCACTCCCGAAGCGCGTCTTGGCGTCGCGCGCAAAATCGTGCAACGCGCTGCCGATTTCGGCATTCCGCGCGAGGACGTGGTGATTGACTGTCTCGCCCTCGCCGTCTGCACCGATTCCACCGCGGCGCGTGTCACTCTCGACGCGATGCGCCTGGTGCAACAGGAACTGGGAGTGAATCTGTCGCTGGGCGCGAGCAATGTGAGTTTCGGTTTGCCCAATCGCGTTGCAATCAACACAGCGTACCTCGCGCTGGGCATCGCGCGCGGAATGACGGCGGCGATCACCGACCCCACTGTGCCCGAAATCGCCACGACGATTCGCGCGTGCGACTTGCTGATGGGCCACGACGAGTATGCGATGCGCTGGATCAAGGCGTATCGCGCTGCGCAGAGCGGGAAACGCAAAACGTGATGCGTGAAACATGCCGACTCTGACCATCTCTTACGCCGATGAGGTGCGCACAATCGAGTGCGCGGCGGGTCAACTCATCGGCGAAATTATTGTGGCGAGTGGATTGCCGCTGGAACAACCGTGTGCGGGACGCGGCACCTGTGGCAAGTGCAAAATCATCGCCGAAGGCGCGCTGACACCGCTCGATGAGGTGGAGCGCGCGCACCTGCTGGAGGCGGAACGCGCGGCGAAGGTACGCCTCGCGTGTCGCGCGCGCGTGCTGGGTGACGCGCGGGTGACCCTGTTGCCGGTGGTCGTTTACTCGAACAAGATTTTCACGCGTTCGGACGCGTTCCGCACGAACGATGATCCGCTGGGTCTGGCGATTGATCTGGGGACAACGACTGTCGCCGCGTTTCTCGTCTCGCTCAAAACCGGCACCATCTACGCGGGCGCCGGCGCGTTGAATCAACAAACGATCTTTGGCGCGGATGTGATTGCACGTCTGGACGCAGCAACGCGCTACGCCGATCAACTCGCCGCGCTTGCCCAGTCTTCGATTTTTCAGGCTATCGCCGCGCTGCGCCTGAGTGCGCGCGTCCGCGCGCGCATCGAGCGTGTGGTCATCGTGGGCAATACCGCGATGCATCACCTCTTGCTACGTTATCCCGTGCATCAGCTGGCGGTCTTGCCGTTTCAACCGTACTCGTGTGCAGCGTTGGAAGACGCGCGCGCGTTTTTCGGCAATCTGTTTCCCGAACACGCGCGCGTGGTGTTGCCACCGCTGATTGGCGGCTTTGTCGGCTCGGACACAACGGCGTGTCTCGCCGCGTTCGATTTCGATCGCGCTGGTGTGCCGATGCTCGCAATGGACCTGGGGACGAACGGCGAAGTGATGGCAACAGACGGCAAGACAATTCTGGTTGCCTCCACAGCGGCGGGTCCCGCGTTCGAGGGGGTGAACATTTCTTGCGGCACGCGCGCGGTGGATGGCGCCATCGTGGACGCGTGGATCGAACAGGGCAAGTTGCGCGTGGCAACGATTGGACAGCGCGCGCCGATTGGAATTGCCGGGTCGGGCTTGCTGGCGCTGGTGTACGCATTGCGTCGCGCCGGCGTGATTGACGCGAGTGGACGGTATGCGAATCATCACGCGACGATTGCGGTTGAGCGCAGTGACGACGGCGCGCGCGTGGTCATCAACGAGCGCGTTGCGCTAACGCAAAAAGACATTCGCGAGTTACAAAAAGCCAAAGCTGCGATTCGCGTGGCAGCCGAGGTGCTTCTGGAGAAACTCAACCTTTCGCCGCGCGTGTTGCAACGGGTCATTCTCACCGGCGCGTTTGGGAGCCAGTTGAATCAAGAGGCACTGCTGGGTCTGGGCATCTTGCCTGCTGGGGATCGGGCGCGGATCGAGATGGTGGCAAATGGTGCGGGGATAGGCGCGGCGCTGTTCTTGCGCGAGGACGGTTGGGCGCGCGGCATCGCGCTTGCCGCGCGCGCCCGACACGTCGAATTGAACGCGGAGACAGATTTCAACGCGCGCTTTGTAGAGGCGCTGCAACTCACCGAGGCGGTTGAGCGTAACGCTTGATGACAAAAGTAACTACTCACCCTGGGTCATTGCGAGGAGGCGTTTTGTGCCGACGAAGCAATCTCCACACTGCGAATTTGGGGATTGCTTCGCAAAAAACGCTCGCAATGACAGGGTGGCTGAGTAGATACAAAATCTCAACCGTTTGGAGTATATGTCATACTCAAAGGGGATGATACAATGACAACTAAAATTGATTACACGCTGGACGAGTGGTGGGCACTGCAAGAGGTGCCGCTCCTGGTCGGCGTGGCAGTGTTGTACGCTTCGCCCAGTAGCACCGGCGGACTGATGCGCGAAATCCTTGCCAGTGCCACAGCGGTCGCCAACGCGGGACAAATGTTCCCGGATAACGAACTGATTCAAGCCTTGCTGACGCCCGACGAGGATTCCAAGATTCTCAAACCCCCTCCGCCGATTACCGCTGGCACATCGCGACAGGAACGTGCGGAACAACTCCGCAAGGAAACCCTGATCAAGTGCCAGCGCGTTGCGAATGTTTTGGACGCCAAGGCGACGGCGCGCGAAATTCGCGAGTATAAAATGTGGGTGATGGCAATCGGCGGCGAGGTGGCAGCCGCGGCGCGCGAAGGTGGCATGCTGGGTATCGGCGCCAAAGCGATCACCGACGAGGAAATCGCGCTGCTGGAGGAAATTGCCCGGGCATTACGTTACACGTCGTACAAACCGCCCACGCGCAACTAGGTTTCTACTTGTCCACCGTCACTACAATCCCCAGGTGATCCGAGGCGGTGCTGCGGGGTATCGTCAGGTTGCGCACGATCAAATCGGGTGAGACCCAGATGTAATCAATGCGCTGGTTGGGTTTGGGTGAGGGCCACGTGAATCCACTGCCCGAACCGACGAGCGCGAACGCATCGCGCAAGCCCGCGTCGCGCAGCATCGCAATCTCTGGCGCGTCCGGTGTGGCGTTCAAGTCGCCCGCCAGAATCGTGCGCGGACGTTGATTCCAGAATTTGATGATTTCAGGCGCTTGGACCTGGCGTATTGCGTTATCCTCTTCGATGTGGTGAAAATGCGTTGCGATAAAAAGAATCTCCTCGCCACCTCCCACATCAATCCGTGCCCACAGAAAACCACGTTTGAGCAGCAAATCGCGCGGTGGTAGTGGCACATTCTTCCACTCTTTGATCGGATAACGCGACAGGATCGCGTTCCCCCACACACAATCCGCTGTCGGACCAAAGACGTACGGCATCTGCAAACGACGCGCGAGCCACATTGCCAGATCCACCGAACTGTCAATGTACCAGCCGCGCGCGACCTCTTGCAGCGCGACGATGTCGGGACGCGCTTGCTCGATCACGCGTGCAATCGCTTCGGGGTCGAGTCGTCCCGCCGTGTTAAAGCCGTTGTGAATGTTGTACGTCATCACGCGCACGGGCAAGCCCTTGCCCACGCTGGGCGTCAGCGGATGCCAATTCGCCCAGATGATGAGCGGAACAATCACGAGAGCGAATGCCACCGTCGCGGAGGTCGTGCTACTCGCCATCGGAAAATTGGGCATCACGCGCAATGCTCCCAGTACGGCTAAACCCATCAGAATTACCGCTAGCGGTGGTAGCACGCGGTTCGAGACGCCCAGATTGATGTCATAACTGACATAGTACAGCAAAGTAAAGAGTGCAAACAAGAGCCAGCCGATTCCATTGGCGATTGCCGTCCGCGTGATGCCCTTGTTGATTTCTTCGCGCGCGCCGAGACTGGCGAAAATCAACGTGATGAATGGAAAGAGCAACAAGTTGCCGAAGAAGAACATCAAATCGGCAATCCCCGATTGCGGCTCGGGGCGCCAGGTGAGCCATGCCAGAAACAAGGTCGCAACGATGGCGGCGACGGCGGTCGAGCGCTCCGCCACAATCGGCAAGAGCGCGGCGGAAATGCCAATCGCGTTGACGATGACGATGATGGCGTACGCCTGAGGCATCGGAAAGCCGGTGAGCGTGGTCGCGCGCGCGACGTTCTGGAAAATCACCTGAGTCACAAAAATAAACAGACCCAGTGCAGCGAGCGGCAGACTGCCAATGAGATTCGTTTCAGTTGCATCGCCCTCCGCGCGAATCAGGTACAACGTCAATGCCATTTGCGCGAGTACCACGAGCACGGCGACCATCGGCGCAAACGAATGTTGTTGCCAGCTCAAATCGAGCGTGTGAAACGAACCGTGCACGGTGGTATCGAACACAAGCCCCAACAGCAACCCGCGCCCGAACTTGCGCGGCGCCGCACCTTTTTCCAGACGCACGTATGCCAGATACAGGGGAATGAAAAACGTGAACAGCACGGTGCCGATGAACGCAAAGAGAAAATCGAGCGCGGGGAGAATGAGCACCTGCTCCAGCAGACGTGCAACGCCGATTCCCAGCAGGGTCACCCAGAGCGCGCGACGCAAACCGAGCGCGCGATACAACGGGATGACCAGAAACGATAGCGCGAAAATGCCGATGGCGATGACACCGAGAATCACGCTGGAGAGTGCAAGCGTGTCCCCCAGATACCAGACGATTGTCGGAATCAGCACACGCAACGTTTGCAACCCCAGCATCATTGTCAAGCCGGGTAAGGCAAGTTCAAGAAACGCGCGCGTGTTCCAGAGTCGAGGTAGTGTCATTGTGCCTCCGTCATGAGCGAGAAGGTGGGTTGCCCTGTGGGCAACTGCTCTCTGAACTGTGTGTGATACAATCGCGCGTACAAACCGTTATGAGCCAGCAATTCTGTGTGCGTCCCCTGTTCCACCACACGACCCTCGTCAATCACCAGAATCACATCGGCAGCGAGAATCGTGGAAAGACGATGCGCGATGACCACACTCGTTCGTCCGCGCATCAGCGGTTCCAGCGCCGCCTGAATCAACGCTTCCGATTCAGAATCGAGATGCGAGGTCGCTTCATCGAGAATCAGAATGCGCGGGTCTTTGAGAATCACGCGAGCAATCGCGACGCGCTGTTTTTCGCCGCCACTCAGACGATAGCCGCGCTCACCGACGATGGTGTCGTAGCCCTGGGGCAAGCGCGTGATGAAATCGTGAATGTTGGCGGCGCGCGCCGCGCGTTCAATCTCGTCTGGCGTGGCATCGAGTTTAGCGTAGAGCAGGTTCGCGCGAATCGTATCGTGGAACAGGTACGTTTCTTGCGTCACCATTCCGATTTGCCGCGTGAGCGAATCGAGTGACACGTCGCGCACATCGTAATCGTCAATCAACACGCGTCCTTCGGTGGGGTCGTACAGTCGGGGAATCAGATACGTGATGGTCGTCTTGCCGGCGCCGCTGGGACCGACGAGCGCGACGAGTTGTCCGGGGCGAATTTCAAAACTGACATTGCGCAGCGCATAGCGGCGCGTTGTCTGACCGCTGACCACCGACGGCTGACCATCACCGTTGTTCTCGACGGTCGGCGGTTGTCCGTCGGCGGTCGTTTCGATGTACGAAAACGACACGTTCTCAAACCGAATCGCGCCCCGCGCGCGCGTCAGCACAATCGGGTTGGGACGATCGGCGATTTCGACCGGCAAATCGAGCATCTGAAAGACACGCTCGAACGACACCATCGAGGTTGCAAAATCCACGCGCGCATTAACGAGGGCACCGATCGGCGCGTAGAGCTGGGTGAGGTACGCGGCAAACGCAACAATCGTGCCAAGCGTAAACGTGCCTTGCAAAACCAGAATGCCACCCACCCACCACACAATCGCCGTGCCGAGCGCGCTGGCAAGCCCCAGCAACATAAAAAACCATCGTCCGACCATCGCCTGGCGTACGCCAATGTCGCGCACGCGTTCGGCGCGTTCTCCAAAGCGTTTGATTTCGTCGCGCTGTCGCCCGAACAGTTTGACCAACAGCGCGCCGCTGACGTTGAGGGTCTCGTTCATCAGCGCGTTCATCTGCGCGTTGAGATCGAGTTGTTTCCGCACAATGTCGCGCAGCATTCGCCCCACGCGTCGCGAGGGCAAGACGAACAGCGGTAAGATGACCAGCGCGAGGAGGGTCAGACGCCAATCGAGCGAGAGCATAATCGTGAGGGTTGCCACCACCTGAATCGCGCTGGTCACAATCGAAACGAGGGTGTTGGTCACCGCGCGCTGCGCGCCCACGACATCGTTGTTGAGTCGCGACATCAGTTCGCCCGTTTTGGTGTTAGTGAAAAAACGGAGCGACATTTTTTGCATATGCGCGTACAACGCCTTGCGCAAATCCGCGATGATGCCCTCGCCGATACTCGCGGTCAGCCAGCGTTGTCCCACTCCAATCAATCCGTCCAGCAGCGGGATGCCAATCATTGCGAGGGCGAGTAGATTCAGACGTACGAAATCTTTTTGCGGGATGGCATGGTCAATCAAATCACGATACAAGAGTGGAGGCACAAGCCCCAGCAATGATGCGACGATGATCGCGCCAAAGGTCAATGCAATCTTGAGGGCATACGGTCGCGCGTAGCCAGCCACGCGCCAGAGCAAATCTCTGGTCAGGTGCGGTCGCGCGTTGTCGTCCGCGCGCATCAGCGCCCACCAACCACCACCCGGTCCGTGAAACATCTACACCTCTTCGCGTTTGGGGATCGTTTCCGAGTGTAGCACCAAAGGGATTGGGCGTCAAGGTGTTGCGTGAACTCCTCTTGAGAACAATTTGACAACCGCTATCAACTATGCTATAAATTAGCCGAGGTTCGGAGAAGAGAGAATGTTGTTCGCGAATGGTTTTGACCCTCGCCCGCGTCGTACACCAGCCAATCGGTCTGGTGTTTTTGGCGTTGGGCGCTAAATTTCCTCCGAACCACAACACATTTTTGCCACATCCAAACCCAGACCGTCAACTCTCATCGGTCTGGGTTTTTTGTTTTGAATGACGAACGACTAACGTCGCAAAATGGAGGTCACCTTGATTCGCGTGGGAATTTTTGGAGCATCCGGCTACACTGGAATCGAACTGGTCAAGATTCTGGCGCGTCATCCCGACGCGCGCATTCAGTTCGTCACGTCCGATTCGTACGTGGGGCAAAAAATGAGCGACGCGTTTCCCTGTCACTATGACCTGACCTTCGTCGCGCACGATGCCGCGCCGCTCAACTCGATTGATGTGGCATTCCTCGCGTTGCCTCACGGCGCTGCTGCCACCTATGCCAAGCGTGTGCTCGACGCGGGCGCACGCGTGATTGACCTCTCCGCCGATTTTCGCCTGCGCGATTCTGCCGCCTACAAAAAATGGTACGGGCAGGAGCATCACGCCCCCGATTTACTCCCACACGCCGTTTACGGCCTGCCCGAACTCTATCGCGCGCACATCAAAAACGCGCGACTCGTCGCTAACCCCGGTTGCTATCCCACCAGTGTCATTCTGGGTCTTGCGCCGCTCTGGCGCGCCCGCGCGACCGATACAACGGTCATCGTGGATTCCAAATCCGGCGTCTCGGGCGCGGGACGCAAACCGACGCTCACCGTCCACTTTTGCGAGGTGAACGAGAATCTCGCACCGTACAACATCGGGCGCGTGCATCGGCATCTCTCCGAGATGGAGCAGGAACTTCAGGCGATCAACCCGCGCGCATCGCTCATTTTTTCACCGCATCTGTTGCCGGTCACGCGCGGCATCCTCTCGACGATGTACGTTCGTCTGAACGATGGCTGGGACGAGACGCGCCTGCGCGACCTGTACAGCGAAACGTATCACGCAGAACCCTTCGTCAAGATTTTGCCGCGCAGTCACATTGCCACGCTTGCCCACAGCGTCAACACCAACTATTGCACGCTTTCGATTCACTATCTTGCCGACGTGCAGCAGGCGATTATTTGCAGCAGCATTGACAACCTCATCAAAGGTGCAAGTGGACAAGCCGTGCAAAATATGAATGTGATGTTTGGTCTGGAAGAGACGCTGGGGTTGATGTGAAAATACGCAATAATGATGAGGAGAAACAATGCTCGTACTCAAAATCGGTGGCAATGAAATTGATGATGACCAGTTTTTGCTTGGACTGGTGCGTGCAGTGGCGCAGATGCGCGAGCCGCCGGTGATTGTGCATGGTGGCGGCAAGGAAATCGCCGAATTGCAACTGCACTTTGGCTTGATCCCGCGCTTTGTGGATGGCTTGCGCGTGACCGATGAGACTTCGCTCGCTATCGCCGAGATGGTGCTCAGTGGTCGCGTGAACAAACGTATCGTTGCTGCACTCATCGCGGCGGGAGCGGACGCAATTGGCTTGAGCGGGGTGGATCGCGCGCTCGTGCGCGTCGAAAAGATGCAGCATCCTGCGGGCGATCTGGGACGCGTGGGCAAAGTGGTCAGCGTGCGTCGCGAGGTCTTGGACGATTTGCTCTCCCGCCACATCGTTCCGGTCATCTCGCCGATTTCGCTGGGAGACGATGGCGCGTACAATGTGAACGCGGATTCGGTCGCCTGCGCGATTGCCAGCGCGCTGAACGCCGAGGCAGTCGTCTTTGTCACCAACGTCGCCGGCGTGATGCAAGAGGATCGCGTGATTCCATCGCTCACTCCCGCGCAAGCCGAAGCACTCATCAAAGCACAGGTGATCAAAGGTGGAATGATTCCCAAAGTGCGCGCCGCGCTCGATGCGATTGCGAGCGGCGTGTGCGTCGCGCGCATTACGAATCTGGCTGGTTTGACCAACGGCGGTGGAACCATCGTGCAAAGTACGCAATCTGCAATCCCCCCAAGGAGTTAACCCATGGACATTCACCAACTCATCGAAGCCGAAAAAAAGTATCTGGCACCAACGTACGCGCGTCCCCCGTTTGTGCTGACGCGCGGCGAAGGGGTGTATGTGTTCGATGCGAACGGCAACAGGTATCTCGATTGCGCGGCAGGCATCGCCGTCAACGCACTCGGTTACAACGATGCGGGTTTGATCGCCGCGATTCAGCAAGCGGCACAGGGATTGTTGCACACCTCGAACCTGTTTTACACCGAGCCGCAAATCGTGCTGGCGCAAGCGCTGGTCGAAAAATCGTTTGCCGACCGCGTCTTTTTTGCCAACACCGGCACCGAAGCGATTGAAGGCGCGCTCAAATTCGCGCGCAAGTATCACGTCGAGCGTGGAGAGACGCAGCGCAAAAATTTTGTCGCCTTTCGCGGCAGTTTTCACGGGCGCACGATGGGCGCGCTCGCGCTCACCGATTCGGAAAAATACCAGGCGCCGTTTCGTCCACTGATGCCCGGCGTGACCTTTGCCGAGTTCAACAATCTCGACTCGGCGCGCGCCGCGATGAACGATGAGACGGCAGCGGTCATCATCGAACCCGTGCAGGGAGAAGGCGGCATCTATCCCGCGCGCGACGATTTTCTGCGCGGCTTGCGCGCGCTGTGCGATGAACGCGGCGCGCTCCTCATCTTCGACGAAATTCAGTGTGGCTTGGGACGCACCGGCAAACTGTGGGCGTACGAGTGGTCGGGCGTCCCCCCCGACATTATGGCACTTGCCAAACCGCTCGCCGGCGGTTTGCCGATTGGCGCGATTCTGATGACCGAACGTGTGGCGTCGGCGATGCACGTCGGCGAACACGGAACGACGTTTGGCGGTGGTCCCTTCATCACCTCGGTTGCGCGCTATGTGTTCAATCGTATCAGCGATCCGCAGTTTCTCGCGCACGTGAACGCGGTGGGCAGTTACTTGCTCGAACGACTGAGCGAAATCAATTCGCCGCACATCAAAGAGGTGCGCGGGCGCGGTCTGATGGTCGGCGTCGAGATGGATGTGGATGCCGTTAAAATTCGCGAACGCGGCTATGCGCATGGCTTGCTCCTCATTCAGGCGCGCGACCGGGTAGTGCGCTTTGTTCCGCCGCTGATTTTCCAGACAGCGCACGTGGACGAATTGGTGACCAAATTCACTCAGATTCTCGCGGAGGTGTAAGGATGATGCTCGATCACGCGCGCGCCACATTTGCCGTCGCGACGGTACCCGAGATACGCGTGCGTCGCGCAACATTCGACGATGCGCGCGCCATTGCTGATCTCGTCGCGCTGGGCGAACGCGAAGGGCAACTCTTGCCGCGCTCGCTCGATGCCATCCGCGCGAGCATCGCCGATTGGATTGTCGCTGAAGCCGCGGGGCACATCGTGGGTGCCGGTTCACTCGTCGCAATGAATCACGCGCTCGCCGAAGTGCGCTCACTCATCGTTGCGCCGGCGTATCGCCGCTGGGGCATCGGCAAACGCATCGTTCTGGCGCTGATCGAACTGGCACGGGCGCGTGGCATTCCAACCATCTTTACGCTCACGCGCGCGGTGTTGTTCTTCGAGCAACTGGGATTCGTCATCACCGAAAAAGAAAATTTCCCGGAAAAAGTGTGGCGCGATTGCTCCCTCTGCCCGGTGCAATTCGCCTGCGATGAAGTGGCGATGGTGTTGTCGGTAGGCAGTGGAGCAGTGGGACAGTGAAAAATCTAAAATTCGGAAATGGAGGATACGATGGCAAAACCTAAAGTCGGCAAAGTCGTGCTGGCTTATTCGGGCGGGCTGGACACATCCATCATTGTGCCCTGGCTCAAAGAAAATTACGATTGCGAGGTCATTTGTGTTTGCGCCAACATCGGACAGGGCGATGATTTGAGTGGCATCGAAGCCAAAGCGCTGGCAAGTGGCGCGAGCAAATGCTATGTCAAAGACCTGCGCGAAGAGTTTATCACCGAGTACATCTACCCCACCATTCAAGCCGGCGCAGTGTACGAACGCAAGTACCTGCTCGGCACGTCGTTCGCGCGTCCGCTCATCGCCCAAGCCCAAGTGGAAATCGCGGAGATGGAGGGCGCGGATGCAGTTGCGCACGGTTGCACCGGCAAAGGCAACGATCAGGTGCGCTTTGAGTTGACGTATCAGGCACTCAATCCCAAATTGCACGTCATTGCGCCATGGCGCGAGTGGACGATTCGCTCGCGCGAGGACGCGATTGCGTACGCTCAAAAGCACAATGTGCCGGTGACCGCAACACTCAAATCCATCTACTCGCGCGATTGGAACATCTGGCATCTCTCACACGAAGGCGGTATCCTCGAAGACCCTTGGCAGGAGCCGGAACCGACGATGTATCAACTCACCGTCGCGCCAGAGCAAGCCCCCGACGAACCCGAGTATGTGGAAATCGAATTTGAAAAAGGCGCGCCGCGCAAAATCAACGGGCGCGCGATGGGCGCAATTGAACTGCTGACGACTCTGAATCAACTGGGCGCTAAACACGGCATCGGTCGCGTGGACCTGGTGGAGAATCGGCTGGTGGGGATGAAATCGCACGGTGTGTACGAAACGCCCGGCGGAACGATTCTCGTCACCGCGCACGACGCGCTCGAAGAACTATGCCTCGACCGTGAGACGTTACACTACAAACAGCAAATCGCGCTCAAGTACGCCGATCTGGTGTACAACGGTCAGTGGTTTACGCCGCTGCGTGAGGCGCTCGATGCGTTCGTGCGCGAGACGCAAAAGACCGTGACGGGTACGGTGCGACTGAAATTGTACAAAGGCAATGTGATTCTGGTCGGACGCAAATCGCCGCACAGTTTGTATCGTGAAGATTACGCGACGTTCGGGCAAGAAGACGTGTACAATCAAAAAGATGCCGAAGGATTCATCCGCCTGTTCGGTCTGCCGCTCAAAGTGCGCGCGCTCCTCGACATCGAACGGCATGGCAAGAGCACGTACGCCGCACCCGATTACTCTAAATTCAAACGGGACTAGCCATGAACCAGGAGACGAATGCACACCTCAACACCCTCGGTGTGACGGCCGCCCGGGGTTTTCGCGCCGCAGGCGTGGCGTGCGGCATCAAGAAAAACGGCGCGCTCGATCTCGCCCTCGTGGCGAGTGATTACGATAGCGCGTGTGCCGGCGTCTTTACCACGAATCGTGTGCAAGCCGCGCCGGTGGTGTACGACAAAGAAACCCTCGCCAGAAACGCGCGCGCGATTCGTGCGGTGGTCATCAACAGCGGTTGCGCGAACGCATGCACCGGTGAGGCAGGACTGGACGACGTGCGCGCGATGGCAGCGGAAACGGCGCGCGCGCTCGGCGTGCAACCCGACCAGGTGCTGGTGATGTCCACCGGTGTCATTGGGCAACGCTTGCCGATGGACAAGATTCGCGCGGGGATTAGCCTTGCCGCGCCGCGCCTCTTGCCCAAAGGCGGCGCGGACGCCGCGCGTGCCATCATGACGACCGATACGCGCCCCAAGGTTTACGCGCGGCGTCACGCGGCATACACCATCGGTGGAATGTGCAAGGGCGCGGGAATGATCCATCCCCAGATGGCAACGATGCTCGCGCTCATTACCACCGATGCGCAGATCGCGCCCAAGCGACTTGAGCGTGCTCTGCGCGTCGCCGTCAATCAAAGTTTCAATCGCATCACCATAGATGGCGATACGAGCACAAACGATACCGTGCTGGTACTCGCCAATGGCGCGTCGGGAAAAGAGATTGGAGAAGAGGAGATGCGAGATTTCACGCAGACCCTGACACAGGTCTGTGTGAATCTCGCGCAACAAATTGTTCGCGATGGTGAAGGGGCGACCAAATTCGTAGAGATTGTCGTGAGTGGCGCGCGCGCGGAAGAGGAGGCAGTGCGCGTGGCAAAGACAATCGCCCATTCACCACTCGTCAAGACCGCGCTCTACGGCGGCGATGCGAACTGGGGACGCGTCATCGCGGCAGCGGGGTATAGTGGCGTCGCGGTGGACCCCGCTACGATGACGTTGTGGTTTGGTGATGTGAACGTCTTTGCCAGAGGAACGCCCACCGCGTTCAACGAAGCCGACTCGACGCGCGCCATCGCCGGCAAAGAGGTGTCCATCCGCCTCGACCTTGGACAGGGGGAAGCACAGGCGACTGTGTGGACGTGCGATCTCTCGCACGACTATGTGACCATCAATGGCAAGTATCGCACCTGAGCCTCGCTTTTGCTAGTGTGCAGGCGTAAAACCTCAGCCGACACGTTGCTTCGGCTAGGCTTTGGGCGGCTCCTCTTTCCCCGCGAGGCCCTCTTTAAAGCCACGAATTGCTTTACCGATGGCGCGCGCAACTTCAGGCAGACGATTCGCGCCGAAAATCAGTACGGCAACCAGTGCGATAAGCACAAGATCAAGTGGTTCTGGTCGAAACATAAGGCTTCTCGTAGATATGATCATCTAAAAAACCAGGTCCCCGCTCGGAGACCTGGTTTTTTCATTCAGGTCACTCGATAATGTTAATGTTGTTGCCTTCGATGTGGAGTTTGAACGTCCACGGCTGGTCATTCGGATTCCTGACGCGGATGTAGTAGGTGCCTGCAACAGGGAACGCGCCAACCCACACCAGATCGTTCCCGGTGCATTTGCCCTGCTCACACAGAATCGGCTGGGGCATTCCGCGTCCGATAAATTTGTTCTCTGTAAAGTTAACAGCCTGGTGTGGATCAAAGATTGCAAACCAGAGTCCTGAGACGTTCCCGTTGTACAGGATAATCATCACGCGCGATTTGTCTCCGCCGTAGTCGAACTTGTACCACATATCGGATTTGGCGGGGATGTTTTGTTCACGATTGTCGCGCACAAAGACTGCGGTGTACGGCGAATCGTTCTCTACAGCACGCGCCGGGGTTGGTGTGGGTATACCGAGGGGCGGTACGATGATGGGCGGTACTGTCACCGTAATTTCCGTCGTTGTAGTCGGTGTGGTCACGCCCACAGTGGTGGTGATGGTGGGTGCAGGGGGAAGCGGGCTGATTGAAACCACCGGCGAGAGGGTAGGTGTTGGCGTGGGAACGCCATGTGAGACATTTTCACCTGTAATAAACAAGAAAAAGGTGCGCCAGCCGGTGCTGGGATTGCTAACCCGCACATAGTAGGTCCCTGCCACGGGAAACGCGCCCCGCCATATCAGATCAGGAATAACACAAATCTCTCCACCAGCGCATACGCGCGTCCTGGGTGCGACGCGCGCCACAAATTTGTCTTCAACCAGGATGTTCCTGCCTTGTTCCGGCGTGTAGACGCGAAATTCAAGTCCCAGCAAACCACCATTGGGGATGACAATAGAGATAGGCTTGTTGCCTCCACCGTAGTCAAACTTGTACCACGCCGCCATACCTGCCGAGAGGTAATGTTCCCGGAAATCAGCATACACTGCTGTAAAGGGACTATCATTTGTCGGCGTGGGTTCAGGCGTTTGCGCGGTAGAAGGTAACGCCTTGTAACTTGCTACCAGTGCCAGCGCAATCAACATCCCCATCAAGAGTTTAGTTTTCATTTGCAATCCTCCTTGGTGAGAATACTCGCGATTGAAATTACTGCCTGCGAGTCGGGAAATTAGTCGGATAGTCAGTCTTGTGGTCGAGTAGTCGAACAGTCCAACAATCCAACTATGTGATTACGCAACTACGTGACTATGCGACTATATGACAGCCAACCACCGACGTTGTGCATCTTTCATTCTTGTGCCGATGAATGCGTATAAAACCGAAGCAAAATGACAACTACAGTATACCGCATTTAGGTCAAATTCCCAAATCAGCCGACAGCAGTTTATGACCCCCTGTGCCCGATTTTGCACACACTCTGGCGTGAACCGAGAGGAACTTTTCCCCTGCAACGATTTGTGCTACAATGGGGTTGATGTGAATGACAAAGCCGATTGACCTCCAGTGAAGGTGTAGGACGTATGCCCTCGCTCCTGATTGGTGTCGCCGGCGGTTCGGGTTCCGGCAAAACCACTGTGTCACACGCGATTCTCGAACGCGTGGGGCGCGATCGCATCGCCTATCTGCAACACGATGCGTACTATCGCGATCGCAGCGCGCTGCCCCCGGCTGAACGCGCGCGCATCAACTACGATCATCCCGACTCGCTCGAAACCGACTTGCTTATCGAACACCTCAAGCAGTTGCGCGCCGGTCGCGCTATCGAAATGCCGCAGTACGATTTTGCCCAGCACATTCGCAAAGCCGAAACGCGTCGTGTCGAGCCGCGCGCGGTGATTCTGGTCGAAGGCATTTTGATTTTCGCCGACCGCGCGCTGCGCGATTTGTTCGACATTAAAATTTTCGTGGACACGGATCCCGATTTGCGATTCTTGCGTCGTTTGCAGCGCGACATCGCCGAGCGCGGGCGTACCGTCGAATCGGTCATCGCGCAGTACCTCGAAACGGTGCGCCCGATGCATCTCGAATTCGTCGAGCCGAGCAAACGTTACGCGGACGTAATCATTCCCGAAGGCGGTTTCAACACGATTGCGATTGATATGATCGTCGCGCGCATCAACGCGCTGCTGGATCTCAATGTGCCAATGAGCCAATGAACCAATGAGCCAAATGGTCAGACAGTCAAAGCGCAGAGAATCGAAAACGCGCCCGCGCGCACCGCGCGTGAATGTGGCAGGGTTAGCGCGCTATTTTGCCGCGCAACCCGATGTGGTCGTCGCGTACCTGTTCGGCTCGGTTGCCAAGGGCACCGCACGTCCGCAGAGCGACGTGGATATTGCCGTGTTGTTCGACGCGCGGTTGGATGCGTCGGAGCGCGGC
>Ga0209227_1000734_pt1 | contig 27409 bp, 22 predicted proteins | sample YNPBryantNP2012_FD_185815 | JGI IMG/M metagenome (GOLD analysis project Ga0209227, IMG submission 185815) | Anoxygenic and chlorotrophic microbial mat microbial communities from Yellowstone National Park, USA - YNP Bryant NP 2012 (SPAdes)... ...
GCCGGGAGCGCAGAGAACTTCAACAACGAAAGGTACGCGCGGCGAAGCATGGTGCGGTCGGAGCGACTCGCTCTGGCATCTTCCCCGGTGAACGCTGCGCCGCTGCGGTGAAATAACCTGTTTGCAGCGGATTCATCCTTGCATGCGCTGCGCTGATGCGAGCCGACCGTACCCCCGGGTAATGCATATGTGGCAAGCGATAGGTCCGCTGGTACGATCAGCATGGTTTCCGCGCTTTAAGAACGATGCTGACGAACGTTTTCTCATCGCCGCGCAGATGGTCATTGCGTGCGTCTACCAGGCGAAACAGCCGCACGCCCAGATTGATCGGGTTGAGCAGACTGCCGCTGTTGCGCTCACCGCGGAACCGGTCGGCGCTGTCGCGGAAGCGACGCGGCAGGAGATTCTTCTCAATCAGCGGTTTACCGATACTGTACACGATGAAGTGAATAAAGGGAAACGCATAATGGGTCTGTTCTTCCAGCGCCTCGATGGAGAACCCCGCGCCGGAGACCACGTCGCGGAGCGTTTCGGGACGGTACAATCGCCAGTGATTGCTCCACAATCCAGTGATCGGTCCTGGACTCCGGATCGGTCGCCCGCCCAGCGCTTCGATGGTCTTGTTGATTGGATCCCACCAGAACGGATAGTTGGCGTGCGGCACGCTGAGCGCCAGGATGCCGCCCGGTTTGAGAATGCGAAAAACCTCGCGCAGTGCGCCGCGATCATCGGCGAGGTGTTCGAGCACCTCCGACATCAACACCTTATCGAAACTGTTATCGGCAAACGGCAGACGATGGATATCGACCCCGGCGAGACTGGCAGGCACATGTTCGCGTTCCGCCCAGCGCAGGCGCGCGATGTCGCCATCGACGCCTACCAGATTCAAACGGCGCAAACGCCCCATAAACATCAGATAGACCCCCATGCCGCACCCGCAGTCAAGCACCGTTTCGCCGTCGCGGAGTTCGAGATACTCCAGCAGGGTTATCGCACGGCGGCGGTATGCCATATCCGCCTCATTCTGCAACAGGCGTTCGAGCATTGCGCGATCATCAGCAGAGAGCGCAGCATGGGACGGCGCTCCAGTTGGGTGTGACAACGCAGGTGCAAGCATTGCTGTTGTTGTCGCAGTGACCGGTGCAGCGGCAATAATGTGGAGCGTACTGCGCACCAGGCGCCGGCTCGCGCGCGCATAGAGGTTGGTGCGGCTCCGGGTACGCACCAGCCGCTCAAGCAGTTGCTCGTATGCGTCAATCGTCTGACGGGTATTGAAAATGCGGCGCACACCGGCGGGTGTTGGAAGATACCGTTCACGGTCACGCAGCGTCTCGACGATAGTACGGGCGAGTTCTGGCGGATTGTACGGCGGCGCCAGGCGTCCGAATCCGGTTTCGCGCACCACCACGCGCGCACCGGGTATATCTGTTGCGACGACCGGCGTGCCGCACAACATCGCCTCAACCTGTGTAAGCGCCATCATATCGGTATGGCTGGGCAGCACGAACAGATCGAGCATGGCGTAGAAATTGGCGAGACAGCGGCGATCCCGGATCAGACCAAGGAACGTGATATGTTCCTGCTGCGCTTCGATCAGCGGCTGGCAGACATGATAAAAATCATCGTAGACAACGTTGCGTTCACCGGCGAAGACCAGGTGCGCTTCAGGAAGTTCAGCGCGAATGAACGGTAATGCGCGCAGCAAATCGTCGAACCCCTTTTCGCTCACCCAACGTCCGGCAAACCCGATGAGTCGCTTCCCATCGAGACCGAGGTCGCGCTTCCAGGCGGCGGCAGCAGCTGCATCCGGCTCGGGAAATTCCACTGGCGGGTAGATGCAGGTCAGTTTATTGCGAAAGGGCCAGAGCAACTTCGAGTGCCGGGCATAATCTTCGCTGTAGGACGTGATGCCATCGGCTGCGGACGCGGCAGCGCGCAGGATATGGAATGCAGCCCGTTCGACGAGTTGCTCTGTCAGGCTATCCGGCATCACGACATCGCCGTGATGGGTCATGAGAAGCGGACGCCCGAGCAGGCGGCAGAGGGCGGCAACGATCGGCGCTTCGGGGAGCGGCGTATGGATCTGCACCACATCGTGCTCGGCGATCAACTGTGCCGCAGCCCAGGGAAATGCAGGGGTGATCATGCCGCGACTGAAGCGCGTGAGGGGCCAGAGCCGCACAACGCGCACGCCGTTAATCATCTCATCACGTGCGAGTTCAGGGCTGTGCCTGGTTGTAAGCACCGTCACACGATGCCCCCGTTCTGCCAGATGCTCCGCCACACGCACGGCATGAACGGTCAATCCTGTCCAATGCGGGTAATAGTAGGTGAGCACAACCAGAATATTCATCGCCGCCCCGTCACCTGAGGTAACCACATCGCCGCGGCAGAGGCGCGACAGTAAACGGTATTATAGCAGATGCACCGGCGGTGTGGAGGAAGAGCCAGGTCCAGCGCATGAAGCCAGGAGCACAGAAAACAGAACAAAACTGCGGTTGACAAGCGTCATTAACAGGGCTATAATGCCATGCGCAAGCCGAGGTGGCGGAATTGGCAGACGCGCCAGGTTGAGGGCCTGGTGAACAGAAATGTTCGTAAGGGTTCAAGTCCCTTCCTCGGCACCACGGGCGATTAGCTCAGCTGGCAGAGCACCTCGCTTACACCGAGGGTGTCGGCGGTTCGAGTCCGTCATCGCCCACCACAAAAGCGCGCTGGTGCTTGCTACGGAAAGCAAAGCCCTGTGAACCTTTGCCAGGGTAGCTCAGTTGGTAGAGCGCGTGTCTGAAAAACACGAGGTCACCGGATCGTTCCCGGTCCCTGGCACCAGTTTCGTTGTGGCGATCTTGTGAAACAAGGTCGCCTTTTTCTTCCACGCCGAGGCGACGTCACAACCAGGAATGGCGCCCGCCCCGCGTATGAAACGCTGAAACCTCGCTTCTTGCGACTGCAACGTTGCTTTTCCTCTATGCGTATCATCAGTAGAAGCGATACGAAGAAAATCGCGTACATTCTGTAACCAATTTGTAAATGTTGCGTGATTGCGGCGCCGGGGCGTCATGCTATACTGTCAGCAGGATGTTACGCCTCGGTGTAGTACGTGCCGCTTCCTGATACGTTCCAGCAGGTGACCTATGTTTGATCGACATCTCTGGCAGCGGCAGATCATCGACTACCTGGATGTGTTCGCCCGTCATCCTCGCCAGGAGGTGCAACTATCCGGCGGCAGCGGCATCGTTCCACACCTGGCGCTGCGCACGTTGCTCCCCTTTTTTCAGGCTTTCCACACGTACCCGGTGGACGCTACCGTCACACTTGCGTCGATCATACACGACACTGGCGCCAACCTCCTGGTTCAGCGCGTGATGCGCAATCGTTATCCAACCGAGCTGGATATCGATCGTGATCTGCGCGCCAGTCAGGATGTGTGTGTGACAGTCGAACATCTTGTGGTTGAGTTACAGACGATCCCGCTGGCGATCCAGCGGCTCAATGCACGGCGTGGTTTCTGGGTGCGCAGCACGATTGAACGCGAACTGGACGCCTATCCATGGTCTTTTGCCCGGATCCGAAACCTGCTGCAGGAACTGAATGAGCAGAACCGTATCGAAGTGCTGCGCCGCCTGCGATCTCGCAATGGTCGATATAGCGCTGACGATCTGGCGTTGATCGAGGCGTCGTTATCCGATGCGGTCGCCCGGGTGCGCGCATATGCCGCCCGGTTGCTTGGTGTTATGGTCGATGCGCCGCCAATGTCGCTGGTTATTCGTCTGTTGCAGGTCGCCCTGCGCGACTCCGACGCCGAGACGCGCTTTGCCGCCGCCCGCGCGCTTGGTTTGCTGCGTGAACGTGCTGTGACGAATGATGCGCTGACGTATATCGAAAGTCACCTCTGCCACGAAGACGCATTTTATCGCTCGGCAGCCGCGCTTGTACTGGGGCAGTTGGGCGATTATGCCGGTAAGCCGACGGTTGTGCAGAGTCTTTGCCGGTTGCTGTACGACCGTGATGCCTATGCGCGTGAAGCGGCTGCGCGCGCACTGGGGCGGATAGGGGCGCCGGCTGCGCTTCCGAATGTTATCGAAGCCCTTGCCCATGCTACGCAAGATGATGATGTCCAGGTGCACGAGGCTGCAACCGATGCGCTGACGTTGCTTCGTCAGCATGCCGAACTTGCTGTTCAGGCGGCAGCGTAATGCCACGCAGGCGTGCGGCGCCATCCCCCGCCGGTTCCGGAACCGGCGGGGGATGTTCTTTTCCTGTCGAGCGGCGACATTCGTGTATAATACAGAGTATCGTATGGTCTTCCCTCAGCCCCCCGTGAAACCTGCGCCCGGTTGTCGGGCGTGACCCGCACAGGAGGAGTATGGTCATTCTCGTTATGATCGACGGCATGCGTCCCGATGCACTCGATGCAGTGCACTGCCGGACCATCGATGCGCTGTGTGCAGCAGGGGCATCGACGATGCAGGCGCAGAGCGTCATGCCGTCGGTGACGCTTCCCTGCCATATGTCGATCTTCCACAGCGTGCCGCCAACGCGCCATGGTATTACCACCAACGTGTTCATTCCTATGGCGCGTCCGCTGCCGGGGTTGATCGAACAGATGCGCAGCGCTGGCAAACGCGCTGCGTGCATTCACAACTGGGAGCCGCTGCGTGACATAAGCCGACCGGAACAGGTCGCCTACAGTTATTACCGCGAGCCGCCGCTCGACCAGTCCTACGATGATGCGGTTGGTGCAGAAGCCGTTCGGCTGTTGCGGGAAGAAGGCGCGTCCTTTGATTTCGTCTTCCTCTATTTTGGCTCGGTTGATGCTGCCGGTCATGCGTCTGGCTGGATGTCGCCCGAATACCTGGATCAATTGCAGCGCGTCGATGGGTGGCTGGGTCGGGTGCTCGATGTGGCGCCGCCAGATGCGACGGTTGTGGTACAGGCTGACCACGGCGGGCACGATCGGACCCACGGCACGGATAGCCTGGACGATATGACCATTCCATGGATTGCGTCAGGTCCTGCGATCAGGCGCAACTACCGGATTGCCGCTCCGGTCAGTCTGCTCGACACGGCGCCATCACTGGCGCGCGTCCTGGGGATTGCGCCGCACGCTGAGTGGGAAGGTCGGATCATCGAAGAAATCTTTGTGAACGATGAGCGCTGAACCATCAATCTACGAACGCGCTGGCGGGGATGAGCCGTTTCGTCGTCTGGTGGATGCATTCTACGCACGGATCGAGCGTGACCCGTTACTGCGCCCGCTGTTTCCCGAAGACCTCGAACCGGGAAAACTGCATCAGTTTCTGTTCATCACCCAGTATTTCGGCGGACCGCCGCGCTATGCCGCACTGCGGGGACATCCACGGCTGCGGGCGCGTCACCTGCCATTCGTCATCGGGCAGGCGGAGCGGGATGCATGGGTTGACCATATGCGCGCTGCCATCGATGAGGTCGGCTTTCCGGAGGACGTGCGCACCGCACTGATACACTACTTCGAACGAACCGCCACCTTCATGATCAACGCCAGCGACGATCGCCTCGATCTGCGCGGCTGAACCTTCTGCCGCGATGCGTCACTCCGCCGCCGCCTGTGGTACAATCAGCACGCAATGGCGCAGCGAAAGGAGACAGTGCTATGTTTACTGTGCGTGGCCGCTTCGACGGCAAAACCATCGAATTGCTCGAACCGCCGCCGGTTGATGAAGAAACCTTCGTTCTGGTCACCTTTCTCGAAGGACCGCTGGAGACCGCCGCCGCACGTGAGAGTCGCCGCGCGGTCAGTGTTGCCATGTTTTCGCTGGATCGCTATGCCGGTCCGCTCAAACAACGGTTGCGCGCCGGTCAACCATCCGCCGATACGCCGCGTCCTTTCACCGTCGGCGAGATCATGACGCGCAAAGTGATCAGCGTTGCGCCTGATGCCACTGCCGCCGAAGCCATCCACATCATGAACAAGCACGGGATCACCAGTGTACTGGTCGAACCGGATGCAAGCGGTGAGTGGGGGATCATGACCATGCGCGACGTCCTGCAGAAGATTGTCGCTGCTGATCGCTCGCCGGAAGAAGTTACCGTCAATGAACTGGCATCACGTCCGCTGGTCTACGTCTCGCCGGAAATGTCGCTGCGCGACTGTAGCAAACTGATGATCGACCGGAACATCCGTCGCGCTGCAGTGCGGGAGCGTGATCGGATCGTCGGGATTATCAGCGACACCGATATTTTCCAGATGGTCGAAGAGCGTGGCTGGGGACCGATGCCGCCGACGGAAGCCTGATGATCGTGGCATTGATCGTGGAGACGTTGCCGGGCAACGTCTCCACGACGACGGAGCGTCATTCGTCCATATTGGCGATCATTGCGTCGGCGAACTGTGATGTCTTGACTTCCTTTGCGCCGGTCATCAGTCGGGCAAAGTCGTAGGTGACGATCTTCTGGGCGATTGTTTTTTCCAGCGCGCGGATGATCAGGTCTGCCGCTTCGGTCCAACCCATGTAGCGCAGCATCATATCACCGCTCAGGATGACGCTACCCGGGTTGACCCGATCCTGATTGGCGTACTTTGGCGCTGTGCCGTGCGTCGCCTCGAAAATCGCGTGCCCGGTGATGTAGTTGATGTTGCCGCCAGGCGCAATGCCGATGCCGCCAACCTGCGCCGCCAGCGCGTCACTCAGGTAATCGCCGTTGAGGTTGAGGGTCGCAATCACATCGAACTCCTCAGGGCGCGTGAGCACCTGCTGGAGCGTGATGTCCGCAATAGCGTCCTTGATGAGGATCGCCCCGGCAGCCAGCGCTTCGCGCTGTTCGGCGTTTGCCGCTGCTTCGCCCTTCTCCGCCTTTGTGCGTTCCCACTGCGCCCAGGTGTAGACATGCTCGCCAAAGACGCGTTCCGCCAGGGCGTATCCCCAATCGCGGAATGCACCCTCGGTGAATTTCATAATGTTGCCCTTATGCACAAAGGTGACACTCCGGCGACGGTGGGTAATGGCATACTGAATGGCGGCTGCGACCAGGCGTTCCGTACCCAACCGACTGACAGGCTTGATGCCGATGCCGACTTCGACGGCGCCTTCGCCGTTGCCATCACCGAGCAGACTGAGGAACTCACGCGCTTTTTCCGCAGTACCGAAGCGGATCTTCTCAAAATCCTTCGGAAACGTGGCGCACAGAAAATCGAGCACTTTCTGCGCTTCGGGCGTACCGGCGGCATACTCGATGCCAGCGTAAATATCTTCCGTGTTCTCGCGGAAAATGACCATATCCACCAGTTCAGGGCGCTTGACTGGCGACGGAACGCCCTGAAAATAGCGTACCGGGCGCAGGCAGACGTACAGATCGAGCAACTGACGCAGTGCGACGTTCAGGCTGCGAATCCCCTTGCCCACCGGCGTTGTCAGCGGACCTTTGATGCCGACCAGGTATTGCCTGAACGCTTCAACCGTTTCGTCGGGCAACCAGTTGCCGGTCAGATTGAAGGCTTTCTCGCCTGCCAGCACTTCATACCACATCAACTTCCGCCGTCCGCCGTATGCCCGTTCGACAGCCGCATCGAAAACGCGCACGCTCGCCCGCCAGATATCGGGACCGGTGCCATCGCCTTCGACATAAGGAATGATGGGCATATCTGGCACATACAGGCGCCCGTTCCGTATCGATATGGCATCTCCTTCGGGCGCACGGTTGCGCGTCGTTGTCATAGCCTTGGGACCTCCAGATGTGTAACTGCGGTTTCGCTCCATTATAGCAGGCTTCGACAGAGCCGCTGATCACCTGCCATATCAACGGTATTTTGACTTGAACTTGCCCATCCCCCTCCTTATAATGTCTATACAGCAGAGAGGATATCTTTTCCCCGCAGTTTTCGACCTGTTTCTCCTCGAATGCGAAAACAGGCTGGATGAGGTTTGAGCCGATGCCTGCCATTGTTAATGTTGGCATATGGGAGACAGTTCTATGACGCGCCAATTGTCAGCGCGTCTTACGGGATACGCGGTAGCCCTGTTCATTCTTTTCGTCAGCGCTGCCATGCCTGGACGGGACGTCTTGCGTCTGGTCCGATGGGGCGTCCACGTTGTGCACGCAGCGCCAACCACCATCACGGTGACCACGACGCAGGACGAACTCGATGGGGATACTTCTTCATTCGAGGACCTGATCGATAATCCGGGCGGTGCAGGTATTTCGCTGCGCGAGGCGATTACGGCTGCCAATGCGATGCCTCCCGGTCCGCGCCTGTTCATCCATTTCGCAATCCCGGACACCGATCCCGGCTATGAGACTGGTTTGCCGATCTGGCGCATCCAGCCCGGTCCGTCGGCATTGCCGCCACTCACACGCGGCAATGTCTCGATTGATGGAACCACGCAACCGGGCGCCAGTCTGGTTTCCCATCCGGTGATCCTTCTCGACGGTACGAATGTGTACGAAGGCGACAGAGGGCTGAATGGACTGACCATCACGTCCTCTGGAAATGTTCTTCGCGGGATTGCGCTGATCCTGTTCTGGGATGCTGGCGTGCTCATCGAGGGGGCAGACGCCAGCAATAATGTGGTGACCGGCTGTGTGATCGGCGTGCTGGCGCCAGATGGCAATTCTCAACCGAACTACTATGGGGTCGATATTCGTCATGGTGCGCGCAACAATCTGATCGGCGGATCCACTGCCGCTGATCGCAACATCATCAGCGGGAATGACTATGCCGGCGTGCGGATCGATGGCAGCACAACGATGAGCAACACCGTGGCAGGCAACTGGATCGGCGTCGATGCCGATGGCGCACGCGCACGCGCCAATGCATACTATGGCATTGTCGTCAGCGGCGGGGCGCAACGCAATATCATAGGCAGGGGCAACGTGATTTCGGGGAACGATTACGGGATCATGGTGATGGGCGCCTCCGACAACCGGATTATCGGGAATGTCATTGGTCTTGCGCCTGATGGTTCTTCGCCGATCGGCAACCGTGAAGGCGGCGTGTTTCTGGTCGATGGCGCCAGCAGGAATGTTGTTGGCGGCGAGGCGGAGACGGAACGGAATATTATTTCGGGCAACGGGTATGGTGTTTTTGTGGGGCAGTACTATGTCGCGTCGCCACCAATTGCGCGCCTGAATCATTTTAAGGGGAACTATATCGGTGTGGATGCCAGCGGTATACTCCCACGCGGGAATGTGCGCCAGGGTATTTTTCTGACCGAATTTGCAGAGTCGAACATTATCGGCGGGGATGATCGGCGCGCAGGCAATGTGGTGGCCTACAATGGATCCAGCGGCATAACAATTGAGGGGGCTGCCAACCGGATCGCCTCCAACATCGTCGGCGCCGGCGCCGACGACGCAACGCCGCTGGGGAATCAGCGGCACGGTGCATTGATCATCGGTGATGGCAATATCGTTGGACCATCTAATACATTTGCTTTCAATCAACTGTCTGGGTTACTCATCAAAGGGGATAATACATTTATCCACGAAAATGCCATTCATCACAACACCCGCTCTGGCATATGCGTTCAAGGTGATGGATCGACGATTGTGAGCAATACAGTGACTCTTAATCAAGGAATGGACGTGACGTGGGATGATTTCGATGCGCAACGTGACGATTGCTTGCTTGTCGGCGGCATTGTGCTGACAGGCACGTTGCAAACCCTGATCCGAAGCAACACCATCAGGGATAACGCTATGCCGGGGGTGACCATCTCCACTGGTGAACGCAACCGTGTGTCGAGTAACAGTATCACAACCAACGCAGACAGCGGGATTGTGCTCTTGAATGGTGCAAACCGCGGTATCCCCGCTCCAACAATCCTTGCTGTCGAGCAGACAGAGGTGCGAGGCGTCGCCTGTCGCAATTGTCGCGTCGAAATTTTTGCCGACCCCAACGGTCAGGGGCGTGAGTTTCTCGGCGCTGTAGATGCGTCGAGCGATGATGGAACCTTTTCGTTCGCTTTCTCCGGTAGTGCACTGGCAACGTTGCAGATCACGGCTACCAGCACCGACGCCGATGGCAACACTTCCGCGTTTGCTGTCGGGATCGGCGTGCCGGCGCCGCCCCCGGTCTATACGCTTCATCTTCCGCTGGTGGCGCGCTGAACGCCTCCAGAGCGCCTGATGCTGTCGCCTTTTTGACTCCTTTTGGCAAGGGGAGAACCTGTTGCGACATAAATATAAACCGGTATTCGCCCTTGTGCCGTCGGGCTGATGGAGATTGAGCATTTGTAGCACTTCTCGGATACGTTGACCCCTGTCCGGGTCTGCCGTGTCGCGCGAGACGCCCGCTTCCGGCGGAGTGTAGACCGAAATTCATTTCGGTCGCCGCGTGGAGAGTGCGATTCCGGGGAGTGTTCAACCCTGTTCAACAGGTTCAACCTTTGTGAGGACTGCTGTAATCCGCTCTACCGCACGAGCCGTCGGGCTGATGGAGATTGGGAATTTATAGCAGTTCTCAGATACGTTGAACCCTTGACTGGATTTCTGGAGCGTTCCATCTTCGCCTTTGGCGGGCTGAAGCCCTGGCTGAGGTCGGGCAAGCCCTGCGGGCTGAATCAACCCCGGTCCCCCCGGAATATGGCAAGGATAGCCGAAACGCCAGCCCCGCAGGGGCTTCCATGCGCTCAGGGAGGGCTTTAGCCCGCACGTGCCGCGGTCGTCCCAGGAGGTTCAACCTCTATGGGAACTGCTATAAATCCGCTCTACCGCACGAGCCGTCGGGCTGAAGGAATAGCCGATAGGCGATAGGCGATAGCCGATAGCTGATAGCCGAGAGGAACGCTGGTCGTCGGGCTCATGGAGATTGAGCATTTATAGCAGTTCTCAGATACATTGACCTTTGTTCCTGTCCGCCGTATCGCGCGAGGCGCCCGTTTCGGGCAGAGCGTAGACCGAAATTTATTTCGGTCACCGTGTTGGGAGCGCGATTCTGGGAGTGTTCAACCCCGTCCAATTGGTTCAACCTTTATGGGAACTGCTATAAATCCGCTATCCCGCGCGAGCCGTCGGGCTGAAGCCCTCGGCTAAGCGAGACGAAGCTCGCCCCCTGCGCATCAGGGAAGAATGAACGCAAGAACTCCGTCCACAATGACATTTCACCATCGGCAAGGGGTATGGCGCGCGGCTACATCTGCCGGAGCCGCATGGCTTCCTGCGGACTGCGCACCGTGGCAATGTCGCTCAACGCAATATCCTGGCGGGTCAACGTCAGTGCAACATCCGATGAGATGCCGCTGAGCGTCACGCGACACCCCAGCAACCTGAGCGCATGCGCCGTCTGGATCAGCGTCTGCGCCACAGCGCTGTCCACCGTTGATACCCCCGAAATGTCGATAATCACATGGTGCGCACGTTGAGCATGCGCCACTTCGAGCAGGCGCGCGGTCAGCGCCGCCGAACGGCGACTATCGAGATGACCGACGACCGGCGCAAACAGGACGCCTTCGGCAAGTGTGATGGCGGGAGTTTCCAGCGTGGCGACCAGGTCGAGCAGGCGGCGTTGCTCTTCCAGTTGCGCCTGCTGCGCAGCGTTGGCGGCTTCCAGCGCATCCGCCTGCGCCTTGATGTGCGCCTGCGCCGTTTCTGCGCGCTGGCGGGCTTCCTCCGCCTCCTGCACTTTTATGTTGAGCACTGCGCGCGCCACCAGGATAAGGAGAATGAGCATGACATAGGTGACGATGAGAACCGGATCGACGGTGTAGCCGGACAGGAGCGCCCGAACAACATAGACTCCCAGGGACAGGCTCGCGCTGACAATGATTCCCGGTGTGCCGACCAGCGCCAGCCCCAGCACCGGCGGGAAAATGAGCGGCAGCGGTATGGATGCCTGCCCGTCCACAAGAACGATATTCATGGCAGATCCGGTCAGCACTGAAGAAAAGATGAGAAAAACAGAAGCGGCGTGCCTCCACCCACGGAGATGTACAGTGAGCAGCGCACCGGTTACAAGGGCGGACATACCGGCGATAGCGGCGCCCTCCCTCTTCTGGAGGATCATGAGCGCGATTGCCAGGATGATGTCGCCGACCACGAGTATTCCAAGGCTCAGGGATACAACCTGATGCTGCGTGATCTTCATGGATCGCTATCTCCTGTATCAGTGGCAACAATGATGATAGTAACGTACCCATGGGCATGGTACTGGAGTATCGGAGACCAATGATTGCAGAACAGGTGCGAATTCATTGCGGCCACGCTTATGATCTGCCGTTTCCGATGGACATGATCCAGCCCCACATCCCTGGGCTTCCACCAGCACGTACCAGAACGCAGGATCAGGCGTGTCGCGCGGTAATCGGCGCATGTACACATTTTGTTGCCCATAAAAACGCACCGTCGAGACGCCGGGTGCGCAGAGGTTTCCATCCATCGTTCGCTGCGTCTGCTGTGCTTCTGTGGTGACGTGACCTTTTTGCAGGAGATTCATGCAATGACTTCGCTGCAAACACGCACCGCTGAGACGCCGGGGCGCAGAGAACCCTGAAAACGAACCAGGATGGATGCCTGGCGTAGCACGGGGGTGCGTGACTCGCTGTGGAATCCGCCGCTGCGAACGCTGCGCCTCAGCGGTGACCTCCACTTTTTGCAGTGGACTCATGGATCGAACAAGAGGGTGGCGAGACAAAGGCGCCGCCTTCGCCTCGCCAGAGGTTGCGTGCATATCTGGAACACGAGGAGCGCGATGTACGACTCCGTGGTTGTTGGCGCAGGACCGAACGGTTTGACTGCGGCGTGTGTTCTGGCGCGCGCCGGGTGGCGGGTATTGATCATCGAGGCGCGTGAAACGGTCGGCGGAGGGGTTTCGTCGGGGGAGATGACGCTGCCCGGTTTCGTCCACGATCTGGGTTCGTCGGTGCATCCGTTCGGGATTGCGTCGCCGGTTTTCCGCATGCTGGAGTTGCACCGCTTTGGGTTGCGCTGGATTCACCCGCCTGCACCGGTTGCTCATCCACTCGACGGTGGGCGCGCTGTGATCCAGGAGCGGTCGGTGCGCGCGACGACTGCCTGGCTCGGTGGCGATGGCGCTGCCTATGCGCGTGTCATGGCGCCGCTGGTGCGTTCGTGGGATCGGATACAGCCGCTGGTGCTGCACCCATTGCGGTTTCCCCGCCATCCGGTTGCGGCGGCGCGCTTCGGGATGCTGGCGCTGTTGCCGGTACGCCTGCTGGCGCGCATCCTGTTCCGCGACGAAGCAGCGCCAGCGCTGATCGCGGGGCTTGGTGCGCATTCGCTGCTGCCGCTGGAAGCGCCATTGACGGCGGCGCCAGCGCTGGTGCTCGGCGCGCTCGGTCACGCGGCTGGCTGGCCCCTCCCTCAGGGCGGAGCACAATCGATAGCCAATGCGCTGGCGGCATGTCTGCGCACCTGGGGTGGCGAGATACGAACCGGATGGTATGTGCAGCATATCGATGAACTGCCGAAAGCCAGGGCGTATCTGTTCGATGTGTCTCCCCGTCAGTTGATCCAGATCGCCGGAGATCGCCTGCCGTCAGGCTACCGCCGCCGACTGCAACGTTTTCGCCACGGACCGGGCGTGTTCAAACTCGATTATGCGCTCGATGGACCGGTTCCCTGGCGGAATCCGGCATGTCTGCGCGCGGCAACCCTGCATCTCGGTGGGACGCTGGAAGAGATCGCCGAAGCAGAGCGGGCGCCTCACCGCAATGAGCACGCGTTGTGCCCGTATGTTCTGTTTGTGCAACCGACGTTGTTCGATCCGACCCGCGCGCTGCAGGGGCGGCATACTGGCTGGGCATACTGCCACGTGCCGCATGGATCGAGAGTCGATATGACCGCAGCCATCGAAGCGCAGATCGAGCGCTTCGCGCCCGGTTTTTGCGATCGCATTCTGGCGCGACGCGCTATGAATTGCGCTGACATGGAAGCCTGGAACCCGAACCTGATCGGCGGCGACATCAGCGGCGGGTTACCAGACTGGCGGCAACTGATCACCAGACCAACCCTCAGTTTGACCCCCTATCGCACGCCAGCGCGCGGCATCTATCTCTGCTCTTCCTCGACGCCGCCAGGTCCGGGAGTGCATGGCATGTGCGGGTATCACGCAGCTTCTGCGGTGCTCGCCGACAATGGTTGAGCGTTCGCCTGGCGCGGCGTGTCGTCGCCCGGCGCCAGGCAGGCTTCGGGCGCAAAATGCACGGTGATTGTCTCTCCCGGTTGCGGCGGGCGCAGATGCGGGTTATTGAAGATATCCATCGACAGCCGGTTGGCTGCCAGGCGCAGGCGCACTCGCACAATCGAGCCGAGAAAGGTGACATCTTCGACCGTTCCGCTCAACCGGTTCATCGCACTGTTGAACTGCCCATCGAGCGCAATCAACTCCGGACGGATGGCGATGTTCACCGTGTCGCCCGCGCGATACTGCGGGAGAGGGCGGGCAATGCGGAACTGTTGACCTTCGACCGCCAGCAGTCCGAGAGCGGCATCGACAACAGTCGCCTCGATCTGGTTGAGCGTGCCGACGAACGACGCGACGAAGCGGGTTGCAGGAAAGTTGTACACCTCGAAGGGCGTGCCGATCTGCTCGATCTTCCCGCGACTCATCACCACAATCCGGTCGGACAGAGCCATCGCCTCTTCCTGATCGTGGGTGACGTAAATTGTGGTGATGCCGAGTTGGCGTTGAATGTCACGGATCTCCTGGCGGAGCGAGGCGCGTATTTTGGCATCGAGCGCCGAGAGCGGCTCGTCGAGCAACAGCAGTTTTGGCTGGATCGCCAGCGCCCGCGCCAGCGCGACCCGCTGCTGCTGCCCGCCGGATAACTGATACGGATAGCGCCGCCCAAACTCTTGCATATGAATGATGCGCAGCAGTTCCTCGACCCGCGCACGAATTTCGTGCGCCGGACGACGCGCGATCCGCAGCCCGAAACCGATATTGTCGGTGACGGTCATATTCGGGAAGAGCGCATACGACTGGAACACCATGCCAATGTTGCGCCGATTGGGCGGCATATCGGTCACATCGACACCGTCAATGACGATCCGCCCTGACGTCGGCTTTTCAAACCCCGCAACCATGCGCAACGTCGTCGTTTTGCCGCACCCCGACGGTCCCAGGAACGAAACGAACTCACCCTGCTCGACTGCCAGGGTGAAGTCTTCAACGGCAATGGTTGTTCCAAAACTCTTCTGCACGTGAACGATGTCGAGAAATGCCATACTTCCCCCAGTTGACGAACGCATCACTAGCGCGGTCCGGCCACCCGCGCCTGCGTACCCTGACCAAACCACTGGATTGCAGCGATTGCCGCCCACGTCAGCGCAAAACTGATGATCGCCAGCGCCGACGGTTCGTACACCTTACTGCTGGCGAGACGGTTCATATACGGACCAAACGCCGGTTGCGCGAGCAGCGCAGCGATGGTGAACTCGCCCATGACAATCGCAAATGTAATGAACGCGCCGCTGAGCAGTGCAACGTAGACATTGGGAAAGATCACGCGCGTCAGAATGGTGAACCATCCGGCGCCCAGGCTCTGCGCCGCTTCGGTGAGGTCGTGGATGTTGATCGAACGCAATCCGGTATCCACCGCCCGATACATATACGGGAACGACAGAATGACATACGAGCCGACGAGGAGCACCCACAACCCTTCACGGCTGTCGGTGAGCGGGGTGCGGCTGTAGGTGCGCGCCAGGCTGAAGACCAGCACGACTGCCGGTACAACGAACGGCAGCAGCGTAAAGAACTCGATCACCGGGCGCAGGCGCGGCAGACGCAGTTGCACCCAGTACGCCGTCGGCACAATCACAATTGCGCTGATCACAATCGTCGCCAACGCCGTCTGGAGCGAGAACATAAAACTTTCGACAAACCTGACATCGTTCAACACGCTGGTATACGCGGCGAAACTCAACTCGCCGCGGCGGGCGCGCAGTGAGAAGTCGAAAGTGGCGTACAGCGGCACAAGAAAGTAGGCTGCGCCAACCAGAAACCAGAACCAGGGCCAGAAACGTTTCAGCATAGGGTTACGACCGCAACCAGCGCGCAGAGAGGCGCTGAAGCCAGGTATAGAGTCCAATACTGACGCCCATAATGACGATCATGCCGAGTGCAAGCGCATTGCCGAGACCAGGGTTGGCGAGCGCATCGCTGCTGATCTGCGCACCTATCAGGATGGTCACAACGTTCCCCTGGCTGCCGCCGCCGGTCAACTGAAAGGCGGTGGCATGCGCGCCAAACGCATTGCCGAACAGCAGCACTGTCGTTCCGAGGATTGAGGGGAGCAGGATCGGCAACCCGACATAGCGCCAGTACTGCCATCCGTTCGCCCCCAGGCTTTCGGCAGCTTCACGCCATTCACGCCGCATCCCCTCGAATGCCGGCGCCATGATCAAAACCATCAGCGGGATTTGAAAATAGATATAGACGATGCACAAACCCCAAAAACTGTAGAGACTGAATGCGGGATACAGACTGATCCCAACCGAACGCAGCCACTGGGTCACGACGCCCAGCTGTCCAAGTGTGGCGATGAACGCAAACGCCAGCGGCACACCGGCGAAGTTCGAGGCGACGCCAGAGAAACTGAGCACTGCATCGCGCAACGGGCGCGGCAACCCGCCAATCGTGATCGCATACGCCAGCAACCCGCCGAGCAACCCGCCGCCGATAGCAGTTACCGCGCTGAGTTGCACACTGTACACATACGAAGAAACAATGAACGGGCGTCCCAATTCAAGAATGTTTTGCAGCGTCAGACGACGTTCCTGATCGAGAAAACTCTGCCCGATGATCGACAGGGCGGGCCAGATGAGAAAGGCGGCGACAAACAAAAAGAATGGCGCTACCCCCACCCACGTCCACGAAAAAGACCGACGCGTCAGAGTCGGTTGGTTCGTTTTTGCCTGCGTCAGGGGCGCCATTGATCACCTCGTTGCAACCGTTTCCAGCAATGATGACCAGACAGCCGGTATCCCTGATCGGTCAGCATGGCTGGAACGGCATGCCATCCGTCCCAACCATGCGTGTATGTTCACCAACTGAAATATATGTCCTGAGCCAGTTTGGGATGATGCCTGAGATATGCCACAGCAAGCGAGTCGTCTTCTCCTTGTGAAGATTGCTCCAATGCCCCTGGCGTCTCGCACCATCCCGTGTTCCGCACGTTACTGCACCGTCGCACCAACGACGGTGGGCCAGCCGGTCTTAATCTTGTCGAACGCGGCATTGATCTGATCACCGGTCGGGAAGGCGACCGGCGCGTCGGTTTTCGGCAGTTTGTCGAGCAGATCCTGTGGGATGAGACCTGCCTTGCGCATCGCCTCGAACCGTGCCGGTGTCGCATACCCCTTGAGCCAGATCAACTGCCCTTCGTCGGAGTAGAGGAATTCCATCCACAGGCGCGCGGCATGCGGGCGCGGCGCATAGGCGCTGATCGCCTGCACATACACGCCTGCCAGCGAACCACTCTTCGGCACCACCACGGCGATGTCGATATTGCCAGCATTCTGGTCGCGGTTCGCCAGCGCATTGTAGTCCCAGCGCAGCGCGATCGGCGTTTCACCTTTGGCAATGGTTGCTGGCTTGGCGACCACCGGCAGCAGGTTGCCCATTTCGTTCAGTTGCTTGAAGAACTCCAGACCAGGCATTGGATCATCGAGCGAACCGCCATTGCCGAGCGTAGCAGCCCAGACTGCATTGATCGCCTGACCGGAACCGGTGGGGTCGCCTGCGAGCGCAATCTGCCCTTTGTACTCCGGTTTCAACAGGTCCGACCAGTCCTGCGGGATGTTCTTGACCACCTGCGTATTCACCTCGAACGCCATCACGCCATAGTAGTCGGCGTACCAGAACCCTTCAGGATCTTTCAGCGCATCGGGTATCTCGTTCCACTTTTCGACCTTGTACGGTTGGAGGAGACCCTCTTTTTTGGCGGTATTGCCCCAGGTAAAGCCAACGTCGATCACATCGGGCGCCTGCGGTCCCTTGCTGCCGGCATTGGCTTTGATCGCTTCGATCTCCTGCGCCGAACTGGCGTCGGGAGTAAGGTCTTCGTGTTTGATGAATGGATACTTTTCGAGGAATTTCTTCTTCATCTCCCCGTAGTTCGCCCAATCGTCCGGCAGAGCGATGGTGGAGAGGTTGCCTTCGGCGCGCGCCAGTTCGATCAATTTTTCCATCCCGCCAGCATCGGCAGCCGTCAATGGACCGGGCGCCGGTGGCGGCGGAAGTTGCGCTGGCGCCGTCGCTTCAGCCGGAGCAGTGGTTGCTGCGGGGGCAGTGGTCGCTGCAGGGGCGGTTGGCGCGGTGGTCGTTGCCTGACCGCACGCAGCCAGGACAGCGCCTGCACCAGCGCCGACAGCGACACGCAGGAATGCCCGGCGCGACCAGCGCCGGTCGTTGCGTTGAACGCTCATTTCTCCTCTTCTCCTCTCTTCTCGCGTGTGAGGGTATCTGCACAATGCACTGCACGTGCGGAGGATTTCCAGCAACGTCATGCCTCGTATGGATTACGCGCAATGCACTTCATGAATGTATGGAACAAACATGAAGGTTGCGTGATGCCAGCGTAAAGAATATGTTAAGCGCTCCGGTCAGTCGCCACAACGTCGTGTGATTGACAATCCTTCCCGTCTCTGCGTGCGGGCGGGGACGCCCGCGCTCCCAGGATATCGCCACAACGTCACGTGATTGACAATCCTCCCCGTCCCTTCTATACTGCGGCGCGCTGAAGGGAATACCCGGAGTGCAAGCCATGCGTCTTCACGAGATACTGAAGCAGCTGAGCGAACCTGCGCATATGCCACCAGCCAACCCGGAGATCACCAGCGTTGTGTATGACTCGCGCGCCGTGACTCCAGGGGCATTGTTTGTGGCGTATCGCGGCTTTCACACCGATGGGCACGCCTACATCCCACAGGCGCTCGAACGTGGCGCGGCGGCGGTGGTGTACGAAGACCCTGCCTGGGACGGTCGCATGCCGGTTCCGGCATTGCGCGTGTCGAATGCGCGCACTGCTCTGGCGCCGCTCGCGGCAGCCTTCTACGGGCATCCCGGTCGGCGGATGCGGGTGGTTGGCGTGACCGGCACCGATGGGAAGACCACCACGACATTCCTGACCAGCGTGGCGCTCGAAGCCGGGGGCGCCATCACCGGTTTGATGGGCACGGTCGATTTCAAGATCGGTGAGCGCATGTGGACCAACGACTCACGCCAGAGCACGCCGGAAGCGCCGGAGGTTCAGGCGCTGCTGCGGGATATGGCAGAAGCGGGTTGCACCTATGCGGTCATCGAAGCGACGTCGCACGCGCTCTCGGCGCGCTGGAGTCGACTCGCCGGAAGCGCGTTCGATGTTGCGGTGCTGACGAATGTCACACAGGAGCACCTCGATTTTCACGGCACGGTCGAGCAGTATCGCCGCGACAAAGCGCGCCTGTTCGAGATGCTGGCGGAGTTCAACGATGCTGCCGCGCCGTTCAAGCAGCGCAAGATCGCTATTGTGAACGCCGATGATCCGCATCATCGCATGTTCCTCGACGCGGCGCCGGCATCTGCGGAACGTTTGACTTATGCTGTTCACGCGCAGGCCGATGTGCGCGCAGAAGATGTCTGTTCGACCCGCGACGGGCTGCGATTTCGGGTGACGACGCCATGGGGCGCTGCCAATGCACGATTGCGCCTTACCGGTGACTTCAATGTCTGGAATGCACTGGCGGCGCTGAGCGTCGCCTGTGCGGAAGGTGTGCCGCTCGACCGTTGCCTGGCGGCGCTGGAGCGGGCGCCGGGCGTGCGGGGACGTATGGAACGGATCGAGGCGGGGCAACCGTTTACGGTGCTGGTCGATTATGCGCACACGCCAGGCGCATTCGAGAAACTGTTCCGCATTGTGCGTCCACTCACTGAAGGACAGGTGATCGCGGTCTTTGGCAGCGCCGGGGAGCGTGATCGCGCCAAGCGCCCGTTGCAGGGCGCGATTGCCGGGCGTTTTTGCGACCTGGTAATCGTGACCGACGAAGATCCCCGCCTCGAGGATCGCGCAGCGATCATTGCCGAAATCGCCGCTGGCGCCGAAGCAGCTGGCAAACGGATCGGCGAAACCTGTCTGTGTATTCCGGATCGCGCCCTGGCAATTCGCACCGCCTTTGCGCATGCGCGCCCCGGCGATATTGTGCTGCTCCTCGGTAAGGGTCACGAGGGAAGCATCATCTACGGGACAACGCCGGTTCCCTGGGATGAAGCGGCGGAGGCGCGACGCGCGCTGGCGGAATTGGGGTATGGCGGATAAGATTGGGCTATGCTGTTTTCACGGTTTTTTCTTGACAAAATGTGAATATAAGGGTACGCTTATTGATGTTATGAGTATCCATGAAGACGCCATCGAGTTACGCGCAGTCAGCAAGTGGTTCAACCGCAATACACCGGCAGTTCAGCAGGTATCGCTGCGGGCGCCGCGCGGTATGCTGCTGGCATTGCTTGGACCGAGCGGGTGCGGCAAGACAACCACGCTCCGCCTGATCGCCGGTCTCGAAGCGCCGGACGCCGGTGAGATCTACCTGGACGGCAGACGTGTCGCCGGAGGTGGTGATTGGACGCCACCGGAGCGGCGCCGCGTCGGCATAGTCTTTCAGGATTATGCGCTCTTTCCGCATCTCTCAGTGCGTGAGAACATCGCGTTTGGTTTGAACGGACGTCCGCCGCGTGAGCGCGCAATGCGGGTCACCGAACTGCTGGCGCTGGCAGGTCTCGAAGATCTCGCTGATCGTTATCCGCATCAGTTATCCGGCGGGCAGCAGCAGCGCGTCGCGCTGGCGCGCGCCCTGGCGCCCGCGCCGCAGGTGATTCTGCTCGATGAGCCATTTTCCAATCTCGACGCCGTGCTGCGCAAAGCGACGCGCGAGGAGGTGCGCCGCATGCTACGGCAGTTGGGCGCGACTGCCGTGTTCGTCACGCATGATCAGGAAGAGGCGTTCAGTATCGCCGATATGGTTGCCGTGATGCGGCAGGGCAGGATTGAGCAGATCGGCGCGCCGCACGAGATTTACCTGCGCCCGGCGACGCGCGCCGTGGCGACGTTTGTCGGGGAAGCGAATTTTGTCCCTGGACGCGCCTGCGGGCAGTGCGCCGAATGCGTGCTCGGAACGGTTGCGCTCGCAACCCCGCGAGACGGACCAGTGGACGTCATGGTGCGCCCTGAGGCGCTCGATCTGCATCCCGATGCGACCGGTTGCGGACTCATCGAAGAGATCGTTTTCTTCGGGCACGATCAACTCATCGGCATTCGTATGTGTGATGGCTCGCTCATCCAGGCGCGCACCGGTCCGCGAACCGACATCGCTCCTGGCGTGCGGGTTGTCGTCAGGGTGCAGGGCGAAGCGGTCGCGTTTCCGTGCGAGCGCGGCACAACAGCGACCTGAGCAGCGGAGCAGCAGGCTAATGATCGTTCTGCGATGTTCCTGGCGCTCTGGAAAGGTGCGCGTTCCCGCGCTGCCTGGGTGCGCGGGCGTCTCGCCCGCATGCAGCAGCGTGACCTGTCACGAGAGCGTTAAGTCCGGTATGCCGAACGTTCCCGCTGTGGGGCTGATGAAGATTGAGAACTATAGCAGTTCTCATAGAGATTGAACCTCCTCGGACGAACGCAGTCACGCTCACGCTCCTCGTGCGGCGACCGCCTTGCGTGGCGGTCAGAGAGAAGCCATCCGCCATCGTCCGTCGTCAGGCGCGCGCCTCCGCTCGTGCGGGCTCAAGCCCTCCCTGAGCGCATGGAATCCCCTGCGGGGCTGGCAGGAAGCGTCTCTGCCGGGGTGCGCGCCGGAGGCGCGCGCACCTGAGGTGGCGTCTCTCCCGCTCCTGGAGTAGGGCGCACGATTTTCGCCCGCGCAGGTGGGCTTTGCCCTGGAGAGCCAGGGGCTTATCGTAGCTGATAGCCGATAGTCGATAGAGTCACCGTTAGAGTTCGCGTTCCGCGCAGGCGGGCTTCTCATTCCATAGCCGAGGGCTTCAGCCCCACGGCTCGTGCGGCAGAGCGGATTTATAGCAGTTCTCACAAAGGTTGAACCTGTTGAACAAGGTTGAACGCTCCCCGGAATCGCGCTCCCCACGCGGCGACCGAAATGAATTTCGGTCTACACTCCGCCGAAAGCGGGCGTCTCGCGCGACACGGCAGACCCGGACAGGGGGCAACGTATCTGAGAAGTGCTATAAATGCTCAATCTCCATCAGCCCGACGGCAAGCTCTCCTATCGGCTATCGGCTATTCCTCTGCCCGACGGCTCATTCGGTATACCGGATTATAGCAGTTCTCATAGAGGTTGAACCCAATGGACGGGGTTGAACATCCCCGGAATCGCGCTCCCCACGCGGCGACCGAAATGAATTTCGGTCTACACTCCGCCAGCGGCAGGCGTCTCGCGCGACACGGCAGACGTGGACAAGGGTCAACGTATCTGAGACCTGCTATAATCACGCTTCACCGCCCTCTCCCCGCGCCCTGCGTCGAAGTTCAACCTTCCTCCTTCATTCACACCGCTCCGCCTGGAGCAAGCCGTCACTCTCCCAGCACTGTGCGCAGAAACCTGATCTTCTCCTGGTTCTGGAACGTGCCGCCGCCTTCGTGCTGGTTGTAACGGTAGACGCGAATCTGCTTTGGTCCGTCGTAGTGGTTGTATGCGGCATACACCGTCGATGGCGGGCACACATCGTCCATCAATCCCACCGAGAAGAGCGCTGGCGCCTGGGCGCGCGCCGCGAAGTTGACCCCATCAAAGTAGCTCAGGGTCTGGAAGACTGCTTCGACCTGATCGCGGTGTACCTTGCAGTAGCGCGCAATCTCGTAATACGGGTTGGTATCGGTGATCTCGGTGGCGCGACGGTAGTGACACAGAAATGGTACGTCGGGCATCGTCGCCCTGATGTCGTGCACCAATCCGGCGACTGCCAGCGCGACTCCACCCCCCTGGCTGCCACCGGTCACCGCGATGCGCCCGGCATCGATTGCAGGATAGGCGCGCGCGGCTTCGACGGCGCGCACCGCGTCGGTGAAGACCCGGCGGTAGTAGTAGGTGTATGGGCTGGCGATGCCGCGCGTCATGAAGCCAGGGTAATGGGGATTTGATCCCTCCGGCTCCGGGTCGGGCGTGTCGCCTTTGAGCCAGGCGCTTCCCTGTCCACGAGTGTCCATCACCAGGTGCGCATATCCTGCGGCGCTCCAGAGCAACCAGTCGGTCGGGAAGCCTCGTCCGCCGCCGTAGCCGATGTACTCGACGACGGCAGGAAGCGGAGGAGAGATGTGGCGCGGCAGCAACAGCCATCCCTTGATCGGCTGCCCGCCATAGCCGCGAAAGGTCACGTCGAACGTCTCAACCGTCGTAAGCCCCGCATCGTATGGCTCAAAACGCACATCGAGCGGATACATGCGCGCTTCTTCGAGCGTCGCCTGCCAGAACGCATCGAAATCGGGCGGTTCCTCACGCGGGGGAAGGTACCGTTGTAACTCATCGAACGAGAGATCGAAGAACGCCATGCAACCCTCCTTATCTGCAAGAACAATAGTGCAATTATAGCGCCGACGCCTGCCCATTTTTCCAGGTGGCATCCTGCGCATTCCGGCGATGCCGCGCGGCGCGCGCACTGGTATCATTCACGCAAGGCTTTAGTATGGAGATTGAGAAATAAATCCGCTATACCGAGCCAGCCGTCGGGCTAAAGCCCTCGGCCAGGCAAGGCGAAGCCCGCCTGCGCGGGCTATATCGGATTATTTATTCAAAGACCATGTAAGGAGGACACCATGACTGCATCATCCGGCGCCGATCCGATCAACGCACTTTCACACCAGATGGCGGACGCCGTCGAACGTATCCGTCGCTCGCTGGTGATGGTCAACGGCAGACAACGCCAGCCTGCCAGCGGCATCATTGTTGCCGCTGACCAGGTTCTGACGGCAGACCACGTCCTTGAGCGCGACGATGACCTGACGATCCAGACCGATGATGGACGCACCTTAGCGGCGCGCCTGGTCGGGCGTGACCAGACCAGCGATCTGGCGCTGTTGCGGGTCGATGCGCTGGGCGGCGAGATCGCAGCGCAGGCGCTCGATCCAGCGCGCGTCGGTCAGTTCGTGCTTGCCGTCGGACGCCCCTCTCCGGGCGGACCAATGGCGAGCCTGGGCATTGTCAGCGCGGTCGGTGGTCCGTTACGCACCCGACGCGGCATGGTCGAGCAGGTGATCCAGACCGATGCCACGCCGTACCCCGGTTTTTCGGGCGGCGCCCTGATCGATGCGACCGGGGCGGTGCTGGGGCTGTTCACAACCGGGCTGATCGGCGGCGTGGCGCTGGCGCTACCGGCGCCGCTTGCCTGGCGCATCGCCCATACCCTGGCGAGTCAGGGGCATGTTCGTCGTGGCTTTCTCGGTATCAGCAGCCAACCGGTCACGATTCCGGCGGGGCAACGCGCCGGACGTAACCAGGAACGTGGGCTGCTGATCGTGCGTGTCGAGCCGGATAGCCCGGCGAGTCGGGCTGGTCTGCTCATCGGCGACATTCTGGTTGGGATTGATGGCGTGGTTCTGAACGATACCGACGATTTGCAGGCAATTTTGAGCGGTGATCGCGTCGGCGCCACTGTACCGGTGGAGATTATTCGCGGCGGAGCGCTGATGACGCTGACGGTGACCATCGGACAGCGCAAAGGATCGTAGACCCGATTTCCGAGACGTCGCAGCGTTGTGCGATCATCGTCACACCCGGAAGACGCGAAGCCGGGGATGTCCTTCCCATTCGCGTCTTCACGTGATAGAGAAAACCAGAAAGGCGCATGACTTCCATGACTCAGGTATTCTATCGTGCACCGGATATTGTTGCCGGTTTCGCCGATCTTGCCGAACGCGCGCGGCGGAGCGTCGTGCATCTGCACGGAGCAGGCAGAGGCGCCGGTACAGGCGTGGTCTGGCAATCCGGCGGCGTTATTCTGACCAACGACCACGTCGTTGTCGGTACGGGCGGCAGGTTGCGTATGCAAACGCTCGATGGGCGCGATCTACCGGTGAAGGTTGCGGCGCGCAACCCGGACCTCGACCTGGCGCTGCTCCACACGTCGGCGGACGACCTTCCACCGGCATCGGTTGGCGATTCGTCGCGTTTGCGGGTCGGTGAACTGGTATTTGCAATTGGTCATCCGTGGGGGCAGCCATGGGTGGTGACTGCTGGCATCGTTAGCGGGCTGGGAGAGGCGGAGACGCGCAACGGGCAGCGTATCGCGTTCATCCGTTCCGATGTACGGCTCGCGCCCGGCAACTCAGGCGGACCGCTCCTCGACGCACGCGGCAGGGTGATCGGGATCAACGCAATGGTGTTTGGCGGCGATCTGGCAGTTGCCATCGCCAGTCATGTCGTCGAACGGTGGTTGAACGATAGCCAGGGGCGACGCGCGCGTCTTGGCGTTGGCGTGCAATCACTGCCATTACCGGAAGGCGTGCTGAACGGACGATCGCGAGGCTTGCTGGTGGTCAGCCTCGAGCCAGACAGTCCGGCGGAACAGGCGGGGATTCTGGTGGGCGACCTGCTGCTCCACGCCGATACGGTATCATTGGAGCATCCGGATGACCTGCACAGAGCGCTTCAGCACACGGATGGAACGCTCCGTCTCCGGTTGCTGCGCGCTGGCGACATTTGCGTGATCGATGTGACGCCCGGCGCAGGGTCATAGTGCGGAAAAGCGCATGTTCTGCGGATAACACAAGCGCTTCAGGTCAATTCCGTTCTCCGTGAAGGACACACTCTTCACTATGATTCGCGTCCTGATCGTTGCTCCAACGCCAGCGTTGCGCGCCGGGTTGCGCGCCCTGGTCGCCGAAGCGAACGTCGAGATCGTCGGCGAAACCGTATCGCTCTCCACACCCTCCAGCATCCCGCCTGACACGGATGTCATCCTGTCGGCGGATGACAGTGTGCTGACCGAGGCGGATCAGGCGCTGGGAGAGGAGCCACGCTACGCAGTGCTGTTGCTGAGCGACGACGAGCGGCAGGCGGATGTATTGCGCCGCCTGCCGCTGACCGCGTGGGGGCTGCTGTCGCACGACGCAGGCGCAGCAGAGTTGTCCGCTGCGATCCAGGCAGTCGCACAAGGATTGATTGTCTTCTCGTCAGAACTGGCGCCACGCCTGCTGCACCGTCGCCCGTTATCGGTGGCGGAACCGGGCGGCGAGCCGTTGACCGCGCGTGAACGCGACGTGCTCGAACTGGTGAGTCAGGGGTTATCGAACAAACAGATCGCACAGAAATTGCAGATCAGCGAACACACGGTTAAGTTTCATCTCTCGTCACTCTTCGCCAAACTCGGCGTCTCAAGCCGCACCGAAGCGGTCAACCGCGGCGCGCGACAGGGCATCATCACCCTGTGAATGGTATAATGATACCGTAGCTCTCAGCGCACTCAAAAAAGGAGGACCCGTATGCCTGAAGCACGGACATTTCCGACGCGCGTTGGCATCCCTGCGGAAACGCGGCGTCGCATGATCAATCTGCTCAACCAGCATCTCGCTGATGCGTTCGACCTGTATAGCCAGACAAAACAGGCGCACTGGAATGTCAAAGGGTTGCAGTTCATCGCGCTTCACGAACTCTTCGACAAACTGGCGGAAGACCTGGAGGAAGCCATCGACGACATGGCGGAACGGGTGACGGCGCTTGGCGGCACAGCGCTTGGAACGGTACGAATCGCGGCAGCATCTTCCCGTATCGCGGAATACCCGCTCGACATCACGGATGGACTGCAGCATGTCGAAGCGCTGGCAGAACGGTTCGGGCGCCTGGCGGGAACGGTGCGAAGCGCGATCGATACCGCCACCGAAGCGGGTGATGCCGACACTGCTGACCTCTTCACCGAAGTGTCGCGCATGCTCGACAAGAACCTCTGGTTCCTCGAAGCGCACGTCCAGGCATAGGAGTGCTCACCCCCATCCAGGCTTCCTCACAGGGGTGGGTTTTTTAGAGTCCCCTGCGTGCCATCTCCCGTTTCAGGCATCAGGACACTCAAACTCCCCCTTCTCCCCTCGTGGGAGAAGGGGGCAGGGAGAATGCTTACAGGGGCAGGTTTTTGGGGAAGCCCCTGCGTGCCATCTCCCGTTTCAGGCATCAGGACGCCCAGAATCCCCCTTCTCCCCTTGTGGGAGAAGGGGGCAGGGGGATGAGGGGCAAAAGCGCACGGGAATTCGGATTGCTTCTCTTGTAGACCGAAATCATTTCGGTCATCGCGTGGGTTGCGCTATTCCCAGGAGCATTCAACCTTGCCCGACAGGTTCAACCTCTGTGAGAACTGCCAGAGACCGGTATCTGCGCTACCCGACGCGGCGCACCAGCACGACCAGGCAGTCGCTCAAACGGGTTGCGTCATAGGGCAGCGCCGGAGTACGAAGATTGCGCCCGAATCGCGCGCGAACGCGGCGTACTGCTGACGACGGTGTATCAG
>Ga0209227_1000735_pt1 | contig 27353 bp, 24 predicted proteins | sample YNPBryantNP2012_FD_185815 | JGI IMG/M metagenome (GOLD analysis project Ga0209227, IMG submission 185815) | Anoxygenic and chlorotrophic microbial mat microbial communities from Yellowstone National Park, USA - YNP Bryant NP 2012 (SPAdes)... ...
CGGATCACCGCGTCGCCGTTCTCGTGCGTGGTTCCGATCAGGTAAAGCGCGCCGCGGTGGACGAACAGGGTCGACCAGAAGGCCGGGCGGATTTCGGCGATCAGCCGCCAGGAGCGGCCGCGGTCGGCGGAGCGGAAAATTCGCGTGAGGGCGGCGGTCTTGTGTCCGGAATTCGGGCCGAAAAAGTCGTGGGAGGCGACGTAGCGGCCGTCGGGGAGGATTGCGATGGACGGCGAGCCGATGTACTGGCCGGTAGCGGCGGGGCAGTGGTCGATGACCACGCCGGGCGGCGCGGCCGCCGCCAGCCACAAGGCAAGCAAGGCGAAGGCCTGAGATATCATCGGATCATGATATCCGACACCAGCCGCAGAGGCTTCCTGCAATCGATCCCCGCCGCCGCGGCCGCATCGGCCGCCGGCGTCTCCGCCGCCCAGCCGGCCGCGCCCGCCGCGGGCGTCCGCCTGGGAATCGCCAGCTACTCGTTCCGCGAGTTCAGCCGCCGGCTCTGCATCAAGTACACGAAGGAGCTCGGCATCTCGCTGCTGACGGTGAAGGAATTTCACGCCCTGTACCGCTCGACGCCGGAGGAGCTCGACCGCGCCCGCCGCGATTTCGAAAACGCAGGCATCACGCTCACATGCGGCGGCACCGTCTACATGCTCAAGGACGACCCTGACGACGTGAAGTTCTACTTCGAGTATGCGAAGCGGCTCGGGCTGCCGATGATGAACATCGGGCCGACGGCGAAGTCGCTGCCGGTGATCGAGCGCTTCGTGAAGGAATACGACATCAAGGTGGCCGTGCACAACCACGGGCCCGAGGACAAGAACTTCCCCGCCCCGTCGGACGCGCTGAAGGTCATCAAGGACATGGATCCGCGCGTGGGCGTCTGCGTTGACGTCGGCCACACGACGCGCACGGGCAAGGATGTGCTGGAAGAGATCGAGAAGGCGGGCTCGCGCCTGCTCGACCTGCACATCAAGGACCTGCGCGACCTGAAAGACGCGCGCAGCCAGTGCGACGTCGGCGACGGCAACATGCCGATTCCGCAGATTTTCCGCCTGCTGATGAAGATGAACTACGCGGGGACGGCGCACCTCGAATACGAAATCAACGCCGACAATCCCGTGCCCGGAATGCACCGCAGCTTCGCCTACATGCGCGGCGTGCTGGCCGGCCTCCAGAGCTGAGGATCGTTCGCGCGTGGCCGGGCCGCTTGCCCCCCGGCCGGGCCGGCCCGTTCTGCGCCCCGCCTGCGTTGCCCGACGAGGGGCCCGCGCCCCGCGCATCAACGGGCAACGGGAGAAGCGTTTCTCACGCCCGGGATCGCTCCGGGGCGCGGCAGCCGCGCAGACGCGGAAAAAGAGGGGAGAGCTTCACTGGCCCGGCTTGCGGCCGAACACCTGGGCGCGGAACACCCACAGGCGCGCCTCCGGGTTGCGCCAGGCGCCCGCCGGCAGGCCGGCCTTGTGGGCCAGCGCGTCGAGGAACCACTCCGCGCTGACCTTCCGCTCGCGGCCGACCTGCGGCAGCAGGAGTCCGCGCCGCCCCCAGCATTCGATATATCCGCCGTGCTCGCCGAGGCGGAACCGCTCGGGCTTCGGCAGCCGCTTGAAGGGCGTCAGGATGGAGATCTCGATTTCGAGATCGGCAGGGGCGGTGACGCGCGTCGGGAAGCGGGGATCGTGCAAGGCGGACAGGGCCAGCTCGGGCACGGCAGCGCGGTAGGTGTCCTCGTTGCCGATCCGGCCGATGCAGCCGAACAGCTCGCCCTGGCGGTGGAGGCTGACAAAGACGCCGCCGCGGCGGTCGAGCTCCTCAAGCGGCGCCTCGCTTTCCACCGGCCGCTCGACGCCGCGCTCCCGCAGTTGCGCCAGCGTGGCGGCGGCGCTGTCGAGCAGCGCCTCCCGGGCCGCTTCGCCCAGATAAAAGCTGCTTTCCCGGAAATAGCCGAGCGCCGCGTAGCCGACCGAGAGCGCGTAGTCGCCGGTGAGGTCGCCCGAGGTGCAATAGTCGAGCGTCGCCTGGAAGATCTCCTCCCCGCCGCCGAGCAGCCCGAGGATTTCGAGCAGCAGGCTCACCGGCGCCACGCCGCAGGTGGTCGATCCGTTGCGGCGCAGCTCGGCGAGGAAGAAGGCGGGGTCAAGGCTGGAGACGGCGTCGATGACCTCGCGGTCGAGCGCGTGAAGGTTGGCCGGCGTTTCGCTGTCCAGCGGGAACGGGGTGAAGCCGAAGCGGCGCCCGTAGTGCGTCAGGTCCGTGCTGGCCACAAGCACGTCGCCGGGCCGGAGCGCATCCGCGATCCGTTGCGCGGCCGCCGCGCGGACGCGCTCGTGCGCCGAGCCGACATAGAGCGGCGCCACCGGGACGCCCGGCAGCAGCCGCTGGAGGAACGGCAGCTGGATTTCGAGCGAATGATCGCAGGCCTGCGACGGCCCGAGGGCCGGGAAATCGAAACCGGAGAGATCCACCGGGACGCGCCCGAGCGGGGTTGCGTAAGCGGCGATGCGCGGCTGGACGACCTCGGCGGGGCCGCCCGCATGCAGGAACCCGAGCATCACCACGCGGGAGGGCCGGGCCGCGGCCACGTGGCGCCAGCTGGCGGCCGCCACCGCGCCGGAGTAGGAGAGGCCGGCGTGGGGCACGACGGCGGCCAGCGCGCCGGGCAGCACCGCGGAACCAATTCTTTCCGTGGATGTTTCAATCAATTCCTCAAGCAATTGTTCCAGTTCGGCAGGGTCGGCAGGATACCAGCTGCCGGCGAACGGCGTCACATGCGTGGCGGTCATCGCTCCTCCTCAGGCGGCGCGCACCGGAGCGCGCCAGAATCCGGCGATTGCGGTTCCGCAGGACGGGCAGCGCCCGTCCGCGCCCAGCCGGTTCGACAGCACGCGGAAGCCGTAGCGCTCGATGAGCGTGGCGCCGCAGTTCCAGCACCGGGTGTCTTCGAGGTCTCCAAGCCTGCCGGGCAGGTTGCCGGCGTAGATGTAGCGCAGCCCGGCGGCCCGCCCGGCGCGCACCGCGCGAAGCAGGTCTTCGGGCGAGGTGGGCCGCGGCCCGGTCATCTTGTAATCCGGATGGAAGGCCGTCACGTGCCAGGGGATGTCCGGGCTGACGGAGGCCAGGAAGCGGGCGATTTCGCCGAGCTCCTCGTCGCTGTCGTTGAAGCCGGGCACGACGAGCGTCACCACCTCGAGCCAGAACCCCATTTCGTGAATGCGGCGGATCGAGTCGAGCACCGGGGCGAGCCGGCCGCCCAGCTTGCGGTAGTTTTCGTCGCGGAACGACTTCAGGTCCACCTTGAACAAATCGAGCCAGGGCCTGAGATAGTCGAGCACTTCCGGCGTGGCGTTGCCGTTGGAGACGAAGCCGGTCACCAGCCCGTGCCGCCGCGCGATGCGGAAGATCTCCACCGCCCACTCGGCGGTGATCAGGGGCTCGTTGTAAGTGCTCACGATGCATTCCGAGCCGCTGTCAAGCGCCTGCCGCACGATCTGCTCGGCGCTGATCGGGTGGAAATAGAGGTCGGCCTGCGGGTCGCGCAGCGCCTGCGAGCTGAGCCAGTTCTGGCAGTAGGAGCAATGCAGGTCGCAGCCAAGCATGCCGAAGCTGAGGGCGCGCGCGCCGGGCAGGGCGTGGAAGAACGGTTTCTTTTCGATCGGGTCGACGTGCAGGGCGTTGACGTAGCCGTAAGGCGCCATCAGCCGCCCGTTGTCATTGAACCGCACCTTGCACACGCCTGACAGGCCGGGAAAGATGGGGCAGCGGTGGCCGCAGGCGAGGCAGCGGATGCGGCCATCGCCCAGCGGCTCGGCCAGCGGCGACTCGCGCACGTGCCGGGCAAGTTCCTCCTCGAGGGTCATAGCTCCTTGCCGCCTTTATTGTAGGGCCTTGCGAGCGGCAATTGAAGGGGAATTTCGCGGGCGCGCCCGGCCGCTTCCGTGTCTTCCTGACATCGCGGCAGGGAATCTTTGCGCGGCATGGCGTTCCCGGCCGGCGCCACCAGACGGCGCAGCCGGGCCGCCCCGTTGATCCTTTCCACCCGCCAATTCCGGTAATCCGACAAGAACGGCTGTCCGGTCTCCCGGGCAGACGAGAACGGAGGGGAGCGATGACACTGAGGATTCTTCTCGCGGGAATCCTGACAGCGGCCGCGCTGCGCGCCGACTGCCAGCCCCGCAAGTTCACGCCGGCGGAGGAGAAGACCGCCGCGCGCGTGTTACAGACGCTACAGGAGGCGTTCTCGCCCGCGCCGCAAGGATGGAAGAGTTCGCTGCCGGACCAGCCATTCCGGGCGAGCACCGCCTGCGCCGGAGATCCGCCGGCGCAGACGGATTACATCGTGCACACGGCGACCTATTCGATCATCAACCCGTCTTCCCGCCGGCGCTACCCGGAGGAAGACGAGGTGAAGCGTTTGCAGGACGAGCGCGATGCGTTGACGCGGTTGCCGGACTCCTGGCGGCAGCGGGTGAACGCCGTGCAGGCGCGGGTGAGCGAGAAGATCCGGGCTTCGAGGGCGGCCGAACGCGCGGGCAACCGGGAAGAGGCTTCCAGGCTGCGCCGGGAAGCGGACGAAATCGACAAGGAAATTGCGCAAATCCGGAAGGAATACGAAGGCACCATCGCGCCGAAACTGGCCGAAATCGACTCCCGGGTGAAGCAGCTGCAAAACGCAATCCCGAAGTACGACACCCGCGTTTGGGTGAGGTTGATCGTTTCGGCGCGGGCCAAACCGTACCAGCCGGATCCCGAGCCGGGCAAGCGGCTGAACGGGGACGCGTACTTGTGGAAGCGCGCCGGGGCGACGCCCTACGCGGGGGCGGTGAACCGGGTCGTGCTGCTGATCGAGGGCTGGCCGGATTACCGGGAAATGGTGACTTCGCTGATCGACATGAAGAAGCTGGCTGCGCTGGTGGAGTAAGAGAAATTCCCCGGCAGACAAAGCAAAGGCCGCCCTCCGGGGCGGCCTTTCTGTTTGCTGGCGCTGAAGCGGATGTTGCCGCGCCGGAGGCCGGCGCGGCCGCGCTTCAGCGGCGTGAATTGCGGCGGTCCTGCCGCGCGGGCTGGGCCTGGGGCTGGGACTCCGGCTGCCGGGCGGGCGCCGACCGCTTCTCGACGGTCTCGGCCGCCGGCTCGGCGGAACGGCCGCCGTTCTTCAGCTTTTCGCGCTGCTCGCGCAGCACGGCGCGGCGGCTCAGCTTGATGCGGTTGCCTTCGAGCGCGAGCACCTTGACGAGGATCTGGTCGCCCTCGTTGAGCTCGTCGCGCACGTTCTTGACGCGGTTTTCGCTGATCTCGGAAATGTGCAGCAGGCCGTCGGTGCCGGGGAAAATCTCGACGAAGGCGCCGAAGTCGGCGATGCGGACGACCTTGCCGAGATAGGTCTTGCCCACTTCGGCGACGGCGGCGATTTCGCTGATCATCTTCAGCGCGCGGTGGGCCGAGTCGCCGTCGCTGGCGAAGACGTTCACCGTGCCGTCGTCGTGGACGTCGATCTTGACGCCCGTCTGGTCGATGATGCCGCGGATGACCTTGCCGCCCGGCCCGATGATCTCGCGGATTTTCTCCGTGGGAACCGTAATGGTGTAGATGCGCGGCGCATAGGGGCTGAGCTCGGCCCGCGGCGTCGGGAGCACCTCGTCCATCTTGTCGAGGATGAACATGCGGCCGCGGCGCGCCTGTTCGAGGGCCTCGCGCATGATCTGAAGGCTGATGTTCTGGACCTTGATGTCCATCTGAAGCGCGGTGATGCCCGCGCGCGTGCCGGCCACCTTGAAGTCCATGTCGCCGTAATGGTCTTCGGCGCCGGCGATGTCGGTCAGGATGGCGTACTTGTCGCCGTCGGTGACCAGGCCCATGGCGATGCCCGCCACCGGGGCCTTGATTTTCACGCCGGCGTCCATCAGCGAGAGGCTTGCGCCGCAAACCGTCGCCATCGACGACGAGCCGTTGGACTCGAGGATGTCGCTGACGATGCGCAGCGTGTAGGGAAACTCGCTCTCGGGCGGAATCATCGGCGCGATGGCGCGCTCGGCCAGCGCCCCGTGACCGATTTCCCGCCGCCCGGGCCCGCGCATGAAGCCCACTTCTCCCACCGAGAACGGCGGGAAGTTGTAGTGCAGCATCAGCCGCTTGGAGGTCTCCAGCAGGTTCAGCGTTTCCAGCCGCTGCTCGTCTTCCTTGGTGCCGAGCGTGGTGGTGACGAGCGCCTGCGTTTCGCCGCGGGTGAACAGCGCCGAGCCGTGCACGCGCGGCAGCACGCCGACTTCGATGGTGATGGGGCGGATCTCGTCGAAGGCGCGGCGGTCGGGCCGCTGGCGCAAATCGAGGACTTCGTGGCGGAAGGTCTTCTCGCGCAGCAGCTCGAAGCAGGCCGTCGCCTCCAGCTGGTCGGCTTCCTCGGGGAAGGCGGCGAGCGCTTCCTGCAACAGCGCGTCGACGCGCGCGTAGCTTTCCGCCTTGCCGTACTTCTGCGTGTTCAGCGCGTCGGAGAGCCGCTCGCCGACCAGCTCCTCCACCCTGGCGTAAATCTCCATGTTGCGCTGCGGCGGAGTGAAGGCGCGCTTGGGCTTGCCGGCCAGGCGGACCAGCTCGCGGATGCCTTCGTTGATCTTCTTGCAGCACTCAAACGAGTATTCGATCGCCGCGAGGATTTCGTCCTCGGTGGCTTCGTTGGCGCCGGCCTCGACCATGACGATGCCCTGGTCGGTGGCGGCCACGACGATGTTGATCTTCGATTGGTTCTGCTGCTCGTAGGAGGGGAACGGGACGAACTGGTCGCCTACGCGGCAGACGCGCACGCCGCTGACGATGTGATCGAAGGGAATGTCGGAGATGGCCAGCGCCGCGCCGCTGCCCACGATGGCCATCGCCGAGGGGTCGGTGTCGGGCGCAGCCGACAGCACGAGGCTGATGATCTGCGTCTCGCACATGTAGCCTTCAGGGAACAGCGGGCGCAGCGGGCGGTCCACCAGCCTGGCGGTGATGATTTCCCGGTCGCTCGGGCGGCCTTCGCGCTTCAGATAGCCGCCGGGAATGCGGCCGGCCGCATAGGTGTACTCGCGATAGTCGACGGTGAGGGGGAAAAACGCGGCGTTGATCTTGGGCTCGGGATTGGAACAGGCCGAGCTGAGAACCACTGTGTCGCCGATGGTGACCACGACGGCGCCATGCGCCTGTTTGGCCATTCGGCCGGTTTCGAGAGTGAGAGTTCGACCATCGAGGTCGACTTGTACAGTTTGCTTCATGTCCATTGAGTCTCCTTGGTCCGGCGGCCCAATTGCGGCCGGACCGGTGGCAGGTATGTCGTCCAGGGGAAATCCGTCCAGTGAGGAAAGGCCAAGGCCGCCGCAGGCGCTGAAAACCGCGCGGCCCAAGCCCGGGCCGCTCCGCGGCACACCGGGCGCTCGTCACCTGCGGGCCGGTACGCGTCTGCCATGAGCGGGAATCCTGAACCGCTGCCGCCGGCTCCGGCGGAGCCGGGCGGGCAGCGACGGTTGGCGGAGGTGCGCCTAACGGCGCAGTCCGAGAGCGAGAATCAGGGCCTTGTACCGCTCAGGGCTGGTCCGCTTCAGATAATCCAGCAGCTTTCTCCGGCGCGACACCATCTTCAGAAGCCCGCGCCGGCTGTGGTGATCCTTCTTGTGGATCTTGAAATGCTCGGTCAACTGCGCAATGTTGCGTGTGAGCAGCGCGATTTGCACTTCCGGCGATCCCGTGTCCGTCTTGTGCTGCCGGAACTTGGTGATGAGCTCGTTCTTGGCTTCAGAGGCCAGGGCCATTCGGTTTTCGTGCGCTCCTTTGACTTTCCTTCCGTTACTGTCCTACAACAGGATAACACACGGCCGATGCGGCCCTTTGCCCGCGCCGCCCGGGGCGGGCCAATCACTGCTGGTGCGCCATGCCGCAGGCCTGTTCATAGCCGCGGGCGAGGTAGAACGTCAGCAGGTCGAAGAAACGTCCAAGCTGGAGCTCCAGCTCCTCTTCGGCATACAGATCCACGCTGGTCTGCACGAACGCCTCGTCGCGGATGTAATCGAGGCAGGCCTCTTTCAGGAGCTGCACAGCGCGGATGCTCTCGCTCAGCGGAATCCCCTGAACATAACGGTCGTGGCCGACCTTCTCATACAGGCTGGCAATCTCCTCCTCGGAGCTTGAGATCAGCCAGTGGCCAAGCCGCTTGAGCAGCTTCCGGCAGGTCTCGGTCAGTTCGGACTCCGGCATGCGGCTGATGTAAGGCAATCCCTGCTGCTGGCGCAAGCGGCGCAGAAAGCGGGCGGCGATGGCCTCCCAGTGATCTTCAATCTGATGAACCAGTTTGGCCGAAACCATCGCATAACCTCCCGTCCAAGTCCTAGGTACGCTGAATGGAGGCCTGTGTCAAGGGGTCAAGGCGCCTTTCTTCCGGGCGATCCTCGCCGGCGGCATAGAATGGAAAGGCCATGAAGATCGAGCGCATTGAAACCGTGCAGGTGGCCCCGCGCTGGGGGCTGCTGCGCATCCTGACCGACGATGGCGCCGAGGGCTACGGCGAGTACACGCTGGAGGGCCAGCTGGCGGCGGCCGAAGCCGCCGTGCACGAGCTGGGCGAGTTCTTTCTCGGCAAGGACCCGTCGCGCGTCAAGGCGCTGGTCCGCGGCTGCTACGACCGCAATTTTTACCACGGCGGGGCGATTTACATGAGCGCGCTCGGCGGCATTGAAATCGCCCTGTGGGACCTGGCCGGGAAGGCCGCCGGCCAGCCCGTGCACCGCCTGCTCGGCGGCCGCGTGCGCGACCGCGTGAAGGTCTACCGGTGGGCGGGCGGCAACAATAACCCGCCGGAAGCCGCGGCGGAGGAGGCGGCGGCGGTGGTCGCCGCCGGGGCCCCCGCACTCAAGATGAACGCCTGCCCGCCGCTGGCCGCCATCGACACCTACGGGGGCATCCGGCGAGCCGTCGACCGCCTGCGCGCCGTGCGCGAGGCCGTGGGGGAGGATGTCGACATTGCGCTCGACTTCCACGGCCGGTGCAACGTGCCGATGGCGCGGCGGCTGGCCAGGGCGCTCGAGTTCGGCAACCCGCTGTTCTACGAGGAGCCGGTGCGGCCCGACTACAACCGCTGGCTGCCGGAAATTGCGGCCATCACGCCCGTGCCGATCGCCACGGGCGAGCGGATGTGCACGGTGGCCGAGTTCAGCGACGTGGTCGCGGCCAAGGGGGCGCACGTGCTGCAACCGGACGTCGTGCACGTGGGCGGCATCGCGAACACGGCCGAAATCGGCGCGCTGGCCGAAGCCAACGGCATTGCCCTGGCCCCGCATTGTCCGCTCTCTCCGGTGGCGTTCATGGCAAGCCTGCACGTGGTGGCGCAGTGCCGCGCAGGGTGGATTCTGGAATGGGCCAAGGGCATCCACTACAATGCCGCCGGCGCCACCGGCGACGTGGATCCCTGGCTGCGTTACGTGGACGAGCGCGACTGGCCGATGTTCGAACCCGACAGCGAGGGCCACCTGCCGATCCCGGAGACCCCGGGCCTCGGCCTGCGGCTCAACTGGAAGGAAGTGGAGCGCGCCGCAAAGGCAGGCGTCACATGGCGCGACGAGACCATGTATCTGCCCGACGGCACGCTGGCCAACTGGTGAGGGCATGGTATCGTAAAATTATCCGAAATTTCACCGAATATTCACCTGCGCCGCGTAAGTGTGAGACATGAGCGGCGCAGCCCGGGCTCTCCGCCACTGGATCGAATCGGCTGACCACGGCCTGATGCGGCGCGTGCACGGCTGGACGGCGCCGCAATGGTTCCGCTGGTGGATGGTGTCGGCCACGCGGGCGGGAGACGGCTGGCTGTGGTACGCGCTGGGCGCGGTGCTGGTGCTGGCCGGCGGCGCCGAAGGCCGGCTGGCGGCTGCGGAAGCCTTGGCGGCATGCGCGGCGGCCATTCTGCTTTTCCTCTTTCTTAAACGCAAGGCCGGGCGGAGACGCCCTTGCGAGCTGCAACCGCACTGCTGGGCCCGGATCCTGCCGCCCGACGAATTCAGCTTCCCCTCCGGACACACGATGACGGCCTTCGCTGCCGCGGGGCCGATTGCGGCGCATTTTCCCCAGGCGGCGCCGATGCTGTACTTCTGCGCCGGCTCCATTGCCGCATCCCGCGTGGCGCTGGGGATGCACTTCCTGAGCGATGTGATGGCCGGCGGGGTGCTTGGCTGGCTGTTGGGCAGCCTTGCCCACCGCATTCTCGCCTGAAGGCCCCCGGCCGGCGCCCGGATCTCGCCAAACCGATTGACCCGCCGGACCCTCCTGCGATAGAGTCATTCTTTCGATAGTCATGTAGGGCTCTGACAGTCGATTTCAGTTGGCGCGACCCGGTACGAATGCTCTTTCGCCTCCGCCTTTCCGTGCTTGTCGCCCTCGCCAGTGCGTGGGTTGCCTCCTTCGCCCAGATTGCCGCACAGCCTTTCGCCAGTCCCGGAGGCGTCTCCGGCGCCTCTTTGCGCGACGAACTTCTCGAGCGGGCCATTGACGGCGCCAGGCCGTTGCCGGTGCATTCGCTCAGGCCCCCGAACCTGCTGGCCGGGCGCGACCCGCTGGAGGACCTCGCCCCTCCGGCCCAAAAAGCGTTGCGGGCTGCGGAAAAGCTGTTCGTGCACGGAAAGTTCCTCATCCAGGAGGGCAAGCCGGACGAGGCGCGGCGCGCTTTCGACGAGGCCGTCGACATCCTGCTGGCGATCCCCGGGGATGCCGCCGGCCGCGAGGGGCTGGAGCGCCGCATCGAGGAGCTGGTGCGCCGAATCCACCGTTACGACCTCGAGGAGCTCGGCGCAGGACTCTCCCCCGAGTTGCAGCAATTCCCGCCTTCGCCCATCGATCAGATCCTGAATCTTACCTTCCCCGTCGACCCTTCGATCGCCGCGCGCAGGGTGCACAGGATCGAGCTGGGCGCCTCCCAGCTGCCGCTCGTCGTGAATGACGCGGTGATGAACTACATCAACTATTTCACGGGACCGCGGGGTTCGCGCATTCTGTTGAACGGGCTGCGCCGCAGCGGGCGCTACCGCCAGATGATTTACAGGATTCTGGACGAGGAGGGCGTCCCGCGAGAGCTGATCCATCTGGCGCAAGCCGAATCGGCCTTCCAGCCCCGCGCCGTCAGCCGGGCGCGCGCCGCCGGCATGTGGCAATTCATCCGGAGCCGCGGCGCCGAATACGGCCTGGCTTCGGGCAAGACCGCCGACGAGCGCATGGATCCGGAAAAGGCGACCCGGGCCGCCGCCCGCCACCTGCGGGACCTGTACCGCCAGACCGGCGACTGGCACCTCGCCATCGCCGCCTACAACTGCGGCCCGCTCTGCGTCGAGCGCGCCGTCCAGCGCACCGGCTATGCCGATTTCTGGGAGCTGCGGGCCCGCAATGCCCTGCCCCGCGAAACGATGAATTATGTCCCGGCGATCCTTGCCATCGCCATCATCGCCCAGAACCCGCAGATGTACGGCCTGCCGGCCGTGGACTTCGAGGACCCGCTCGAGTATGACACCGTGCGGCTGACGGCGGAAACCAGCCTCGCGCTGATCGCCGATGCGGCCGACGCGCCCCTGGCCGACATCCGCGACCTCAATCCCGCCCTGCTCGGCAAGACAGCGCCGGCGGGGGCGGAAGTGCGCGTGCCGCGAGGCAGCGGACCGGCCACGATTGCGGCGATCGAGCTGGTGCCGCCCGACAAAAGAACCTCCTGGCGGCTGCACCGCATCAGCGAAGGCGACACGCTGGCCTCCATCGCGCGGCGCTACAAATCCACGGCCGCGTTGATCGGCGCCGCCAATCAGGGCGCGGGCGAGGAGTTCCGGCTGGAGGAAGGCGGCTTGCTGGTCGTTCCCGTGTCCCCGCCCGCTGTGCGAAAGGCATCCCGTCATCCTGCGGCGAAGGGTTTGAAGCAGGCATCGGCCCGGTCCGCCAGGAGCAGGGGCAAGGTTCCGGCGAAGGTGGCCCGGGCGGGCGCCCGGCGCCGGTTGGTCGGCCGTTAGCGCGGCGCCGGCTTGTGAAATTTGCCTGCCGTAATCATGCCGGGGACTTCCCCCGGCGCATAAAACAAGATATGCTGATTATGATTCGGCCCGCAGGGAGGATCGTGTCATGAGTCGATGGATTGCGCACCCGTTTGACTCCTACGACGAGGAGCCGGATTTCGACTCCGCGCTCGGCGACGACAGCGTGGGAGAGGTAGAGGACAATCTGGAAGAAGAGGTTCTGGAGGAGGCCGGGGCGGCCGCCACGCCCGCCGCTGAACCTGCCCCATCCGCGCCTGAGCCGGCGGCCGAAGCACCGCCGGCGCCGCCCAAGCCGGCCGAGCCGGCGCCCGCGCCCGAGGAAGCGCCTGCTCCGCCGCCCGCGGCCCCGGCGCCAGCCGCGCCCGGAGCCCCCAAACGCCCGCGGCCGGCCAAGGCCGCCAAGGCGCCCGCAAAAGTTTCCCGGCCCAAACCCGGGAAGGCAGCACCCAAGGCTGCGAAAAAACCGGCAATTGCCGTTGGAAAGGTAACGAAGAAAGAAGTGAAGACTGCAACGAAAAAGGCTGCTGCGAAAAAGGCAGCCGCTCCGAAGAAGGCCGCGGCGAAGAAGGCCGTCAAAAAGACTGCCGTGAAAAAGGCGGTCAAGAAGGCTGCCAGGAAGACCGCCGTGAAGAAGGCGGTCAAGAAGGCCGTCAAGAAGGCCGTGGTGAAGAAGGCGGCCCCGAAGAAAGCTGCGGCGAAGAAGGCCGCGAAGAAGACTGCGGCGAAGAAAAAGTGACCGCTCTGGCGCGGCCGCCGGGGCTGTTTGCCCGGCAGCCGGCAGCCGGTCCGGTTCGATTCCGTTTTCTCTGATGTTCAATGGGCGTCCTCGCCGGGCGCCCTTTTTCTTTTGCGGCGTTGCCGGCCTGCGGCCTGTGGCAATTCCGCGAGGACAAGCCTCTCCGGATCACGCCCGGGACGGCAGCCAGAGTGGCGTCGCCCGGCTTGAGCCGCATGCAGCCGCGATAGAATGTAGTCCGCCATGAGTGACACCCGCGTCGCCCGAAGAACCTTTCTGAAGTCCGCTTCCGCCTTGCCGGCCGCGCCGGCGGTGCTCGCCCAGCCCAAGCCGAACGAGCGGCTGAGGCTGGCGGTCGTCGGCGTCGGCACGCGCGGCATTTACCTGCTGGAACGCATGCAGGAGGCGCCGAACACGGAAATCGCCGTCATCTGCGATTTGTACGATTCCAACCTCGAGCGCGCGCAAAAGACGGCGTTCAACAAGAAGGCGGTGCTGACCAAGGAGTGGGAGAAGGCGGTCGAGTCGAAGGACGTCGATGCCGTCGTCATCGCCACGCCCGACTTCTGGCATGCGCCGATGGCCGTGCGCGCCGCGCAGGCGAAGAAGCACATCTACGTCGAAAAGGGCCTGTGCCGGACGCTCGAGGAGGCCAAGGCCATCCGCAAGGCCGTGCGGGAAAACAAGGTTATCCTCCAGCTCGGCCATCACCAGAATTCCGAGCCGACGTTCATCAAGGCGCGCGAAATCTTCCAGTCCGGCCGGCTCGGCAAGGTGTGTCTGGCGCGCACCTACATCGACCGGACCAATCCGTGGCCGGAGTGGCAATTCTACACGCGCTACGACAACCAGCAGCTGCCCGCCGACGCCACGCCGGAGCGGATCGATTGGGAGCGCTTCCAGGAATACGCCGGCGTCAAGACCAGCTTCGACCCGGAACGGTTCTTCCGGTGGCGCTGCTGGTGGGAGTACGGCACAGGCATCGCCGGAGACCTGATGAGCCATCAGTGGGACGGCGTCAACATGATTGTCGGCATGGGCATCCCGGAAGCCGTGCAGACCATGGGCGGGCTGTATTTCTGGACGAAGGACCGCGAGGTGCCCGACCAGTGGCATGTGCTGTTCGAGTACCCCAAGAAGCAGCTCAACGTCACCTTCGCCTGCACCTTCCACAACCGCCATCACGGCACGAACACCTACATCTTCGGCCGCGACGCCACCATCGAGGTTGCCGAGCGCCATTGCCGCCTCTACACCGCCGAGTGGACGCCGGAAGGCTCGGCCAAGGTGGCCGCCGCGCGGAAGAAGGCCGAGCAGTGGGGCCTCGATCCCGAGCTCGCCAACTTCCTCGCCGAGCCCGAGTACCAGTGGAAGCGTGGCGAGAACCCCGTCTCCAGCCACATGCGGAACTGGATCGACTCGATCCGCGGGCTCGACAAGCCGCGCTGCGGCATGGACCGCGCCTGGGAAGAGGCGGTCGCGATCGTCATGAGCGTGGAGTCCTACTTCAAGGAGCGCAAGGTGAAGTGGGACCCGGTGAACGAGCAGATCGTGTAGCCTGCCTCTTCACCGCCGGCGCCGCGCGGCGAGGCCCGCCGCCAGCAGCCCGGCGGCCATCAGGGCGAAGGTGCCGGGTTCCGGGTTCTCCGCCGCAGGAGCGGGTTCTGGCCCGGGCTCGAAACGCGCTGCCGGGGCCACGGAGGCCAGCCGCGCCAGGAAGGTCTGATATTGCCAGCCTTCGAACGTGCCGTCGGGAGCGGCGTTGCCGCTGATGATGGCCCACTCGCCGAGGCCGAAGCCGGGGTTGTCGCGAATGAAGGCCGCCGCCGCGGCCATGTGCGCCTGCGCCTCGTCGGTGATGTAAATCGACATGAATTCGGCGTCGTCAAGAATCGCCCAGGCGGCCTGCTGCAAATGGATGTCGGAATCCGCGCTGGTCCCGCTCTTGTAGGCCTCCATTTGCGTGATCAGATATGCCGCCGCCTGGTAGCGCTCGAGTGCGCCCAGGCCGAACTGCGACCAGTAAAACCCTTCATTGCCGAAGCTGCCCTTGCGCACCAGGGCCGCCTCGGCGGGCGTCCATGGCGCGAGAGGGATCACATTCGCCATGTAAGTGTTGCCTGTCGAGGCGAACCGCTCCACGTCGACGCACCACAGGTCCACGTCCACGCCATCGACCAGCCCGTTGTAGCGGCCGCCGCTCAGCACCAGCAGCAGCCGGTCATTGGTGATCCGCACCGGCTTGCCCGTGCCGAGCGAGGATTCCGGCAGCAACGGCGCGCCGCCGAGCGGGATCCAGAAAAGGGCCAGGGCACAAGCCATCCAACGGAAATACGACACGGTTTTCTCCTGCCAGCCGGATGTAGTTTATCCGAAATCTGCTTGCATTTCCAGTGTGCGGCGCACCCATTTCGCGGCCAATAGTATCGGGGTTCTAGCCAGCCGGCGGCGCCGCAAGCCCGCGGGACCTGCCGAGCCATGTTTCGCCCGGCCATGCCGGACAGCCGCACGCAACCTTCTGAAAACATGACGGGAGAAAGAGCAGCCCGGGGACTATTCCTGCCGCGCGGACGGGAGTAGACGTTCTGGAACCAGGCGAAGAAAAACATCCGCCGCGGCGGCTGGCGCGGATGGAACCGTTTCGGGGATTCCGCCGACAGATTGCCGGCCCGGAGACCGCAAGACGGGCCAATCCCGCCCGGAGCCTTGCCTTTCGTTCGATATGGCGGTACGGACCATTCGCGCGCTTCGTTGCTCCGGCAGGGGGCCGTGCGCCCGCCGTTCTCCGGGCCGGCCCGGGCGGCGAGGCGCTCTCAGCCGGCGCGGCTCAGCCAGAGTACGAGCTGGAGGTAGGCGTAGCCGGTGAGGCCCACGGCCACCGCGGCGGCCGCGGTCCAGAATTTCTCGGTGAAATTCGGCACAAGGCGCGGCACCCCGGCCAGATATCCGACCACAAATCCGGTGACAAGGCCGCCAATATGTGCCGCATTATCCACCCGGAAAAACGGCAAAAGTCCCCAAAGAAGCCCGTAAATGGCCCAGCGGATATAGAAACCTTTGATCATCGCCGCCTCGCCGGACCATTTGTATCGCACGCCCAGGGCGATCATCGCGCCGATCAGCCCGAAAAGGCCCGCCGATGCGCCCACGGTGAGCATGGTGCCGCGCAGCATGCTGAGGGCGAAGCCGCCCATCGTCGAAAAAATGTAGATCGCCACCATGCGCTTCGTGCCGTAAACTTCCTCCGCATGGCGGCCGAGATCCATGAAGACCCAGAGGTTGAAAAAGATGTGCATCAGGTTGCCATGGAGGAAGCCGGCGGTGATCAGCCGCCACCATTGCCCGCCGAAAACGGCCTGCGGGAGAGCGGCCCCGTAGCGGATGAGGGCGTTCACCTCGCCCACCTTTGCAGAGGCAAGCATGGTGACCAGATACAGGGCCACGCAAACGAGCGAAATCAGGATGGTGGCGAACTGCGCCGTGGGAACGAGTCCGCCCAGGATGCCGCCGGCGTCCATTCTGTCTGCGGCACGGGGACCGACGGGGGTTTCACAGTACGGGCAAACCTTGTCGCGAATCGTGATGAAAGCCCGGCAATGCGGGCACATGCGGCGAGTTTCCACTGCTCCCATTGTAGCCGCGGGCCAGGCCACGCCCGCGCCGCACCGCCGCGAGCCTGCCGGCGGGGGCCCTCGCGGGGGTCACCCACAGCCGGATCCGCCCCGTGCCGCGCTGTGGCTCCTGCGCTTCAGGCGGTTCCCCTGCCAGCCTCAGGGGAAAGCCCGATTCTTCGCCTGCGGGCTGCGTGATGTACTGAGACTGGATGCAAAGACGCGCCGGGAGGAGAGGATCGCGGTGAAAAGAAGTTTGTTGCCTTTGTTCGGCGTGGCTTTCGTTGCCGCGCTGGCCGCCACGGGGATCTTTTATGCGCTGCTGGCGCCGCATTCCAACGGTGCGGCAGGCGTTTCGGCCAATGCGATGGTGGTGGTGGCGTCGCAGCCGGTGGCGCGGGGAGCGGCGTTGCGGCCCGAGGACATCCGCCTGGAGCCGTGGAAACGGGGCCCGGCTCCGGAAGGGGCGCTGCGGCTGGCGGGAGATGCGGCAGGCCGCGTGGCGCTGCGCCCAATCGAGGCGGGTGAAGTGATCACGGCAGCGATGCTCGCGCCGGCGGGAGCGGGAGCGACGGCGGCCATTCCGCCGGGGTTCCGCGCCGTCAGCGTGCATCCGGTCGAGTCCCACGGGGTGGTCATGATGCTCCAGCCGGGCAACCGGGTGGACGTGCAAGTGGTCAGCCTGCGGGGCGAGCCGTCGGCGCGCCGCCTGCTTGAAGATGTTGAAGTTCTGGCAGTGCAGAAGGCGGACGCACAGAAGCCGGTGGTGACCTTGCTGGCGACGCCCGAGCAATCCGACCGCCTTTCGCTGGCCGATGCGCTCGGCCAGCTTCGGTTGCTGGCGCGCAACCCGGCCGAGCGCGCCGCGCGGTAGGCGACCATGCAGCAGGCGGCGCTTTTCCTGTCGATGCTGGCCGCGGGGTTTCTGGCCTCGTTGCTGGCCGCGTCCTTTGGCTGGGCGGTGCTGGAGTCCCGGCGGCGCAGGGCGGAAGGCGGCGCGGCGGGGTTGCTGCTGCGCGGAGGCCAGCTGAGCACGATCCGCCTGTGGGCGGCGCTGCTGGAGCGATTCAGCCAGGTGGAGGCGCTGCGGCGGCTGATCGGGCAGGCGGGCGTGTCCTGGACGGCGGGCAGGACCACGCTGCTGATGTTGTTCGGCGCCGCATCGGTGGGGCTGTTCGTCATGCAAGCGCAGATGTTCCCCGTGTGGATGCGCTGGCTGATCGTGCTGCTGGCGGCATCGGCGCCGGTGCTCTACCTGCGCGCAGCGCGGGCGCGGCGCTTCCGGCTGTTTGCCGAACAATTTCCCGAGGCGCTCGACTCGCTGTCGCGCGCGCTGAAGGCCGGCTATCCGCTGGCGCACGCCATCGAGCTGCTGGCGGCGGAGCAGCCCGAACCGCTGGCTTCCGAGATGCGGCGGACGCGGGACGAGTGGAAGCTCGGCATCCCGTGGGACCAGGCGCTCGACAACCTCGCCGACCGGCTGCCGCTGCCGGAGGTGGCGCTGTTCGCCGCGGCCGTGAAGCTGCAAAACCGGTTCGGCGGGCGGCTGAACGATGTGCTTGGAAGGCTGGGGGAAACGATGCGCGAGCACGCGGCGCTGGAAGGCGAGATCCGCTCGGTATCGGCGCACAGCCGCCTGACGGGCGCCGTGCTGACGGCGCTGCCGGTGGTGATCGCGCTGCTGTTGTTCTGGGTCAACCCGGAGCAGATGGCCGTGCTGTTGCGCCGCCCCGAGGGCAGGGTGATGCTGGCAGGCGCGGCCACGGCGGTGGTGGCGGCGCATCTTGTCATCCGCCGCATGGCGCGGGTCCGGATGTAGGGGAGCTGGAAAGATGTCGCCGTGGATGCTCTTCGGATGCGCGCTGGCGGCCGCTTTTGCCGCGGCGGCGGTGGCCGGAAGGTTCCTTCCGGCGCGGGATCCCGGGTCCGAGCCTGTGCTGCCGCCGGTACCGGCGCGCGGCCGCTGGTCGGCGGCATTGCTGGAAGCGCTTCTGCATCTCGGGGTGCTGGCGCCGGCGGGGGGCGAGGAGAGGGGGCTCCGGACCCGGCTGGCGGCAGCAGGGTTCCGGCATCCCCTGTCGGTGGCCCTGTTTCAGGGAGCACGCGTGGCCGCGGCGGCAGCTTCGAGTGCAGGCCTGGCCTGGACGGCGGCGGGCCGTGGCCTCGGCGAGATGGCTCTGGCGGCGCTTTGCGGCGCGGGCATGGGCTGGATCGCCCCGAAGTGGGCCCTCGGCGGCATCATCCAGTCGCGCGTGCAGCGCATTCACGCCGGCCTGCCGGCGGCGCTGGACCTGATGGTGCTGAGCCTCGAGGCCGGCCAGAGCCTGGACGTGGCCCTGGCGGAGGCGGGACGGGAATTGCGCCGGGTTTATCCGGACCTGGCGGCGGAATTCTGGCAGGTGCAGCTCGAAATGCGCGCCGGCCGGCCGCGGGCCGATGCGCTGGCGGATCTCGGCCGCCGCAGCGGCTCGGAGGAGCTGCGCAAGCTGGCCGCGGTCCTGCTGGACAGCGACCGTTTCGGCGCCAGCCTTGCCCCGGCGCTCCGCACGCACGCGCGCTACCTGCGGACACGGCAGCGCCAAACGGCCCAGGAGGCCGCGCGCAAGTTGACCGTGAAACTGATATTCCCGGTCTTTTTCCTGATCATGCCGGCTGTATTTGTGGTGACTTTGGGGCCGGCAGCGCTGACGTTTTCCGAGGCGATGAGCGCGCTTTTCGGCCGCTGAGCGGCCGTCCTCACAGAGGGTCCCAGACCATCGCGTCGAAGTGGTGGATGGCGCGGAAGCCCCATTGTTCGTACAGACGGATGGCGCGCGTGTTGGCGCTGGTGACGGTGAGCGAGACCTCGGCAAGGCCGCTGGCGCGCATGGAGGCGAGCGAGCGGCGCAGCAGTTCGCGCCCCGCGCCGAGGCCCTGAAACGCGGGCAACACGCAGATCTGCGCGATGTGGCCCGAGCCGGGGGCGATGCGGGTGGCGAAACACACGCCGACCACCCGCGTTTCCTTGTCCAGGGCGACCCAGCTGGCGTCCGGGGCGAAATAGCCGCAGCCCGGGTAGCGGATGATGTTTTCCAGAAACCGGCGCGCCCCGGCCGCCGACCGGTATTGGTTGTTGATGAAGCTGTCGACGTGGCCGCGGTAGGCCTCGGCGATCAGCGCGGCCGCGGCTTCCGTCCAGTACCCCGACCAGCGCTCGAAACGGAGGCCTTCCGGGGCGGTCTGCTGGCGCTGCTCCGGCCGGTCGAGCGGCGCGAGCATGAACTGGCGCGGGTACAGCCGGGGAGCAAGCCCCGCGGGCGCAATCTGCGAGCCCCGGGCGCACAGGTGCATCAGCTGCGCCTCGACGCGTCTCAGCCAAGGCATGCGCCGCAACCGCCCGATCACGGCGCCCAGAAGGAGGTTTTCGTTGGCAGGCGATCGCCAGGCATCGCGGACGAAAAAATCGCCAATCAGGCCCTTGTCGCCCTCGACCACATAATAGGCGTAGCCGGCCACGCGGTCGCCGTCCATGAGCGCGAACCCCTCGAGCGTGCCCATCGCGGCGTAGCGCAGGATGAGGTCCGCCAGCGGCGAGAAGTCCCAGTGCAGCAGCGCCAGCCACCGCGCCTTTTCCTCTCCGAGCACCGGCCCCAGCTCGCTGCCTGCCAGCAGGGACAGCTCGCGCAGGAAGAGTGAAGAGGGCGACCCGGCGGCCAACTCAGGCCTCCCGGAGGCGCCTCGCGTCGCGGAGGAACTGGCGGATGGAGCGCAGCGCCTGCCGCGTGCGGTGGTGGTTCTCGATGAGGGCGAAACGGACGAAGCCCTCGCCCGCCGGGCCGAAACCGATGCCGGGGCTGACGGCCACCAGCGCCTTTTCCAGCAGCATCTTCGCAAAATCCAGCGAGCCGGTTTCGGAAAACGGCTCGGGAATTTTCGCCCAGACGAACATGGAAGCGCGCGGCTTTTCCACCGGCCAGCCGGCGGCGTTCAGGCCCTCGACGAGAAGGTCGCGGCGTTTTTCGTAGACATGGCAGATCTTGCCGACTTCCTCCTCGCAGTCCCTCAGTCCGATGATGGCGGCGATCTGGATCGGCTGGAAATTGCCGTAATCGAGATAGCTCTTGATCCGCGCCAGCGCCTTGATCATTTTCGCGTTTCCCAGGCAGAAACCGACGCGCCACCCGGCCATGTTGTAGCTCTTCGTCATTGAGAAGACCTCGACGGCCACCTCCCTGGCGCCCTCCACCTGGAGGATGCTGGGGGCACGATAGCCGTCGAAGCAGAGATCGGCATAGGCGAAATCGTGCAGCACCATGGAGCCGTGCCGGGCGGCGAGCGCAATCACGTGGCGGAAGAAATCCAGGTCCACGCAGGCGGTGGTCGGGTTGTGCGGGTAGTTGAGCAGGATCAGCCGCGGCGGCTTGGCGGCCTTGCGGAAGTGGTCTTCGAGGCGGTTCAGGAACTCGGGCGGGTCGGCCACGGGCAGCGGCACGGCGCGCCCCTCGGCCATGATGACGCCGTACTGGTGGATCGGATAGCAGGGCGCGGGGGTGATGACCTCGTCGCCGGGACCGATGACGGCGAACATCAGGTGGGCGAGGGCGTCCTTGGCGCCGATGGTGACGATGGCCTCGGTCTCGGGGTCGAGCTGCACGCCGTAGTTGCGCTCATAGCGGCGGCAGATCTCCAGCCGGAGATTGGGGATCCCGCGCGACACCGAGTAGCGGTGGTTGCGCGGGTTGCGCGCGGCCTCGATCAGCTTGTTCACCACCGGCCGCGGGGTCGCCCCGTCGGGGTTGCCCATGCCGAAATCCACCACGTCGTATTGCTGCGCGCGCAGCCGCGCCTTCATCTCGTTGACGACGGCGAAAACATAAGGCGGCAACTTCGCGATCCGGTAAAATTCGTCCGGAAGGGTGCCCGTCTGCATATATACCTTCCATGCTACACTGCCGCTCATGAGAGCATTCTGCTGGGCCTGCCTGCTGGTTTCGGCGCTCGCGCTGGCGTTCGCCTGCGGCCAGACGGCGGCGGTGAAGCAGCTGACGGCGGAAGAGCTGGCCCGGCTGCTCGAGCAGCCGGACAAGGTGTTCTTCCTGGATGTGCGCGAGCCTTACGAGATCCGGATGCTCGGTTCGGTGAAGGGCTATGTGAACATCCCCATGAGCCAGTTGCCCGCGCGACTCGGCGAAATCCCGCGCAACAAGGTCATCGTCACGCTTTGAACCGAGGGCGGACGCGCTGCCCGGGCGGCAGCGTTTCTGGCCGGCAAGGGCTACCGCACCGCCGGCTCCTGCGGCCTCGAGTCGGTGAAGCGCCAGAGAGGCCGGCGTTCCATTCCGGCGACAGGCGCCCGCTGACTCAACCGCTGGCCCGCAGCCTGCGCGGCCCCGCAATCCCGGGCGGGCCGGGGCCGCTGTTAGGATAGTCGGCATGAAACGACGACTGGTTCTCTGCTCTGCCGCAGGCCTGCTGGCTGCCGCACTGCTCCTGCTGGCACAGGCGCCCGCCGCGGACCCGTTGATCGAAGGCTTCCGCCTGGTGGAGGTGGCCTCGGTGGCCGACGCCATGGAACAGCTCTACGGGCAGCGTGCCCACATGTCGCACCGCATGCGCCCGGTCTTCCCCTGCAAGTTCGCCGGGCCGGCCGTCACAGTGTTGCTTGAAAAAGCGGAGCACAACGAGGGGAGCAAGGCTTCCCAGGGGATGCTCGATGCCATTGACAATGCGCCGCCGGGATCCGTGTATGTGCTGGTGGTGCCGGACGGCGCCGACATCGCGGGCATCGGCGGCCTGATGGCCACGGCCATGCGCTACCGGAGCCTGGCCGGCGCGGTGATCGACGGCGGCGTCCGCGACGTGCCGCAGATCCGCCGCATCCAGTTCCCGGTCTTCAGCACCGGCATCGTCCCGTCGACTTCGATCAACCACTACCGGTTCAAGGCGGCCAACGTCCCGGTGATGTGCGCCGGCGTGCAGGTGCGCCCGGGCGACATCATCACCGCCGACGAGGACGGGGTGGCCGTGGTGCCGAAGGAGAAGGCCGCGGAAGTGCTGAAGCGGGCCCGGGAGCTCGACGACACCGAGCACCGCATGTACCCGTTCATCGAAAAGTTCCGCAGCATCCGCGAGGCCGTGGACAAGTTCGGCCGCATTTAGCGGCGGACGCAAGGCATTCCGGAGCTGACGGTTGGCACGGCGGGGCGGGAGCGGTTCGCGCTGCGCCTCAACGGCCGCGACGCTTCTCCGGCAACACGCTTCTCAAAAGCAAATGCCGGCGCAGGCGGCCGCCTTGGGCGGCGCTTGCGCCGGCGTGAAGCCGGTGCGAAACCGGGCAATATTCAGGCTGCGGCTTCCTGATCGGTCGGCGGCTGCTCGTCGATTCGCGCCACCTGTACCTTCTTCGCAGTGCCGAGCCACTCGAGCAGGCGGATCTGGAGCCAAGTCAGGTCGAGTTCCAGCGGCGTCAGACCGTGGCGGGCCGAGGCCGGATGCGCGTGGTGGTTGTTGTGCCAGCCTTCGCCGAAGGTCAGCAGGGCCACCCACCAGTTGTTGCGGCTGTCGTCGCGCGTGCGGAACCGGCGCTTGCCCCAGAGATGCGTTGCCGAGTTGACCAGCCAGGTGGCGTGCAGCCCCAGCACGACGCGGGTGCAGACGCCCCAGAGGAACATCGGCAGGCCCCCGAAGCCAAGCAGCACGAGCCCCATGATGACGAGCGGGACGTAGTGATACGTGTTCAGCCAGCGGTAGAAGGGGTCTCGTCCGAGGTCCGGCGCATACTTGCTCATCATCTCCGTCGCGTTGTGCTTGCTTTCGCCGAAGATGATCCAGCCCACGTGGGCCCACCACAGGCCGTCCTTGGGGCTGTGGGGATCGCCGGGCTGGTCGGAGCGCTGATGATGCAGGCGGTGGGTGGCGACCCAGAAAATCGGGCCGCCTTCCAGCGTCAGCGTGCCGCAGATGGCGAAGAAGTACTCGAGCGGCTTCGGGACCCGGTAGGAGCGGTGAGTCAGCAGGCGGTGGTAGCCCATGCCGATGCCCCAGCCGACACAGGTCCAGTAGAGCACCGCCGCCACGATGACGGACTTCCAGTCGAAGTAGAAGAACGATGCGATGGCTCCGATGTGGAGAACCAGAAGAGCGATTGTTGTGACCCAGTTGACGTTGTCCAGGCGGTAAGGGGAAGCGGAATTGTTGTTCTGCACGACTCTCTCTGAAGGATGGCTGTCGAGATTGCCTCTGACGGGTTCAGTCGTCAGTATAACAGGCGTCTCGTTCCATTGGAGTGCGCAGGCCCGCAAAAGGATTCATCCGAGGAAGCAGCCCTTCAGCCCTGCCGGCGCAGAAACTTCTTCCACCATGAGCCGGCCCGGGGGCGGCGCGGCGGCGGGAACCGGTCGAGGGACAGCGGACGGCCTTCCACTGCGGCCCGGGGATGCTCGATCGTCAGCAGCGCAGCCAGCTCGGGGGAGTAATGCTCGGCCAGCCAGGAGAAGGCCCGGTCGAGCCGCGGCGGCCGGCGGCTCAGATCATGGGCGTCCGAGGCGACGAAATGGACCAGTCCGGCGTCCAGCAACCGGCCCGAAAACCGTTTTGCCGCCGGCCCGAAGTCTCCCCAAAGGCTCCCGGCCGTGACTTGCATGTAGCGCCCTTCGGCCACCCATTCTTCGATAAGATCGAACCGCTGCCGGAGCAGTTCGTTCCGCTCGGGATGCGTGAGGATGATGCGGAGCCCCGCTTCTTCCAGCCGCCGCCAGAGCGCTCCGGTGTTGGCGAAGACGGTGAGGTCGGACAACTCCATCAGGAGGTAGCAGCGCGCGTTGATGGCGAAGTCGGACGGCGAACGGAGCGCGTTTTCCACGTTATTGAAGGTGAGGTGAAAATCGCAGCCGCGAATCAGTTGAAGGCCGGATGGGGCGCGGGCGCGCAGCCGCTCGATCAGATGATCGACGCGGGCGCGGTCGTATGTGTAAAAGGGATTGGCATGCGGACTGGCCACCAGCACGGAGGTGCCGTGGCGGCGCGCCATCTCGAGCATGGCGAGACTGTCCTGCTCGGTGGCGGCGCCGTCATCCAGCCCGGGCAGGACATGGGCGTGAATGTCGATGAAACCCTCGCCTCCGGGCGGGTCCGTCTCGGGGATTCGGGCGGGATCCTCGCGCAAGGACAAATTGTCCCACGTTCGCGCCGGATGGGACAAATTGTCCCGCCGCGCGGTGGAAAAACGTTCTTGCAGCGAAACCCGGAATGTTGCGAAAATGAAGCCAATCCAGTCCGGGCCGCAAGGAGGAGAGTTTGACCGGCATCTGGCCCAGGATTTGCAATCTGGTTCGCGTGGCAAGGGAACCACCAGCTTCGCGAGCCCTCATTCGCGCGCGTTCGAATGGAGTGTAGTCGCCACGGCGCTCGTGTGGCTGGCGGTGCAGGCCCATCAGGACCAGAGCAGCGGTACCGCTGTCTACGTGGCCTATCTCATCCTGAGCGCCTTGGGCGCGCTGGTGCGGTTTGGTCTGCCCACGGTCTCCGGCAGCATCTCCATCAGTTTCATTTTTGTCCTGGCCAGCCTGCCCCAGCTCCCTCTGACGGAAACCCTGGCCATCGGCATCACCGGGGCCGCCATCCACGCGCTGCAAAATTCAAGGCCGCGCACGGAATGGCTCGCCGTTCTTTTCCAGGTCGCCGTGTGGGTGCTTGGCATCGAGGCGGCTCATGCGGCCTACCGGCAGGTTCTCGAATCCGTGCCCGGAATTGGCGTGGCGGCGGCGCTGCCGTTCGCGGCGATCGTGCTGTTCCTGGTCACCGCATTTCCGCTGGCGGCCGCCACCGCCTTGCGGGAACGGGAACTGTTGCGCCGGATCTGGAAGAACCGGTTCCTGTGGTCGCTGCCCTACTACATGGCCGGGGCGGCGATTGCCGGGCTGCTGAGCACGCTGCCGCAGATCTCGTGGTGGTATTCGGCCCTGATCATCGGGCCGGTGGGGCTGCTGGTTTACTACGCCTACCGGCTTCAGCTGGAATCCCTGGCCAGGGAGCGCCAGCACGCCGAGGAGCTGGCCGCGATGCAGCTCAGCATGGTGGAGGCCCTGGCGCTGGCGGTGGAGTCCAAGGACGTCACCCCGCTCGGGGATCTGCACCGCATGGCGCACTTCGCCGCCGGACTGGGGCGGGTGGTGGGCCTCAGCGACGAGCAGATCAAGGCATTGCGCGTGGCCGCCGTGTTGCACGACATCGGACAGGTAGCCGTGCCGGATCACATCATCATGAAACCGGGCCGTCTGACGCCGGACGAGTTCGAGCGCCTGAAAATTCATCCGGAAATCGGCGCGCAGATCATTCATCAGGCGGGCTTCCCGCGCCAGATCTGCGACATCGTCCGCGCCCACCACGAGCGGTGGGACGGTTCGGGCTATCCGCTCGGGCTGAAAGGCGACGAGATCCCGATCGAGGCCAGGGTGCTGGCAGCCGTCGACATACTGCTGGCGCTGAATACCGAGCGCCGCTACCGCCGGGCGCTGTCGCTCGATGAGGCCATGGAACGCGTCCGCCAGGAGGCCGGCGCCGGGCTGGACCCGATGGTTGTCGCCAGACTGGAGACCATTTACCGCAGGCTTGACCAGGAAGCGCCCGTGCGCAGCATTGCAGCCAAGGCAAACGGTTCCCCGGGTCCGAAGGCCGCCATGGACGTGGCGCCGACAGCGCCGGCTTTTCTGCACGCCATCGCCGAGGCCCGCAAGGAAGAGCAGCTGGTTCTGGAGTTCTCCCAGATTCTCGGCTCCTCGCTGGACCTGGAGGAAACGCTGAACGCGCTGGCGCGGCGGCTCCACCAGCAGGTGCCATTCGACACCATGGTGCTCTTCCTCAGGCAGAACGACCACCTGACGGCCTCCTTCGTGGAGGGGCAGCACTACACGCTGTTCCACGGCCTGACCTTGCGCCTGCATTCCGGCGTCACGGGCCAGGTGGCGGCCACGCTCCGCCCTGCACTGAACGCCTGTCCGACCTCCGACCCGATCACGCAGCGCAACCCCGTCGCTGCGTCAAGCCTGAAATCCGCGCTCATCATCCCGCTGGACGGCCCCGGCGGGCTGGTCGGCACGCTGAACCTGTATTCGGGCCAGATGAACGCCTTCACGCACGCGCATCTCAGCCTGCTGCTGGCCATCGCCTCCAAGCTGGCCGTCAGCGTGGAGAACTCGGCCAAGTTCCAGCAGGCCGAAACGCGGGCCTCGGTCGACTTCCTCACCGGACTGCCCAATGCGGGCGCGCTGTTCCTGCACTTGCAGAACGAGCTGGCCCGCTGCGCGCGCACGGACACTGCGCTCGGCTTGCTGGTCTGCGACCTGGACGGCTTCAAGGGGGTCAACGACCAGTTCGGCCACCTCACCGGCAACCGGCTGTTGCAGCTGGTCGCGCAAGGCCTGAAAGAGAACTGCCGCGAGTATGACTTTGTCGCGCGCATGGGCGGCGACGAGTTCGTCATGGTGCTGCCGGGCGTCACCGAGGAGGCCGTGGCTGCGCGTCTCCAGAGGCTGCGCGCCTACGTCGAATGTTGCGGAATCGAGCTGTGCGGGGACAAGGTCGTCTCGCTGAGCGGCGGCGCGGCCTTTTATCCGCAGGACGGCCACACCGCGGAAGAATTGCTGGCACGCGCCGACAGCAAGATGTACAGCGAGAAGAAAGACCGCAAGCAGAGCGCGCGCGCTGTTCCGCCTCCGCCTGCACGCGAAGCCACCGCCTGAGCCGTTCAGCGCACCACCGGCCGCTGTTCCCGCACGATGACCACCTCGCCGTCGGCGTCGTGGATCCGCACCTCGAACCCCTGCCGCGCATCCAGCGCCTGCTCGGGCATGTTGAAAGAGGCTGCCACGATGCGATCCACCGTCTCGCCGGCCCGGATCCGTTCCCTGAACTTCAACACCGGGGTGTAGCGGGGCCCCTCCGTCGGGTAGTAGCCCAGCACCCTGTCCAGGTCCGTCTGCGCGGCGACCAGCCCCT
>Ga0209227_1000737_pt1 | contig 27332 bp, 22 predicted proteins | sample YNPBryantNP2012_FD_185815 | JGI IMG/M metagenome (GOLD analysis project Ga0209227, IMG submission 185815) | Anoxygenic and chlorotrophic microbial mat microbial communities from Yellowstone National Park, USA - YNP Bryant NP 2012 (SPAdes)... ...
CCCTGAACGGAGGATTAACCGACGCTTTTGATAATAAAAATCGTAGAATTGGCTTTCACCTTCCTGTTAACTACAGTTCAAAAGAAAGGCCATGTGGTTTTTTAAACGACTTCTCATATGGTGCGTGGTATCCTGAAGGGGCGAGGGCGCCGGCCCCACATCACCGCCAAGAAGGGTGGTTATGTGGGGCATGAAACAAATACCGGCTGCCCTCGCCCACAAAAATAAAATTGTTTTTTACATTATGACAAATTCAATCACGAAATTTGAGAACCCATAACCAATAATGAAAGAAGGTCACACACAACAACCCTTATCACCCTGTCTTACACCCTTTGAGGTGCGAGGCTTGAAAGTGGATTTTCCTGTTCTACTTGCACCCCTGGCAGGCATCACAGACTACCCCTTTCGAAGGCTTGCCCTGGAATTCGGGGCCGGGCTTGTGGTGACGGAGATGCTGGCATCCCAGGCCATGATACGCCGAAATCAAAAATCCCTGCTCATGACCAGCTCCCTTGGTCAGGAGCAGGCTTTGGCCCAGATATCCGGTGCAAATCCACAGATCATGGCAGAGACAGCCCGTTTTTTGCAGGACATGGGGGCCATGGGTATTGACATCAACATGGGCTGCCCTCAGCCCAAGGTGGTCAAGACTTGCGCCGGTGCCGCTCTGATGCAGGATGAGCGGCTGGCAGGCCGAATTATGGAAGAGGTTAGAAAGGCGGTGGGCATACCTCTATCGGTCAAGATGAGATTAGGATGGGACATGAACAGCATAAACGCCCTAAACATCTCCCGCATTGCCCAGGAAAGCGGGGTGGACTTCATCACCATTCATGCCCGCACTCGAAGCCAGATGTTTTCAGGAAGGGCGCAGTGGGAGCTCATTCGGCCCATCAAGGAGGCCATAAAAATACCTGTGATAGCCAACGGAGACATCACAGACCTCAAAAGCGCTACGGAGTGCCTGCTGGTCTCAGGGGCGAATGGCTTGATGATCGGCAGGGCTGCCCTGGGACGGCCCTGGCTGTTTGCCGGACTCAAGGCATATTTTGACACAGGAGACATCACACCGCCTATGACCATCGGCCAACAGCGTGAGGTGGTCATGCGGCACCTTCAGGCACTCTTGGATTTCTATGGCATGCCCACTGCTGTCTGGATGGCCAGAAAGCACCTCGCCTGGTATTCAAAGGGCCTGCGGAATGCCGCAGGTTTTCGAGACAGAATCAATCGCATAGAGGACTGGCAGGAACTCTTATTTGCGGTGCAGACATTTTATGAAGCCCTGGAGGAGATATGAAGAATGCGCCAAAGGCCATAGCCTTTATAGGATGGCACAATTCGGGTAAGACCACTCTACTTCGTCAGGTCCTGAGAGAATTGGTGCAACAGGGCTACCGGGTCGGCGTCATGAAATCCACAAAGGATGAAACGGCATTTATGGACAGGCCCGGAACCGATAGCTTTCTCCATCGGGTGGACGGGGCCAGTTCTGTGGCCTTGATTGGGCCGAAGGAGGTCTTTTTTCGCTCAGACAACCTGCAAGAGCCCTTTGAGGACCTCAAAAACCGCCTTTTCCCTGATGTCAATCTGGTGCTGGCTGAGGGATTCAAGCATGTCTCACACCTGCCCAAGATAGAGGTCACACGCTCGGCCATCTCCACAGAACCACTGCGCCAACACATACCCAATGTGGTGGCGGTGGTGGCTGACTATGAGGTGGATTTTCCCGTCAAGTTCCATTTTAGCCAGGTGCCGGCATTGGTGAATTTCATAAAAGAACGACTGGACCTTGCAGCCCCAAAGCAACCTACCCCGTCCTCTCCATGATATAGATCAGATGATAACCAAACTGGGTCTTGATGGGGCCGTGTACCTTCCCAACTGCTTTAGTAAATACCACTTTGTCGAATTCCTCCACCATCTGCCCCGGCATAAATTCTCCGAGATAACCGCCGTTTTTGCCTGACGGGCATTTGGAATACTTTTCAGCCAGCTTCTCAAAGTTTTCTCCTGCCTGAATACGCTGTTTCAATGCCTCACATTCCTCTTTGGTCTCCACCAATATATGGCGGACCTTTGCCTTTTGTTTTGGTTTTGCCACGAATTCGATCTCCTTTTTCCAATTACTTGTGCCTACCACCAAACACAGACTCATGGGGCTGCACTACACCCTTTGGCATCTCTTTTACTTCCTCGCCACCCAACACATAACCACCATCCAAACGAATGCTGGCACCTGTCATATAGTCTGCCTCTTCCAAGATAAAGCGCACGAGCCTGGCCACTTCATCAGGCCTGCCTACTCGCTTAAGCAGTGTATGGTCTATAAGGGCCTGGCGATCTTGTTCTGAGAGCAGACTCCAACCCCGCGTAAAAGGTCCATGCCTGGTTTCAAAGAGACCCAAGACGATCTCATTTACTCGTCCTAAAGGCGCCAGGTCCCGTGCCCATGTCTCTGTAAGGCTTCCCACAGCCCTGTTGGCCGCGGAATAACAGTCAGGAAACACCACGGATGCAGGACCGCTTCTGCCCACTATGCCTGAAATAGAGGAGATGTTTATCACACAGGCACAGGCCGAGGCCTTGAGATAGGGCCTAAAGGCCTCATAAAGCCGCCACTTGGCCGTAAGAGTGGTGTGAAATTCCAAATCCCACTGATCAGGCGTGTAGGGACCATGCACCACCGGCCAACCACCCCGTTCTATGTTGTTGATGAGGATATCCAGGCCGCCAAAGCGCTTCACTGTCTCAGTTACTACTCGATTTATTCCATCTTGAGTGAGCAGATTGGCCTCTATGGCCATATATTCCGCTCCCACATCCTGCATGGCCTGATGCATGTGTGAAAGGTCTTCCTGCCAATCAAAATAGGTCAAGACACACCGTGCGCCCCGTGCGGCCAGCTCCTTTGCTATGGCCAGGCCTATTCCTCGAATGGCACCCGTAACCAGGACGGTTTTTGCTGACAGCTTCATAATGACCTCTTCTGTTGATAACAACTCCTCACAGTTTTTATAACTATAAGTAATGTATTGTTTCCTTGTCAAATTATAGAGACGGTAGAATCTTGCGGATTCCCCTCATCCATAATATCTTCACCAGTGCCAGTGTCAAAAAGATTTTGACGACCATCAAGAGTAAGGAGCTGAACGTGCCTGATTTAAGAGATCCAAGGGTCTTTTTTGCCGCCGAGCGCACATTGCTGGCATGGAACCGCACAAGTCTTACATTGATGAGCTTCGGCTTTGTCATAGAAAGATTTGGGCTTTTTCTGCACATGATCAGCCATGAAAATGATTATACGCAAAAACACAGTACATTCTGGGTTGGTATCATTTTCATAATCCTTGGGGTTATTTTGGCGATTGTATCCTCCTTGCAATACCAGAGATTTTTAAGGACATTGACACCCAGTGAAACCCCGGCTGAGTACTGGAAATATCTCGGCATGATGACCAACATCGTTTTGGCTGCTCTTGGAATTGCAATAACGATTTTTCTTTTTTCGGGATTTCAAAAATAAGAAAATAGTTGGAGCGCAGTTAGTCGTCACAAATACAAAAAAAGAACTTGACTAATTCGAAAGGGTTTGTTATTTACATAGCTCTGCCGATGAGGAGGGCATCAGGGTTCTTTCGAAGTCTGAATGCAGTAAAAAATAGGGGAATTACGTGTTCTCTCGGCCATCTTGACAATAGTCAGGATGCGGAATATAATATTTTTTGTTTTTGATCTTTGAAAACTGAGTAGAGTTTAGCAGCGGGTAGTAATTTTTGTTTAGTGTTTTTTGAGCATCTGGTTTATTTAACTGGAGGGTTTGATCCTGGCTCAGAACTAACGCTGGCGGCGTGCCTAACACATGCAAGTCGTACGAGAAAGGGGTTTCGGCCCTGAGTAGAGTGGCGCACGGGTGAGTAACGCGTAGGTGATCTACCCATGGGACGGGGATAACTTACCGAAAGGTGAGCTAATACTCGATGTAGTCGAGGGATGAAAGTGGTGATGAGCCAGCCCATGGATGAGCCTGCGTCCCATTAGCTAGTTGGTGGGGTAAGGGCCTACCAAGGCGACGATGGGTAGCTGGTCTGAGAGGATGGCCAGCCACACTGGAACTGGAACACGGTCCAGACTCCTACGGGAGGCAGCAGTGAGGAATATTGGACAATGGGGGCAACCCTGATCCAGCAACGCCGCGTGAGTGATGAAGGCCTTCGGGTTGTAAAGCTCTGTTGATGGGGAAGAAGTCAGTGACGGTACCCATCGAGGAAGCACCGGCTAACTCCGTGCCAGCAGCCGCGGTAATACGGAGGGTGCGAGCGTTGTTCGGAATTACTGGGCGTAAAGGGGGCGTAGGCGGTTTGTTAAGTCAAATGTGAAAGTCCACGGCTTAACTGTGGAAGTGCATTTGAGACTGGCAGGCTAGAGTTTCGGAAGGGAAAGTGGAATTCCTGGTGTAGGAGTGAAATCCGTAGATATCAGGAGGAATACCGGTGGCGAAGGCGACTTTCTGGACGAATACTGACGCTGAGGCCCGAAAGCGTGGGGAGCAAACAGGATTAGATACCCTGGTAGTCCACGCCCTAAACGATGGACACTAGGTGCAGGTGGTATTGAATCCGTCTGTGCCGTCGCTAACGCATTAAGTGTCCCGCCTGGGGAGTATGGCCGCAAGGTTGAAACTCAAAGGAATTGACGGGGGCCCGCACAAGCGGTGGAGTATGTGGTTTAATTCGACGCAACGCGAAGAACCTTACCTGGGTTTGACATCCCAAGGATCCTGTGGAGACATGGGAGTGCCCCGCAAGGGGAGCTTGGAGACAGGTGCTGCATGGCTGTCGTCAGCTCGTGTCGTGAGATGTTGGGTTAAGTCCCGCAACGAGCGCAACCCTCGCCTTTAGTTGCCAGCATTTAGTTGGGCACTCTAGAGGGACTGCCGGTGTTAAACCGGAGGAAGGTGGGGATGACGTCAAGTCCTCATGGCCCTTATGTCCAGGGCTACACACGTACTACAATGGTCGGTACAGAGGGTCGCGAGCCTGTGAGGGTGAGCCAATCTCAGAAAGCCGATCTCAGTTCGGATTGGAGTCTGCAACTCGACTCCATGAAGTTGGAATCGCTAGTAATCGCGGATCAGCATGCCGCGGTGAATACGTTCCCGGGCCTTGTACACACCGCCCGTCACACCACGAAAGTTGGCTATACCAGAAGTCGTTGAGCTAACCCGTGAGGGAGGCAGGCGCCCAAGGTATGGTCAGTAATTGGGGTGAAGTCGTAACAAGGTAGCCGTAGGGGAACCTGCGGCTGGATCACCTCCTTTCTAAGGAGCAAGCTGTTAGGCATCTACTCAGTTTTGAGGGATTAAGTTTTTGGTGTGCACTAGAATGGACTTATGAGCTTTCCATTAGGGCCTATAGCTCAGGTGGTTAGAGCGCACGCCTGATAAGCGTGAGGTCGATGGTTCGAGTCCATCTAGGCCCACCAGAGAGTAGAGAGTGTTACCCCTTAGTGGGGGTGTAGCTCAGTTGGGAGAGCGCCTGCTTTGCACGCAGGAGGTCATCGGTTCGAATCCGTTCACCTCCACCAGAGATGTAGGCAGGTTTTTTTGGCTGAGTTGTTCTTTGATAAGTAAATATAGGTAATGTTTTAAGTAAGTGTCCTTAGAATTTATGGTCAAGCTACTAAGGGCAGACGGTGGATGCCTTGGCATCGAGAGGCGAAGAAGGACGTGGTAAGCTGCGAAAAGCCTCGGGTAGCCGCACGCAGGCGATGATCCGGGGGTGTCCGAATGGGGTAACCCACCTGGAGTAATGTTCAGGTATCTACATCTGAATACATAGGGTGTAGAGGCGAACCTGGGGAACTGAAACATCTTAGTACCCAGAGGAGAAGAAATCAAAAGAGATTCCCGTAGTAGCGGCGAGCGAACTGGGAGGAGCCCAAACCGAGAGGCATGCCTTTTGGGGTTGTAGGACCGCGATGTAGGACGTGTAGGGTTAGCAGAACAGTTTGGAAAGGCTGTCCATAGAGGGTGATAGGCCCGTATGCGAAAACTTGAAGCGCCTTAGCGGAATCCTGAGTAGCACGGGGCACGAGGAATCCCGTGTGAAGCTGGGAGGACCACCTTCCAAGGCTAAATACTACTCGATGACCGATAGTGAACCAGTACCGTGAGGGAAAGGTGAAAAGTACCCCGGAAGGGGAGTGAAATAGTATCTGAAACCGTCTGCTTACAGACAGTCGGAGCTCTGTTGAGGAGTGACGGCGTGCCTTTTGTATAATGAGTCAGCGAGTTATTCTCTGTAGCGAGGTTAAGCCGTTAGGTGTAGCCGTAGCGAAAGCGAGTCTGAATAGGGCGTATAGTTACAGGGAATAGACCCGAAGTCGAGTGATCTATCCATGGTCAGGGTGAAGGTGGGGTAACACCTACTGGAGGCCCGAACCAGTTCCGGTTGAAAACGGTTTGGATGAGCTGTGGATAGGAGTGAAAGGCTAATCAAACTCGACGATAGCTGGTTCTCCCCGAAACATATCTAGGTATGGCCTTGAATGCTGATTAACGGAGGTAGAGCACTGAATGGGCTAGGGGCCTCACCAGGTTACCAAACCCAATCAAACTTCGAATGCCGTTGAGAGTAGTTCAGGAGACAGACTGCGGGTGAGAAGATCCGTAGTCGAGAGGGTAAGAGCCCAGATCGCCAGCTAAGGTCCCCAAATGTATACTAAGTGTTAAAGGTGGTGGGAGTACACAGACAACCAGGAGGTTGGCTTAGAAGCAGCCATCCTTTAAAGAAAGCGTAATAGCTCACTGGTCAAGTAGTTCTGCGCCGAAAATAAACGGGGCTTAAGTATACTACCGAAGCTGCGGGTTCTATGTAAATAGAGCGGTAGGGGAGCATTCCATAGGCCTGAGAAGCTGGTCCGTAAGGGCTGGTGGAGGTATTGGAAGAGCGTATGCTGACATGAGTAGCGATAAAGCAAGTGAGAATCTTGCTCGCCGAAAGCCCAAGGGTTCCTGAGTAAAGCTCGTCTTCTCAGGGTTAGTCGGTCCCTAAGCAGAGGCCGAGAGGCGTATGTAATGGGAGACAGGTTAATATTCCTGTACCACTTGTATGGCGTTTGAGTGAAGGGGGGACGAAGAAGGGTATGTCAGCCGGGTGATGGATGTCCTGGTTTAAGGTTGTAGGCGGAGGTCTTAGGCAAATCCGGGGCCTCGATAACGCTGAGAGCTGATGACGTGGCCTTTATGGTCTGAAGTGACAGATCCCAAGCTTCCGAGAAAAGCCTCGTAGCGAGTCATATGAGTGACCGTACCGTAAACCGACACAGGTAGGCAGGATGAGAATTCTAAGGCGCGTGAGAGAACCCTGGTTAAGGAACTCGGCAAAATAGCCCCGTAACTTCGGGAGAAGGGGTGTCTATGTTGGTGAAGGTATTTACTATTGTAGCTGACGTAGATCGCAGTGAAAGGGGGGTGGCGACTGTTTACTAAAAACACAGGACTCTGCAAAGCCGTAAGGCGACGTATAGGGTCTGACGCCTGCCCGGTGCTGGAAGGTTAAGGGGAGGTGTTAGCGCAAGCGAAGCACTGAGCCGAAGCCCCAGTAAACGGCGGCCGTAACTATAACGGTCCTAAGGTAGCGAAATTCCTTGTCGGGTAAGTTCCGACCTGCACGAATGGCGTAACGATCTCCCCACTGTCTCGACCAGGGACTCAGTGAAATTGTAGTGCTGGTTAAGATGCCAGTTACCTGCGGCTAGACGGAAAGACCCCGTGAACCTTTACTATAGCTTGGCATTGGATTTTGGAATGATTTGTGTAGGATAGGTGGGAGGCTGAGAAGCCATGGCGCCAGCTGTGGTGGAGCCGCCGTTGAAATACCACCCTGATTGTTCTAGGATTCTAACCTGGTATCGTGATCCGGTACAGGGACAGTGCCTGGTGGGTAGTTTGACTGGGGCGGTCGCCTCCTAAAGGGTAACGGAGGCGCGCGAAGGTTCCCTCAAGCTGATTGGAAACCAGCTGATGAGTGTAAAGGCATAAGGGAGCTTGACTGCGAGACCTACAAGTCGAGCAGGTGCGAAAGCAGGTCTTAGTGATCCGGTGGTTCTGAGTGGAAGGGCCATCGCTCAACGGATAAAAGGTACTCCGGGGATAACAGGCTGATCTCCCCCAAGAGTTCACATCGACGGGGAGGTTTGGCACCTCGATGTCGGCTCATCGCATCCTGGGGCTGGAGTTGGTCCCAAGGGTTTGGCTGTTCGCCAATTAAAGCGGTACGTGAGCTGGGTTTAAAACGTCGTGAGACAGTTTGGTCCCTATCTACCGCAGGCGTAGGAGATTTGAGAGGAGCTGTTCCTAGTACGAGAGGACCGGAATGGACGAACCTCCGGTGTTCCAGTTATCACGCCAGTGGTATAGCTGGGTAGCCGTGTTCGGATGGGATAACCGCTGAAAGCATCTAAGTGGGAAGCCCACCTCAAGAATAGATCTCCCGGGCGTAAGCCCCTGAAGCCCCCTTGTAGAACACGAGGTAGATAGGTCGGAGGTGTAAGTCTGGTAACAGATTTAGCTTACCGATACTAATAGGGCGTGCGGCTTGGCCATAATAATTTCTGGATACTTATTTAGAGTTGCCTATATTTATTTATATTTTTTGAAGTTTCCGGTGGCTATAGCGAAGGGGACACACCTGTTCCCATTCCGAACACAGAAGTTAAGCCCTTCAGCGCCGATGGTACTGCCTCGTCAGTAGGTGGGAGAGTAGGACACTGCCGGATTAAATTTTAGGCCCCCTTAATCGGGGGCTTTTTTATTTAATATGCATAAATAGCCGAAAGCCACGCCCGCTCCCTGGGATTGTTGGCACTCTGGGACAAGACCTCCATCTGATAGAGGTAGGGAATATGTTGCGGAGTCACTGTCCCGCTGTTGTTGTTCACCACACCACTGAAAAACTTAAAAAATCATGGGGTTGCGCCTGGGAAATACAGATGGCCTTGCCAGGAAGATTCGCGGGACAGGAGGATGTGGCCCGTATTGATGCCGAAAATAAATAGGGACGTGTTGCCACGTCCCTAAAAAAAGAAATCAGTGAATAGCGGGAGCCTTGACTAGGATTTTCGTTCGAGCACAGGGCCCCCTAATGCTTAGGCTATGCCTTTACCACCAGCACAGGGCATGGTGAAATATTTATAACCCCCTCCGTTACACTACCCATGAGCAGGCGCCTAATACCGGTTCTGCCATGGCTTCCCATTATGATGGCATCCACACCCTCCTGCCGAGCCAATTCTGCAATGACTTGGGCCGTGTCTCCCTCCTTTACGAAGGTCTCTACCTCGCAGCCTGCCTCTTTTGCCGTTTTTGCGGTATCAGATACCAGTTTCTGGGCATTTTTGACCATTTCATCTTGAATCTTTGGGGCGATGGTCATGAATTCGTCCGATGTATTGATAACCGCCACCACCTTCAGGCGTTCGCTGTAGGCCTTTGCAAATGCGATGGCCTTTTGTGTGGCGGCTTGGCTATAAAGGGAGCCGTCCGTGGCCAGGAGTATGGAACCCCAGCGAATAGAGGCATTTTCCGGCACCACCAGCACATCGCATCTGCTGTAACCTATGACACGGGTCAGGGTGCGTCCCAGCATCTGCTTTGCCCCCTTTTCTACGGCAGAGTAGTCCTTGGAACCAAGGACGATGAGGTCACAGCCCTCTGCCTCGGCCATGTCCAGAATGCGTTCATGGGGCTCGCCCTGCTCTGTAATCACCCTCATGGTCAGCCCGCGTTCTTCTCTGGCTATGGCCTGTGCCTTGGCTGCTATTCCCTCTGCCGGGCCTTTTATGACCGCCTCTATGTCCCTGATGCCTGTGAGATCCAGATCGCCCAAGAACCGTGGGGCCACATAGATGCCTGTAATGGCCCCTTTTTGCTCTGATGCCAGCTTGATGGCCTGTCTGAGGGCGTTATAGCAGGCCGAAGAGCCGTCTAAGGCCACCAATATCTTCTGATATCTTTCCATGGTGTTATACCGTTATGCCCTGTGTGCAAGGGCTGCCTTTGCCTGACGTTCCTGCACCATACCCTTGATGAGGGCGCTCATGATGATGAATGCACCGACCGCCAGGGCAATACACATGATGATGAAACTGCCGGTTTTAAGTATCTTGATGGTGTCCGCAGGGAGCTCCATGAGCTTCAGGGCCACCAGGTATTCCGGAATGGCCAGGAGCCTGGAGACCGCCACGATGAGCATGATGGTGCTCATGACGAATTTTACCATATAATCCTTTACATATGTGGTGCCTATGGCGCCGAGCTGCACTCCGAACAAGGAGCCCATCAGGATGATGAGTGTAAGGCGTAGATCAACCATGCCAAGCATGGCCCATTTTATGGAGCCTGTAAAGCCCATCACGCCTGCAATCACCAACTCGGTTGCGCTGGCTACCAATGCCGAGGCACCCAGAACATATATCATGCCAGGCACGCCTATGAAGCCGCCCACTGCTATGGTGGCCGCTAAAAGACCGGTCAGAAAACCCACAGGTGCTATGAACCAAAAGCTCATGCGGATACCTGCGGTCTTGAAGGTGATCATGGGCGGCAGATTAATCTTTGCAAGTTTTTGTGCCAGGGGCGCCATGACCTCTTTTTCTGCATCAACACCGCCTTGAAGGGCCTTTTTCTTGGCCTTCTGCGCATCCATGAATACATATCCACCTACTACCACAAGCACTACAAAGAATGCCACGCTCACATACAGGTTGGACCCGGCCTCACCCCATGTGTGCTTGATGAATTCCTGTATCTTGATGCCGATGAGCACGCCTATGCCCGCAGTAGTGGCCATGACCAGACCCAGTTTCAGGTCCACCTGGCCGTATTTCATGCGTCTGTAGGCGCCCACCAGGGCCTTTGGAAACTTGTGGCACATATTACTGGCCACAGCTACAGCCGCCGGTACACCTAAACTCATCATGCCTGGTGTGAGGACGAAGGCACCTCCTGAACCTATAAAACCGCTTACCAGGCCGCCGATAAAGCCGACTATGAAGAGAAAGCCGATCTTGGCGGCATCCAGTGTGATAAAGACCTGATTTATATCTGTTGGTATTTGACTTACATCAGCCATTTTATTTGCCTCCTTATTTTTTCTTGGCCGTTATGCCGAAGTAATCATAGAGTCCATGCGCAAAATTGGCATGTATGTATGTATAGATAGCAACCATCACCAGCGGAAATAGAAAATATAGACCGCCTGATTGTCCCTTGAAATCCAGCTCATTGATAATATTTTGATATTTCAATACCGCCCAAATAAAAGCAAAGGACAGAATACCTTGGAAGATAATAGTGACCAGGGATGGTTTGTGGGCCGCAGGGGCGGGCGCCGTCTTTTTGGTGCCTTCCTGCATGATCTGGCGGGCGGTTTCATGTTCGCCCGCCTCTGCAAAGGCGATTGCCGCCATATCTGCCTGTATGCCTTGCATCATCTTACACCTCCCTTGCTACGAGCCTGTTGAGTTCAGGCCGTGTCTTTTTATAGGTTTTGGGGTTGTTACAGCATGAACCGTTCAGAAACCGTCTGGCCTCGTCGGGTTCACCGGCTTCGGCAAAGGTGACTGCCGTCATCAGCCGTTCCAGATGTGCCGTCATTTGTGAAAATAAACGTTTCATTTTTTATCTCCTTGTCTTTGATTTTGACCGCATCGGCGGTATTATTTTGTTGTCGGTTCTATATTATTCAATAATAATGCCATATTTTTTGGGGCATAACTACTTGATATAATGGCATTTTTATTAAATATAGCCTGCCGGTGCGATTTTATTGCAATATTTGTTGCAAATCGCAACATTATTTTCTATTGTCTGGAGTGTGTGTTGTAAAATAGCTATTGAAAAGAAATAGTTGTGTATTTTGTAACAGTTTGAAGTAAGATTGTTGCATTTTGCAATTAAAGACATGCACTGGCCGTGGCTGCAAATTCTGTTTTTAAGGATAAGGGGTGCCATGTCCGGAATGTCTGATGCCGCCTGACTCTATAAGTCCTGCGTAATTGAGAGGTTATCTTGTTAATGTTCGGAATCTTCATGAACAGCATCTCCAGGAAGATACAATTTGGTTATTATCTCCTGATAATTATCGGCATTATATCAAGCATACTCATGTGGTATAACGTCAACATGGTCAGGACTCGTCTCAGCAAACAAGAGGCCTCCAGTCAGATATATGAGGCGGTTTTGGAGATGAGGCGGCAGGAAAAGAACTGGCTGCTGTTCAGAGACGACGAGGCCTTTGACACCAATCAGCGCCTGATAGGTCGTATCAAGGAATTGATTGCAACATATCGCAATGAATTTCAGACACTCGGACTGTCTTCTGCATTGAACGATCTATCCACACAGCTTCTGGAATACGAAAAAGACATTCAGGAATTGGCCTATGAGTCAGGTCAAGCCGATGACTTCAAATTGCAGATTGTGCGTCAGCTTGGTAGGGATATAGAAAATGACACTCGGCAACTTACCACAAAGGAATTGAGTGAGATATATCAAACCCTTGATTATATACATTTTACAACACTCATGTGGTTGATGCTCATGTTCTTTGTGGCGTTGTTTTTGGGTCAGCAGTTGTCCACGGTTATTATGAAACCATTGCAGGAGATAGTGGATTATACCACCAAGATCGCCCGTGGTGATTTTACGAGTTATACGCCTAAACATCGTGTGCTGGAATTAAATGCAGTGGTGGATGCATTAAATGTCATGAAGCGCGAGCTGAAGAAATGGGAAGAGCAGGTGATTCAGAGCAAGAAACTGGCGTCTCTCGGCACCCTAATAGCAGGTGTCGCTCATGAACTGAACAATCCCATCTCCAATATCTCCACCTCGGCCCAGATATTGATGGAGGAGCTCCAGGATGCCAAACCGGATTCTGAAGGTGCTTTCTGTCGCGAGATGATCGGACAGATGCTTTCGGAACTGGACCGCGCCAGGCGTGTCATTTTTTCTCTTCGGGAGTTTGCCAGGGCTACCGACGTCCGTTTCGAGCCATTGCAGCTTTCGGTATTTTTAGAGACAGCAGTGCAGCTGGTACGCGGTGCTGTGCCCACTGGTGTGAATCTCGAGGTCTCCGTAATTCAGGATGGCCTTTTTCAGGGGGATAAGCAGCGGCTGCAGCAGGTGGTGGTGAATCTCTTGATGAATGCCTTGCAGGCAGTGGGAGACGAGGGCGAGATATGTATCGAAGCCAGGGTGGACTCAGCGGCGAACAGGGTGGTGATTCAGGTTATGGACAACGGCCCAGGCATACCTGATGACATCAAGGAACACATATTCGACCCATTTTTCACTACAAAAGACGTGGGAGAGGGTTCCGGACTGGGGTTGTCCATCGTCTATGAGATCATCAAAAAACACGGCGGGGATATAACAGTGGAGTCAAGTCCTGGAATGGGCGCAAACTTTATAATAAAATTGCCGCTTGGGTTGAGTAAGGAGGAAAATGGTAATGGCTGATGAAACCAAGGCCCGAATGCTGGTGCTTGACGATGAACAGGTGGCATTGCGCAATCTGCAATATATACTTACCAAGGCCGGTTATGATGTAGTGGCTTCACAAAGCGGCGTCAAGGGTTTGGAGTTGATAGCCAATCAGGAGTTCGATGTGGTATTGACGGATCTCAAGATGCCCAAGGTGGATGGTTTCAAGATACTGCAACGGGTACGAGAGACCTGGCCTGACACTGAAGTCATCATCATCACTGGCTATGCCACCATAGATTCCGCTGTGGAGGCCATAAAAATGGGGGCATTCCATTATATCTCCAAGCCATATCAGATCGAAGAGGTGCGCCGGGTGGTGCAGCAGGCGCTGGAGCGCCGCAATCTCAAGAAAGACACGACATATTTCAACGACCGCCTGGAACGGCTGAAATCCTCCAGGATCATTACGGAAGATCCTGTCATGCTGAAACTTCTGGCAACCGCCCAGGATGTGGCGCAGAGTGACTGTAATGTCCTGATCACCGGAGAAAGCGGCACCGGCAAGGAACTGCTCGCCAATTTCATACATGAGAACAGCCCTCGCGCCAAAGGCCCAATGCTTGCCATAAATTGCGGGGCCTTTACGGACGAACTGCTGGCAAACGAGCTTTTTGGCCATGAAAAAGGGGCATTTACAGGGGCCGACCGAGTGAAGATAGGCCTCATAGAGGCGGCACACGGAGGAACACTTTTTTTAGATGAGGTGGCTGAGATGTCTCTGGCCATGCAGGTGAAGCTTCTGCGCGTCATTCAGGAAAAGGAGGTCTTGCGACTGGGCGCCACACGCGCACAGCCCATAGATGTGCGTTTTATCGCCGCCACCAATAGGGATTTAGACACTATGGTGCAGGAAGGACACTTCAGAAAGGACCTCTATTATCGCATCAACGTGGTGCATCTGCACATACCACCTTTGGTGGCCAGGCCCAACGACATTTTGCTCCTAGCACACTTCTTTTTGCATAAGTATGCGCATAGTATGAATAAAAAGGTAACCGGTATTGATTCCGACGCAGCGGAGATACTCAAATCCTATTCATATCCAGGAAATGTCAGGGAATTGGAAAATCTCATGGAGCGAGCGGTAGTCTTTGCGAAGAAGGAATTGATAGGACCAGAAGACCTGCCTGATCTGGCGGTGGAGACCTTTAGACCCCAAAAGGATCGCATGCCTCCCTTAGAAGAGCAGGAATTAAATTATATAAAGTGGGTTTTGGAGCAGGTGGGTGGTAACAAGAAAAAGGCCGCCGAGATCTTGGGCATAGACAGGGTTTCTCTTTGGCGCAAGCTAAAAAAGATGGGCATGGAATGACCACCTGGGTGCATAACTATGGGGGTTATGCTATATGGTGATCAAGGGACACGGAAGGCCCAGTGGTAACCTTTTGAGTGATGCAGACCTGGAGTATGTGAGTTTATCCAGAATTACAGAGATGACTTGTTTTCTGGTGCGTAGAAATGCTGTAATGGTGTCGCGTATCTTGCCAGTGGCTGTGTGTTCACGAAATGGAATGTCCAGCAGCCCCTTTTCTTTGGCCTCCTGGGTGGTGAGCATCTGCGGGGCTTTTGCTGTATTGGGCTCCTGGCCAAGTATTGTATCGTCTGTTTTTATGTTGGGACGATTTATATGCAGTATGTCCAGCACCGAACTGGTGCGATGGCAGAGGTCAACTGCATACCGCAGGGTGCGTGCTCCAATGCCGTCTCCCTCCACTACCAGCAGCACCGTTGGTTTTGCATCAAGCACTTCCAGCGCTGCCTGCGACAACCCTTCTTCGGCCAAGGCGGTTGCCGCCATGTGCTGATTGAAAAAGTCCTTTATTTTTGTGATGTAAGTATCTCTATCGGAAGGTTCTGGCATGGCTTTTTGCCTCCTGATTTGGTTTGGATTCGTGTAGGATGCCGTTGAACAAACCCATGATTTTTGTAATGTTATTCTTGTTTTTTGGCATCTGTATATAGTCTTAAGCAAAATTCATTCCATTAGATTTGAAAACCATCCTTGATGCTATCTTGTTGATTTAAATGATATTTTAGGCGGATTTATTGAATGGTTTTGCTGTATTTCAAATAGTTGTTGCAGATTGAAATCCCCTCGTTTCATTCTGTAAACATTTACTGTGTAATTCTTTGCACAAATCTTAGGTCGAACGGCTGAATCGTGAAATGCGGTTGTCATTGCGCCACGCGCCGAGGCCTTGGCCCGAGGGCGAGCCGCCGCAGGCAGCGAAGCAATCCCCTGCCCAAAAGAATGTAGGGGCGACCGGCCGGTCGCCCCTACTTCGGCGGCTATGCGCCGCATGGAACAAATGCCATCACTGCCGCCCTCTTCACAGTATATTTTTTGTTTGTTGAGTCCAAACACGGAATTTGGAATGTATTTTTATATTGCTTTTTCCAGCTAATGGTTATATAGTCCTTGAATCAAATTCATCGTATCCGACCTTTCATGTAGTTTGTAAATCCCGATCCACTATAATCTGGTGATGCCTCGCTTGTTGTTTGGCTTGTTTGGGGTTTGGCAGCCTGCACCCGTTGCCGTTTTTTGTCTTTGATGACGATTTTGATGTAACGGGTTTGAACCTAGGTTGGCGCCGATGTAACAGCGCCTGTTCACAGTTGATTGCTGGCGCAATGCAGCGCAGCCTATGAAGGCGCACTCACTGGTCATGCCGTGAATAGCTGGCCTTATTCCAAGCCTGGCGGTTTTTCCGCCTTATACAAGAAAGGACTGTCATGAATTTTTCAGATCTTGAACTCAACCCCGTTATTCTCAATGCCATTTCAAAAGCCGGCCATACAACGCCTACCCCTGTGCAGGAGCAGGCTATTCCAGTCGCCCTTCAGGGTGCTGACCTGCTTGTTTCTTCACACACCGGAAGCGGTAAAACCGCCGCCTTTCTGTTGCCAGCCCTGGAGCGTTTGCAGTCAAATGCGGCCAACAAAGGCCGAGGTCCCAGAGTGCTGGTGTTGACTCCGACCCGTGAGCTGGCACTACAGGTGCAAGCCGCAGCGGATATCTACGGAAGCGGGCTGAAACGTCTGCGCACTGCATGTATCGTAGGAGGTTCTTCCTACAATCAGCAGCTGCGCCAGCTGAGCCAGCCTGTGGATATTGTGGTGGCCACGCCTGGCCGTCTTCTGGACCATCTGCATCGAGGCCGCATTGATTTCGGCAGAATAGAGATATTGGTTCTGGACGAGGCGGACCGTATGCTTGACATGGGATTTATTGATGACATAGAGGAAATCGTTTCGCATACCCCTCAAAAGCGTCAGACCCTTCTCTTTTCCGCTACCCTTGAAGGCGTCGTGGGGAATCTGGCCAAACGTTTGACGACAAACCCCACTCGTATAGCGGTTCCCACGCCTGCCGTCGCCGAACAACTCATAGAGCAGCGACTCCTTTTCACCGATGACATGGTCCACAAGGAGAATCTGCTGAATGCAATCCTGCAGGATGACGCCGTGGAACAGGCGCTTGTCTTTACATCCACCAAAAGATCCGCAGAGGACCTCTCCGTAACCCTTCAGACCGCCGGTTTTTCCGCAGCGGCCCTTCACGGTGGCATGAATCAGGGCCAACGCAACAGGGCCTTGCAGAGATTGAGGGATGGCCGTGTGCGGGTGCTGGTGGCCACCGATGTGGCCGCTCGCGGCATAGATATCCTGGGCATAACCCATGTCATCAATTTCGACCTGCCAAAACAGGCCGAAGACTATGTCCATCGCATAGGCAGGACGGGCAGGGCGGGCAGGCAGGGAATCGCCATGACCTTCGCTTCACATCGCGAAAGGGCAATGGTGCGCACCATAGAAAATTACACAGGAAAACCCATTCAAGTGCATGTTATTGCTGGTCTTGAACCCCGCTTCAAGCCTGTGCCTGCTGAAAGAAGCGACCGTGGGCGGTTCGGCAGACCTTTTGCCGCTGCTGGCAATAGAAGGAATTCACGGAGTGACTCACGGCAGGTCTCATACGGTGGAGACAGCTTTCGTGCGGAACGCTCCGGCAACACGCAGTCAAGCCGCAGAAGAAGTGATGGGCCGAATCGTGATGCCTCATTTGAAAGGGGCGGCAGAAAGGAATTCTCTCATGAAAGCAGGCAATGGAAAAGGGACGTCATGCCATCAGAGGAGCGCAGTGAGCGGAATGCCGGTCCTGCCCGTTTTTATGATCGCAGTGACAGTACATTTTCGCCCAATAAAAGGCGCAGCCTTGCGGGCGATTCAGCGGAATGGAGACCTGTGAGCTCATTCAAGTCCGGTGAGTCTGACACCAGGCCTAATGCCCGCCTGAAGATAAGGGGTGGAAGCCCCAGACAGGAAGGATCCCGCGACCGCTCTCACAACACCACAACGCCGCAAAAGCGCCGCTCCTCCTCCACGTCTGTCTGGATGGCGGACTGGGACAGCGTAAAAAGGCGTTAACCGGTCAGGGAATACCTTGCACTGTGGGCAGACTGTCTAACAGGGTCTGCCCACCTTTTTAGATGTGTTTTAAATCCCCATAGCCCACTCAAGAATGGCCTTGTGGACATGCATTTTGTTTTCGGCCTGCTCCCAGACTACGGAGCGCGGCCCCTCCAGCACCTCTTCTGTGATCTCTTCTTCCTCTCTATGGGCGGGCAGACAGTGCAGGACTATGGCATTGGGAGCGGCGTTGCTGAGCAGTCTTTCATTTATCTGATATGGTGCAAAAAGCGTCTTGCGTTTCTCCGCCTCTGCCTCTTGTCCCATGCTGGCCCATACATCCGTATTGATGACATCCGCCCCTTTGACCGCCTCCATCGGATCATGTGTGATCACGATTCGAGATTCTTTGAGTTGACCCAGTGCCCAGCCCATTACTTTAGAGTCCGGCTCATAGCCTGAAGGGCAGGCCAGTTGCAGCCTGAAACCCATGCGAACCGCCAGTTCTATCCAGGAATTGGCCATATTGTTGCCGTCTCCCACCCAGGCGATGGTGAGTTCTTTCACATCCCTGCCTTTGTGCTCCATGACCGTCATGATGTCCGAGAGGATCTGGCATGGATGATAGAGGTCTGAAAGGGCGTTTATCACAGGGATATCAGCCCAGGCCGCCAACTCCTCCACCACCTCCTGGCCAAAGGTGCGAACTGCCAAACAGTCTATATAACGGGATAAGACCCTTGCCGTGTCCTTTAGGGGTTCACCCCTGCCTATTTGTAGGTCTCTGCCGGCCATGAAGCTCACATTTCCACCCAGTTGATACATGGCCGCTTCAAAGGAGACGCGTGTGCGCGTGGATGGTTTTTCAAAGAGCATGCCCAGTACCTTGCCGCGAGCAGGTGTCTCGTGGGGTCTCGGCTGGTTTTTCCAGTAGAAGGCGCGGTCAAGAAGGCTGTTCAGGACCTCTGTCTCAAAGTCGGCTATTCTTAAAAAAGAACGTGAGTGTTTGGAGAATGTATTTTGCATAGGTTTACCTCATAGAATTTCCTGCAATGTCTTCAAAAGCAGGTCGATTTCGTCTCTGGTGATCACGAGCGGCGGAATCAGGCGCAGCACGGTATCGTGGCTCAAAATGGCCAGAATGCCTCGCTCAAGCAGTTTCAATGCCAAGTCCGGCATGGGGTTGTGAAACTCCATGGCCTGAATGAGCCCTCTGCCCCTTACTTCCTTGACTTTGTCTGAATGTTGTGCGGCTATTGCCGTCAGGCCCTGTTGCAGGTAATCACCATGTTCTCGAATTCTTTGCAGAAAGCCGTTCGAGAGCATGGTCTTGACCACTTCCACTGCAGCGGCGCATGCAACAGGGTTGCCGCCGAAGGTGGAGGCATGGCTGCCAGGAGTGAGATGGGACATAGTGGTCTCGCCGGCCAGCATGGCGCCTATGGGAAGTCCATTTCCCAGGGCCTTGGCCAGGCACATGACATCCGGTGTGACGGGTGTCTGTTCGTATGCAAAGAGACTGCCTGTGCGGCCCATACCCACCTGCACCTCGTCAAATATGAGCAGTAGGTCGTGTTCGTCACAGAGGTCTCGGGCGGTCTGTAAAAATTCGTCTGTGGCTATGCGCACACCGCCTTCACCTTGAATGGGCTCCAGCAATATGGCACATGTGCGGCATGTGACCCCGCGTTTCAGGGCATGGGGATTGTTTAACGGTACGTGTTTGAAACCAGGCATCATGGGCTCAAAACCCCTGTGATACACAGGCTGGCCTGTGGCTGAGAGTGAGGCCAGGGTTCTTCCGTGAAATGAGCCCTCAAGGCAGATGATCTCATAACAATCCGGGCCATGCAGGTTGTGGCCCCGGCGTCTCGCCAGTTTTATGGCGGATTCCACGGCCTCGGTGCCGGAGTTGCAGAAGAACACCCGATCAGCAAAGGAGTGTTGGCATAGCAGGGCCGCCAATTCCATCTGAGGCTGCGAGGAGTAGAGATTGGAGACGTGTACCAGACGCTCCAGCTGGGCCTGTGCAGCCTTGATTACCTGGGGGTTACAGTGCCCCAGGCTGCAAACAGCTATGCCTGCCACGAAATCCAGGTATTCACGACCCATGTCGTCCCAGACCCGTGTGCCTGCCCCCCTTACGAGGGTAACGGGGAATCTTCTGTATGTGTCGGCTATATAGCCTTGCGCCTGCATATTTTTAATCCTCACCTGTGATCTCTGTGCCTATGCCGCTGTCCGTAAAGAGCTCCAGTAGTATGGCGTGTTCCTGTCTGCCGTCTATGATATGGGCCTTTTGAGTCCCTTGCTCCAAGGCCTTGAGGCAGGCCTTGAGTTTGGGAATCATGCCACCGGTGGCGGTACCGTCTTCCAGGGCTTTTTTGACATCAGTTACGGTCATGGATGGTATCAGCTCCCTTTCACCATTTGGGTTTTCTTTCATTACGCCCATGATGTCGGTGAGCAAAATGAGCTTTTCAGCCTTGAGGGCGGCGGCGATGGCCCCTGCCACCAGATCGGCATTGATGTTATAGGCCTGTCCGCCGGGTCCGACGCCTACCGGCGCTATGACAGGCACAAAGCCGGCCTTTTCCAGGGCTGTCAGGACATCTGTGTTGACCTGCACTACCTTGCCCACCCGGCCTATGTCAATGATCTCTGTGGGCCTATCGTCCCCTGAATATCTGTATATCTTCATGCGTTCCGCCTGAATCAGATCGCCGTCCCGGCCAGAAAGCCCCACTGCTCGCGCCCCATGGCTGTTGATGAGTCCGACTATCTCCTTGTTGACTGTGCCAACCAGGACCATTTCCACCACGCTCATGGTCTCATCATCGGTGACCCGCTGGCCTTCTATGAATGTGGCTTGAATGCCCATGCGCTCCAATGTGCGGGATATCTGAGGACCTCCGCCGTGCACTATCACGGGATTGATGCCTACGTACTTCATGAGGGCCACGTCCTGGGCGAATTGGGCCTTGAGCCGCTCATCCTTCATGGCGTGGCCGCCGTATTTGATGACGATGGTCTTGCCGTAAAATCGTTGAATATAGGGCAGGGCCTCCGTGAGGATATGTGCCTTTGATATGTTATCATCAGTAGTCATGGATATTGCTCCGGTCTTTTAATTATAAGAGTTTTGCGGCCTGTAGGGCGTTTAGGAGTTCAGGTTGTTTTTGGGCATATTCCTTGATGGCCCTTTCAAGCCTTTCCTCCCTTTCCTCCAGGTTTTTTCGCTTTTTGATCTCTTTTTCCAGCTCTTCTTCCAATTCTTTTGTCTTGTGTACAGCAGGGGCCAATGCTGTACGTCTGTCCCAGAGCACAAAGCTAATGAGGGTAAAGATGCCAGTGGCCATCAGGCCCAAGCCCCAAAGCAGGATGGTTTGCAGCATGTCGAGTCGTTTGTCCATGCCGTCGAGTCGTTTGTCCATGCCGTCGAGTCGTTTATCCATGGCCTCTAATCGTTTGTCCATATCCAAAAAACGCTGATCAAAGCGTTTTTCCATGGCCCTCATCTCGATTTTTAGCTCTGTAAGGGACGCTATGATCTCCCTGCCCGATATGCGGTCAGCCTTTTCAATGGCAAGGCCATTGGATGCCCAGCAACATATCATGAGGCTCAAGCATATTGTTATAATTCCTTTCATGGCACCTCCTAAAAGAACCTTTATTTCTCGAATATTTCTTAAACGAATATTCTAATTTCTTAGAGGTTTCCTTAAAACTATCATCGAAGTAGGGGCGACCGGTCAGCGTCCCTACTTCATTAATCATAGAATGAATCTGCTGAGGTCCTGATCCTTTACGATCTCCTTGAGCCGCTCCCGAACATAATTTGCGGTGATAGTGATCTCCTGGGGGCCTATGTCAGGGGCGTTGAACGAGACCTCCTCAAGAAGCCTTTCCAGTACCGTGTGAAGCCGTCTTGCCCCGATATTTTCCGTCTTTTCATTGACCTCGCAGGCGATACGCGCTATTTCGTCGATAGCCTCGTCGTCGAAGCTTATTTTTATGCCTTCAGTGGCCAGCAGGGCCTGGTATTGCAGAATAAGGGCATTTTCTGGCTCCAGCAATATGCGTTTGAAATCCTCTTGAGTCAGGGAGTGCAGTTCCACACGAATGGGAAATCTGCCTTGCAGCTCAGGCAGCAGATCAGATGGTTTAGAGACATGAAATGCGCCGCTTGCAATGAAAAGGATGTGATCCGTGCGCACAGAGCCGTATTTGGTGTGCACTGTGGTGCCTTCCACTATGGGCAGCAGGTCCCGTTGCACGCCCTCTCTGGAGACATCAGGGCCATGGCCTCCTCCCTTGGCGGCTATCTTGTCGATCTCATCCAAAAAGATGATGCCGGATTGTTCTGCCAAGGCTATGGCCTGTTCTGTGACCTTTTCCATATCAATGAGTTTGGCTATGGCCTCCTGTTGTAGAATCTTGAGGGCCTCAGAGACTCGCACCTTGCGCCGTTTTTTCCTGCCTGGAAAGATGCTGGACAACATCTCCTGCAGATTGTTCTGCATGTCCTCCATGCCTGTCACTGCAAAGACCTCCATCATGGGGCTCGTGGTGGGTTTCGAGCTGATCTCCAATTCCACCATCCGTTCGTTGAACTTCCCCTGCCTGAGCATCTCCCGAAACCTTTCTCGAGTGGTGTTGAAGTCGGACTCGGTGTCCTCAATACGTTTTGGTAAGAGCAGGTCCAAGACCTGTTCTTCAGCCATGGCCTTGGCCCTTTCCTCCACCTGTTTTTTTTCTTGATTCTTGATCATATCCACTGCGATGTGAATGAGGTCTCGAATCATGGACTCCACATCCCTGCCTACATAGCCTACTTCCGTAAACTTTGTGGCCTCCACCTTCAAAAAAGGGGAATTGGCAAGTTTGGCCAAGCGACGGGCGATCTCTGTTTTCCCTACCCCTGTTGGGCCGATCAGAATGATATTTTTGGGCGATATCTCGTCCTTAAGTGGGCCGGTGACCTGCTGTCTTCTCCAGCGGTTTCGAAGGGCCAGGGCCACGGCCTTTTTGGCCTCATGTTGTCCGATGATATATTTATTCAGTTCTGTGACTATTTGTTTAGGTGTAAGTTCCACGATTAGTTCCCTTCAATATTCAGTGTTTCGATGGTGATGTTGTCGTTGGTATATATACAAATGGAGGCCGCGATACGCAGGGCCTCTTCTGCAATCTCCTTTGCCGAAAGGCTGGTGTGTTTCATGAGCGCACGGGCAGCGGCCAATGCGTATGGTCCGCCTGAACCAATGGCCAGAATGCCGTCATCGGATTCGATGACATCGCCTGAACCAGAGAGCAAAAAGGAGGATTGGGCATCAGCGGCTATGAGCATGGCCTCCAGCCGGCGTAGCATGCGGTCTGTGCGCCAGTCTTTGGAGAGCTCCACTGAGGCGCGCAACAGATTGCCTTTATACTGTTCCAGTTTTTCTTCTAATCGTCCAAAAAGTGTAAAGGCATCGGCAGTAGCGCCCGCGAAACCAGTGAGTACGCGATTGTTATAGAGTCGGCGTAGTTTTTTGGCGGTGTGTTTGATGGCGGTATTGCCTAAACTCACCTGTCCGTCTCCAGCTATAGCCACGGTGTCTGCCCGTCTTACGCAGATTATAGTGGTGCTTTTTATGTTATTGGTCGTCATCTTAACCCCTTGTCATTTTTTTGATCTGGGATGTGCTAAACGGTAAACATCGGTTAATCGGTCCATATCCAGATGTGTATATCGCTGTGTGGTGGCAAGGCTGGCGTGTCCCAGTAGTTCTTGAATTGAACGCAGGTCTGCGCCGCCTTCCAGCATGTGTGTGGCCATGGAGTGACGAAGACTATGAGGTGTAATATCCTGCCCAAGGCCTGCCTCTATGCGTCTGCGTTCCATAAGCCTTTGAACGCTGCGGGGTGTAAGCCGTCCTCCGCGTTCGTTTATAAATACGGCATCCTGTTCTATCTTAAACCTCTCCAATAGTTCATTGCGTCTTACAACATAAGCCTTTATCGCCTCTTTTGCCATATTTCCAAAGGGCACAATGCGATCCTTACCTCCCTTGCCGTGTACCTTTATGATCCCTAAGGAGAGCTGAAGGTCGTTTAGATTGAGCCCACACAACTCACTTACGCGAATACCGGTGCTGTAGAGCAGTTCAAGAATGGCGCTGTCCCGAAGGCTATGAAATGTGTTCGAGCTTGAGTGATGTAGAAGCCCTACAGCCTGATCCACTGTGAGATAGGCGGGCAGGTGTTTTTCTGGTTTGGGTGATCTGATCCCTTCTGTTGGATTGGTAGAGAGCATGCCCTGGCGCATAAGGAATCGAAAAAAGGATCGAAAGCAGGCAAGATTTCTGGCAATGGTGGTGCGTGCCCGGCCCTTTTGTAGCAGGTTAGAGAGATGGGCTCGAATGGCCTGTGTGGTGATTTGAGATGGGTGTGTGGCACCTGTGGCCATTTGAAGGCCCATGAGGTCTCTTGAATAGGCTGAGGCCGTCTTTTCTGACATCCCTCGCTCTGCAAGTAAAAAATTCAGAAATGCCTCGATGCTGGAGGTCATGGAATTCTGCGTCATGATTAAAATTACTCCAAATCATGCCCATCGTGCAAGCAGATTTGAGAGGTATCAGTCAGAATGCTGACAATATCTCTCTCTAAACCTTTGAAGCCGTCGGGCAGACTCTGCTATGCGTTCCCGGGGAATCCTGCCCTGCTTCAACTCCAGTTCCAGGGCGGCTATGATGTCCAGGGCCTGATCCTGATGGTGACAGACTAAAAGCAGGTCATGGCCTGCCTGAAACGCCCTTATTCCGGCATCGGTGATGTGATCCATGGTGTGAATGCCGCCCATCTCCAGGTCATCGGTGAGTAAAATGCCCTTGAAGCCCAAACGCTCCCGCAGCAGTTCATGGGCGATTTTGTATGAAAATGTGGCTGGAACCCCTGAATCCAGGGCTTCATACACCACATGCGAGGTCATCATCGCCGCCACATTGGCATCGATGGCCTCTATAAAGGGCAATAATTCGCTCTCCAGAGAAAGCTCGGCCGGCACCACGGGTCTTGTGTGATGGGGGTCTGTGGTGACGCTGCCTATGCCAGGAAAGTGTTTGGCTGTTGCTGCAATGCCATGGGACTGCAGGGTTCCAATGTAGGCGGTTCCACAGTCTGCCACTAACCTCTCGTCTGAGCCATAGGAACGCTCTTGCAACAGGGTCTCCTGGCTGCCTTTATAGATGTCCAGCACGGGCGCCAGGTTCAGGGGAATGCCGCAATCCTTCAAGGCCAGGGCCGCCTCGGTGGCCTGTCTTTGTGCTGCACTTATTGGATTTAACTGACGGCCCACCTCCCTGTTGGAGATGAGCTTGGGCCAGCGGGGTGGCCCAAGTCTCTGCACCTCTCCGCCTTCCTGGTCCACTGCTATGATGGGTGGCGGCAGGCCTGCATTTTTGCATGCCTCTTTCAATTGTGTGCACAGGAGTGTTAACTGATTATGGTGTAGTACATTTCGCTTGAACAGAATGAAATTGCAGATGCCGCAGTTGGTGATGTTCAGCAGGGTCTCATCGTCCAGGACGAAACCAGGCAGTCCGATCATCAAAAATTGAGAGAGGTTGAGGTTACAGTTTGTCATGGCAAAGTTCCGCATGAAGTTCTATAGTATGCTTTGAGGTCCCTGATATGTTATTGCAACTACCACATAATAACCCTTATGGCAACAGAGCTCAAAATTCGCGATGGAATTTAAAGAACAAAAAGAGATTGGGAGGGGGCTTTCTGCGCCTGTGCGTTGCTACGCATCTGGCATTGAATTTAAAGAATAAATTGAATGGGGCGGCAGGGGTGAGTGTTTGCGGAACTCCATGTTCATAACGGGTGCTCTATTCCTTTTTTTGTAATTTCCTGAATAGAGGATTGCCCTGCTGTGATAATGAGCGGCACTTCTGCCAATACAAAAAGTGGGATTGGCCTTTAACCTCATGTTAACCAAAATTCAAAGGGGATATGCTGCGTTGAGACGTCGTTTACGATTGGCTTTGGGGTTTCAGGAAGGGTGTTAACCGAATTCCAAAGGATCTATGTCTTTTTTAAGCGGCTTCTGAGGTGGAATGTTGGAGGTGGGGAGGGGCGGGGGTAGCCGGTGTTTGTGGAATAGGCGCCACGAAGGGCGCCGGCCCCACATTACCGCCAAGGAGGGCGGTTATGTGGGGCATGGAACAAATGCGGGCTGCCCTCGCCTCCAAAAATAAAAAAACATGATGCCTCGCCCCAAAAACAAAAAACATGTCAGAATATCCATAAGATAATATCCCTCGGAAACTGGACATGGTAATAAGGTGCATGGTAGGCTGCCATAAATCAAGTAGGAGAAAAAAGATGGCAGAGAGCATGCTGTGAATTTGAAAGAGAGGTAAAGACATTGAGTGCATTTTCAGACAGACACATCTTTGCCATAGGCGATATTCACGGCTGCCTTGCCCATCTAAAGCGGCTGCTGAATGGTCTGCCCTATGTAAAAGGCAGGGATGTGCTGGTCTTTTTGGGCGATTATATAGACAGGGGCCCTGATGCGCGCGGGGTTGTGGACCTTCTCTGTGACCTGGAGGATACGGGCCATGAGACCGTGATGCTCATGGGCAATCATGAATATTATCTGCTTCAGGCGGCCCAAGGGAGTGATGAAAATTTTATAACCACCTTGCGGCTGATCGGCATAGAGGCCACATTACAAAGCTATGGGGTTCAAGAACCGTCGCAGATCAAGGACTTGGCCTTTATGCCCGAAAGGCACAGGCGTTTTTTGCAAGGCCTCAAACCCCTTTGGCAGACAGAAGACTTTATCTTCGTGCACGCCGGGCTTGAGCCCTTTAAGGCCTTGAGTGACCAAAGGCCTCCGATCATATACGAGATTCGGAATGCCTTTTTTGACTCCGATTTTGAGTTTGAAAAGACCGTTGTATTTGGACATACTCCATTTGAGACGCCGTTTGTGCGACATGGCCGCATCGGCATAGATACAGGCGCTGTATATGGAAACCTCCTCACCGCCGTTAAGCTGCCAGAGGTGGAGTTTTACTTTGGGTGATTCCAAATTTTGCTATTGAATTTAAAGGACAAAAAGAAATTGGGAAGTGGCGCTCTGCGCCTGTGCGTTGCTACGCATCTGGCATTTAATTTAAAGAATTAAAAATAAATTGGGAGAGGGCGGCAGTGGTGAGTGTTTGCGGAACTCCATGTTTATAACGGATGTTCTATTCATTCCTACTGCAATCCCACAAATAACGAATTGACCTGCTGGAATAATGAGCCGGCACTGCTGCCAATAAAAATCGCTGAAAATCGCTGGTTGAACCGGCACTTCTGCCAATAA
>Ga0209227_1000746_pt1 | contig 27198 bp, 20 predicted proteins | sample YNPBryantNP2012_FD_185815 | JGI IMG/M metagenome (GOLD analysis project Ga0209227, IMG submission 185815) | Anoxygenic and chlorotrophic microbial mat microbial communities from Yellowstone National Park, USA - YNP Bryant NP 2012 (SPAdes)... ...
GTGTCACCGGGCCAGTTCTATCACCCCAAGGGGATCGCTATCGACGCAGGCGGCCAGGTGTGGGTCAGCGATGCGGTCCTCGGAGTAGTGCAGGTTTTCGGGGCGGATGGCGGCTTTCTGGGAGTACTGCGCACCAGCGACGGAAGGCCGTTCCGCTTCGACGAACCGGCCGGACTGGCCTTTGACTCCGCCGGGCAACTTTACGTGGTCGAGTCGGCGGCGGGCCGCGTGCGGCGGATTCGCGTGCGGACAGATCTCGGCGCCCCGGCTGAACCGCCGCCCCCCGTGACCCTGGTCAGCCCTCAGCCGCGCGAATGTACCGCGTGCCACCTCGAGTGGATGTGGCCGCTGATCGAGGGGCGTGGGACCGAGCTGATCGACGTCCCGGACAACCCGCCGGAGCACCCCGCCGTCAGTCGTGCGGCAGCGTGCCGCAAATGCCACGATGGCACCGTGGTCGACTCGCGGCGAAGGGTGTGGGTCGAGCACGGCCACCAGGATGGGTTGGTTGTGCCGCCGGGGATGCCAAGGCCGTCGCACCTGCCGTTCCCTGACGGCCGCATCGCTTGCCGCACGTGCCACTCGGCGCATACCCGTGGCGGTTCGGGCAACGCGCTAAAGGACGCGGTCTTTCTGCGCGTCGAACGGGACCCGGGCGAACTTTGCGCGGCCTGCCATCCGGGGTACGAGGCCGGAAGTGCCGCCGGTATGCATCCGGTGGGCTTCGCCAACTCGTCGAGATCGGAGAGCGCGCCGCGCGGAGGCGCTCACGGACGACCAGACGCGGTAACGTGCCTCGGCTGCCACGTGGCACACGGGCCGCGTCAGACGCACCTGCTGGCGAGCAGCCCGCACACAAACGAAGGCTGCTTGACGTGTCATGCCGATCTGGCCGCTTCGGGAGCACCCAAGGGCGGGCATGCTCACGCCGGCGAGCCGCTTATGACTAAAGCTCAACTGGCTGTGGCAAGCAGGCTGGGAACCGCGAGTGGCCCGCGTGGGGAGTTGCTGTGCCGAACATGCCACCGTGCGCACCACGCGGCATTTCCTGAACATCTCTTGATCTTCGACCCCGCGAGCGACGCCTGCGCGGGGTGCCACCCGGACCAGAGCAGCGTCGCGAACACGCCGCACGACCTGCGCCGCACACGCGACGCGACCATGGTGCACAGCGGTAACCCGTGTGGCGCGTGCCACCGGGCCCATGCCGATGCCCGTCCGGCGCGGCCGATTGACTGGGACCCCCGCGGGCAGTGCTCAGCCTGTCACGGCGCGGCTGACATGCCGGCGGCGCGCGGACTGGGACCGGCCAACCACTCGCAGGCCGAATGCACCGCGTGTCACGATCCGCACGGGGCGCAGTACGCCCATTTCATGCGTGCCAGACCCGAGCAGGTGTGCCTGCAATGTCACGCAGCGTCCGGGCGCCTCGCGGATGGTCCGCACGATCTGCGCCGCGCACCCGACCGGTGGCCCAGCGCTTCCGTCGCTACGCAGGACCTGTGTCTGTCCTGTCACCGGCCACATGGCATGGACGCGCCGCATCTCTGGCGGGCGCAGCCAGCCGTCGGCGCAGAGCTGCCGGACGCCATTTGCCTGGCCTGCCACAGGGATGCGACCCCTGGGACCGACAGTGCGAAGGCTTTGATCCATCCGCAGGCACGTCGCCCTGGGGACATTTTGCCTGCGGCGACGACCAGTGCGGCGGTCGAGCACCTGTACTGCGGCACTTGTCACGATCCGCATCAGTCCGCGCCAGCGTTGTGGCGGCTGGCGAACGGACAGGAGCCGCAACAGCTCTGCCTACGATGCCACGAGGCGGCAGCTAACATTGATATGATCGGGCACGGGGCCGCATTCTTGTCCGCCGCAGGCTTTCGAGCGCAGACCTGCCAGCCCTGCCACCGAGTGCACGGCAACGAAGCCGCCGTAGATGCTAAAGCACTGTGGTCGCGCGATCTGTGTGACGCTGGCGCCCCCTCGCCGGAGCACGCACGAAACGAGGATCGCTGTCGGTGTTGCCACCGCGACGGAGGTCGGGCGCCGCTCCCGCCGGCCACCGCGCATCCGATCGTCGAAATGTACAACCCCGAGCCGCCCGGAACGCCAAACCACTTGCCTTTGTTCAACGGGGAGGATGCGATTGATCCGCGGGGTGAAATTCGCTGCCAAACGTGTCATCTGACCCATGGTCGACCCGAGCCGCTGCCGTTGCCGGACGGGCTCGAGGTGCGCAACAGCCGCGAGCTGCGGGCACGCCGCTGGCACATTCGCCCGTTCGTCGCGCCGAACGTTTGCACGACCTGCCACGGGGCGGACGCGCTGCGGCGGTTCATGTATTTCCATGACCCGGTCCGCCGGGCAGGGGCTGTCGATGGCGGGCCGGCAACGAGGCCCGGCGCGGCGGCATCGGACAACCGGCTGGCTCAGGAGGCGCACCGCCGCGGTCTGGCGATCGGATCGAAGAACGACCCCGCGCAAGCGGCGGCCCCGAAACCCTTCTTCGATTTCGCCGTCAGCGAGTCGTGCTTTGCCGGCGGCTGGTGCGAAGCGTGGCAACGGTTCCCGCGCGGGCAAACCGGTGCTCGCCATCGAGTACACGGACACGTTTAGCGCAGCACAGTTTCTGCAACAGGTGCGCACTGCCCGGCCCAGCGGCAGCCTGCCCGCAGTCAACCAAGGCTGGTGGCGTCCACGGTGGCGCTGCGCGCACGTAGACGCGGAATCAACGGCACGTTTCTGGCCAAAGTCGGCAGGCGCTGCTCACGGGCTCGCAGCGCGCCGGCCGCGGGGCTTGCGCGGCCGACGAGCCGGCTCGGTGGCGGCCGCGGACTCGACGGCGGCCGTGATGCCCGGAAGGGTCTCTTCCGCCACCGGCGTCACAATGACTCCGGGAAAGCGGCGCTCCAGAGCCAGACGATGAGCCGCCACATAGTGACGACTCATGTAGCTCCAGTCGAAATGCTCGGCGTGCGCCTCCACCTTGTTCCGCAGCGAGATCCGCTCGCGCCGCGACATGCGCGTCAGGGCATACAGCCAGTCCGTCACCTGATTGACGGTGACATCGAAGCTCACGCCACGCCGGCGCGCCACAAAAAGCCCCTCGGCATTGTGATCCGGGAAATGCTGCGCCACGTAGTCGCCGAAGCCGCTCAGGTCGCTCGTGATGGCCGGAATCCCGCTGACGACACACTCCAGTGGTGTGTAGCCCCAGGGCTCATAGTACGACGGGAATACGCCGATATGGCACCCCCGGACAAACTGGTCGTATTCCATGGCCAGCAGCGGGCTGGTGATTGACATGAACTCCGGATGGAACACAACTTTGACCCGGTCCTCCTCCAGGTTCACCAGCCCCCGATAGCGCAGGTGACACAACACCGGATCGTGCGCGTCATCCAGCAGATCGTGCGTCACGATCGTCGGCGGCGGACTGGAACGCCACGCGTAGGCCATCCGTTTCAGGCGGACCAGCGCACTCTCCGGCAACAGATCATCGATCGTAGGCAACCGTCCGGTGACCACGGTGTGAAAGAGCCGCCGACCCATGTCGACCTGGATTTCCTCGCAGGCGTCATGCAGCTCGTTGAACATGGCATGGCGGTTGAGCGTCTCCACGTTCAGAGCGCGGTACGCCGCCCGCGTGATGATGAAGGCGACCACCGTGGTAGTGGTCCGATCGGCCTTCATCCGGCGGTTCAGCTCGTGCAGTGCCTCGATGAAGACATCCAGCCCCTTATTGCGGAACTCGTAGCGTCCAGCCGTGAAGACATAGAGCGTGCGGTCCAGGTCGAACGTGTAGCTGGGGAAGAAGTGCCCAATGACAAACTCGTGGATCCGCTCCTTGGCGGCCCGGTGCAGAACCTGAAACTCGTGCGGCGCCGCAAACCGCTCGACGTTCAGGCCGTTGGGCAACAGCAGATCCGGCTGACGGCCCAGAAACTGGCGGGCTTCCAGCGCCGTGATACCGGAGACGGTTGTAAACACGTCGGCCGCCTGGGCCGCTGCCCCCTCCAAGGCATGCCGATGCGCATACCCATGCTCGGCAGCCGCCCGCCCCGCGTCGATCGTGAACAGATGGTCGTAGAGGTTCGCGTTGGCCGCGCTGAGGTTGCGACCGGTAAGGGTGGCGTGCGTCGTGAAGACGGTCGCCACGGGTGCCTGACGGTGCTTGAGCACGGGGACAGCAGCGCCGCCCTGCCACTCGTGGAAGTGCGCCAGCACGGGACGCGGCGCCGCGTGCCGCTGGACGGCCATCAACAGGTCGGCCACCGTGAACCCGAAGGCCACGATATCGTCGTACTCCCAGTCTCCATTGGGAGAACTGATGCCGTTGTCCTTCCACAAAAAGTACTTCATCTCGGCCAACCGGGGCCGGACGGAATCCAGATCGACGAGAATCACCTGGGGGCGCCCGGTGATCAGCCAGCGGCCGAAATGCATGCGCACGCCCGCACTCTGGAGCTCCGCGATCGCTGCTTGCAGCGGACCACCGGGGATCTGGGGCTCCAGCTCAACACGCGCGGAACTCTCCCGCCAGGGGCCAATCAGGCAGTAGGCGTCGCCCCAGCGGCGAACCATCGCCGGGGCCTTGGTACGCAGAACCGTGTAGATGCCCCCGGCCTGCGCACAGACCTCCCACGAAATCTCGAACAGCAGCCCGGACTCCTCTTTGGGCGGAGCGGCCGGGAAAGCCGGACGGGATGCGGGGGGCAGGTTGGCGGACATATTCCATCTATCGGCGGCGCGGCTTCCACTCCTGGCGCTCGCGCGATTCGCCCTCAGGCCCGCAATGTAGCGGCACACTGGCGTGAACGCCACGGGCAAGAAACAGCCCAGCGCTTCGCGGGCCGCAGACGGAAGCTATTCGGTCGCCGGCCGGCCCCCCCGCCCAGCCAGAAAGAGCCCCAGCTCAAATAACGCAACCATCGGCCCGGACAGCAGCAGGTGACTGATCAGGTCGGGTGGGGACAACAGCCCGGCAATGAAAAGAATGATAAGAATGACGACCTTGCGGTACCGGCGAAACGTCTCCAGGGCGATCAACCCCGAGCGGACCAGAAAGACCACGACCAGCGGCGTCTGAAAGGCAGCCCCAAACGCCAGCGTCAGCACCAGAACGAAGGACAGGTAGTCGCCGATGCGAAAATGGGTCGTGACGAGCGCCCGTCGGTCGTCACGCAGGATTTGCACGGAGTACGTCTTGCCGTCGGCACCGCGCAGCTTGAGCTTCGCATCCGGCACGTTCACCCACAGCGCGCCGGCCGGCGGTGTCGCGGGATCGCGCTCCAACAGCGGCACGGTCAGGCCCCCGCCCGGCGCCCACTCCGCCTGCAACCCCTCCGTTGCCGGGGGCAGCCTCAGCAGCAGACGTTCCACGGCCGTCGGCTGAGCCCGTGGCAACGGCAGCCAACCGCTGAAACCGACCAGAAAGTTGAGACTCATCAGCAGCACGACGCCGTACATGAACAGTACGCCCGCCAGAAACAGCCCCACGCTGATCGGAAACAGCCGCAACACCCAGCGCCGCTCGTGTCGGTACAAGCCGGCGGCGACGAACTTCCAGAGCTGGTACAGCACGTACGGGGCCGCCAGCACCACGCCGAAGATCAACACGACCTTGATGTAAACAAGCAGGTTCTCGACCGGACTGGTCGCCAGAAAGCTGTCCGGTTGCCCGTGAGCGCGCAGAACAAGCACCACCGGGCGGGCAATGATCTCCAGCAGGTACTTGGCTGGCCAGATGCACGCCAGACAGGCGACGACGAGCGCCGCCAGACTGCGCAGCAGGCACCTGCGCAGCTCCTCCAGGTGCTCGCCGATCGTCATGCGGGTGGCGTCGATTTCCGCCTCATCCGCCTCGGTGACGCGCGCCATGCCGCGATGATACCGGGCCCGCACTTCCGCTTCACGTCGCCCGCGCCAACCGTGGACCGGGCCCCGTTTTCCCTGCCGAGCGCAGGGCGGCGCCCAGACTACGGCGGCGGCCAGAGCACGATGTCATTCTTGTCGCCGCGCCGGTCGTGCAAGCCCCCTTCGTCCGTTCCGTTGGCCCCGACGGAATACAGGACGAAGCCGTCCGCCTGCCGGCGATAAGCGAACGAGGCCCCCGTGAACGGATCCTGAAGGACCGAAAGATCACCCAGATCTGCCAGCGAGCGGGGGTAGGCACCGAACCGCTGCCGATACGCATTGAGTTCCGTCACCGCCAAAGCCGCCCGGCGCGCCGTCTCCCCCCGCGCCAGCAGAAAGTGATACTTCGAAACTGACGGCGTCAGCACCTCCAGCAGCGGGTTGGAAAGCGAACCATCGGCAAGGCGGCGCTCCAGCTCGGCAAAATGAGCCGCCGCCTCCGCGAAGGGCTGCGAAAAGACGCCTGTTACCCCGTCGTACCACGCGTTTGCATCCGCGACGCACCGGTCGAAACCAAGGGCTTCAAGTCGGCCGACCAGCTCCTCCAGCCGCTGTTCATCTCCCTCCACGAGTCCGCCGAAAAACGTCCGCGCGGCCTCGTGATCGAACACGGCCTCCCCCGTCGCCGCCTCCGGGCTCCACAGGCGCTGCAACGCATCCAGCAATGTGGCCCGTTCCACTTGAATGATCTCCGCTCCCGATCGAAGAGGACGGACGACGGCTCTTGCCTGCGCCGCCAGCGCCACGTAGTCCAACGCGCCAGGCTCGACCTGCGCCTGAAGTTCGAGTAGCGCCGTGGCACCCAGAGCCTGGACTGCAACACCCACCAGGTGCTCGATCATCGTCAACCCTTCCCCCACTTGCCGGCCACACGCCAGAACATCCAGGTATCGCTGGGCTGCCGCCATCGGGTCCCCGGCGCCGGCGCGTCGGCGGCCATCCAGGACACACAGTTTCGCCAAGCTGCGCAGGTTCGCGACGTGCGGAAGCCGGACACCGAGCAGCGATCCATCTTCGCTCTGATACTCCCATCCCCGCGAGGGTAGCCGGCCCGCCCGACAAAACGCATCCAGGGCCGCAGCGTTCGCCTCGATCCACGCCACCATATCAGGATGGTTCAGCGCCTCCGCTTCCCCTCGCTCGGCCGCCCAAAGCAACTCGGCTGACCCGGTCCAGGGAACAAAGCTCGCCGCGGCGGTTTGCAGCAGTGGCCAAGCGTCCTCTTCAGGTTCCACACGGCCAAGATCATTGAGCCATGCCAGATAATCGACCTTGTTCGCCAGGTCCGGCACAGGCAGCAAAATGCCGGACGCATTCGAGGTTCCGGCGTCGACGCCCTCGATCTCGACGGAAAGCTGCTCCTGTCCCGCGCGGGGCGCACTGCTTGACGGTAACCTCTCCTCGCGGACGTCGCGCCGCGTAGCATCCGAGTCCGCGTTGTGTGGCAGCCCGGGCGGCCATGGAACCTGCGCCACCTCGGCCGCCACTTCCGCCGCGCGCGCCCAGTCTTCGGCTGTCAGTTCGGTCAGTTCTGACGGAGCGGAGGTCGCGTTCGACGCGTCAACCGGCGCCTCCACCCCGCCCAGCAGGGCATGCAGCGCCGCAGGAACATCGTCCGCGTCGGCCGGCCGGGCCTCGGTGTGTAGCACGCGCAACCCCCTTAGATCAATGCGCAGCTCGCGCCCCCACGCGAGCCGAATCACGAAATGATCGCGCTGGTCATCGAAACCGCAGCGAGCGCCCTCCAGCCAGACAACGGCCCGCCGCTCCGCGCGAACTTGCGGCCAGTCCGCACGCGTCAGCAGGTCCGTGAGCAGGAAATGTCGCAGCAACTGCCCATCGGCCCCGTAGATCACCACGGCATTCCGGGCGCCGCCTCGCCGGTACTCGTCGAGCGTGACCACAAACCGACCGTCGTTCCGCACGTTGACGCGGGCCGGCGCGCTCTCATTGACCAGCGACCGCTGCCAGACTTTCCGACCGCGCGGGTCGCTTCCCACTCGTTGCCAGAGAGTTGCCTGGCAGCTCCGCCCGCTGCGGCCGGTCCGCCCCGGCTCAACTTCAAGCAGAAACTGCCGATTGTCGGAAAACACTTCCCGTGGCGGGGGCGCAGCCTGCGCTGCAACTGCACAGATCAGCCCGCTTGCCAGCAACCAGACGCGTGACCTGCTCATGGCTCATCTCCGTCCGCGCACGGCCCCGCCGTCCCGTCGTTGACCGGGCAGCCCGCGTCGCCGCGGTCCCCCCGGCATTCCGCTGCTATTCTACGCTCGCGTCCGTGCCGACACCCGCGCCCGGTACGCCACCCGCGACGGCCGGCTACCTGCGTGGTGACCGGCTGGCATTCCTGCCTGCCGGCCTCTACGCTGTCCTGCTGGATTTTTCCCGGGAGTCTCGTGACCGTGGTCAACGAGCGCTGGCTTGTGACCGGTGCTGCCGGACAACTCGGCAGCCACGTCGTCCGACAGTTGACCACCGACGCGCGCGTCGGTGCCTTGCTCGCGCTGGCACGTCGTCCGGACGTCGGAACGCCCGGCGTCCCAGCGCAGTGCCTGGAGCTCACCGACTTCGAGGTGGTCCGGTCCACTGTGCGGGACTTTGCCCCGACTCACGTCGTTCACCTGGCGGCCATGACCGCCGTGGCCGACTGCTGGCAACGACCCGCCGAGGCCGAGCGCGTCAACGTCGCGGCGACGCGCGTACTGGCTGAGGCGGCCGACGGTGCGCGCTTCGTTTTTTCCTCGACCGACATGGTTTTCGATGGGACCGCCGCCCCCTACCACGAGACCGATCCCCCGTGTCCGCTCAGTCACTATGGCCGCACCAAGGCAGCCGCGGAGCAGGTGCTCGCCGGACTCCCCGGCACGCTCATCGTCCGCATTCCGCTCATGTACGGGTTCCCCTACGCACGACGGAAGACAACGTTCGCGCAACAGATGACCGCCCTGCGGTCTGGAACCCCGCTGCGGCTGTTTACTGACGAGTACCGTACGCCCGTGTGGCTGGCGGACGCTGCCCGCGCGCTGATCGCGCTGGCCCGCTCCGACCTGACAGGGGTGATTCACGTCGCGGGTCCGCAGCGGCTGTCCCGCTACGAGCTGATCGCGCAGTGCGCGCGCTTGCTGGGACTCCCGACCACGCCTCTCGTTCCGATCTCGCGCCTGGACATTCCGGCGGCGGAACCGCGCCCGGCGGATCTATCTCTGGATGGTCGCCGGTTCAACGAGCTCTTCCCCGCCCTCGCCCCGCGACCCCTCCACGCCGGTGTGTTTGAGGGTTTCTGAACAGGAGCGCTGCGTTCACGCCGCAACGTCCGCAGGCGCGTGCGCCACCTGCGAACACGCGAGCACGAGCTGACAAGGGTTCGCGAGCGCACCGACTCGTTACGGCGCCGGCCGAAAGGCAACGTCAACGGCCTAGCGCAGAGCCATCATCAGTCGGTCCAGCATGTCGCTCGACGTGCTGATCACCCGACTGGCCGCCTGAAACGCGGTGCTCGATGTGATCAGGCCGATGAACTCGCGCGAGATGTCCACGTTCGACATCTCCAAGGCCCCGCCGCGGATCGTTCCGGCACCCAGCGTGCCGGGCGTCTTGACCGTCGCCGGCCCGGAGTTGGGTCCGGGCGAGAAAAGATTCCCGGTTTCCGCAATCAGGCCCGCCTCGTTCGCGAATGTGGCCAGCGCGACCTGACCAAGGGTGTGGGTGACACCATTGCTAAACGTCCCCGTGATCGTCCCATCGTTGCCCACCGAATAGGCCGTCAACGTACCCGGCGGATAGCCGTCCTGGTGCGCCATGATGACGTTCGACACCTGCGTCGACAGACCGTTGACCGCGGAGAAGTCGAGCGTGATCGTCAGCGGCGTGCCGGCCCCCGTGCCGGTGCGGTTGATCGTAAACCGATTGCCCGTCGCACTCACGAAGCGGCCGTGCGTGTCGAACGCCGCCGTGCCCGAGCCCAACAACTGCGGCGCGCCCCCGGCTGCGACGCTCTCAACGTAGTAGCGCCAGACCGGGCCGGTGTTCGGCGTGCTGTCGAGCGTGAAGGTGACACTGACGGGCACCGGGTTGCCAAGCGAATCATACACGGTGAACGACGTGAACACGCCGGTTCCCGTGGCCTGGGAAACCTGCGTGAATTCGAACGGCACAGGGCTCTGAAGATTGCTGCTCGTAAAGTCGCTGTTCTGGATGACGATGCCGTTGGGTTCACCGTAATTGCTGCGGATAACCAGGGCGCCGTCTTCGATCGTCACACCCGGCGTGCCCGGAATCCCGGCCCCCGTCTGAATACCCAACGTTTCCCGGAGAAATGCTGCCAAGTCACCGAGCGTGTTGCCGGTCGTTCCCACAATGAATTGCCTGGCGGGCAGCTCCCGCCCGCCACGCGTCGCTCCGGCGATGGTGATCGTGTCGCCCGCGACGAACAACGGTCTGGCGGGGGTTGCTGCCGAGCGCAGGTCGGTCAGGGCGGTGGCCGCGGTGGCCCGCGCACCGCCACCGTCGACGAAGGTCTGCGTAGTCGTCACCGAACCGCCCGCCGCCCGCGATTCGGCCGCACTGAGGTCGCCGTCCAGCGCGACCGTTTCGGTGGCCCGGGCGACGTCCTGCATGCCCAGTGGGATCTGGAGGTCTTGCAGCGTGCCCGGAACGATCGCAAAGTTCGAGTCCACGCCAAAGCCCTGCACGCGCATCCCATTGGCATTGACCAGTTCATTCTGTGCGTTGAGGGTAAATGCCCCGTCGCGGGTGTAGTAACTGCGCCCCGACGGATCACGCACAATGAAATAGCCAGCCCCTTCGATGGCCAGATCTCCCGGCAAGCCGGTCGTCTCCAGTGAGCCGGGCGACGTCAACCGCTGGGTCGTCCCCACCAACGCCCCCAGTCCGATCTGCATCGGATTCGTGCCCCCGCTGGTATCACCGGGCGGCGTGCCGCCCGACAGCGTGTGCGCGAACTGCGTCTGGAACAGCGTCCGCGACCCTTTGAACGCATTGGTGTTTACGTTGGCAATGTTGTGACCGATCGTTTCGATCCGCGTCTGATTGACGTTCAAACCGGTCAGCCCGGTGTACATGGCGGTGGTCAGACCCATGCTCAGCCCTCATCCAAGCCCCATTCGCTCGTGCTCCAGTCACCGGTCTGGTTGATCCGCTCGGCAAGCGGCTCACGCCCGCCGAACGTCACATCGCATCCAGCCGTTCACAGACCGCGTCACAGGTGGATTTCTCCATCCAGCGACAGCCACGGCAGCAGGCGCGGAATGGACTGCTTCGACGTGCCGCCGCTCTTGTCGGTCCCCGACGAGGCCGTCGTGCTATCGTCGGACGAGCTGCCGGAGCTGGTGGTCCCCGTTTGCGTTTCGGCTGCCTCGGGCGACGTGATGCGCGTCACGTTGCTGGCCAACACGCTCTGGCCCGTGTCGAGTTCCAGGACGACCGCCCCGTCCGAAGTGAATCGCACGCCGGTCACGATCCCCGAGACTTCCGTCTTCGTGCCGTCGGCCCCGGTGACCGTGGCGGTCACGTGTTTGCCGAGCAACGCACTAGCTCCGGCGGTCTGCTGCTGGCTGCCGAGCTGCGTGAGCGTGTCGGTCAGCCGCTTGGACAACTCGATACTACGGATCTGCGCGACCTGATTGATCATGTCCGCCGTCTTGGAGGGTGCCAACGGATCCTGCTGCCGCAGCTCGGTCACGAGAATCTTGAAAAAGTCCTCACTGCGCAAAGCACCCAGCCCGCGGTCCGTCGCAACACGCGGCTGGATCGTCGTGGCATCAACGACCTGGGTTGACATGTTGCACACCTCGATGCGCGGTGCCGCCGCGCGCCGCCTTCGGCGACTTCCAGGCGGCCGGCAGTTGTGTCACCAGCCTCTGTGCAGCGCAGGGTGCGCTCCGCGCGCCTACGCCCAGATGTTCACAAGCGGCTCCGCCGCTGACTCCCAGTCCCCCGGCGCCGCGGGGGCAACAGTCGCCTCCCACGGCGCGGACTCCGTTCCCGATCCCCCCGCACTGCCCGCATCCTCCGCATCCCTGCGGTTTGCGCCGCTGGGGTCACCGCCGAACGTATTCGAATACCCCGACGTACCCGGCTCAGGTGGGTCGGGCGGCGGCTCCAGTGCCCGCACCTCGACGCGCTCGAGCTGAACGCCCGTGGCTTCGAGGCCGCGACGCAGCGCGTCAAGCTGCTCAGCGAGCAAACGGCGTGCCGCCTCCGTTTCGGCATCGATGCGCAGCGCCAGGCGCTCCGCGTGCATCTCCATACGAATGCGAAGCTTGCCGAGCTCCGGCGGCGCCAGCCCCAGGGTTGCGACCGAGCGCTCCTTCCCCACCCGAGACAAGACGACGCGCAAGACTCGCTCCACGTTCGCGTCGTTTGCGCCACTTGCGCGCGAGCTTTCCGTCGTCCGCCCCTGGACCGTCGCGCGTGGCGTGCGTGCTGTCGTACCTGGCCCCGCCGCCATCCCGGCTGCCGCCTCACGCGCGACGCCCTGATCGCCGCTCCCGCCCGCTGGGCCCACCGGCGCACCGTTCGAGCACCCCACCGCAGCCGCACCAGCGACCTGCGCTACCGTGCCTGCGGATGACACTGCTCCAGGCGTTGTAGCCGTGGCCGGTCCAGCCCCAGACCCAACCCCACACGCCCCGGTTTGCAAACCCGCCAAGAGAGCCTGCGGTACGTCGACACCAAGGAAGGCGGAAGACGTCGGCACCGACATCCCCGCACCCGCCGCAACGCCTCCAGCGCGCGCTTCCGGGCCGACTCCGGCTGGCGCCGGCGCCGACATCGAAGGTTCAGCCCGGGTCGGCTGCGGGGCCGAAGCCGGCTCCCGCCGCGCTCGCGCCTATCGGGGTGACGCTGACCCCGCTGCGGTTACCGGCGGTCTGCTCACGTAACGCCGCCTGGAGTTCCTCGCGGCGCGCCGCAAGCGTGCCAGGGAGCATCCGCCGCTCCGCCTGCCCCACTACGTCGGCGAAACGCGGCGCCTGGAACGCACTCGCCAGCCACTCGCGGAAATCCGTGCGGTCCCGTCGATCACGCTTTTCCGCCTCGAATTGGGCCTGCGCACGGCGCAGTTGTGCCTGCGGTGTTTCCGCAAGAAGCGGAAGGAAGTCAGACAGGAGCAGAGTCGGCACCGCGGCGGACAACGACGGCAGGCCGCGCGGCCCAACCACCGGCTGACGATTCGCACGCGAGCCGGCCGACTCCACCCCAGCCGGGACGGCCTGCATCACGGCACCTACGGAACGGCGGCACCCTCCGTCATCCGTGACGCGTTGGCGTGGCCTTCGGTTCCCTGAAGCCGGATCCGCTCCAACAGATCCGTCATGATCTGAAGCTCTTCCGGGGTCTTGAACTGTTCCAGGATTCGCCGCCCCCGACTTTCCTCGATTTCACTGAGGAGGCGCGCCGCGTCCGCCTTCTGTCGCTGCCAGACGCGGATCAGATACTCCTTGGCCTGCGCGGGCTTCAGGTTCGATACGTATTCCAGCTCTTTCTTGAAGCCGTCCTCGCGCGCCGCTGTTTCCGTCCGCTGACGCTCCTGCAACGCCAGCAGCGCGGCCTTCTCCGCCTCCAGCCGCTCCTGCTCGGCGATGACATGCTGCAAAGTCTGTTCGAGCAAAGAGCGACGCGCTTCCAAGTCCGCCGCGGCCCGTTCCAGTCGCAAGCGCTCGAGTTCAACCCGCCGTCGTCGCGCTTCAGGCGACAGACTCTTCATGTCCGCCGCCAGTCGCTCCTCGACGAACCGGGGCAAGCCGCCCTCGGCCGGCTGCGACGTCGCATCCGCGGGCTGGCTGGCCGCAGCCGGCGCGCCACCGGCGACCCCGTCCAACTCCCCGCGCAGCACCGCTGCGAGCAGGTCCACCCGCGCTGCGGTGAGCCGTCCGGTCCCGAACAGAAAGCCCACAAAGCCCCCCACGGCCAGAAGCGTGGCCACGGCGAACACCCCGAGGGCGTTGAACAGCCGCGTCATCCTCGTCTTTCCGCACGCCTGGTTGCGCCACGGCGCGCGCCGCCCGTCAGGGCGGCGCCCCGTCGGCGCTGTCTGCCAGCTCTTGACCTTGCAACTGCCGTGCCAGCTCGTCGGCCTCAGCCTGTTCCCGCCGGGCGCGCGCGCGGGCGTACGCCTGCCAGCGCCGCTCACGCAACTTCTCAATAATGCGGGTCTGGGTCCGCGCGACGCGCAACTCTGACTGGAGTTGTTCCAGCTCGCTCAGCAAAGCCGCACGCCGCGCCTGCAACGCCACGATCGTCTTGCGCAAATGCGCAATCCATGCCCGTCCGCGCTGGAGCGCAAGCGTGTCCAGATGCCCCTGAAGCTGCTCCCCCAACAACGCCTCCTGTTGCCGCGTCAGCTCCGCGCTGGTCTGCCGCCGCAGCTCGTCCACGCGAGCAATCTCCCCGCGCTTGGCCGCGACACGCCGCTTGGCCTCCCGTTCGCGCAATTGGCGAACCTTCAACAGGGTCTGAAGCCGGAACTGGAACCGGCGGGCCATGAATACCATCCTCAGCGCCGCGGACCGCCGCCCGCCGTGACACCGGCGGGCTTCTGGGCTGTCAGCGCGGCGCGCGTCCGTTCGAGCAGCGCAGCCAGCTCGGCCAGCCCCTGAGCGGCTTCCTCGAACGTGCAGCCCGCATCGCGGTCCTGGACGAGATACTTCGTGATGGCCTCGCGCGTCTGAATCGCCAGGTCATAGTCCGGGTTCGCACCCGGTACATAGGCGCCGATGCTCACGAGATCCTCGATGTCGTTCCACGTCGCCAACACCCGCCGGACCGCGATCACCGCCTGCTGTTGTTCCCGGGAAGTAACGTCCGGCGCAACACGACTGATGCTGTTCAGCACATCGACGGCGGGGTAATGGCCGCGGTTGGCCAGACTCCGCGACAGCCAGATGTGTCCGTCCAGAATTCCGCGGACCGCGTCGGCCAGCGGCTCGTCGATGTCGTCACCTTCGACCAGCACGGTGTAGATTCCCGTGATGCTGCCGGTCCGCGTGCGCCCCGCGCGTTCCAGCACCCGCGGCAGCAGGGCAAAAACGCTTGGCGGGTAACCCTTCGCGGTGGGCGGCTCGCCCGCGGCCAGGCCGATCTGACGCTGGGCCATGGCCATACGCGTCAGCGAATCGACCAGCAAGAGCACGTCCAGGCCCTGATCGCGGAAGTACTCCGCAATCGCGGTGGCGTGCAGGCAACAGCGAACGCGCAACGCCGGCGCCTGGTCGGACGTGCACACCACGACCACGCTGCGGGCCAGACCCTCCGGCCCGAGCTGCCCGTGAATGAAGTCCCCCACCTCGCGGCCACGCTCGCCGACCAGCGTCACCACGTTTACGTCCGCCTGCGTGTGCCGGCAGATCATGCCCATCAGCACGCTCTTGCCGACGCCCGTGCCCGCGAAGATCCCCAGCCGCTGACCACGACCGGCCGTCAGCAGGCCATCAATCGCCCTAATACCCAGCCCCAGCGGCTGGCGGATCGGCCGCCGCGCCAACGCTTCCGGCGCCGCCCGATACAGCGGGTACCGAACGTTCAACACCGGCGCCGGACGGCCGTCCAGCGGATCCCCCTGCGCATCAATGACCCGGCCGAGCAGGTCGAACCCGACCGGAACGCGCGGCGGGCCCGAGAGGCAAATCACCTCGTCTTCGGGAGCGACACCGGTCGCCTCGCCAAAGATAGACAGGATCGCCTCGCCCTTTCGAAGCGCGACGACTTCCGCATCCAAAGAGCGGCCTTGTCGAGTACGAATCACGCAGCGGGCCCCGACCGGCACAGGCAATTCGTCGGCCGTGGCCGTCAGCCCGCGTACCGTACGCACGCGTCCGCAGATTTGCTCACTGATCAGCTCCGCAACCTCGGATGCCACCGCCGCAAACACGTCGGTCCGGCTCGGCGTGGGCGCATTGGTGCACTCGGTTCCGTCCGGTGCGCTCGCGGCCAGCTGCGACGCGTCGGCGGCCGGCCGGTCAGCCGGTGCGCCGGACGCACGTGCCCCGGTCTCGCGCGGCGCGCTCGTCATGGGCCACCCTCCTGGCGGGCGGCCGCTGTTGCCCCTGAAGACCCGGATAACGCTCCAGCCCCAGACTCGTCCGCATTTCCGCCCTCTGCCGCGTGGGCGCAAATCGCAGCCGCGATCCGCTCCAACTGCTGCTCAATGGACGCCTCGATCACCAGCGCGCGCGTCCGCAGAACGCATCCGCCGCGCGGCACGTCCGCATCCGCGACCAGTGTCACATGCGTGCCGCTGGTTAACCGCTGAACCGTCGCGCCGGCCAGCTCGCAAAGCAGTTCGTACTCGGCGGGGTTGAGGTGCAGCTCCACGTCCGCGACATGTTGAACCATGTCGACCAGAGCGCGAGCGTTGGCCCGTACGGCTTCTGCCGACGCTTCGATCTGCATCTTGCACACGCGGCGCGCGATGGCGACAGCCAGATGAATGAGTCCGGCCTCGGCGGAAGCCACCAGGCTGTGTTTGCGCTGCTCGAATTCCGTCACCAGGGCGGTGAGCGCTTCGGTCAATCGCGCAACGTTTTCGCGCGCCGTCTCCGCAGCCACACGGCGTCCCTCTTCCAAAGCGGCCTGCCGGACCTCGCGCTCCACCTTCTCCTGCGCGGCGCGCCAACCCTGTTCGAACCCGGTCGTGCGCGCCGCCTGCTCAATTTCCGCGGCGCGCCCGCGGGCGGTAGCTACCGCGTCCGCGATGATTTGCCGCGCGCGGGCCGTAGCTTGTGCGACCAGCTCGCGACCCTGACGTTCCAGATCGGCGAAGGAGAAAGGCGCCGCGCCGCTGAGCTGCTCGCGCTGGATGATGCTCCCCATCCGTGGCGTCCTCACTGCGGGCGGCCGGGGCCGCGCGGCCCCACCACGCCCCGGGTCACACGATCACATCTCCGCCGCCGCCGCGGCCCGCGATGACCACCTCGCCGGCATCTTCGAGCCGGCGCACGATGTCGACGATGCGCTGCTGCGCCGCCTCGACGTCGCTGACGCGCACCGGGCCCATGAACTCCATTTCTTCCTTGATCATTTGAGCGGCGCGCTCCGACATGTTGCGGAAGATCTTCTCCTTCAGTTCGTCGCTCGCCGTCTTCAGAGCCAGCGCCAGCTCGTTGTTCTCGACCTCCTTGAGCACCGCCTGGATGCCCCGGTCGTTCACGCGGATGATGTCTTCGAAGACGAACATCAGGCGGCGGATCTGCTCGACGAGTTCGGGATCGGACTGCTCCAGCCCTTCCAGGATCGCCTTCTCGGTGGCGCGGCCTGCCATGTTGAGAATCTCGGCCACGGCCTGGACGCCGCCCACGCGCTCGAAGCGCTCCGAGACCAGACCGGCCAGCCGCTTCTCCAGACCCCGCTCCACTTCCTTGATGACCTCCGGGCTGGTCTGGTCCATGTTCGCGATGCGCGACACGACATCGACCTGCCGTTCCGTGGGGAGCGACGCGAGAATATCGGTCGCCATCCCGGGCGGAAGGTGCGACAGCACCAGCGCGATGGTCTGGGGGTGCTCTTCCTGAAGGAACGTCGCCAGGTTTTCCTTCTCCGTGCGTTGCAGAAAGTTGAACGGCTGGGCGTGGACCTGATGCTCGATGACCGCGATGACCCGGCGGGCTTCGTCGGGCGGAAGCGTCTTTTCCAGCAGCGCCCGCGCCCACGACACCCCCCCCGCGTCCATATACTGCCGCGCCACCACCAGGTTGTAGAACTCCCGGATCACCTCGTCGCGGACTTCCGGCGGCACCGTGTCCAGCGCTGCGATCTCCCGGGTGATTTCCTCGACCCGCTCGCGCGAGAGCCCCTTCAACACCTTAGCAGCCGTGTCCTGCTTGAGGGCCAGCAGAAGAATCGCGGCCCGGCGCACGCCGGTGAGTTCTTCGCTCTTGCCTGTTTCACTCCGCACCACGCTGCGCACCATGGCTGCCTGCCTGTCGCCCCCGAAACCCGCTGCGGTGGCTGGCCCGGGTCGCCGCCCGCCCCCCTGCGCGCCGCGCGGGGCGGGCTGCCACTGTCCGCCCGGTACTACCCGCTTTCACGATACGCTTCGCAACGCTGCACCCAGTGCTCCAGCAGACTGGAAACGACGGCCGCGTCGCTGTCCACCATTTGCGTAATCTGATCGATCATCTTGCGCGTCTGGATGGCACCCGGATCCACCTCCTGCGCCACCAGGACACCCTCGGTCGGCGCCGCCTGTCCCACCGGTAGCACGGCGGCCTCCAGGACCGGCTCCACGCCCGGGGAACCTTCGGGCGACGGCGCACCTTCACCCGTCACGCCGGCGCCGGCCGCACCCGCAGGCTGCGCACCAGTACGGGCCGCCCGCGCCCGACGAGCCGTCTGCTCGGCCACGTCCTCCGCCGCCCGCTTGGCCGCCTCGATTGCGTCTTGCGGCAGACCCAGCTCCAGCCCGAAGACCTCGCTCGTGTCGGACTTCCGCGCCATGCGCAACATCAGCCCCAGCGACAAGAGCGCCAGCAACCCCAGGCCAGACTGCGCCCCATAGCGACGAACCAGCCGCACCGCCTGATCCAGTGTCGGCCCCGCACCGGCCACAGCCGGCCCCGGCAGCGCGGTGTCCCAGTACCGCTGGATATCGACGTTCTCTTCGACCTGCGGCTTCACCAGCCGTACGACCTGACCCAGCAACCGCTTGCGCTCCGCCTGAAACACTTCTTCGAGCTGCTCGTCTGTCGGAGGACCGGCCTCCGGATGCGTGTGCCGCCAGATGCCTTCCAGGTAGCTCGATGAAAGTCGAATGGCCGCCGTCACGAGTTTGACATCGCCGGCGGGCGTCGCTTCCGTCTTGAGCGCGACACCGGTCTGGTACTCCGTGCGCGTCATGTCTTTCTTCTGGCTCTCATCCGCGCCGCCCGCCACCGCCGTCAGACCCACATTCGGCTGTACCCCCGGAGGCTCAGTGCGATGCGTGCGCGTCGTCTCGTCGGCCGTCGTCTCCTCCGTACGCGGCACGCCGCGGATGGGCGTCTCTGTCTTGGTGCTGCTCGACGTGGACACCAACTCTACGACCACACTGACCAGCGCCTTGGGGTCCGGAATCAGCCGCCGAATGGTCTCCGTGTAGTGCTGTTCCAGCCTGATCCGCTGGCGATGCAACGTGTTCGCTTCGTCCTGCTCACTGTCCCAGTCCAACGCACTGACCCCCCGGGCGTCCACGACCTGCACGTTCCGCACCGGCAGGCCCGCCACCGCCCCGGAAACCAGGCGCGCCGCTGCCAGCGCCAGCGAGCGCGGCACCTCATCCCCGTTCTTCATCACCAGGGTAACGCTGGCCGAATTGGCCGGCGCCTGCCGCGAGAACCCCTTGCGCCCGGTATGCAGGTTCAGAAACACGCTCGCGTTCTGCACACCCTGGAACTGCCGCAAGACCTTCTCGATCTCCGTTTGCAGCGCGACCGTCCATCGCCGGTCGTTTTCTTCCAGTGAAATCCACGGATCGGATTTCTGCACCAGCGCCGCAAAGGCGCTGCTGGTGCTGGCCGGCAGCTTGTCCGCCTCCTGGAGGCGCGCCAGCAGCGCCCCGCGGTTGGCCGTCGCCGGGACGTACACCCGGCTGCCCCGCACGCTGAACGGTTCCCCCAGCGCTTCCAACCCGCTCCGGACGCGTGCCAGCTCCTCGGGCCCCAGGTCCTGCTCCAGCAGGGCCACCTGCTCTGGCGACGCCGCCCACTGCACCAGCCACACCAGCGAGACGGCGACCAGCAGCCCCCCGAGCAGCAGCGCGAGGCGCTGCGAGACGCTCGTGTCGCGCAGGCGTGACAAGACCTGGCCGATCAGCCGTTGCAGGGCTCCCATCCTGGGCACTCCCGGCGGGCTCCGCCGCCGACCGCGTCAGGCACCGGGCTCAGACCGCCCCCGGGCGCCGCGTTCCTCGCCGGCGCGACCCGACGACTAGACGCGCAACTGACGTAACTCGATGTAGGCGTCCACCAGCTTGTTGCGGATTTCCATCAGCAGGCTGAAGGCCACCTCTGCTTTGCGCGCCATCGTCAGCACTTGCGTCACGTTGTCCGTACGCCCCGTCAGCAGATCCTGCATGGCCTGGTCCGCCTCGTTCTGCAAACGACCGACTTCCTCCAACTGACGACGCAACTCGGCGGCAAAGCCGCCCCCCGGCGCCGCCGGCGCCGGCTGAGCCGGAACGCCGGGGGCGCCCGTCGGTCGAACGGGTGTCGGCAGGTTCGACGATACCGGGTTCACCATGCGCGTTTCCGGTCTTCAGTGGCTGCGGCCCTTACGCCAGCAGCCGCAGGGCCTGTTGGATCATGCCCCGGGTCACGTTCATCGTGGCCGCATTGACCTCATAGGCCCGGCTGGCCTCCAACGCGTCCACATACTCCATCGTGAGGCTCACGTTGGGGAGTTGAACGTAGCCGGCGGCATCGGCATCGGGATGCCAGGGGTCGTACCGCTTCACGAAAGGACTGGGATCCAGCGCCACCGAATCGACATGCACGCCCGGCCCGCCGCAGCCATCACCCGTACGGAACGTCACCACGCGTCGCCGGTAAGGAATGCGCGTGCCGTCCTCCTGCCGCGTGACCTCGGAGTTGGCAATGTTGGCGGCAATTACGTCCAGCCGCGTACGTTGCGCGGTCAGGGCCGAGCCGCTGATGTCCAGAGCGCGGATCATGTGACCTTACCTCGGATGGCGTCGAGCAGCCCACTGTACCGGTTTCGCAGCAGCGACATCGCCAGCTCATAGGACAGCGCATTCTCGCTGATCTGCGTCACCAGGTGTTCCAGCCGAGCATTCGTACCGTCATGGAAAAGCACGTTGGCGGCCGGCTCTTCCACCGGCTGCACGATCAACTCCCCCTGAGGACCGGTCGAAACCTGCGCGTCGCCGCGCAAGTTCAGACGCGACGTACCCCGTGCCTTGGCTTCGGCCAGTGCCGTTGTGAGGGCCTTCTGAAAAACCTCCGGATCCAGTCGTCGGCTGTGGTAATCCGGCGTGTCGATGTTCGCAATGTTTTCGGCCAGCACGCGTTGCCGCTGCTCGGCAAACTGCGCCGCCAGCTCCAGCGCTTGCAGCGTCCGCGTCGATGTTAGGCGTTCGACCCACATTCGTCGGTCCAGTGACGCACCTACCCGCAACTAAACGGCAAACGCCGTGCCACGAGCCGCCCCTTGGTCTGAACCCGGCGGGCCTGAGGCCTTGTGAGCGCACGCGCCGAGAGCTTCGCCGTCTCGTCCTGGTGGCCGCGCGCGGCCGAATGGTACGCGGCCACCGGCCAGCCACAGGCTACCGGACCGTTCACGATTCAAAGCGGCGATATCGGAACCCCGCACGCCAGTGCGGGGCCCTCCCGCCACTGCGGCGCGGGTTCTGACCTGGCGCGCCGCCCGTTTGCGAATCCCGATTCAGACCATCATCGGAGCCCGGCGGCGCCCTTCCTCGTGAAACGTCCCCTCTTCACGCCACTTCTTGAGCTTCAGCCCCAACGTACGCAACCCGATGCCCAGGGCCTTGGCCGTCTTCTCCCGATGACCTCCGAACCGCTCCAGCGTGCGCAGGATCAGATCGCGCTCCGCATCGCTCAGAATCTGCCCGTCCCGGTACTGGATGCCGTTGGCCGCAGCGCTGGCCACCTTGATCGGCCCGGTCAGCAACGGCGTCAGCGTCTGAGCGGTGACCTCCCGCCCGGCTTCCAGCACGCTGACCCGCTCGCAGAGATTCTCCAGTTCGCGCACGTTGCCCGGCCACGAATACTCCTGAAGGACGCGCAGCGCCTCTTCGGTGAACTTCGGCCGTTCACGTCCTTCCCGCCGCGCGATCCGCCCAACGAAGTAATCCAGCAGCAGCGGGATATCCTCTTTGCGCTCCCGCAGCGGCGGAATCTCGATGGGCAGCACGCTGAGGCGGTAGTAGAGGTCTTCCCGGAATCGCGCCTTGGCTGCCCAATCGCGCAGATTGCGGTTCGTCGTGGCAATGACGCGCACATCGACCCGGCGCGTAACCGAGCTGCCCACCCGTTCAAACTCGCGTTCCTGAAGCACGCGCAACAGCTTGGCCTGCAACGGCGGGGCCATTTCCGAGACCTCATCGAGCAGCAGCGTCCCGCCGTCGGCCAGCTCGAAACGCCCCTTCCGCATCCGGTCCGCCCCGGTAAACGCCCCCTTCTCATGACCGAACAGCTCGCTCTCCAACAGCGTGGGCGACAACGCAGCGCAGTTCACGCACAGCAGCGGCTGGTCCGCCCGGGGCGACGCAGCGTGGATAGCGCGGGCCACCAGCTCCTTGCCGGTCCCGCTCTCCCCGGTGATAAGCACGGTGGCGGAACTCTGCGCGACCCGCTGAATCTTTTCCAGCACTGGCAAAATCGCGGGCGAGCGCCCGATCAGCTCCCGCGGGCCGTTCAGGTCCTCGATCTGACGCCGCAGGACCTCGTTGTCCCGCAGCAGGGCCCGTTCCCGCAGGGCGCGCTCGATCACGATCTCGATCTCGTCGGCGTTGAAGGGCTTCTCGATATAGTCGAACGCCCCGAGCTTCATCGCCTCCACGGCCGTCGATACCGACGCGTGCGCCGTCATGAGCACGACGGGTACATCGATCCCCAGGCGCCGCAGCTCGCGCAGCAGCGCCACCCCGTCCAGACCGGGCATGCGCAGATCGGTCAGAATCACGTCGAACGACTGCTGCTTGATCATCGTCAACGCGTCCTGCGCATTCTCATAGGCAAAAACCTTATGATCCTGCGCCGCGAGCGTCGCCTGTAGCGAATCCCGCATCATGGCCTGGTCGTCGATCACGCAGATGCACGCCATGGGATCTCCTCTTTCTCTCAGGCCGCACTCGGCGGCGCAGCAACGTGTTCGGCCGACTCGGTACCGGCTTGCTCAGCCCGGGGCAGCCACAACACGAACTCCGCCCCGCCGGTCGGCCGGTTCCGCGCCACCAGCCGGCCTCCGTACGCCTCTATCAAACGGTGGGCGATGGTCAAACCCAGCCCTGTCCCGTTCGGCTTCGTCGTAAAGAAGGGCTCGAAAATGCGCTCCAGCAGTTCTTCCGGCAGGCCCGGACCTTCGTCCAGCACGTAGACCGCCACCTCCCGTTCGTCCGCCGTGGGCGCTGCCTGCACCCAGACCGTTTTTCCCGGCGCCGACGCCTCGGCGGCGTTCACGACCAGATTCACAAGCACGCGCTGCAACCCGTTCTCGTCCCCCCGCACGTACAGCCCGGGCGCCGCGCCGCTCAGATCCAGATGCACCTCGCGCGCCAGCAACGTCTTGAGACTCGCATCGCGCACCCGCTCGAGCAGCGCGTCTAACGCGACCGTACCCAGCGTGCGTTCGCGCGGCGCCAGCGCCAGCGTGTCCGTCACGACGGCATCAATTGCCTGAATGCCGGCTTCGATCTTCTCGATGAGCTGTAACGCCGACGCCAACTGGTGCTGCCGACACTGGTCGCGCAGCAGGTCGCTGTACAGCCGGATCGCGCCCAGCGGGTTGCGTACCTCGTGCGCCACCCCGGCCGCCAGCTCGCCCAGCGCGGCCAGCCGCCGCCGTAGCTCCAGCTCGCGATCCTTACGCGCCAGTTCCTGTCGCAGGCGCACGACCTCCCGCTGCAACGCTTCGTGCGTCCGCTGCAAGCGGCTGGCCACGTCCACATACTCGCGCAGGACGGCACCGAGATCCTCGTCGCCACGCGTCGCAGCAGCCGGCGCCGCGCTCGTGCCCGGTTGTGGCGGACAGGCCTCAGGCGTCATTCCACACTCCCTGACAGACAACGCGACGGCCGACCCTACCCGGTGATGTTGGCGGCGGATGGGGGTGTCGCACGCGGCTGCGCGGCGTACGCGGCGTTCGCCGCGCGTCCGTCGGCGACGCCACCAATCTGGGCCTGCACGGCCTGTTTGCGGGCTGACAGCAGGGCACCGTCCTCCTGGTCGGTGCGCAGAATCGTGCGCAACAACGCGTTGATCTCATGCAGCAGAGCCGAAGCCTGGTTGCGGTGCGCTTCCGGAAGGGCAGCATGGAACGCGTCCCAGTTCCGCCGGTACGGCCCCAGATCTTCGTTGAGCCGGGCCAGCCGCGTCACCAGGTCCTGTCGCTCGCGCAGGATGTTCAGCAGCATTTCCGGGCGGTCGCCGGCAATCAGCGCCCGCTGCTGTTCGCTCAAGTCCCGCAGGCTCCGGTACAGGTCGCGTTGCTGAGTGAGCAGCTCAAGCAGCCGTGCGGCGTCAGGCTGGGCTACCGTGTTCATAACTCGACTCCTCTGTGAATCGCGAAACCTTCAGCGCGCCGTAACCAGCGCGTCGCGAAAAGCCTCCGACGACAAGGCCAGCGAAAGAAACCGCTCCCACTCGGCCCGCGTACCGCTCGCCGAATCGGCCAGCGCCTCGTCCGACATATGCCGCAGCAGCACCCGGGCGCGCTCCAGCGCACCGGCGGCCTGCGCCACCTCCCCGCGTCGCAGGTGAATGCCGGCGATCTGCACGTGCGCCGTCAGACCCGCGGGCTGGTCGGCGTAGCGGGTCGTGATCATCCAGTAGGCCCCCAAGGCGGCCTCGACGGCATCCGGCTCGCCCTGGGCCAGCAGACAATCCGCCCGGTATTGCAGCGCCAGTCGCGTCAGCAGCTCCCGCTCCTCCCCGTCCTCCATCTCCGCCGGCAGCGCGCGCAGTACGGCCGCGAATACTTCCGCTGCGCGTCGATAGCGCGCCCGGCTCTCGGCTTGCACCGCCGGCGAGTTGCTCTCGGGAACCCGTTCGCGCAAAGCGTGGGCGCTGCGGCGATACGCCTCCCCCAGACGGAACAGCCCGCGCACGTGCTCCGCGCCCGTGGGGTACAGTACTACGTAGTCTTCCAGCCGCCCGATAGCTTCGCCGTAGCGTTCCGCGTCCAGCAGCAGACTGCACAGCGTGGACAGGGCGACGCGGTAGACCTCCGCGTCCGGCTCGATCTGTCCATCGTTCAGGAAGTCGCTCAGCAGCCGCTCGGCCTGCGGCCAGTGCTCCGGCCCCAATTCCGTCAGAACCCGCGCGCGGTTCACCCGCGCGCGAGCCGCTTCCTCCAGCGAGGGATACCCTTCACTGACCCGCCGATACCACTCGAGGGCCGCCTCCGCGTCCCCGTTTGCTTCGCATAGCTCCCCCAGCCGCAGCATGGCCGCCGGAATGCGCGGGTGGTCCGAACGCTCACGGATGAACCGCTCCAGCGCACCGCTCAGTTCCGCCCCGCGCCCCGCCGCCTCGTACACCTGCGCGGCCTGCCAGAGCAGGTCCGTGAGGCGCTCGTCGTCGTACCGCAGCAGACCGCAGGCAAGCTCCAGATTCTTCCATGCCAGCAAATCCTTCTCGTCCACCGACGCCCGTCCGGAGCCGCGGTCGGCCTCGCCCGGTTCCCGACCCATTGCGGCGGTGGCCGACAGCTCGCTACCCAGCGCGAGGTAGGCGACTTCATTGGCGAAGTCGCCATGCGCCCGGCGTTGGTCGGCGATGGCCCGCAGCGTCTTGTGAAACAGCGGCATGACCCGGTTAACCAGCGCGGGTTCGCGCGCGATCGCAGCGACGGTCGACCGGAAGGCGTCCCGCGCGTCAGCGTGTCGATCCAGAGCCGCCAACGCCTGGGCGCGCCCAACGCCCGCCAAAATGCGGAGCTCATTCGTCAGGGGGCCGCGCAGCGCGTCTTCGAACGCCGCCAAGGCGTCGGCAGGCCGGCCTGCGGCGAGGTGAACCTGTCCCGCCAGCGCGCGATTCAGACCCACGACGTGGTAACACTGCTCCGGCAGCGTACGCCCGTATTGTGCCAGCCAGTCGTCAACCCACTGAATGACCGGTTCGGCTTCCTCGACCTTCCCTTCCGCGACCAGGACAGCCGCTCGCAGGTATTCGAGTAGGCCCCGCAGGTCAGACGTCTTGAACCGGTCCCCGTAGCGGTCAAGTAAGTCATTCGCCAGAGGAACGTTACGCTCGTCCAGCGCAGTGCGGACCGCGTGATTTAGGGCCCACCAGGCGTACCCGGCCGACAAACCCTCGTCGGCCAACAGGTTGGTCAGCACCTCGCGGCCGGCGACGCCAAGGTCAGGCTGTCGCTCCAGGAGTCGGGCCAGCGTCTCGACGACAACATGCTGCTCCGCAGCCGGCAGATCGCGATCCAACAGAGCGCGGAATCGCCGGAAGGCCTCTTCGTGGTCCCCCAACCACAGGGAGGCATGTGCGGCGCGCAGGTCCGCGGCCGTCGTGCGCGGCCGTCCCAGGCCGGCCGCGGCTTGGTCGTGTTCGAGCAGTTTCCGGAGGTTAGCGGGATGGTGGGTCTCGCGGCCGCTCTCGACCGCGAAAATGAGTTCTGCCAATCGGACGTGAAGCTCAGCCTGTGTGTCCTGCGGCAGGTCCGGAGACTGCTCAAGCAGCGCCGCGCACGCCGCGGCCGCCGCCTCCCACTGTCCCGAATCCGCCAGGCTGCGAACATCGGCGACCACCGCCTGCGGGTCCGTTGACGTGGGGGCCGGCAGCAGCCGGTACAGCGTCACCGCGCTGGTGACCGCCGCCGCCAGTGCCAACGGCACCTGCCAGCGATCGGCCAGAAGCTGTACGATCGGGTTTGGCGTCCTGTCGGCGCTCATCCTGAGCCGCTATCTGCGTCCTGCGCGGTCGGTACCCGCGTGCGGGTCACTGGCCGCTTTCCACTCCCTATCGGTGGCTTGCCCCTTATGAGTGCATCAAAATTGCGCGGAACTGCGCACGAAACGCTAGCCCGGATGTACAGTGTATACAGAGAAGGCTACAGCCATTACTTACGGGATCCCGATAGGAGTAAGCGGGATTACGAGGCGAATGTGCGCGTGCAACCCATGGCCACCGATGTGGTGCTGATCACGGCCGACGCCGGCCTGCGCGATCTCATCGAATCCCGCCGGCCGCCGACGGCCCGCCTGCATTGGCTGACCGGCGAAGATCCAACGGCGCTGAGCGCGTTGCAGCCGCGGCAGCTATGGGTCGACCTGGACACGGCCGCCGTACCGCACATTCCGGGCGTCCAAAGACGGGTGTACTTTTACTCGCAGCCCGGCGCGGGCTGGGACGCCCTGCCGAAAGGACAGTTCATCCGCAAGCCCTGTGCCGCCCTCGTGTGCGACGTGCTGTGGGCGGACGTCCAGTCGTCACCTTCCCCAGGTATCTCGAGCGCGACCGGCCGACCGTTGCCGGCGTGGATTCTCGATTTTCAGGAGCTGAATCTCGCGCTTCTGTGCCGCAAAATGGTCACCGGGCTGGCCGCACGCCTCGGATACCGCGACGTGTCCCTGTACCTGCA
>Ga0209227_1000749_pt1 | contig 27176 bp, 29 predicted proteins | sample YNPBryantNP2012_FD_185815 | JGI IMG/M metagenome (GOLD analysis project Ga0209227, IMG submission 185815) | Anoxygenic and chlorotrophic microbial mat microbial communities from Yellowstone National Park, USA - YNP Bryant NP 2012 (SPAdes)... ...
GGTGGAAGAGGGCGCGACTCTCATCCGCTATGCTCAGTAGATGGAAAAAGTTGCTCAAAGCGGGTCTGTGACCCGCGTTTCTCGGCGGTCACAGACCGCCGAGGAGCACGAATTTCCATCTACTGAGACTCAGTAGATGGAAAAAGTTGCTCAAAGCGGGTCTGTGACCCGCGTTTCTCGGCGGTCGCAGACCGCCGAGGAGCACAAATTTCCATCTACTGAGACTATAAGGCCAAAGGGTTGATCCGGGCCGTGGGAGTCAGCACCCATCGCGTGAGCGTGGTCCGGCAGGCCGCCCGACACCCGGATATTGACGTGATCCACCCCCTCATCAATCGCACCGGCATCGGCATCATTGACGGTTCGCCGACCGAGATGCTGGCGGCCCTGGCCGAGGCCAAAGCCAACGGCAAGGGCGTCTATGCCATGAAAGCCCTGGGCGGCGGCAACCTGTTGGCAGACCGCGAGATCAACCTGCGTTGGGTTTTGGACCGGCCGGAGGTAGATGCGGCAGTGGTGGGCATCTTGCGCCGCGCCGAGGTGGACTTTAACCTCTATGTGGCCCGGCGTCAGCCGGTGCCAGAAGCCGTCCGCCAGGCCACGCCGGTGGGGAGCAAACGCATGATCGTGCTGCATTTCTGTAAGCGGTGTGGGACGTGTGTGGAGCATTGCCCCAACGAGGCCATCTCCCTGGGGCCGGAGCGCGCCCAGATTGACCCGGCGAAGTGCCTGCTGTGCGGCTACTGCGCGCCGGTCTGCCCGGAGTTCGCCCTGCGGATGATCTGAGAGTGGCCGGAACCACCGGGGAGCCAGAGGAGGAGAGGGGGATCAGCCCACGGCCGGCAGGGGGATGACCAGCCGTTGGCCCACATAGATCAGGTCTGGGTCGGGGATATGGTTGGCGGCGGCGATGGCATCCACTGTGGTGCCGTAGCGTCGGGCGATCTCCCACAGCGTATCGCCCCATTCCACCACATACACCACCTGGCCGGTCGGCGTGGGCGTGGGCGCCACCCCTTTGGGCACGATCAACCGCTGCCCAACGTAGATGAGGTCCGGGTTGGGGATATTATTGCGTCGGACAATGGCCTCCACGGTGGTGTTGTACATAAGAGAGATAGCCCACAGGGTATCCCCCTGACGCACCTGATAGAGGACCTCATTGCTGGCGAGCTGGACATCACCGCCGACGGTCGGGGTAGTGACACTGGCTGCCGGGCGAGGAGTAGCCGTGGGCTGCGCGCTGGCCTGGCGAACGGGGCTGGTTCGCGCAGCCGCGCCGACGGCCGTGGGAGTCACCATACTGGACCGCCGGGCGGCCCCGGTGGCGACCCAATAGACCCCGGCCGCCACGATCACCACAATAAGGAGGATCGCGAGCAACACCGAAAACCGTGGCATCACCACCCCTTTCGCCATAAAAAGGGTATCTGACCCCATTATATCATACCCGGCCGGCGATTGTCCATATTTGATGTCTATCTGACATCAAGCGGAGCTACGTGTCCACGCGGAGCTACGTGCCCACGCAGAGCGTGGGCACGGAATGCGGGGACTTTTGCTCGCCCCCACGCTCTGCGTGGGGGCAAAACGCCGCGTGTGCGACCAGGGCGGCCTGCTGCGTGTCCACGCGGAGCTACGTGCCCACGCAGAGCGTGGGCACGGAATGCGGGGACTTTCCATTTGCGCCGGGTTATGGTACAATAACAGCGAAACAGGAAGTGACTATCCCAGGGGCGGGCTTCCAGGCGACACTGGTTGTATTCAGGGTCGTCGCGTCGGGTAAAAGTTAGAATCAAGGGGGCAAGATGGACTTTTGGGCTACGGCGGCCGCGCGACACAGCGTGCGGCGTTTTACCGCCCAGGATGTGACAGACGAACAGGTACAACGGCTGTTGGAGACCGCCGTGCTGGCTCCGACGGCCGGGAATCGGCAGCCCTGGCACTTTATCGTGGTGCGTGACCCGGCGGCGCGACAGGCACTGGCGGCTGCGGCCTATGGGCAGGGCTTTGTGGCCCAGGCCCCGGTAGTCATCGTGGTCTGCGCGGACCCGGACCAATCGGCTGCCCGTTATGGGGAACGGGGCGCTCACCTCTACTGCCTTCAAGACACGGCTGCCGCCACCACTTATATCTTGCTAGGGGCCGTCGCCACGGGTCTGGGAGCCTGTTGGGTGGGAGCGTTCGACGAGGAGTACGCGGCTGAGGTACTGAACCTGCCGGCCCGGCTGCGCCCGGTGGCCCTCATCCCGGTGGGCTACCCGGCCGAATCACCCCGGCGGCCCACGCGACGCCCCTTGAACCAGGTGGTAACCTATCTAGGCTGATCAGCCCTTGCCAGTTTAGAACAAATGTGCTATAATAGAGATCGCGACGGTCGTATCCGCCCGCCAGTAACTATCAGGAGAGACCACATGGCAGAGCAAAAGATCGGTGAAGACAAGCTAAAGGCCCTGAGCGCGGCCATTGGGAGTATCGAAAAGGCTTATGGCAAAGGTGCGATCATGAAGCTGGGTGAATCGGCACGCCTGGATGTGCAGGCCATTCCTACCGGCTCCATCGCCCTGGACATCGCCCTGGGGGTGGGTGGGATTCCCAGGGGCCGGGTGACAGAGTTATACGGCCCAGAAGGAGCCGGCAAGACCACCCTGGCTCAGCATATGATCGCCGAAGCCCAGAAACTGGGCGGGGTAGCCGCTTATATTGACGTGGAACATGCCCTGGACCCCCTGTATGCCAGGAAATGCGGGGTGGACATTGACAACCTGTTGATCTCGCAGCCGGACACCGGTGAGCAGGCCCTGGAGATCTGTGAGGCCCTGGTGCGCAGCGGCGCGGTGGATATCATCGTCATTGATTCCGTGGCGGCCCTGGTGCCTCGTGCCGAGATCGAAGGTGAGATGGGCGATGCCCATATGGCTTTGCAAGCCCGACTCATGAGCCAGGCCATGCGCAAGCTCTCCGGCGCCATCTCCAAGACCGGCACGGCCGTCGTCTTTGTCAATCAGCTCCGCGAAAAGGTCGGCATAGTTTTTGGCAATCCGGAGGTCACGCCCGGCGGACGCGCCCTCAAGTTCTATAGCTCTGTGCGCCTGGAGATTCGCCGCATCGGCCCGATCAAGGAAGGCGGCGAGATCATCGGCAACCGGGTACGCGTTAAAGTCGCCAAGAACAAGGTGGCTCCCCCATTCCGCCAGGCCGAGTTTGACATGATGTTTGGCGAGGGGATCAGCAGAGAAGGGGGCATCCTGGATATGGCCGTGGAGATGGGTCTGGTCCGCAAGAGCGGGGCATTCTACTACTACGGCGACGAACGGCTGGGGCAAGGTCGTGAGAATACCAAGCAGTTCTTGCGCGATAATCCCCAACTGACGAGCAGGTTGGAGCAGGAGATCCGCAACGCGGCTCCGGCCCTGCAGACGGCCATGGCGGCAGCCGATGAAGACGAGGTCCTGCCCCTGGACGAAGCCTGATGAGGCAAACCCGATAGCACTCACAAGGCGGACTCTATAAGAGTACGCCTTTTTCTTTGCCGGGGGGTAATTTCATACCCTGAACCCTCCCGCAGGTTAGAACGGGGCTGGCAACCATGCAATCGGTCATTGAGGCGCGCCCTTCTGGAGATCGTGCCAGAACCTGCGGGAGGGTGAGCAGGTACCCACAATTTTAGCCGGCCTATGGAGATTGCCTTGAAAGTGAATGCCGCCTGTCAGCAGGCTGCTGGCCGCTCCCGCTGGGGGCGCACCGGGCGCGTCCGGCTCGTCTTGCTGCGTGTTCTGGCCGGGGTAAGCCAGCCTTTCGTACCTGGGCCCCGGCCGCTGGGGCCGGCCCCGCGCCTGCTGGTCATCCGACCGGATCACCTGGGCGATCTGTTGTTCGCCACACCGGCCCTGCAGGCCCTGCGCGAGTCGCTACCGGCCGCGCATATCACCGCCCTGGTGGGACCGTGGGGGCAGGAAATCATGGCCCGCAACCCCCATCTGGACACCGTGCGCACCTGTGCCTTCCCCTGGTTCGACCGCCAGCCCCGGCCGTCACTGCTGGCCCCCTATCGCCTGCTCTGGCACGAGGCCGCCGCGCTGCGCACCATGCGGTTCGACGCAGCGCTGAACCTGCGCCCGGATTTCTGGTGGGGGGCGGTATTGGCTTACCTGGCTCACATCCCCGTGCGCCTGGGTTACGATGTGCCGGCCTGCCGACCATTCCTCACCACCGCCGTCCCCCTCAGCAAGACGAACCATGATGCAGAGCGCAACCTGACCCTGGTGACGGTGCTGACCGGCGCAACGGTGGACCAGACCCGCGAGCGGTGGGGGCTGACATTTGAGCCTGCGGAGGAGGAACGATCCTGGGCCGCCCGGACACTGCCCGGCGTTGGCTGGCTGGCAGTCGTGCCGGGGGCCGGGACCCGGGCCAAGCAGTGGACGAGCACTGGCTGGGCCCAGGTGATCAACGCCCTGACCAGGACCTGGGGACTACAGACAGTCCTGGTGGGCGGGCCGGCGGAAGTGGGCGTGTGTCGCGCCATCGCCGGGCAGGTGGAGGACCCGCCGCTGGTGCTGGCCGGGGAGACCACATTAGGCCAGCTGGCGGCTTTATTCGGGCGGTGCCGGCTGGTCGTGGGCATTGACAGCGGGCCGCTGAACCTGGCCGTGGCTCAGGGCGTGCCCACCGTGCACCTGTTTGGGCCGGCAGACCCGGCCCAGTTCGGACCGTGGGGCCAGGCCGGGCGCCATGTTGTGGTTCAGGCCTCCCTGCCCTGTGTCCCCTGTCGCAAACTAGACTGGCCTCTGGCCGAGGGTGAAGTGACGCCCTGCCTGGCCGCCATCGCGCCGGCCGACGTGGTGGCCGCGGCCGGCCGCCTGCTGGGGGAGTCTCTCGGCGGCTGAAAGCATAGAAACAATATGGTTACTCGCGCGTTCAAGGACCCGGTGGGGGTACTGTATCTCATCACGGAATTGGAGACCGGTGGCGCACAGACAGCCCTGGCCGACCTGGCACTGCACCTGGATCGGCGCCGGTTTCAGCCCCAGGCGGCGTGTCTGTACGGGGCGGGAGCCACAGCCCGGCGTTTGCAGGCCAGTGCTGTGCCGGTCACGAACCTGGATATGCGCCACAAACTCGACGGGCGGGTGTTACCCCGCCTCTGGCGGCTCCTGCGCCATGAGCGCCCGGTCATCCTCCACGCGCATCTGTTCCATGCCAACCTGCTGGCGCGGCTGGTGGGGCAGCTCGCCGGGGTGCCAATCATCATCACCACCGAGCACACGATGGGCATGGAGAGCCGCTTTCGTTATGTCGTGAACCGGCTCACGGCCTCCCTGGTCCATCAGATCGTGGTCGTCTCGCCGGCCGTGCGTGACTTTATGGTCCACCAGGTGGGTCTCCCGGCGAGCAAGGTGGCCTTCATCCCCAATGGCGTGGACGTGGCACGATTCGCGGAGGCGCACCCCATAGACCGGGCGGCCTGGGGCCTGCCGGAAACCGCGCCCCTCATCGGCGCAGTGATGCGGTTGGACCCGGTGAAGGGCGGCGAGAACCTGGTTCGAGCCGTGGCCGCCTTGCCGCACTCCCGGCAGCCGGCGCACGTCGTTGTCATAGGCGCTGGCCCCTGTCACACGGCCTGGGCGGCCCTGGCCCAGGACCTGGGTGTGGCTGAACGCATCCATTGGGTGGGTTACCAGACCGACGTGCCGGCCTGGCTCGCCGCATGTGACGTGTTCGTGCAACCCTCGGATTGGGAGGGGATGCCGGTAGCGGTGCTGGAAGCGATGGCCGCCGGTCGGCCGGTCGTCGCCACGGCTGTGGGCGGCACGCCCAACGTGGTAGTAGACGGCGTGACCGGCTTCCTGGTGCCGCCACGAGACCCGGCAGCCCTGGCCCGGGCAGTCCAGACCCTGTTAGACAACCCGGCGCAAGCGCGCGCGCTGGGTGCAGCCGGCCGCCAACGAGTCGAGCAGCACTTCAGCCTGGCGGCGGTCGTGGCCCAAACAGAAGCTCTCTATGATTCCCTGCTGCGTCGTACCAATCTACCAACCTACCAATCTACCAATTTACCGGGAAGGGGTTCGCACACATGAAATATCTCGTAACCGGCGGAGCCGGCTTCATCGGCTCCCACATTGTCACAGAACTGGTGGCGCGGGGTGAGGACGTGCGCGTGTTGGACGATTTCTCCACCGGCCGCCGCGAGAACCTGGCCCATGTGCAGGGGGAATTCGAGCTGATCATCGGCGACCTGCGCGATCTGGACGTGGTGCGCCGGGCCGTGCAGGGCGTGGAAGTGGTGCTGCATCAGGCCGCCCTGCCCTCGGTGGCCCGCTCAGTGCGGGAGCCGCTGGTGACCAACGAGGCCAACGTCACCGGCACGTTGAACCTGCTGGTGGCGGCCCGCGACGCCGGGGTACGCCGCGTCGTCTATGCCTCGTCATCAGCGGTCTATGGTGACTCCCCCACCCTGCCCAAAGTAGAGACCATGCCCTCTGCGCCCAAGTCGCCTTACGCGGTTGCCAAGCTGACCGGCGAGCTATACGCCCAGGTCTTTGCCCGGCTCTATGGCCTGGAGACCGTCAGCCTGCGCTATTTCAACGTCTTCGGGCCGCGCCAGGACCCCACGTCGCAGTACAGCGCGGTGATCCCCATCTTTATCACCGCCATGCTGCGCGGCCAGCGGCCCCCGGTGGAAGGTGACGGTCTCCAAAGCCGCGATTTCACCTATGTGGCCAACGTCGTGCACGCCAACCTGCTGGCGGCTACAACCCCGGCTGTCTCCGGGGAGGTCTTTAACATCGCTTGCGGAACGCGGGTTAATCTGTTAGAATTGATCGGCCTGGTCAATGAGTTGTTGGGAACCAACCTGGAGCCGACGTTCGGACCGCCTCGGCCGGGCGATGTCAGGCATTCGCAGGCTGATATAGCCCGGGCCAGAGACCGTTTGGGTTTCCAGGTGCTCGTGGACTTTAGAGAGGGCCTGCGGCGGACGGTCGAATGGTATCGGGAACAGCGGCAGGGATGAGCGGGGTCACGCCCCAAGAGGTTGTGGAGCGGCTACGTGCGGCACTGCCCGGCGTACTGGCCGACAGGCCGGTGCTGCTGGCCTACCTGTACGGTTCGGTGGCCGAAGGGTATGCCCTGCCGGACAGCGACGTGGATGTGGCCCTGGTGCTCGCTCCCGATCACGGCCTGTCTGCCTACCAGCGGATGCAACTGGAACTGGGCATCGCTGCTGAGTTGGAAGCGCGTTGCGGGTTGCCCCAGATAGACGTGCGCAGCCTTAACGACGCGCCGGTGATGGCCCAGGGAACAGTGGTCACCGAAGGCATTTTAGTCTACTCGCGCGACGAGGACTTTCGCGCCGACTTTGAGGTATTGACCCGCAAGCGATATTTCGACTTTCAGCCCGTAGCCCGCCTGATGCAGCGGGCCTACTTTGAGCACATGGGGGCGGACCTGCGCCGTCAGGGGTTCTTAGCCGATGGTTAAGCTGGACAAGATCGAAGGTATCTTGCGCAACCTGGATGGATACCTGGCGAACCTGCGCGCATTGGCGCAACTGCCCAAGGCAGAGTTGCTCAACGATATGGCGCGCCTGGGCGGGGCCAAGTACTACTTGCAGGTAGCCGTCGAGTGCTGCGTGGACGCAGCCAACCACATCATCGCCCGGCAGAACTGGCGCGCGCCCACGAGCCTGGCCGATAGTTTCGCTGTGCTGGCGGAAAACCACGTGATTCTCGCCGAGTTTCTTGGCACCGCCCGGCAGATGGTGGGGCTGCGCAACCGGCTGGTCCACCTGTACTGGGACGTAGACGCCGAAACAGTGTATGACACGCTGCAAAACAACCTGAGCGACTTTGAGCGGTTCAAGGCAGCCATCTATTCGTATTTGCAGACGCCCGGCGTGAGCGATACGACGGTATGACGCCCCGGTTCCGTGTCCTGCATTCCATCACCCGGCTCATCGTGGGTGGGGCCCAGGAACTCGCCCTGTACACCACGGCCCTGCTGGACCAGACGCGCTATGAGGCGAGTATCCTGGCCGGTCCCCAGACCGGGCCGGAGGGCGAGATCATCAGTGAGGTCCGCGCCCGGGGCATCCCGCTGACGATCCTGCCGGAACTGGTGCGGGAGATCAGCCCGATCAAAGACCTGCTGGCTCTGGTCAGGCTGACGCGGTTCATGCGCCGGGGCCGCTACCATATCGTACATACCCACAGCAGCAAAGCCGGCATCCTGGGCCGCCTGGCGGCGCGTTGGGCCGGCGTGCCGGTCATCGTTCATACCGTCCACGGCTGGGGCTTTTACCAGGGCCAACACCCGGCCGTGCGCACCCTCTATATCACCCTGGAGCGCCTGGCAGACCGTTGTTGTGACCGGCTGATCGTGGTCTCGCGGCTGAACGCAGAGAAGGGGCTGGCTGTGGGCATCTCCCGGCCGGAGAAGTATGTGACGATCCACGGCGGCCTGGATGTGACCCGCTATGCTCAGCCCACGGTGGACCGTCTGGCGATGCGCACCGCCCTGGGGATTCCGGCCACTGCGCCGGTGGTGGGCACGGTGGGCCGACTCTCGCCGCAGAAGGCACCACTGGACTGGTTGCGCGCGGCGGCGACGGTAGCCCAGGCTGTCCCGGAGGCGCGTTTCGTCTATGTGGGCGATGGCCCGCTGCGCCCGGCTGCGGAGGCGCTCATCGCCGGGCTGGGGTTGAGCGAGCGGGTGATCCTGACCGGGCTGCGACGCGATGTGCCAGAGTTGCTGGCGACCTTTGACGTGTTCGCCCTATCATCGCTTTGGGAGGGCCTGCCCCTGGCCATCCTCCAGGCCCTGGCCGCCGGCGTGCCAGTAGTCAGCACCCGGGTGGATGGCGTCGAAGAGGCCATCACGGCGGGCGTGAATGGCGTGCTCGTGCCGCCGGGACAGCCGCAGGCCTTGGGCCAGGCCATCATCGCCCTGTTGCAAGACCCGATCCAGGCCCGACAACTGGCAGCGGCCGGCCGGGAGCGGGCGCAGGACTTTAGCCTCTCCAAAATGGTGGCCCAGATTGACGCTCTGTACCAGGAGCTACTGGCGCAAAAAGGTGTCCGATTGATATGAAACGCCTCTCACGTCAGACATTTGAGACGGAACTGGACCACATCATCCAGAGCCTGCGCCGCTATGCGCCGGAAAAGGCGATCCTGTTCGGCTCGTTCGCGCGGGGAGACTATCATGCCGGCAGCGATGTGGACCTGTTGATCGTCAAAGATATTGACCAGCCTTTCACGGAACGTGGCGCTGACGTGCTGCGGGCTTGCCCCAGCGCATTGGCGCTCGAGCCGTTGGTCTACACGCCGGCCGAGCTACAGTGGATGATCCAGCAAGACAACCCGTTCATCCGCCAGGTCCTGGCAGAGGGGGTCGTCATCTATGAATCACAACCAGGCTGAGGGTCAGCGTTGGCTGGCCCAGGCCCAGCACGACTTGCGCGCGGCCGACCTTATCCGGCGCGAGGGATTCCCCGAGATCGCCTGCTTCCTGGCACACCAGTCGGCCGAAAAAGCGCTCAAAGCATTCTTGTACACCCAGGGCGAACGATATGTTGTTGGGCATGCCACTCATCGCCTGGTGCAAGATTGCGCCGGGTACGAGGCCCTGTTCGTGGATTTGCTGGACGGGTGCCGACGACTCGACCAGTACTATATCCCTACCCGCTATCCGAATGGTCTGCCGGCAGGCATCCCGCACGACGTGTACACGCCCGACCAGGCGGCCGAGGCCATCGAATTGGCTCGAGCAATCATCCAGTTTGTCGCTGAACGGTTGGCTGCTATCTGCCCATGAAGCTATCCGTCATCGTCCCGGTCTATAACGAACGGGCGAACATCGAAGAGGTCATCCGGCGCGTCAAGGCCGTGGCCCTGCCCGGCGACCTGGAGCGCGAGATCATCATCGTGGACGACGGCTCCACCGACGGCACGGCAGAACTCCTGGAACGTTACCGGGGCGATGAGGTACTCAAGATCCACCTGTCGGGGGAGAACTTTGGCAAGGGTACGGCCATCCGGGTGGGGATCGGTTATGCCACCGGCGAGGTGATCCTCATCCAGGACGCGGACCTGGAGTATGACCCGGCCGATTACCCGGCCCTGCTGCGGCCTATCCTGGAAGGCCGGGCCACCGTGGTTTACGGCTCGCGATTTCGGGATCGCTACACGGGGTTTCAGGCCCCGCCGGGGATGCGTTTCCCCAACTGGCTCATCAACAAGATCCTCAAGTGGGAGACCAACCTGCTCTATCGGGCCGGCATCACCGACGAGGCCACGGCCTACAAGGTCTTCCGCGCCGAGGTGCTCAAGAGCCTGGACTTGCGCGCCTCGCGCTTTGAGTTCTGCCCGGAAGTGACGGCCAAGGTCTGCCTGGCCGGTCATCGCATCCACGAAGTCCCCATCACCTACCAGGCCCGCTCCATCGCCGAGGGCAAAAAGATCCGCTGGCAGGATGGAGTGCAGGCGATGTGGACGTTGCTCAAATACCGCTTCGCGTGGAACGTAAAACGTAAAACGTCAATTTGACGCCTGACGTTCGACGTCTGACGCCTCAGAATTCTTCCCAGGAACAGGAACCGCCTATGCAAACCAAGCTTGGCTTATTCTGCGATAAAGTCATCGAGGCCGGGTGGCTGGCAGCGGCTATCATCGCCCCGTTGTATTTCAACGTCATCTCCAGTCGCATCTTTGAGCCGGACAAGATCACCCTGGTGCGCTATATCGCCCTCCTGATGATCCTGGCCTGGTTGGTGCGTCTGCTGGAGAGCGCTATCAGCAGCGAAAAGCTCGCCGACAAAGCGGAGTCGCAATCGTCGCCAGTGGTCAGCCTGGTGGCCTGGCTCCGCACCCCGCTCATCATCCCCACACTACTCTACGTGGCGGTGTATCTGATAGCCACGCTTTTCTCCATCGTGCCCCATTTGAGCCTGTGGGGCTCGTATCAGCGGCTCCAGGGGACGTATTCGACGCTGAGTTACATCACCATCTTTCTGCTGCTGGTGCAGACCATGCGCACACGGGCGCAGGTGGACCGGCTCATCACCACCGTGATCCTGTGCAGCGTGCCGGCCTCGTTTTACGGCATCTTGCAGCACTTTGGCCTGGACCCGCTGCCCTGGGGTGGGGATACTCGTTCGCGCGTGGCCTCGGTGATGGGCAACGCCATCTTTATCGCCGCCTACCTGATCATGGTGACCCCGTTGACCGTGGCCCGGCTGGTGGACCGCTCGCTGCAGGGGCTGCCGGCGGCCAACGATCAACGCCGGTATCTCCGCGCCGGCCGGCTGGTCCTGCCGTTCGCTGTGGGGACGGCTTTGTTCGCGCTGTTGTTCCAGGGGGTGAGCATCTACGCCATGTCCACGACCCGGACCGGCGTGATCTTGTCGCCGGTGGATTGGGCCGTATTGCTGGCGGCGACGGGAATCCTCGTGGGGGCCATTGTCCTGGCGGCGGTGAAGCGCGCGTTTCCGCCGGCTGTGCTGGAGGGCGCACTCTACGCCCTGGTGATCTGGGTTCAACTGGCCTGCCTCTGGTACTCGCAGAGCCGTGGCCCGCAGTTGGGCCTGATCGCCGGCCTGGCGTTATTCCTCTTTCTGTACGCTGTCCGACGACGCCTGAGGGCCTTGTTCATCACGGCCGTGGTGTTGACGGTGGTGGTGGGCGGCTTCCTGGCCGTCTTTAACATCGAGGACGGCCCGTTGGCCTTCATGCGCGATGTGCCGGGCATCGGGCGGTTGGGCCGGCTCTTTGAGGAGGCTTCGGGCACCAGCGGCACCGGCACGGTGCGCATCCTGATCTGGGAAGGAGCCGCCGATATGGTGCGTGCCGATCCGGCACGGACGGTCATCGGCTATGGGCCGGAGGCCATGCACGTGGGCTACAACAAGTTCTACCCACCGGACCTGGCCCACTATGAGGCCCGTAACGCCTCGCCGGACCGTTCCCACAACGAGACCTGGGACGCTCTGGTGTTCACCGGCCTGCTGGGCCTGGTCATCTATCTGATCCTGTTCGGAGCCGTGTTCTACTATGGTCTGAGCTACCTGGGGCTGATCGTGCAGCGTATCCGCTGGTGGCTGGTCGGGGGGTACGCGGTCGGCATCGCCGTGATGTGCGCGGCGGCGATATTCGCGCCCTCGCTGTGGGTCGCCGTCTCCGGGATGCTCATCGCCGCCCTGGTGGGGGTGTATGTGGTGGTCTTTGGCGCGCTGAGCTTCGTCCGGGGTCTTATCAGGCTTGAGGACAACGCACAGCGGGACGCCTGGCGCGACCTGATCCTCATCGGCCTGTTAGCCGCCATCATCGCCCATTTCGTGGAGATCCAGTTCGGGATCGCCATCGCCTCCACCAAGACGCATTTCTGGCTCTTCGCCGGCCTGGTCGTGGTCGTGGGCTATCTCCTGGCCCGCAGCACGATGCCGGCCCAGGCCGCAGTGCCCGCCACCGATCAGGCGATGCCCAAGAAGGCCCGGCGCAAGAGACCGCGCCCGGAGCGACGTCCGGCCGGGCGTCAGCCCCAGGGCACGGCAGCCTGGTGGCTGCCCATCGTCCCGGCCGGGCTGATCGGCGCGATCATCATGACGGTACTGACGGCCGACCTGTTCATCCCCAATCAGGCAATCGGGGCGAATCAGGAACCCCAGTATGTGGCCATCCGGCTGATGATCTTTGTGACCTGGTTGATCCTGGCCTTGATCGAGGTGTCGCAGTTGATGGGGCATCTGAAGAACAGCGACGTTACCCACTGGGGGATCGCTTTTCTGACCTATTCTCTCATCGGCTGGGGCGGCGTGGTGGCGTATATGCTGGCGCAGCGTGTGCTCCTGGAGGTCAACACCGCCGGCCTGACGATGCTGGGCACCCGGCCAGACCCGGACCTGTCACTGATATTGTTCTACATCTGGTTGTTCATCATGCTCCTGATCGTGGGCCTGGGGCTATACCTGAACGTCCGTTCCCGACCTCAGCGCGCGCTCCAGGGCTGGGTGGCGCTACTCTACCCGCTCTTCGCCCTGGTCATCATCGCGGCCAGCGTCTTTTTGAATCTGAATGTCATCCGGGCCAACATGTGGTTCAAGCAAGGGGAATTCCTGGCTGAACAACGCCATGACTATACGCGCGCCATCTATTACTACAAGGAGGCCCTGAAGCTGGCCCCCCGCGAGGACTGGTACTATCTGTTCCTGGGCAAGGCTTACCTGGACCTGCTGCCCCAGGTGCAAGACACCACCCAACGCACGGCCCTGCTGCGGGAAAGCGAGGCAGAATTGTTAAAAGCCCGGCAGATCAACCCTCTAAACACCGACCATACGGCGAACCTGGCCCGGCTGCATCGCCTGGGGACGCGGGACTATAACCAATCACTGGCATATTACCGCCAGGCCGTCGAGCTTAGCCCCCACAACGCGCAACTCTTTAACGAGCTGGGCCAGACCTATCAGATCCTGGGCCAGATAGACCTGGCCCAGCAGACCTATCAGCACAGTCTGGAGCTGGACCCGCTGTATATCAACACCTACGTGCTCCTGGGGGAACTATATCGGAGCCAGGGCCGTATCACGGACACGCTGACGCTCTACGTGAATGCCATCCAGACGTTCGAGACCTCCGTGCCCTATTTCAAGAGTTCCGTGGTTCAGCTCTGCACCGAGGTGGGGCGCATCTACCTGGAACAGAATCGCTACACCGAAGCCATCCCCTGGTATGAGAAGGCCATTGCCCTGGACCCGAAGTCGCTGCCGGCGCATAGCGCATTGGGCTACATCTACGCCCAGCAGTCCGAGTCGCTGAAGAAGGCCGGCAAGGACGCCGAGGCGCAAGCTCAGTTGTCGAAGGCGCTGTCCGAGTTCGAGATCTGCGTGACCCTGTCGCCTAAGGACTTCACCAGCCAGCGTAATCTGGCCAGCGTCTACCTGCAACTGGGCCGCAAGGAGGAGGCGATCCGGGCTTACCTGGCCTGTGCGCAGATCAACCCCAAGGACGTAGCCACACGCCAGACGTTGGCAACGCTATACCTGCAGGCGGGCCGGCCGACAGAGGCCATCGCCCAATACGAAGAACTGGTCAAGCTAACCCCCAACGATGTGGCCACCCTGATGAACCTGGCACTCCTGTATCGGGACACCGGTCAGCGGACAAAGGCCCTGGAGATGGCCCAGCGCGCCCTCCAACTGGCCCCCAATGACCCGCAACTCCAGGCGTTGGTGGCCGAGTTGCAGAAGAAGTAGACAAGGAACAGGTAGACAGGGATATGGCAACCTATATGCTCATCTTCGTGGCGGCCCTGCTGATGGCTATCGTGGGCACGCCGCTGGTGCGGCGGCTGGCCGTGCGCACCGGCACGCTGGACCAGCCCAGCGCCCGCAAGATCCACGCCCGGCCCATGCCGCTCTGGGGCGGCATCGCCATCTACGGCGCGTTCATCCTGGCCCTGGTGCTCCTGGGCGACCGGTTCTACGTGTCTCAGGTGGTGGGTATCTTCGCCGGGGCCACCCTGGTCTCCTTTCTGGGCATCTGGGACGACCGCTGGGGCCTGCGCCCCATCGTCAAGCTGGCCGGGCAAATCCTGGCCGCGTTGGTACTCATTGCCACCGGGGTTCAGGTCCAGTTCGCGCACTTTGTGCCACTGCCCCTGGTCAACGAGATCATCACCGTCGCCTGGGTGGTGGGGATCACCAATGCCCTGAACTTCCTGGACAACATGGATGGCTTGAGCAGTGGGGTGGCGGCGGTGGCGGCCGGGTTCTTTCTGCTGCTGGCCGCGTTCAGCGGGCAATACCTGGTGGCCTGCCTGGCCGCCGCGCTCCTGGGCGCGTGCGTGGGGTTCCTGGTCTACAACTTCAACCCGGCCTCTATTTTTATGGGCGATTCCGGCAGCCTGTTCATCGGATTCGTGCTGGCGGCGGTGGGGATCAAGCTGCGGTTCGACAACCCGGACATCGTCACCTGGATGGTGCCGGTGATGGTGTTGGGGCTGCCGGTCTTTGATACCACGTTGGTTCTCATCTCCCGCCTGCGACGGCGGGTGAATCCCTTCACCACCGCCGGCAAGGATCATACCTCGCACCGGTTGGTGGCGATGGGCTGCACCCGGCGCGAGGCGGTGCTGATCCTGTACATGGTCTGCGTCGTCTTTGGCATGATCGCGTTGTTCCTGACCCGGGCCGCGGTGCTGGAAGCGTATGGCATCGCCGGCGTGGTGGCCGTGCTGGCCCTCATCGCCCTGATCCGGCTGGAGTTCGTGCAGCCAGCGAAGGAGGAAAAACAATGACCACAGAGGTAGAAGTCGCAGTGGAGAGAGCCGTTGCGGTGGAGGAGCGCCCCTGGCCGCCGCCCCAGGGCCAGTGGACCTACCAGGACTACCTGCGCCTGCCCAACGACGGGATGCAATACGAGATCATCAAGGGGGTGCTCTACATGGTCCCAGCGCCAACCACCGAACATCAGCGGGCCTCGCGCAACCTGGAGTTCCAGATGTGGGAGTTCGCCCGGCGGCATCACCTGGGTGAAGTGTTCGACGCGCCCACCGACGTATATCTGCCCGGCCAGGAGACGCCGGTACAGCCGGACATTCTGTTCGTGGCGGCCGGACGGGCCGGGATCATCCAGGAGCGCGGCATCGAAGGCGCGCCAGACCTGGTGGTGGAAATCCTGTCCCCCCGCACCTGGTGGCAGGACCGCAAGATCAAACTGCCGTTGTATGAGGAGACCGGCGTGCCGGAGTGCTGGATCGTGGACCCAGACCAGGGCGCCATCGAGGTCTATGGGCTGGAACGCGGGGCTTATGCCCTGCTGGGCCATTGGGAACGCGGCGAGGTGGTCGTATCACGGGTGTTGCCCGGCTTTCAGGTGGCGGTGGACCAGGTGTTAGGGCCAGCGCCCTCGTCAACGGGTTGAGCGGGGCTGTGAACGAGAAGGCGAACGAGTTCGCGCCATACATTGCCGGCCTGGTGCGGCGCGAACGCGCCCGGCGGCAGCAGCAGCGCGAGCGGGCGGCGCGGGCGTTGGAGGCAGCCCGGGCCGCTGCTGACCTGCTGCGGCAGCGTTATGGCGTGACCCGCGTGCGTGTCTTCGGCTCTGTCCGGCACCCGGAGCGATTCCACGAGCGCTCGGATATAGACCTGGCGGTGGAGGGGCTGGCCTCGATAGATTACCTGCGCGCCTGGGCGCTGGTCAACTACCCCGGCAGCGAGTTCAAGATTGACCTGGTGACAGAGTGTCGGCCGGCGATCTGGCAAAGGGCAGAGCAGGAGGGAGTCGAGCTATGATGCCCACGTATCACTTTCTGGCGCAGGAATTGACGCCACGGCGCAGGCTGAGGTGGAGGAAGAGCCGGCCGGGTGAATAGGAGGGGCAGTCGAGAGGAACCATGCCATACGACGAACAGGCTCGTGCGGGCCCAATCCTGGACGGTTTGCCGCCGATCACGCCCCGCACGTGGGTCAAGATCGTCGTCGGGGTGATCGCCTCGTACCTGCCGGGGCCGTCGCGCCTGCTGGCCTGGCTCCATCAGTGGCGAGGGGTGCGGTTCGCCGACCCGGCCACGGTGTTCATCGCCGGCCGGGTGCTCATTGATTCCCGCTTCCCGGAACTGGTCTCCATCGGCGAGCACGTCTATCTGACGCGCGGGGCGGTCATCCTGACGCACCTGTCTCCCACGCCACTGCAAGCGACCGTCATGGGTGGCATTCGCACCCGGCCGGTCACGGTGAAGCGTGGCGCGCACATCGGCGTGAACGCCATCATCCTGCCCGGCGTGACGGTGGGGGAATGTGCCCTGGTGGGAGCCGGTGCAGTCGTGACCAAAGACGTGCCTGATTACACGTTCGTGGCTGGCAACCCGGCCCGGGTCATCCGCAGCATCCAGGAGCCTGGCAGCATAGATGACGACCCGCACGGTGATGATCCCGGCATACAATGAACAAGACATCATCCGGGCAATACTGGCGGCGATCTGGCCCCAGGTGGACCTGCTCATCGTGGTGGAGGATGGCTCCACCGACGATACCCGCCGCCAGATCCTGGACTGGGCGCAGGGGAAGACGGGGGTCTATTTTGTCTCCTCGCCGGTGAAGCAGGGCCAATCGGCGGCCCTGAAACGGGGGTATGCACTGGTATCCGAGTTGCTCCGTCGGGGCCTGCTCCAGCCAGACGACCCGGTGCTGGAGATGGACAGCGATGGGCAGCACGATCCCCGCTATATCACACCGCTGTTCGAGTTCTGGCAACGAGCCAGCGCGGACATTGTGCTGGCGCGGCGCGATTTTGCCGGCTATCCCGCCTACAAACTGGTGGGCAACTGGGGTTTGACGCTCATCAACTCGCTGCTGACCGGCCAGCGGTTTCATGACGCGGTCTCGAACTTCCGGGTCGCGTCGGCGCGGGCACGCAGCGATCTGCTCCGCTACTACACCGGTTACCGGTATAGCGGCAGCTTTGAGGCGAACATCATCTTTGCCGGCCTGGGCTACACCACCGACAACTCATTCCTGGTGCACGTGCCCCTGTATCGCACCGGGGCGCGGGCCAGGGACGGCTGGCACATCGTATGGGTGGGTTTGCAGGCGTGGTATCGGGTGCGCGCGCGCCGGCCAGACCCCGGCGTGGAAGCCTTCGTGCAAGAGACGCTGGCCGATCTGGTGTTGCCCATAGGGGCGAACTGGGGTGCGCGCCGATGAGCCGGCTGGATCGCGCGTGGCTGGGCCTGGCGTTGGTGGTGGTCCTGGCCCTGGCCCTAAGGTTGACCGGCATTGGCTGGGGCCTGCCAGCCGAGGGGCGCTACCTGTCGTGGAACCCCGACGAGGGGACCTTCACCACGATGCTCTACCACATGGACCCATACCGCCTGAACCTGAACCCGGGCGAGTTCGGCGTGCCGTCCTTCACGCCGTATGTCCTGGCCGGGGGCCTGGTGGTCGGGAAGGCGCTGGGGCTGGTGGAGGTCCGGCCGGACAAGGCATACTACGTGGCCCACCTGGAGCAGTGGGGCCGGGTCTTTCTCACGGGCCGGCTGATCTCGGTGCTCTTCGCCGCGCTCTCGATTGGGGTGATCTACGCGCTTATCCGGCGGCTATATCCCCAGGGGCCGCGTGGGCTGCCGTTCCTGGGTGCGGCGCTGTTAGCCATCGCACCGGGCCACGTGGCCTGGTCGCACTATCTGTCGCAGAATCCGCTGGTGACGTTCTGGATTTTGGTGGCCTTCTACTTCCTGGCGGCCCTGGTCGAGCAGCCGCGCGCGCGCCACTACGTGCTGGCCGGCCTGTGCAGCGGCATTGCTTTCTCCACCAACTACAACGCCCTGATGCTCTTCCCGCTCCTCCCGCTGGCCCACGTGCTGGCCGGCCCCCGGTGTGACGGGTGGCGAGCCTGGTTCGCGCCGCGCCGGCTGAAGTGGCTGCTGCTGGCCGGGCTGGCGGCCCTGGTCGGCTTCGTCGTCGTGACCCCCTACGCCGTGCTGGATTTCCCCACGTTCTGGCAGCGGGTGGCCTGGGTCAACGACAACCTCTCTGGCGGCCTGGAGAGCATGGGCCTGGCCGAGACAGCGCGGCGGTTGTTCCTGGACGTGCTGCCGGCGATCGTGGGCTGGGGGCCGTATCTGCTGGGACTGGCCGGCATCGTTTGGACGGTCGTGAATCGCCGCCGCCGCCGGCCGGCCGAGTGGCTCGGTCTGGCGTTCCTGCTGCTCTTCACCCTGGCCGTCAGCCGGAGCGGCCACCGGCTCGCGGTGGGCCGGCTCCTGCCGATGGGCGTGATCGGGCTGCTGCCGGCGGTGGGGCTGGTGGGCGCGCTCTGGCAGCGGGGACACGGGGACGCGGAGACAGAGGGACGCGGAGACGCGGAGACGTGGGGGCGAACGGTGCGTTGGGGAGTGGCGACCCTGGTGCTGCTGGCCGCAGTCACGGCGCTGGTCCCGGCCCTGGCCGTGGATGCCTATTTCCTCCAGGACACCGTGCGCTCCGACGCTTCGGCGTGGGTCCAGACCCATATCCCACGCGGGGCTACGATAGGCACGATCGCAGAGCCGTGGTACTTTACGCCGGACATCCTGGGTCTGGATTACTTTCACCCGGAGGCGACCGGTGGCCTGTATCACTACCAGGTCTATCTGTACAACGACGACCGGCTGCGCGACTCTCCATCCGACTGGATCGTCGTCGCCAGCCAGGAGCTAGGTGCCCGCTTCGAGGATTCGGCCGAGCCGACCAAGGCGGCGTTCCGCGACCGGCTGGCGAGCGAGTATCGTTGGGCCACCTGGTTCACGTTGGCGGAGCGGTTGGGCTGGGCCGGGCCGGTGCTGGAGAGCCAGCCGGCCCTGCTGGGCAGCCTGTGGCCGGCGCCGGACGTGTGGGTATACCAGCGGATCGCGGAGTAAGGAATGTGAGTGCATGAGCACGACGGTTGCCATCATCCCGGCCCGGGGCGGCTCCAAAGGCATCCCCCGCAAGAACATACACCCCCTGGCCGGCAAGCCGCTCCTGGCCTGGACGGTGGAAGCTGCCCTGGACGCCCTGGGCGAGGGTAATGTCTACGTCTCCACGGAGGACGACGAGATCGCCGGGGTGGCCCGGCGCTACGGCGCTGGGGTCATCCACCGCCCGATGGAACTGGCCGGCGACACCGTCGCCAGCGAACCGGTCATCGCCCACGCGCTCCAGGTGCTGGGGGACGCCGTGGGCGATGTGGCGTTTATCCAGCCCACCTCGCCGTTCCTCCGGCCGGCGACGATCCGGGAAGCCCTGGAGCAGCGGCGAGACCCCCGTTTCGACTCGGTCATCACCGTGGAGGAGGACTTCGGCTACTACGGGCGGGTGGACGGGGACGGATTATACCACCCGGTCCGGCCGGAGCGGAAGCGCCGGCAGGAGATGGAGCCGTTCTACCGGGACAACGGCGCGCTGTACCTGGCTCCCCGGGCGGTTTTTCTGGCCGGCCGACGGATGGGCGACCGGGTAGGCGTGGTGGTGATGAGCCACGAGGACTCGTGGGAGATTGACACTCCCCTGGACTGGGCGGTGGCGGAGCAGATCGCGGCCGGCCGCCTAGACGAGGCAGCCGGCGCGCACCCGGTCCACGACGTCTTCCGCCGTCATGCCGCCGTGCTGGCGGCGACTCGCCTGGCCCTGGCGGAGCCGGTGGCGCAGGTGGCCGGCCGGGTGGTCGAGGCGCTCCGGTCCGGCCACAAGGTGCTGGCGCTGGGCAACGGCGGCAGCGCAGCCGACGCGCAGCACCTCGTGGCGGAGTTGGTGGGCCGCATGCGCCGCAACCGCCCGCCATTGCCAGCTATCGCCCTCACCACCAACACCTCCACACTCACCGCCATCGGCAACGACTACGGGTTCCGCGAGGTCTTCTGCCGGCAGGTGGCCGCGTTGGTGCAGCCGGGGGACGTTGTGTTCGCCTTTAGCACCAGCGGCAACTCGGAGAACGTGGTGGCAGCAGCAGTCCTGGCGCGGCAGGCCGGCGCGGTCGTGGTAGGGTTGACCGGGGAAGGCGGTGGACGGTTGGCGGAGGCCGGGGATCACTTGCTGGCCGTGCCCGACACGGATACGCAACGCATCCAGGAGATGCACGGGGTCATCTTGCACACCATCGTGCAATTAGTGGAGGATCAACTTTTTCCAGGTGAGGATACGCATCATGAATGAGATCAGCATCGGCGGACGCCCGGTAGGACCGGGTCATCCAACGTTCATTCTGGCGGAGATTGGCATCAACCACAACGGCGACGTGGGTATCGCCCGGGACCTGGTTGATGTGGCGGTGGTCGCCGGCTGCGACGCGGTCAAGTTCCAGAAGCGCACGGTCGAGGTGGTCTACAGTCCGGAGGAACTGGCGCGGCCTCGGGAAAGCCCGTTTGGCGCCACCAACGGCGACCTGAAACGCGCCCTGGAGTTCGGCCTGGCCGAGTACCGGGAGATTGACGCCTACTGTCGCGAGCGCGGCATCCTGTGGTTCGCGTCGTGCTGGGACGAGGGAGCGGTGGACTTCATCGAGCAGTTCGACCCCCCGGCCTACAAGATCGCCTCGCCCTGCCTGACGGACGATGGCTTGCTCCGCCATACCCGGGCCACCGGCAAGCCCATTATCCTCTCCACCGGCATGAGCACCCTGGAGCAGATTGACCACGCCGTGGCGGTGCTGGGCGAGCGGGACCTGATCATCCTGCACTGCACCAGCACCTACCCGGCCCGGCCGGAGGAACTCAACTTACGAGTTATCCAGACGCTCCAGGCGCGCTTCCCGAACGTGCCCGTCGGCTACTCCGGCCACGAGGTGGGCCTGGCGACCACGGTGGCCGCCGTGGTGCTGGGGGCCGTGCTGGTGGAGCGCCATATCACCCTGGACCGGGCCATGTGGGGCAGCGACCAGGCCGCCTCCGTGGAGCCGCAGGGCTTAGAGCGGCTGGTGCGCGACATCCGGGTGATCGAGAAGGCGATGGGCAACGGCCTCAAGCGCGTGTACGATTCGGAGTTGCCCATCCAGCGCAAACTGCGGCGTGTGCGATAATGGCCTTCCGTCTGTACTACCGACTCAGCATCCTGGTCAGCAACCTGGCCGCCCACCTGGGGTTGTTGGGCATGTTTCAACGGCTCCAGCGCATGCCGGCCCAGTGGTACGACCGCGTCTTCGCTGGGCACCCGGACCAGTGGTCCCAGGCTGCACCGGAGCGCGACCGGTTGTTCATGGGCCTGTTCCACCGGCCCGATGGCCGGCTGCTGGAGATTGGCTGCGGCGCGGGCCGGTTTCTGGCCCAGGCCGAGGCCGGCCGGTGGGACACGTTCGGGTGCGATTTCAGCGGCGAGGCCCTGCAGTTCGCCCGGCGCCGGCTGACGAAGGCCCGGCTCGTTCTGTGCGACGGTCAGGCCCTGCCGTTCGCCGACGGCTGCTTCGACATCGTGATGAGCATCGGCAGCCACGAACACTTCACCGACCCCCGGCAAGGCTGCCGCGAGGTGGGGCGGACGGTACGACCCGACGGCAAGTTCTACATCCTGGTGCCGACGATCCGGAGTCACTGGGAGGGCTGGGGACCGGAAGCCACCCGCACCCACGGCAGTCGCCAATGGCAGTGGAACCTGCGGGAGAGCACCTGGCTGCGCCTGTTGGCCGAGTCCGGCCTGCGCGTGGAACAGGTCTCCCACGACTGGAAGGCGATCTTCATTGGAACAGGACAGGCATCCTGACGGCATTCGGCTCCTGGCGCTGGACATTGACGGCGTGCTGACGGATGGCCGGGTCTGGCTGGACGAGGCCGGGCAGGAGACGAAGGTGCTGAACTACCGGGACATAGACGCGGTCTTTCGTGCCCAGCGGCAGGGGTTGGCGGTGGCCCTGGTCACCGGCGAAGATACTCCCTGGGTGGACATGATCGCGCGCCGGCTGGAGGTGGCGCGGGTCTACAAAGGCGCGAAGGACAAGGAGCGCGCGCTGCGCGCCCTGGGCCAGGATGCCGGCGTGCCCCTGGCCGGGATCGCCTACGTAGGCGACTCGGAGCGCGACGCGCCGGCCCTGCGCATCGTCGGGCTGGGCCTGGTCCCCCGCGACGCCGACCCGGCCGCCCAGGCCGCCGCGGCCGTGGTGCTGTCGCGCGCCGGCGGGCAGGGCGCGGTGGACGAAGCTGTGCAATGGATACAAGGGCATGGACCTGACCTACGTCCCCTGTGACCTGTGCGGAGCCGACAACGCCCGGGTTCGGCTGCGCATCCCATCCCGCCTGTACCTCCCCGACGTGCTCTACGCCCTGTCCTGGGCCGGCTGGGACCCACCGCCGTGCTGGACCCTCGTGGAGTGCCGCCGGTGCGGGCTGGTCTACACCAATCCCCGGGTCAAAGACGAGGACCTGCATCGGCTGTACCCCCCGGTGGCCTACGTGGATGAAGAGACCGGGGGCGTGCGGCGGAAAGACCCGGCGCGCTGGCGCAGCCAACTGGCCCTGGTCCGGCGGTTTCGGACGGCAGGACGGTTCCTGGACGTGGGCTGCGCCAACGGCTTCCTGGTGCAACTGGCCCAGGAGAGCGGGTTCACCGGCTACGGCGTGGACCTCTCGGAGCGTGCCATCCAGTACGCCCGCGAGATGTTGGGACTGGAGCACGTCTTCGCCGGCGCGCTGGAGGACGTGCGCTTCCCCGACGACTTTTTCGACGTAGTGACCCTCTACGACGTGCTGGAGCACGTGCCCAGTCCCCGGCGACTGATGGCCGAGGCGGCCCGGATCACCAAACCCGGCGGCATCGCCGTGGTCGAGGTGATGTCGTTAGACTCCCTGGGCGCACGGCCGTTCGGGCGGCTGTGGTGCTGCGTGGCGCCGGCGGCCCACCTCACCTACTTTCGACGCCCCACGCTGGAGCGGCTCGTCCGCGCCGTGGGCTACGAGCCGGTGGGCTTTGAGGGGCCGAGGTTCATCGTCGGGCTACGGAGCGAATGGGCCAGGAAACGGCTCCTGGGGCGTGTCCTCTGGCGGCGGTGGCGCACCGGGGCCACGGCCTACGCGGAGCGGATCAACCCGTTCCAAACGGTTTGTTTCGGCGGCTCGCAAGACCTCATGCGCATGGTGGCAGAGAAACGATGACTCCCATTGCCCTGGACCTGGGGTGCGGGCGCAAGAAGCAGCCCGGCCACCTGGGTTTCGACGAATTGCACATCCCCGGCGTGGACGTCGTGGCCCGGCTGGGCACGGTCCCCCTGCCCCTGGCTGACAACAGCGCAGACGCCATCTTCACGTCCCACTTCCTGGAGCACCTGGACATCAAGGGCTTGGTCTTCATGATGGAGGAGATGTGGCGGGTGGCGAAGCCCGGCGCGCGAGTCGAGATCCACGTGCCCCACTTCAGCGGCCGCTGGGCCTTCTACGAGTTCCACCAGACGTTCTTCCGCATCAACTCCTTCCGTGAGTTCCTGGTGGACGGTGACGGCATGTTCGTCTCCCGCGCGCGCTATCGGCTGGTGAGCAAGCGGCTGCGCTTCCCGCGCGACAAGGTGAAATATCCGTACTCGTATCTCCTGGAACCACTGGTGAATCGCAGCAACGCCTGGCTGAATTACTATGAGGCCACGGGTCTGCGAGCGTTGTTCCCGGCCTGGGAGGTGATGGTGGTGCTCGAGGTGGTGAAGACCCCGTGAATGTGCTCTGGACTGGAGGCCACGCGCCAGCGAACCCGGCCCTGGCCCGGCTCTGGGGCCTGTATCGGCGGGTCATGGCCGGCTTGGTGCGCCTCCGCTGGGGCGACTACCGCGAAATCGCCGTGCCGGACGTGCCCATTGACGAGGCCGAGGCCGCCCACACCGCTGAACGCCTGTCACTGGCCTGGGCCGACGGCCTGGACCTGACCTACCACGGCGTCGCCTTGCCCCCGCTGCTCCTGTACAAAGTGGCCGGCTACAATGTCCACCTGAGCGGGCTGGTGCGGATGGCTCGCAAAGCCCAGGCGATGCTGGACACGGCCCGGCCCTCGACCCTGCTCCTGGCAGAGTCGGCGCTGCTGCCCCAGGGGGTCTTTGCGGAGGCATTGGCGGCGGCGCGTGACATCCCGGTGCGCCGTCTGATCCCCGGCCCGCTGGCGCGCCTGGGCCGCCAAGCTGCGCTGGCCGTCCTCTTCCGCGTGGGCTACGAGCCGGACGAGGTGCCGCTGTTCGAGGTGTGGCCGCACTCCCAGCTCGCCGCAGACGAGCCGCCGGCCGCCGTCTTGTTCGTGGCCTCTATGAACAACTACCTGACCCCCATGCTGCCAGTCATGCGGGCGCTCCAGGAGCGGGGCCGGTGCGTCGTGGTCGTGGTGCCCCGCGCGGCGGCCGGCTGGGGCAACTACGGAGCGTTGCGGGCCGCTGCCCCGGTCATCTTCGCCGAGGATTTGCTGGACGACGAACTGGCGGCGGAGATCGCGGCCCGGCGGCGGGAGTATGGCCGGCTGTTCCGGGGGCAGCGTGCCCGGCTGCGGGAACGGCTGCGCCTGGACGCTTCGTGTAGCCTAGACCTGTGGCCCTTTGCCGGGCCGGGGATGCGCGTGGTCTTCGAGCGGCTCCTGCCCCACGCCGTCGGATACGTGAGCCTGGCCGAACGAGCGTACTGCCGGTTTGAGCCGCGTGTGGTGGTGCTGGCCCGCCAGCGCCGGGCCTTCGAGAATGCCTTTGCCGCCGTCGCCCGGCGGGACGGTATCCCCACGGCCCTGGTCATCCACGGCCACGTCTCGTCGCAGCCCATCTACCACTTCATTGACGGCTACCTGGACCAGGCCGACCTGGTCTGCGCCTGGGGAGCCGCACAGCACCAGGCCCTCGTGGAGAAGGGGGCCGACCCGGCCCGTGTGGTCGTGACCGGCAACCCGGCCTGGGACCGGCTGGCCGGAGGCCTGGACGCCCTGCCGGACCGCGCGGTGTGCCGGACGGCCGTGGCCGAACAACTGGGGCTGGACCCGGCCCGATTCTGGGTCACGTTCACCTCGCAGGCGGACTCGCGCGCGTTCTTCCCGGCCATCCTGGGGGCCGTGCGCGCCCTGCCGGACGCCAACCTGGTGGTGAAGGTTCATCCCGGCGAGCAGGTAGCCGATTACCCCGTGCCGGCCGAGGCCCGCGCTGGCTGCCGCGTGGTGAAGCGCACTGACCTGCACACCCTGCTCCGGGCCTCAGACGTGGTGCTGACTTACACCTCCACGACGAACCTGGAAGCCCTGATGGCCGGCGCGCCGCTCGTCGTGGTGGACCTGGCGAGCAACCCGGATATGCCGAACCGGATCGACCTGGCGGCCTACGGCGTGCCGGAGGTCCGCGACGAGGCCACTCTGCGCGAGACCCTGACCCGCTTGCGCGCCGACGAGGGCAGGCGGCAGCGCATCGTGGCCGCTGGCGCGCGGGCCGTGGCCGATTACGCCTATCGCATGGACGGCCAGTCGGCGGCGCGGGTGGCCGATGCGCTGGAACAAATGATGAAAGAATAGGTCGAGTGGAAAGCAGTCTGACCATGAGGACACAACCGCCCGATATGCAAATCCTGCCGCAGGTGTTCCAGAAGTATCCGGGCATCCAGGCGGTATATCTCTTTGGCTCGCTCGCATCTGGTAGGGTCCACAGAGAGAGCGACCTGGACCTGGCAATTGTGCCGCGCCATTCCTCTGTCCGGGATCGGCGAATGGACATCCTGGCTGACCTGGCCCGACAAGGCTTCTGCAACGTGGACTTGGTGTTTCTGGATACCGACGACATCGTCCTGAAATACGAAGCCGTCCGCCAGAACCGATTGGTTTACCAGGCGGAAGACTTTGATCGGGGGGCCATGTATTCCCAAGTCGTGCGCCAATATCTGGATTTCGCTCCCTACCTGAAGACGCAGCGGGAAGCCTACAAGAGGAGGATTCTGCATGGTCAAGGCTGAAGTCATCCGCAAACGTCTGAACAAGCTAGACGAGTATCTGTTCATCCTACGTGGCTTACAGAAGTACAGCTTCGAGGAGTTTGTCTGCGACCCGGAGCATTATGGCAGCGCCGAGCGGTTCCTGCAGTTGGCGATTGAAGCGACTTTGGACATGGGGAACCATGTCATCGCTGAATTGGCGTTGGGGACCGTCAATTGGTATAGTGACATCCCAGATATTCTGGCTGAAAAAGGCTATCTCGGCGACGACCTGAAAGAGACGTGGATTCGGATGATCGGTTTTCGGAACATCCTGGTTCACGAGTACATTGACCTTGACCGCCAGATCGTGTACGAAATCCTCCAACATCACCTGGCGGATTTGGCAACCTTGAGGCAGGTCTTTGCCCAATTTCTCTAACCCTCGTGCAGCCGGCGCGGATCTAGTCAACACTCACCTGGTGCTCTTTCTCACGCGCGCGGTCCCCCTGAGCCGCTGGGACCGGTTGGGCACTCTGGATCGCGAGACTGCGCTGTACCGGCGACTGCTGCCCCACCTGGGCGGCGTGAGCCTGCTCACGTGCGGCGGGCCGGCGGAGCAGGCATACGCCGACCGACTGGGCGGCATCCGCATCCTGCACAACTGCTGGGGGCTGGGCGCCAACGCCTTCAGCCTGCTGGCCCCGTTTCTGTATCGCCGGGAGTTGCGCGCGGCCACGGTCTACAAGACCAACCAGCTCGACGGCGCATGGACGGCGGTGCTGGCAAAGAAACTTTATGGCCGGCCGCTCATCGTGCGGGCCGGTTACCCC
>Ga0209227_1000755_pt1 | contig 27085 bp, 21 predicted proteins | sample YNPBryantNP2012_FD_185815 | JGI IMG/M metagenome (GOLD analysis project Ga0209227, IMG submission 185815) | Anoxygenic and chlorotrophic microbial mat microbial communities from Yellowstone National Park, USA - YNP Bryant NP 2012 (SPAdes)... ...
ATCCCAGCGCACAACATCGATCCGTCCATCCTGATGATGACAGGACACTCCGTGTTCATCGATCTCGACCAGATACTCCGGTTTCACGGCGCCTCCCGTGTGACTCTACCCTGAAGCCCGGCATCACTGCAAACCGTGCGCCCGGAGATGATGATCAAGCCAGGCGGCTTCTTCGGGCGCGAGGGGCGGCGGGGGCGGATCGGCGCGGTAGTCGATCACCCGCTCGTAACGGGCGCGCCGGTAGACCTGACGCAGCACGGCGCCGAGATCGAGCGCGACATCCGGGTCAGGAGCAGCCAGGGGAACCGGGAGCACCGGCAGCGGGTCGCTGAGCGCAATCGGCCAGACCTCGACCAGGGGACGACGCGAGGCGCGGCTGAGCAACGCGCAGTAGGCGGTCGGCGGGAGCGGCCGCGCCAGCCGGGGACGGATACCGGCGCGCAACAGGTCAATTTCCAGCAGATGGACGCTGCTGGCGAAGAGTTCCTGGCGCTTCTTTTCATAGGCGTCGGCGCCATCCGCGCCTGCCCGCTTATTGGCGGGCGAGAGCAGTTCAATGGCGGTAATGAGGGTTTGCTGCAACACCGCGCGGATCTCAATCCGGGCATAGCGGGTCGGCACGGTGATCTGCGCCGGAATGGTGAGCGGGGCGGGGGTGATGGCGGTAGTGACGGCGCCAGCATCGGCGGCATCGTCGCGCACGATGCCGACATCAGGGACGAACACCTGACGGGCGGGCGCAATCTCGATGTTCTCGAGCGCGATATAGGGCGTAATGAGCGCAATATAGTTTGGCCCAAGTTGTTCCTGAATGGCATCGCACATCGTACTGATCAAGCGTGCGTGCACATCGGGCCACAGAGCGGGTAGCTCAAGGTAGGGATCCATGCCGGGGAAGGGGAGTTCCATCATCACCTCCGGGCGTGTCCATCGGCTGCATGATACCACACAGCCACGCCGTCTGTACTGACCAGGAGATGTGTTGAGCGCAGGGGATCATTAATTTCATACGAGTTTCAAAAATTATAGCAGCTCTCAGATACGTTGACCCTTGTCCGGGTCTGTCGTGTCGCACATGACGCCCGCGTCCAGCGGAATGTAGACCGAAATTTGTTTCGGTCGCCGCGTGGGGCGTACAATTCCCAGGAGTGTTCAACCTTGTCCATCAGGTTCAACCTTCGTGAGAACTGCTACGGTATAGCCCGCGCAGGCGGGCTGCGCCTCGCAGAGCCAAGGGCTTCACCCCGACGGCATCGCCAGCCCGCGCAGGCGGGCTTCGCCCTGGATAGCCGAGGGCTTTAGCCCGACGGCACGCGGCGCATACCGATTTATATTCAGTAATCGCCCTCCCTGATATACGGTACGCTCCAGAGCGCCACCTGCATCACGACCGATTTGAACCACGCCTGGTGCATGCGATCAACGTCTTCGGGAGAGTGCCCCTTCTTTGTCAGGAACGATTTGATCGTCGCCGTGATTGGATAGATGAATGCAACCATGTAGCGGTAGTGGATGTGTGGCACAGCCTGCACCCCGTCAACGAGGTTCTTTTTGCTGCGGTGATGACGCAGACCGATTTCATACGCATAATTCAACCACTGCTCGTCATACGGGCGGGTGCAGGTATCGAGAATCCACTGTCCGAAGCGCCTGCGCACAGCTGCCAGATAGTCGGCATTCGGATTGCCATGCCCGTCAGTGAAGTAGTACACCAGATGCGGATGTGAACCGACAAAACCGTACCACAGATCGAGAACATCATCGATCTGATCCGCCAGCACCTCGCCCGCCATGCGCAGGTACTGCTCATCCTCCGGTCCAAACAACACTGCCTGCTTCAAGAGGTCCAGGTCCTGCATGGTCAGGGGAGCATGCGCCACCTGGTCCGTTCCATAGGTGTAGCCGGGGATTGCGGTCGCCATCATTGCAGCACCTCCTTCGTATTTTTATTCCTGGTCTGAAGGCACAAAATCAGGGCACTCGAAATATGTCGCCGGTTCTGCCAGCGGCGCGTCTACGAATGCACAATGATGCGGTCCGCGCGGGTCGTCGGGATGGACGTCGCGCCGAAAGAATTGACATCCCCAGCACATCTCGTACACGCGCACATAGCCGCTCTGCTGCAAACGCGCGACAATCGCCTGTGTGGCGTGCAGCAACACGCTCTGCTCAGCATCGGGCAATCCATCAACCGCTGCCTCGATCTCATCCAGCACGTCTTCCAGCTGCCCCGCCTGCGCCGTGCCCGCCTCGGTCAACAGCAACGTTACCACGCGCTGATCACCCGGCAACGTCACACGCTCGATAAACCGCTTGTTTTCCAACGCATCAGCCACGCCGCTCGCCGTTGCATATGTCACCCCAAGGCGCTGCGCCACACCGCCAACTGTGCGCACGCCAGGACGGGCATACTTGAGAAAGATCAATGTCTGAATCTGGGCTGGCGAAAGGTGCATCGTCTTTCCCCGTTCCCGCAGCAGATAGTCAATTGCCTGCGCGATCCGGTAGAGCGCAATCGTGATCTGTCCACCGACCGTCGTTCGATGCTTCGGATCAAAAGAGGTCATTACTTAGTACTCCTAAATAATTATACCAGACAATGCCAGTCTGTCAATCCCTCATCATCATACGGGCTTCGCGCACTGCGCAGCACCGCATGGAAACCATCCGCAGAACAGCATCACTGCCCTCTGCCATGGCATATCCGATGCAGGCGCTGAACGTCTCTGGCAGCCATATCCACTACAGCGCCGCTCTTCGTAAGATGGAAGGTGGACATCGCCCCCGTCCCCAATCTTGAAGTACGCCACCGGGCGATCTGATCGTTTTGAATGATGCCGATCCGTTTCTCGCCACCAACACCATTCGCGGCTACCGCCTGTATGTGCGCGATACGTATCAGGCTGATTCATCCTGCGACGCACCGGCGACCTGGTGAAACCGGAACGTTGGCGAATCACCCCGTTTCTCGGAGAGCGCTGAGCGATGATACCGGGGAATTTCTCGCAGCGTGTGATGGCAGCCCGGCTTCAGCAGGATTGATCGCACGATGAGCGAGACCCACGCACTCCTGGAGCAGGTTTTCCAGCACGATCCTGCGTCCCATCTCCCGTTTCAGTCATCAGGAAGCCCAATTCCCCCCTCTCCTGCGCGCAGGAAAGGGAGGCAGGGAATGAGGAGCACACGTGCGTTGGAACAAAGAAAATCGGTTATGTCGCTCAAAACCCGCCCTTGAGCGCAGGGAGAGAAGGGGCGCAGACGCTTCGGAACCCGGTGGTGCGCCGGTCAGAACCGGTACCCCCTGCCACCCGCCATCGCGCACACCGCAGCATCCTACCGCTGCACCAGCGGTAGTGTGACGCGCCATGTCAGCAAAACCCGCAGTCGGGTCAGCGGGTCGCCGAGCAGGGCGTAGGTCAACAGCGTTTCCTGGCAACATACGCTGCCGGTAAAGAGTTCGCGGAAGCCGGCAGCAGTCAACGCGCCCAGCGGAACAGCGCGTTCGATGTCGTTTCCTGCCGAGGACGACCAGAGGGTGCGGAAGAATCCTTCTTGCAGTTTATCGTGCCCATACGATACCCCCAACCCCGTCGATCCCCACACTGCTACTGCGCCACCCTTCTCACTCAGCAGCAATGCTTCGTCGATAGTCATGCCAACATAGGAGGGCCACTGGAAGGCGCTGCTCAGGCAGGTGAGCGACAGCACCACCGGCAACCGGTCGCTGTTCGTCAGTTGCAGCACATCCGAACGGTGGAGCAGCCAGTTCTCCGGTGCGCTCAACTCGGTCACCGCCCACTGTTGCTGGTGTGCATGCCCAAAGTACGCAACCACCGCCGCACCATTGCCAAAGCGCGCCAGTGCCGCCGCGCGCGCAGCGGCTGCGGTTGGAATCTGCCCGGCGCCATTGCCGAAAAACACGCGATCAATCTGCATGACAGGCGGTTGCAGTGCAATACTCGCTTCCGCCTGTGCCGCGAAATCGCCGCTGCTATCCGCATCGTCCGCCAGGTACAGCATCCGCCCGCGCCACGCGCCGCCGGTCGGCGCGGTTTCGTACCCGACGATTCTGGCAACCAGGGTTTGCAGTTCGGCGGCGCTTTTCACCGGCAAACGCCCAAGCCAGACATCCGGCAACCGGTCGTCGGTCGGGTTCTCACCGTCGAGTTGCGCGTAGCAGGTTTCGCACGCTGTCTCACCCAGCCACGGATCGACCATCGCCAGATAGGGCGGGATCAGGTTGACGTTCTTTGCACCGCGATTGGTGTAGTCAAACGGATCGGAACTCCCATCCCCGACAAGTGTCACCGCCATCGGCGGCGGCGACCATGTTTGCGCCACATGTTGCAGAAATGAACGGATCGCGCGCGGATCGACCTGACCGGAACTCCATCCATCATAGATGCTCTGGACATCGATCACCGCGACGGTATATCCCTGCGCTCGCCGCAGATCGATCAGTGGCGTCAGCGCGGGGTGCAGCAGCGCCGGGGCAATGTAGACCGCATCGGCGCCAGATGGCAACGCTGGCGGGGTAAAGGGTTCGACCGTCGGCGTGAAAATGGTCCCATCGCCGGTCAGCAGGTACGAGCGCTCTGCACGATCATCCTCGAACGCTGCGCCGGTGATCTGCACCCGCACCGGCGCAGCCGGATCGGTCACGTCGTACAGGGCAAAGCCGGGCGGCGCTCCGGCGATCTGATAGGCGCGCTGACCGGAAGCGCCCTGGAAGATCGCACCCTTTCCGCCAAACTGGAGCAGCACTGGTCTGTACCACTCGATGGTATCAACCGCGACCTGCGCGTAGCCGGTGATGGCGGTCAGAGTCAGGCGCGCTTCGGTTGCGTCGCCAGCAGTTCCCGACACCACCAGCGTCTGCATCGCATCTCCGTCGCTGTTCCACTCTACTGGCGCGCTGCTGCTCGACCCGATTGCGGCAGTCAGGCGACGCACAGCGCCGGATTGCACATGCACGCTCACTGTGAAGGTCATCGTTCCTGCCGCCGCCGGAAGGGTCGTTGTCAACGGAATGCTCATCCGCGCCTGATCATCCTCCGGTTGCCCTGGTTCGGCGCGCAGCAACGCTGCAAACCAGTGGTCGCCGTCACTACCGGGGCGCCGCGAGTCGTAGTAGCTCGTTCCCCGCACCACGCCCCGCTCCAGCGCGCTGGACGGCGCTTCCCCCGATGGTATGCCGGTTGCACGAGATGCAATACGCAATCGCGCACCATCTTCCAGCGTAAGCCAGTATGTATCGCTCCGGTTCCAGCGGTCGCCCGGCGGCGGCGCATAGAAGCGCAGTTCATCATCAGGATCGCCCCAGGCGCTGTTCCCGTTGACATCGCGCAACTCGATCGGGATCTCCGTGCTGGCGCGGCTGAGTTTGATGCGCGCCGGTGATGCCGCGATTGCTGGACTCAGTTCGCTGACGCGGAGAACCTGCAATCCCTGGTGTTCGACGCGCACCCGCAACGCCGGGGCAGCGGGGAACGCGGGGGGGCGAGGCGGAATCGAGGAAGGCGACGCCGTCGCCTGAGCAAACGCGAGCGCCGCTGTGCCCTTCGTGTCCAGCGGCGTCACTGCTTCGACCAGCACCTCAAGGGTACGCACGGCGCGTGCGCGTCCATCCTGCCGGTACGCCGGACTCAGCGCCAGCGCGACGATCCGTTCGCCGCGCTGACGCGACTCGCGCAGCACCACCACCGGCGCAACCGGCAAATCATCGGGTGCGCCAGACCATGGCGCATCGTCGAGCGCAATCACGCGTGGCTCGACACTGGCATCGCTGAGTGCACGCAGCGCAACCAGAACCGGTTCCACCGGCAGCGAAGGATCGGGAACAGTGGGACGCCAGGTTATCCGAACGCCATTATCGACCGGACGCACCACCGGCGCATCATCCCCGGCGCTGGTTGCTGTGGGAGATGCCATCGCACTGCACACACTGCCGATGATCAGAACAAGAACGAGAGCACAACGTGTCATCATTGCAATCCAGGCAGCACAAGCGGCAACTCTTCTGCTGCGTTACAGAGTTATGCCTTGCGATTACGAGCCAGCAATCCGCCAGCAATCACAAGCAGCGCTATCAGTACAGGCATCAGCGGCGCTCCACCGGCAACAGATGCACCGGTGCCGGGAAGCGTGACAGGAGCAGGCACGGTCAGCGTCGGTGTTGGCGTACCGACAGAAACCGGTGTAACCGTCTGCTGCTGCTGCTCCTGCACTGGCGTTCCCGGTGGCGGCGTCTCCGGCGGGGTCGTCGGTGGCGGCGTCTCCGGCGGCGTCTCCGGCGGCGGCGTCTCCGGCGGGGTCGTCGGTGGCGGCGTCCCCGGCGGGACCGTCGGTGGCGGCGTCCCTGGCGGGACCGTCGGTGGCGGCGTCCCTGGCGGGACCGTCGGTGGCGGCGTCCCCGGCGGGACCGTCGGTGGCGGCGTCCCCGGCGGGACTGTCGGTGGCGGCGTGCCCGGCGGGACTGTCGGTGGCGGCGTGTCGGTGGGACGTACTTCCACCGTTTCGGTCAACGCCAGCAGCGGCGCCTGCGGCACAGAACGGGGTGCAGCCGCTTCCATCACTCGTGCAAAACCAACGAGTAATCCAGTTGCTACGATACCGGCGCAGATCACCACAATGAATCGGGGCATGTGGGAGACTCCTTGTCGCTTCAGTACGCGATTGCGGCTATAGTAACAGAGGGTGATCGGTTCTTCAAGCATCTCTTTTGAACATTGAGTCCGCTGCAAAAAGGGGAGGTCACCGCTGAGACGCAGCGTTCGCAGAGGCGGATTCCATAGCGAGTCACGCACACGCATGTTTTGCTATGCATCCATCATAGTGCGTTTTTAGGGTTCTCTGCGCCCTCGGCGTCTCAGCGGTGCGTTTTTGCAGCGAAGTCAACATTGCCTTCACACCGCTTCACGAGACTATACCGCCTCACCCAGTTTCACTGCCTCGAAAATGCGCATCCGATGCAACAAGAGCACGGTCACAACAATCGTTGCAGCCAGCAAACCGCCGGAAATGCCGTACACCAGCGCGATCCGCTCCCAGTCGATCCGCACCACGAACGGCGGCGTCTCAGGATAGACCCCGGTACGAACCTGCAAGAATGGAATAAACAACCGACTCGTCAGAATACCGACCAGCGTGCCAGACACGGCGCCAAAACCGACGACCAGCATCTGCTCGAAGACCAGCAGCATGCTCAACTGCCGCGTACTCAAGCCGATTGCGCGCAGGACTCCCAACTCCACCAGGCGACGCTGGAACGAGAGAAGCGTATAGGCGACAAATCCGATCACGGTCACCATGGTTGTCGCCAGAAAACCGACCGAGAGCAACCCGAACAATCCCTGTCGCTCCGGTCGGCGCAGATCGAGATCGAGCAACGTCTGCGGCGTCGAGCGGATCATGCGCAGCCCGTACCCGATCCCTGCTGCCGCTACCGTTTGCAAACTGGCGTCGGGCGCCAGCGAGAGCCAGACCTCATACGGGTACAGCCCACCCTGTGAATCGAAACTGTAGTCCAGGTTCCCGATCACAAACGGCGGACCCTGATCGTAGAGCGTTGGAAAATACCTGAGCATACCAACGATCGTAAATGTGATATTTTGCGTCTGCCCGCGATCATTCATCGCCAGCGTAAACCGGTCGCCGATTCGCAGCCCTTGTTGTGTTGCGAATGTTTCAGAAACCAGCGCCGCATCGGGATAATCCGCCAGACGGTTCATCAACGCGCCGAGGGACTCATCGGCATAGTCAGGTCGCCACGCATCCGCCAGCACTGCTGCCAGGGTCGTCCGATCAACGCCGTAGAAAATGCCGCTGATTGGTCGCGCGCTCCCCACGATAATGTCTACCTTGCCAGGCGCAACGCGGGTGGCGCCGGTCACGCCGGGGATCAGCAGATACTCTTCGATCGGCACGAACAGATACGCTGTGCTGGGAGTTGTATCGGCTTCACCCGTGGTGCTCAACGCGCCTCCGCTCAGATCAAGACTGGTTTCCGCCGGGGCGATCTCGCGATCGCCGGCAATGTTTGCCGATGTTATCGCCGCGCCAGGATATACGAGACGCACATCCGCCGCGCCTCGATAGTACGCCCGTTCTTCACTATGACGATCCAGTGTGAGCGCCATCGACGACGTGAATGTTGCAAGCGCCAGCGTCAGCGCAACAAGCAGCGCCGGTCCGCCATAGGCGCCCGGCATGCGCGCCAGGAAGCGCAGCGCCGTCACAAGCGCCACTCCTGGCAACAGCCCCGCAATCCACGCCAGCGCGCGTAGCAGCAGCGGCAGGAAGCGCATACCGACCAGCGTACCGGCAAACACCATCAACGCCGGAGCGAGCAGCAACAGCGGATTGCGAAAAGGATCATCCGTACCGACAGTCACGCCCGGCACCCCGATCATACCACTCAACCGTAACTGTTGATAACCATAGACTGCCGGTATCAACAGCAGGATATCGAGGTAGAGACGTTGCCAGAGCGGTGGTCGGGTTGCGCGTGCGCGTTCGCTCTTGTAGGAAATGATCGTTCGACCGGCAGCGCTCAGCGCCGGGAGCGCCACGGCTGGCAGCGCCATCAGAACCGTCGCCAGCGCATGCCATGGGCTTGCTGGCAACAATGCTGGCGTCGGCGCGTCGAGCGGCGCAAACCGCAAAAAGGAGACAGTCCAGGAGATCACATGCGCCAGCAACAATCCCAGCGGCAAACCAGCCGCCCACGCCGCCGCGCCGAGGAGCAGCACTTCGCCGAGCGCCAGCCCCAGCACCTGCCAGCGCGAACTGCCGCGACTGCGCAGGATCGCCATCTCCTGCTGCTGGCGCGCAACGGTCATCCCGGCGACCTGGAGCACGAAATAGCCGATGACGACCAGGAGCGGCACGGCAAACAACGCGAGCGTGACCGTCAAGACGCGCACCTGTTCCCGGTGCCGTTCCAGCGCTTCCATAGGCGAGCGCACGAGTTGCACGCCGGGCAGGCGCTGCTGAATATCGGCAGTGGCGGTCGCAATCCGCTCGCGCAGACGCTCGACGTCGCCGCTTCGCACACTGCTGCCGTCGATCGCTGTGTACCACGCCGCCAATGTCACAAACCGCGCATCCGGCACATCCGCAATCAGGGCGAAACTTTCCTCTGGTACGAGAAAGACATCGCTATAAGCCGATGGCGTTTGAAACCAGTAGCCGGCATCGGCGTCTGCTGGTCGCCATATGCCGGCAATGCGCACAATGACATCGATCCGAGGCTCGCGACCGGTCGACTCAACCCGGTAGAGATCATCGATCAGCAGCGTGTTCTTCGCAGCGGTTGTTTCTGAAACCAGCACGTCGAGCGGTCCGTCGCCGGTGAAGGAACGCGGCAGATCGCCATCAACAATCTGGATGTGCCGTTCGATGCCGCTGAGGAACCCGATACGGGCAAACAGAACTTCCCGCCCCGCGCCGTCAGGAAACCCGACGCGCAGTTTTTCGGTGGCAGCGAAGCGCACGCCCGGCGGCGCTGGCAGGTCAATCCCCGCCGCTGGCAGATTGCCTGCCAGTTGATCCGTCAGCAGGTACTGTTGCCACGAAATCGATGGATCGGACGCACCGCCGTAGCGATAGATCATGGCGAATGGCGGCAGCGGGTCGGCAACTGCGCGTTCGGTGAGCGCCGCCAGCAAAATGCGGTACCCCGACGCTTCGGCGTAGACCGGAATGCTGACCACCATGCCAGCCGCCAGCGCCATGCCAGACCAGACCGCCAGCGCAAGCCCGAAATGACTCAGCAACCTCCGCCAGATGACCGGGGGAAACGAGAGGGCAATCGTGAGTTGACGCAGCATACCGTTGCCTGTTCACTCCTGCGCTGCACTCACCATGTGGCGCAGGGCGCGAAAACGTTCGTGGGCGCCAGCCAGGGTCGTCGGAACAAGATCATGCCGTTCGCCGAGCGCTTCGAGATAATCAAGGACGGCTTCCAGCGTCCGACTATGTTTATCATTGTCATTGTCATACGCCGGACGATTATCGGACGTAAAACAGAGTGCGCAGAACGATGCAACATCCTCGATCATACGCTCGATGGCGCGTTCGATCACCGGTTGGTGCAACGCCTCGAACGTTCCGGCGTCGATCCGCAACTCATACGGTTGATTGGTGATCTGTCGCTGATCCGGGTCGGTCGTCACTGGCACATCGAGGAACGGCAGGTCGCCGGCGCGCTCGTGGTGCTGCGCATCGACGTAGCGCGGGTGGTGCGCCACGTGCTCCCACTCCACCCCAATGCGCGGCAGCATAAAACCGGGCTGCGCAATCGAACCCTGACGAAAACCGAGTTCGTAGAGCAGGCGATAGGTAGCGTCGCTCGCCGAATGCTTGCAGGGGCGAAATGAGCGCGGACGAACGCCAATGGCGTCGGCGAAGCGCTCGGCTGCGTCATCGATCAACTGGCGTTGCACATCCGGCGCAAGCGTGCCCAGGAAATTGCGGTACGAACCGTTCTCCGCCTGCAACGGATTCACATACAGCCCGAGTTCGACGCCGCGCCCCGCCAGTTCTTCGAGCAGCGGCGTGTGTTCGACTGCGCACTGCGGTGCGACGAACAACGTCGGCGGATACCCTGCCCGAAGCAGACGATTGCAATACCCTTCAATCGCGCGCGCGCTCTGCTCCCAGGAGCGTGGTCCCTCCTTCGCCGTGCGGATCGCAATGCTCTCGCAGTCCAGCGTAAAAAGGACGTGGATCGTCAGCCGTGTCGCCATCGGCGAAATCACTCTTCACACCATAACCGTTTCATCTCGCTGCCGGATCTGAAGCCATCAGCGTTTTGCGCGCAAATACATACGTACAAAATAGACGATCAGCCCCTGTTGGTTATCGAACGTTAACGATCATGTCTCAAAAACGTATTGCCAAACCCGATCTTCAATGGTATATTCTCTACAAATCCCACCGATGGAAACCAACAGTGGCGTTGAGCGTGCTGGCACGATGCACGTATCAACACTGTCAACCCTGCAACGCCACAGTGTCGTGATCCTCAATGACGCCTCTTTGCAGTGTTGCACGAACTGCCTGAGCAGCATGTTACAACCGGGCTGAGTATCGGGAGTCGCATTCGGTCGTCTACAGGGAGCGGTTGCACTGGCACTGCAATCATCATCCTGGCGATAGTGCAGCCCGGTGTCTGACAGATCGGTTCAGGCAACAGGCGATCCCCACGCCGCTGGCACCGGCGGGGGATCGATTGCAGCGGCGGCGTGAGCGCCGATGCGGTGGCATTATACCACATGTCCCCCTTCCTGCTCATGCCGTCAGACTGATGTTCGATGCACCCTGGATTGCTGCCGGGGTGCACAGCGGCGGCGTGAGCGCCGGTGTATGTCCTTCGCCTGATCTGCACCTGTTCCGCCGTCGCCGCGCACCCGGCACACTCCACGTTTGTGCGTTCAAGAACGATCCGGTTTGCACTCGCGCGCATACTGTTGCGCGTAGTTCGATGGAAAGGAGCACAACGATGCGACAGGTCGCTTTCTACGGCAAGGGCGGGATTGGCAAGTCCACCACGCAGCAGAACACCGCAGCCGCACTGGCATCGATGGGATACCGGTTGATGGTCGTCGGGTGCGACCCCAAGGCGGATTGCACCCGTCTGCTTCTCCGCGGCGTGCGCCAGCCGTCGGTGCTCGACACCCTGCGCGACGTTGGTCCTGAAAGCGTGCAACTCGAAAAGGTGGTCGTTCAGGGATACGGCGGCGTCAAATGCGTCGAGTCGGGCGGACCTGAACCCGGCGTCGGGTGCGGCGGACGCGGGGTGATTACCGCTATTCAAACCCTCGAAACCCTGGGCGCATACAAGGACGAGCTCGATTATGTCTTCTACGACGTCCTTGGCGATGTGGTCTGCGGCGGGTTCGCTATGCCGATCCGCGAAGGGTATGCCGAAGAGATCTACATTGTCTGTTCCGGCGAGTATATGGCGCTCTTTGCGGCGAACAACATCTGCAAGGGCATCAAGAAGTTCGCGGAACGCGGCTACGCCCGCCTTGGCGGGTTGATCTGCAATTCGCGCCTCGTCGAAAATGAGCAGGCGCTGGTTGAGGCGTTCGCACGCCGTCTCAACACGAAGATGATCCACTTCGTGCCGCGCAGCAAAGACGTCCAGCGCGCCGAGATCAACAAGAAAACCGTCATCGACTACGACCCTGAACTGCCGCAGGCGCACGAGTACCGTGAACTGGCGCGCAAGATCGATGAGAATGATGAGTTCACCATCCCTACCCCGATCACACAGGACGAACTCGAGGATCTGATGCGCGAATACGGTATCGTGGATTAGCGGCGCGTCAGCGTCATGGAGGCTCTCATGGACGCTTCATCCGCCGGATCGTGCCAGGGCGTCTGTTTTCCCAAAATCGACCTGAGCGCGCATCCATGTTACAGCCGCGCAGCGCATTTCCGCTTCGGACGCATCCACGTTCCGGTGGCGCCGCGCTGCAACATTCAGTGCAACTACTGCATTCGCCGGTATGCCTGCCCGAATGAAAATCGCCCCGGCGTTACGATGCGCGTGGTATCGCCCGATGAGGCGCTGCAAACTGTGCGCCATGCGGTCGCCCGCGACCCGCGTCTGCGCGTCCTTGGCGTCGCCGGTCCGGGCGATGCGCTGGCAAACAACGCGACACTGACCACATTCGAGCGTGCATGCGACGAGTTTCCGCAGCTGATCCGCTGTCTCTCCACGAACGGCTTGCTGCTGCCGGATCAGATCGATGCCATCGAGCAGGCTGGCATTACCACGCTGACCATCACAATCAATGCGGTTGATCCGGCAATCGCCGAACAGATATACGCTTATGTGCGGTATCGCGGCAGGACGTACCGTGGACGCGAGGCATGCACGCTGCTCCTCCACAATCAACTGACCGGTCTACGGGAAGCGGCGCTGCGCGGCATGGCGGTCAAGGTCAATTCTGTGCTGATTCCGGGCGTTAACGATCATCACCTGATCGATGTCGCGCGCACGGTCAAAGATCACGGTGCATACATCATGAACATCATCCCGCTCATGCCCCTGGCAAAGTTCGCCCACCTGCCGGAACCTTCACCTTCGCTGGTCAATCAGGTGCGCGACGAATGCGCGACGGTCATTGAGCAGTTTCGCAACTGCCAGCGGTGCCGCGCCGATGCAATCGGCGTGCCGGGCGAGGAGGGGTGCGGCGTGGGCGAACGAGTCTGTATGCCGAAGTTTCTGGCGCAGCGGAAGGAGAATCACCATGCAGTTCAAATGCAATCAGACCCTGCCTGAGCGGGCGATCCATATCGCGCTCAAGGGACCGGGCGGGAAGTGTCAGCGCGGCGACGGTACTGCCTGTTTCATCGCCAGCAATGTGGCGACCACGCCTGGCGATATGACCGAACGCGGCTGCACCTACGCCGGCTGTCGCGGCGTCGTCGGTGGACCGGTCAAGGACGCTATTCAACTGACCCACGGACCGATCGGGTGCGCATTCTTCTCCTGGGGTTACCGTCCGCACCTCGCCGACAGCGATTTTCATATGAAGTATACCTTCGTCACCGACATGAACGAAACCAACATCGTCTTCGGCGGCGAGAAAAAGCTGCTTCAGTCGATCATCGAAGCCAGCGCCGAGTTTCCTGACGCAAAGGCGGTGTTCGTCTACAACACCTGCTCCACGGCGCTGATCGGCGACGACGGGCGCGACGTCGCCAAACAGGCGGAAGCGATCATCGGCAAACCGGTGGTGTTCTTCGAGTGCGAGGGGTTTCGTGGCGTCAGTCAGTCGATGGGGCACCACGTCGGCAACGAGACGATCTTTCGTCAGCTGGTCGGCTCGGTCGAGCCGGAGGGCGATTTCAGCCGCTCGATCAACATTATCGGCGACTACAACATCAAGAATGACATCCGCACCTTTGAGTATCTCTTCGAGGCGCTTGGCTTGCGGATCATCGCCCGCTTCACCGGGAACGTCTCGGTGGACGACCTGAAGATCATGCACAAAGCGGCGCTCAATATCGTGCACTGCCAGCGATCCGCCACCTATATCGCCGACATGATGAAGGATAAGTATGGCACGCCCTACATCAATGTCACGCTCTGGGGCATCAAAAACATGGCAAAAGCGCTGCGCGACACCGCCGCGTTCTTTGGGCTTGAAGCGCGCGCCGAAGAGGTGATCGCCCGTGAGACGGCGCGCATTCAACCCTACATCGACGCCTATCGTCAACGCCTGCAGGGGAAGCGCGTCTTCATCTACCAGGGCGGTCCGCGCGTCTGGCACTGGATCGAACTCCTGCGCGAATTGGGCATGGAGACCGAGACGGCAGCCACAACCTTCGGGCATACCGATGATTACGAGAAGATATTCAACCAGATCGGCGAAGGTGCGCTGGTCATCGACAACCCGAACGTTCCCGAAATCGAAGAAATCCTGACCCGTCGCCGCCCCGACCTGTTCATCTCAGGCAACAAGGAGCGGTACCTGGCATACAAAATGGGCGTGCCGTTCGTCAATGGGCATACCTACGACACCGGACCCTACGCCGGTTTTGTGGGCATGGTCAACTTCGCGCGCGATATTGATAAAGCCCTGCACGCGCCAGTCTGGAATATCGTGCATCAGCACGCCCGACCTGCACCCGCCGCCCGCCATGCAGTCCACGGATCTGAGGAGGTGGAGTCATGACCAGCTGTCTGACCCTTCAGGAACGAGCCGTTGCCATCAACCCGACCCGTTCCTGCGCGCCGATCGGGGCAATGCTCGCCAATTACGGCATTCACGGCGCTATCACCATCAACCACGGCTCCCAGGGATGCGCCACCTACCCGCGTCACCAGATGTCACGTCACTTCCGCGAGCCGGTTGAGGTCGCCACCACCTCGCTCACTGAAAAGACAACGGTCTACGGCGGCAAGCAGAACCTGCTCGCGGCGCTCAAGAATATCTGGGAACGCTTCCATCCGACCATGATCATGATCTGTTCGACCTGTCTCTCAGAAACGATCGGGGACGACATTCCTGCGATCATCGATGAGTTTCTGGACAAACACCCGGACGTCACAATCCCGATCATTTCGGTCAAAACTCCGTCGTACATCGGCAATCACACGACCGGCTTCGACAACTTTCTCAAAGAGATCGCCCTCAATCTCCCGGATCGCCGCAAGAAGAAAGGCGAAACCAACGGCAGGATCAACATCATTCCCGGTTGGGTCAACCCCGGCGACATCCGCGAACTGAAGCATATGCTGCGGGAGATGGGACTGCACGGGCTGTGGATCACCGACTACTCAGAGACCCTCGACGGCGGCTACTACGACCCGCGTCCCCATGTTCCGCGCGGCGGCACGACCATCGAGGAACTGCGCAGCTCCTCGAAATCGCTGGCAACGATTGCGCTCCAGCGCCACGTTGGCGGCGAAGCGGCGCGCATTTACGAACGACGCTACAACGTGCCCGCCCATGTGTTGACCATGCCCATCGGGCTGAAGAATACCGATGCTTTCGTCAACACGCTGGTCGAGATCACCGATCATACGATCCCCGAATCGCTGGAAGTCGAGCGGGCACGCCTGCTCGATGCGCTGGTCGATACGCATATGTACACCACTGGACTGCGGGTCGCACTCTACGGCGATCCCGACCTGCTCGAAGGGTTGGTCGGGCTGATCGCCGAAATGGGCATGACCCCGGCATACATTCTGACCGCCGCCGACAATCGCCCCTGGGGAGAACGCATGGTCGAACTGACGGAAGAACTGGGGGTCGAGAGTGAGATCATCCTCAAGGGTGATCTGCACGAATTGCACAAGCGCATCAAGCGGCAACCGGTTGATCTGCTCATCGGGCACTCAAAGGGCAGGTTCATCGCCGAAGCCGAGAACATTCCGCTGGTGCGGGTTGGATTCCCGGTCGAAGACCGCTTCGGATATCATCGACGATCAATAGTCGGCTACAACGGCGCGATTGCGCTGGTCGATGAGATCACCAACACGATCTTTGAGCGCCGCGCAACGACCATCGTGAGCAACACTCTGATCGAAACCGGCGTCGAGGGACCGACTTCGGTTCCAATTGCGCTGCGCAACGGCGCGACGGCGCACAGGTAACCGGATAGCAGAGCGCCGCCGACGCTCCCGGCAACGGCGGCGCCCATGCGTCGTACAGGGAAAGGTTTCTCCGGCAGGTTTCTCCGTTCCATATCGAGCCTTATGACCGGCAGCAAACGATCGCTGGATATGCGCACAAACGGGTGCAAGCGTCTGGCAAGAGCGATCACGAATGAAAGGATCATCCAGATGGACGACGTGTACGGCTGTGACGAAACGGTAGTCAACGGCAGCGATCCGACTATCCTTGACTACGGCGATTACCTGCTCATCGAGCACGAAACGAATACCCGCTATATCTACCGTCGCGCTGCCGACGATGCACCGCTTCACCCGCTCGTCAGCCGGATCAGGCACGGCGGGATCATCTACGCGCTTGAATGGATTGAGGAAGAAGATTGAGACGTTCTGCTAATGGTCTTTGAGTAAATAATCCGGTATAGCCCGCGCAGGCGGGCTTCGCATTATATAGCCGAGGGCTTTAGCCCGACGGCAAAAGGCGCATACCGGATTATAGCGGTTCTCACAAAGGTTGAACCTGTTGGACAAGGTTGAACACTCCTGGGAATTGCGCGCCCCACGCGATGACCGAAATACATTTCGGTCTACACTCCGCTGGACGCGGGCATCTCGTGCGACACGGCAGCCCCAGACAGGGGTCAACGTATCTGAGAACTGCTATAAATTCTCAATCTTCATCACTGTCGGGCGTGGGTGAGGCGGAGTTCACGCCCGCGCGAGCATGTATGCCCGCGCTGATGACACGAATCCCCGCTGGCGCGGGGCTGAATGCATCTGCACGCTGTAGCAAGGATGTTTGCCTGCCTGTTTGACCCCGGCAGACGCGGGCAGGCGGCAGCGCTCCCGGTGTGATCAGCCTGATGGCACTGTCGAACATCAGAAATGAATTATGGAAGCCCCTGCGTTCAGGCGAAAACAACCACAGATATTGCTCAGTCCCGGCACTACAACGACTCCAAAGACTCCTGGAAGCGCCGACCGCGCCAATCGCTGCGCCCGCGCTTTGTCCCGGAACACAAAGCCTCTCCTCAACTAAGGGTCTTTCCCGGATAGACATTGCCGTGTCGTCGCTGTAGACTCGCCGTAGCAGTGACGTGCCAGGGCGCGGGCGGTCAGCGGATAACGCTCAGCCTGCGCTGGAGACGATTCTGATGGTACAGGTAATCATCGCAGCACCGGCGTCGATCATTCGCGCTGGCGTGCACGCCATTCTGAGCCGCGCCCCCAACGCTGCGCTCTCTGGCGTCACGGGCGACCTGACAGTCGCCCGACGCTGGATGCGCTTAACCGCCGGACGTCCTCGTGCTGGCGTGGACCGCATCGGATCGGAATCTGCTGACCCTCATCCGCTGGCAGCGCCGCCGCACGCTGCAGGTTGCTGCGCTTGTTCTCACGTCCTGGTGCGACGACGGCGCGCTGGCGCTGCTCGTGAGCGCTGGCGCGACTGCCTGTCTGCCGCTCGCGCTGGACGCGACCGTCCTGGAGCATGCCATCTGCTGCGCAGCGCACCACGGATGGCACGGCGACCCGGCGCACTGCATCCGGGCGCAGCGCTGGCAAGCGGACGTCGGCCTGCGCTGGCGGCGCCTGACCCGGCGGAAGCGGCAGGTGGCGCTGCTGCTGGCACACGGACAGGATACGGTGGCAATAGCGACGCTGCTGGGGATAAGCCGCAAGACAGTCGAGTATCACACAGGCAGACTGCTGGCGAAGCTGGAGATGAAGACGCGCATGAACGTCGCGCTCTGAGTGCGCGAGTGCGTGCCGCCAGCGCTGCTTGATGCTGACGATGGGGAGGATGACGGGGAGCGGCAGCGGTTGATGGATCACAGCGCTGGCTCAAAAAAATCGGATACAAAACCTGGGTTTTTCCCAGGGACGAATCCCGACGCAAGGAATATACTTCGACATCAGAGGTCAAGTCTTTTCCAGACAACACGCTACCAGTGCCCAAACCTGCGATGCATTGGCGACCGTCGTTCAGAAGAAGATAACCTCTCCAGGGTATCCATATCGATGCTCTATGCGAAGAAGGTCTGCTATGCGTGCAAGAAGTCTTGGTATCATCAGCTTGCTTCTGGCACTGTGGCTTTCTCTGAGCGCCGAAAGCATTGCAGCAATGCCGTATCCGAATGATGACTCGTCTGGGCACGAGGATGAGTATGTTGGTGAATATACATACACTTCAACACCAAATGGACAACAACTTTCAGAGCTGGCAGGATTAAGTTCCGACGTCTCGTGTCAAATTGTCGTAAGTGATCCGACATTTCATACACATAATGTCAGCACAGCCGCCTCACAATTATGTTCGGGGGTATTTATTCGGCAGTCTTTGATCGTATGTGTACAGGTCGAACGATGGTTTTTATTTCTTCCATACTGGGCAGATCTCGGATGCAAGTCTAACTCCAAAAGTAGTTTTTTTCTGTCAGTTGAGACTGATCGCTATGGGTATGATTATGGAACGACACGGTACCGAACACGAGCGGTTGGAAGTTTCACCGCTGGCGATGGAACTATTTATACGTCTCCCAACGTGGTTTCCAGAGCGTTCCCCTTTACCTATGAACCTTAGTTCTCATGGACGGCGAGTGTATAAGCATAACCTGATGTCCAGCAGCCTATGGTCAATCAGAATCCTGATATTCATATGCTCAATCGCGCAAGAATGTGCCAGCGCTATCAACTCAGCGATGCTGTTCTAACAGTTGCAGTCGATGAGTGGGTGTTTTCGCTCCATCGGCGCTCTATTGACAGCAATCTCTGGTCTATTCAGACGCATGCGCACGGAGGGGTGACGGTCGCTGGAGGAGGGCCGCTCATGATCGCAACGGCTGACATTGGAGGACGCCGGGTGATCTATGGAATGCTGCCCCCAGCAGTCAGTACTGTGCGGATCACGACGAATGCCAGCCATCCGATCGAAGCAATCGAAGCGCTGGTCTCCGAGGGGTTGTTCTGTGCCCTGACACCACTGTTTACCTTCGCCCTGGTCACATTCTATGATGCAGACGGGTGCGCCCGGCATGTTCAACCGTTGCTGGATCCCGATGTGATACCAGCGCGGCAACCATGCAGGGCGCGCTGGTGGGCGTGGCTGCGCCGATGGCTTGTTTCGGCGGTGTCGGTCCGTGATGCCTGCACCTATCATAGCCGATCTCACCGTCGTCGTCAGTGAACGTCCAGGTGTGGCGGTAGCCTTCGTTATGATCCGTCGCCGCACGCCGTCGGACACGGCGCGCGATATGGGCGCCGGTGGTGCTGCTTGTGCCCTTCCTGGATCAGATAGCGTTCTTTGTCGTCAATGCCGGGAGACGACGATAACGAGAGAATGGCGCTCCCTGAAACAAAAAGCGGATAAAAAATCCGGAGTTTTTCCTGGAGGCAAACAGTCGGGCAGCAGGTATGTTTCAAACAACGATAGGCGCTTTTCTACGCATCATTGGACGACTGGACTTATTGTGATGCTTACGGAGGGAAAATGCACATTTCGTCGCATCTACGAGGGCAAGATGACCTCGCTCCCAGGAGAAATGTGAACACAAAAGGGTCATAGTGGTCAGGAGGAAAACGTAGACGTGCGCCTGCGTCTGTCCCGGATGGGCAGGCTCTTGATGCCCTCGGCTTTCCAGCGACCCAGCCAGAGCGAGACAGCTTCGGGATGGCGCAGGCGCAGCAAGCGTTCTTGGGGCGCTAGCGTGGTGGCATCCACTCCAGCGCATGCCGCCTCGATCCACACATAAGCACACAATTCCTCCGCCAGCACATCACGCCAGCGCACCATCACTCCTGTCACGTTGACGCCCGACGCTACGGCCACACGACATGCTCAACAGCGAGGATTGGCAGAGTTGGACGGATCGCCCAGTACATCGGGCGGAGTCGGGGCAGCGGATGGCGCCGAAACCCCGGCAGACAGATCGGCATCGGGCGACCCGCTTGCCGAGACAGCAGGCGCGTTTGGTTCAGAAAGCGTATCAGAGTGGAGATCGCCGGATAGTGCAGGTACGTCAGACGACCCGTCCCCAGAGACAGCAGGCGATGATGGCGTCGCAACGGTATCGTTGTGCCCATCTACGGTGGGCTGCGCAGCGTCCGACCGTCCCGCGTGCTGCTGCGCAGAACCGCCGGCTGCCAGCGCACAGATGATACCCAACGCCTCCAGACGACGCAGTTCGGCATAGGTGCGGGCAAAATAGATCACGGCTGGCAGAATGATGATTCCCACTGCTATTACCGGCAACAGAGCGCCGCCATTACCACTCGACCCGGTTCCCAACAACCGCGTCCACTCTTCCCAAAGCCACACCAGCGCCCTCTTAACGTCATCCTGGGTGAAGACCAGCGCAAGAATGCCGAACAGCGCCACGGATGCAATACCAAACGAAAAAGTCTGCACCCGCCCATTGATTCCATCAAATTTCCAGCGCGCAATCGCTTCGATCTGATGCCATTCATCCGATCCAGGAGCGGGCATTTTCGGATCATCCTTCACTTTCTCAGCGGCACAACGCACAAAATGGATGTAACTGGGAATGAGATCGTCTTCCTTGCCGCGACTAATCGATGAAAGGATCATATAAATAAAAAGAGGAAAGCCTCCAGATATGATAAACAAGAGACCGAGGATAAGCAACCAGAATGCGAGGGAGGTAAAAGACCAGAATAAATACATTATCGATGCAGATTGAAAATCTCCCCCGGATATCAATGAAAGAAATGATAAAATGGGAAGGAAAAATACACTATGAATTAGCAATATAAAAGGAAAACGATCTTTGCACCGATAAACAAAATTACCAATAATCGCAACCAAAACACACCAACCTGCAAAACCAAACAAGAGCAGGAACATATACATACCGTCTATATAGACACCTGATCTGCGTAAGATATCCACCAATGCCACCATGGTACGCGGACCGGGATCAAAAAACCAGGAAACAAAAACAACCAGATTGGCCAGCACGAAATGCCATCTGATCGACGTACCCGGACGACGAAGTCTTTCACTCGCGGTTTTGCGCATTTCCTCGAACGACGCATCCACACAGTCATACACACGGGTGAAGTGATCGAACGCCTCCAAAGGCGGCGGTCGCATGTCAGTTCTCCTGATCTGCTGTAAAATACGCACACTGCTTTATCAATTGTATACGATGGAGCATCGCCCAGGTTTCCACTGCGCAGCGCCTGAAAAGCAAACAGGGCGCTCACGCGCCCTGAAAAGCCACACACCCGACGGGAGATCACCGTCGGGCATGTGATCCTGGTACCCCCAGCGGGATTCGAACCCGCGATCTTCACCTTGAAAGGGTGACGTCCTGGGCCGCTAGACTATGGGGGCGGCTCTATCGGAATTATACCAGCATTCGCCCTGACCGGCAACTGATAGCCGAAAGTAGTGCAATGACGCGGGGCGTTATGGTCTTTGAGTAAATAATCCACCCTAGCCCGCGCAGGCGGGCTTCGCCCTGGATAGCCGAGGGCTTGAGCCCGACGGCACGAGGCGCATACCGGATTTATAGCAGTTCTCAGATACGTTGACCCCGGTCCGGGTCTTCCCGTGTCGTGCGAGACGCCCGTTTCCGGCAGAGCGTAGACCGAAATTTATTTCGGTCACCGTGTGGGTAGCGCGATACTGGGAGTGTTCAACCCCGCCCAATTGGTTCAACCTCTGTGGGAACTGCTATAAATTCTCAATCTCCATAACGCCCGGTCGCGTCATCACACCCGACGTGCTACTCCTCCAGTTTTTTCGTCTCACCGGTCGCTGGCGCTTCAAGCGGAACATGCTCGACCGGCGGGTTGGACTCACCCTCTTGAGCAGATTGCGTTCCGGCAGCGGCGCGCTCGGCTTCGAGTTTCTCGACCAGTTTGTGCAACTGTGCGTTGATCTGCTCCAGCCCGTTCACCAGCGTCTCCTGGACATCGTGGAACACCTGGCTCTCGCGCGCCCGTTCGAGCGCCTGACGCCCGCGATCTTCCACCTGCTGAACCCGCGGATCGCTCTGGAGTTTCTCCACCGTCTCACGCATTACCGCCGCAACATTCTGGACGCTCTTTGCGACCGTCGCCTGCATCTGCTTTGCACGCTCACTCTCGATAAATGCGCGGAACAGCGCTTCGATCTGCTGCCCCATCTCGCGCAGTTCGGTCGCCAGATCGGGCGTTTCCTTCTGCGGCTCGGGTTGACCGGCGGCGGGTGTTTGCTCGCTCATACTCCCCTCCTTACACAACTCACCGAAACTGACCGGGGCGCCCATGTTCTGGCGGCGCCCCCAGTCCTGACACACAGGAAGGACTATTGCACCCCTGCGTCTCCAACCGATATGACGAACCGCGACCGCGCCAGGTTGCGCACTGCATCACCGCACAACCGGCGCACGCATGAGCAGATAGTCGTATGCGCTGAGCGCCGCCCGCGCTCCGTCGCCAATAGCGATCAGCACCTGCTCGCCAAACGATGTCGTCACGTCGCCGGCGGCAAAGATGCCCGGCACGGTGGTCGCCATCCGCTCATCGACCCAGATAAAGCCATCCTGGTCGGTACGCACGAGATGCTGGACGCACTCACTGCACGGATGCAGCCCCAGGTCGGCGAATGCCGCATCGACCGCAATCCGTCGCTGTTGACCATCGCGCGAAACGACGATCTCTTCGACATTCATCGGTCCTGCAACTTCATCAACCGCGTATCCCGTCAGGATTTCGACATTCTGCCGCTGACTGACCGCGTGCATCATCGGCAACGATGCAGCGTTCGGATCAGGGATGATCAGATAGACCTTCCCGGCAGTGCGCGCCAGTTCAGCCACTCCGCGCAGCGCCCGATGCGTCGATCCGATGACCGCCGCCGTCTTCCCTGCCAGAAGATGGGCGTGGGTCGTCACCGAGTAGCCCAACCCCTGCCCCAGCAACTCCTGCGCGCCCGGCGCATTGAGGTGCACCGGCGTCGCACCGGTCGCCACAATCACCGCCATTGCCTCAAATGCGCCACGGGTGCGGGTTTCCACGCGAAACCCCGTTCCTGCGCGCTGCACCGCCAGCACCGTATCGCGGATGGTGCGATCAGTCTGCATTGCAATTTTGCGCTCAAAGATCCGCACCGCTTCTTCGCCCGCCAGATACTCAACTTCCTCCTGACCGATAATATTCTGACGCCATCCAGCCTTGCCGCCCAACGACTCGTAGATCATCAAAAAATCGAGTTGTTTTCCCAGGGCGTACATTCCGGCTGAAAGCGCCGCAGCGCCACCGCCAATGATAATGAGTTCGCGCATAGTCGTTTCCTCTCCGTCACCCAGACGATGCGTGCATCCGCCGGAGCGCGCTCGTCATAGCGCTTTATGGAATAGTAGTATACCAGACTGCCATTGTCGCATGGCGCACAAAAAGGTTTGACAGGCGCACGGCACTATGGTATACTTCCCTACCGCTGTGCGGAATACGCACAGGTATTTTATTGTCTGCGTTTGGCCCCGAACTAAGGCGCAGCCTTTGCTGCGACCAGTGACGGGCGAGGTTATTTTTTTGCATAGCGACTGATCAGCCGTAGCCGGCACATGGGTGTCGCGCACGATGGAGGACGGAAGCAGCATGCCGACAATCAACCAGCTGGTTCGGAAGCCGCGCAAGCGGGTCACGAAAAAAGTCAAGGCGCCTGCCCTGCGTTTCAGCCTGAATGTGTTGAAGGGGAAACTGACGCGCGGCAAAGGTTCGCCGTTCAAACGCGGCGTTTGCACGCAGGTCAGAACGATGACGCCCAAAAAGCCCAACTCGGCGCTGCGTAAGATCGCGCGGGTCCGGTTGTCGAACGGTATGGAAGTCACTGCCTACATTCCAGGCGAAGGACACAACCTGCAGGAACACTCGGTCGTGCTGATCCGCGGCGGGCGCGTGAAGGATCTGCCCGGTGTGCGCTACCATATCGTGCGTGGCACACTCGATGCGCAGGGGGTCGCCAATCGGAAGCAGGGTCGTTCAAAGTACGGCACGAAGAAAGCCAGTGCGGTTCCGGCAAAGAAGAAGTAGGTTCATACCGCAGCGCGATGATGCCTGTCATCGCCTGCGCCATGCGTGATGAGGTAGCCTATGCCCCGTCGAGGCACGATTGAACGGCGTATTCCACCGCCTGACCCACGCTACAACAGCGTGCTGGTGCAGCAGTTCATTAATAAGGTGATGCAACGCGGCAAGAAGAGCGTCGCCGAAAAGATCGTCTATCAGGCGTTCGACCTGGCAGCGGAACGCTTGAAGAAGCCAGCGCTCGAAGTCTTTGAGACTGCGGTGCGTAACGCCGGTCCGGTGATCGAGGTGAAGCCGCGGCGTGTCGGCGGCGCCACGTATCAGGTGCCGGTTGAGGTCAAGAGTGATCGCCGGCAGTCGCTGGCGATGCGCTGGTTACTGATGTCAGCGCGCGCCCGCTCTGGCAAGCCGATGTATGAACGCCTGGCAGCCGAGTTGATCGATGCCTACAACAATACGGGCGCGACGATCAAACGGAAAGAGGATGTGCAGCGCATGGCGGAAGCCAACCGCGCATTCTCGCACTATGGACGCTTCTGAGACGACGGAACGGTATGCGGATTGTATCAAGACGGCAGGGTACGCCAGACGGTCTTCGACGACCAGATAGACGATACGGCTAGCGCAGAAGAGGGGAGAGAGTCTCATGCCTCGTGAAGTGCCATTAGAACGCATTCGCAATATTGGTATTATTGCGCACATCGATGCAGGAAAAACGACGACGACCGAGCGCATCCTGTTCTATACCGGTCGCACCTATAAACTCGGCGAGGTGCACGAGGGCACCGCCGTGATGGACTGGATGGAGCAGGAGCGTGAGCGCGGCATTACGATTACCGCTGCGGCGACCACTGCCGAGTGGACGGTCGAGGGCGTTCCGTATCGCATCAATATCATCGATACGCCTGGTCACGTCGATTTTACGGCGGAGGTGGAGCGTTCCCTGCGCGTGCTCGACGGCGGTGTGGTGGTCTTCGACGCCGTCGCCGGAGTTGAGCCGCAGTCGGAGACGGTCTGGCGGCAGGCAGATAAGTACCACGTGCCACGGATCTGCTTCGTGAACAAGATGGACCGGATCGGCGCCAACTTTGAGCGCACAGTGGAGATGATTCGCGAGCGCCTTGGCGCAAAACCGGTGCCCATTCAGTTCCCGATCGGTTCGGAAGATCGCTTCCGCGGCATTGTGGACCTGATCACGAACAAGGCGGTCCTCTATGTCGATGATCAGGGAAAACGCGAGGAGTTGGACGCGATACCGGCGGAGATCGCCGCAGAAGTCGAACGTCTGCGCAACGAGATGATCGAGGCGATCGCCGAAACCGACGATGAGTTGATGCTCCTCTATCTGGAAGGGGAAGAACTCAGCGTCGAAGAACTGCGCCGCGCACTGCGAAAGGCGACGATCAAGGGTCAACTGGTGCCGGTGCTGTGCGGCGCCGCGCTGCGCAACAAAGGCGTACAACGCCTGCTCGACGCGATTGTGCATTACCTGCCGTCGCCACTCGATATTCCGCCGGTGTGCGGCACACGCCCGGGTCAGGTCGCCGGTGATGATGGCGTGGAGATGATCACCCGCCCGACATCGGAGGATGCACCATTCACCGGGTTGGTGTTCAAGATCGTCTCAGACCCGTTCGTCGGGAAACTGGCGTATTTCCGCGTCTATTCCGGGAAACTGGAAACCGGCTCCTATGTGCTCAACTCCACGCGCAACCAGCGTGAGCGCATTGGTCGCCTGTTGCAGATGCACGCCAACCACCGCGAAGAGATTAAAGAAGTCTATGCTGGCGACATTGCCGCTATGGTCGGTCCGAAACAAAGCTACACCGGCGATACGATCTGTGATCCGAACAATCCAATCGTCCTGGAAAGCATTCGCTTCCCCGAGCCGGTCATTCAACTGGCGATTGAACCGAAGACCAAGGCAGACCAGGATAAGATGGCAATTGCGCTGAGCAAACTGGCGGAGGAAGATCCGACGTTCCGTGTCTTTACCGACCAGGAAACCGGTCAGACGATCATCGCTGGCATGGGTGAACTGCACCTCGAAGTGATCGTTGATCGTATGCGCCGCGAATACAAGGTCGAAGCCAATCAGGGCAAGCCGCAGGTGGCATATCGCGAGTCGATCACGGTTCCGGCGGATGTGGATAGCAAGTTTGTACGTCAGACCGGCGGCAAAGGTCAGTACGGTCACGTCAAATTGCAGGTTGAGCCGCTCGAACGCGGGAAAGGCTTCGAGTTCGTCAATGCGATCGTTGGCGGCGTCATTCCGCGCGAGTACATCCCGGCGGTCGAGGCTGGCGTCAAAGAAGCCATGTCCAGCGGCGTCATCGCCGGATATCCGGTCGTCGATCTGAAGGTTACGCTCTACGACGGTTCGTACCACGAGGTCGACTCGTCCGAAATGGCGTTCAAGATCGCCGCCTCGATGGGTCTGAAGGAAGCGGTGCGCAAGGGACGCCCCGTCCTTCTCGAACCGGTGATGAAAGTCGAAATCGTGACACCGGAAGATTTTCTCGGAACGGTTCTCGGCGATATCAACTCGCGCCGTGGTCACGTCGAAGGCATGGAGGCGCGTGGCAACGCGCAGGTCATCCGGGCATACGTCCCGCTGGCATCCATGTTCGGCTATACCACCGACCTGCGCTCGGCAACGCAGGGGCGCGCAACGTCTTCCATGGAATTCGCGTATTACCAGCCGCTGCCGGAGGCTCTGGCAAAAGAGATCATCGAAAAACGGCGCGGCTAGTTCGTTTCACGAGCATGGCACAGATTTGTAAGTACTCTGCAAGGAGCAGCAAACAGCAATGGCAAAGCAGAAGTTTGAGCGCACCAAGCCGCATATCAACGTCGGCACCATCGGCCACGTCGACCACGGCAAAACCACGCTGACCGCCGCGATTACCAAGGTGC
>Ga0209227_1000757_pt1 | contig 27022 bp, 23 predicted proteins | sample YNPBryantNP2012_FD_185815 | JGI IMG/M metagenome (GOLD analysis project Ga0209227, IMG submission 185815) | Anoxygenic and chlorotrophic microbial mat microbial communities from Yellowstone National Park, USA - YNP Bryant NP 2012 (SPAdes)... ...
TGAGGCTTTAGGGATCGCCACGGACGAGGCGGGCTTTATTCGAGTGGACGGCCAGCGTCGGACGTCGATGCCGCACATCTACGCCGTGGGGGACGTGGCGGGCCATCCCATGCTGGCCCACAAGGCCATGCGCGAAGGCAAAGTGGCCGCCGAAGCCATCGCCGGAATGCCTTCGGCCTACGACGTTCAGGCTGTGCCCGCCGTGGTCTATACCGATCCCCAGATTGCCTGGGCGGGGCTGACGGAAACCGAAGCGCGCCGGAAAAACATGGCGGTCAAAATCGCCCGATTTCCGTGGGGCGCCTCCGGGCGGGCCCTGACCATGGACGCCGCCGACGGCCTGACCAAAATCCTTTTCGATCCCGAATCGGGTCGCATTCTGGGCATGGGGATCGTCGGCCGAGGCGCCGAAACCATGATCGCCGAAGGGGTTCTGGCTCTGGAAATGGGCGCGTCGGCCGAAGACGTGGCGTTGACCGTGCACGCCCATCCCACCCTGTCGGAAACCGAAGGGGAAGCGGCCGAGGTGTTTCTGGGAAGCGCCACCCACCTCTACGTGCCTCAGGGGGCCCAAGGCAAAACCCCGCCGCCGTAAGGCTCAGCGGGCCCCGTGCCCCGCCGAATGGAGGGAAAAACCTGGTCTGCGCGTCTGATCCATCGGGTCCTTTCGGCAGCCGTGCGTGACGGCAGGGGCCCCAGCGTGCTAGAATCGGTCAAATATAAGGCCCAATTGAAGAACACGGCGCTATGGAATGCCAAGTTCTGCCGAAAGGACACATAATGGTAGTATTTCTCTGCCTTGGAGACCACGTTTGGGGTAAGCCATGGGAAGCTACGATGCGGCGGTCAAAATCATCTTGAGCCATTGCCGGCAGGCTGCCCTGGAATATTTCCTGGGTCTTGAAGTGGTGGAATCCGAGGTCATGGAGTTGCCTCAGGAGACCGCGAGCCTGAGGCGAAGCGATTTTCCCATTCGGGTCCGAACGCCGGAGGGACGTCTCTTTATTGTGCTTTTGGAGGTGCAGAGCCGCTGGGAGCACGACCTTCCTCTACGGCTTTTGGAATATGACGTCAGGTATCGGCTGAAAACGGGGTTGTCGGTCCTTCCCGCCATATTGCTCCTGACTCCCAGTGGGGCCGTGGTGGAGCGGTTCGAAGATGCAGGTCTTCGGTATGCGTTTCGGGTCATTTCCCTGGCGGCCATGGACGCACGGGAGCTCTTGAAAACCGGCAATCCTTGTCTCTATCCTTTTGTTGCCTTGATGAAAGGGGGCGTGGAGCTTTTTGATGAGGCGGAGCGGGCGCTTACCGATTCCATGCCGGCCGGGCCTGACAGGGCGGATCTTTTAACCGGTATGGCGCTTTTATCCGGGCTTGTCTCAAAGGAACTACCCCAAAGGCTTTTAAGTCGCAGGAGGGATATCATGAGGGAGTCCGTGGCCTACGAGATGATCAAGAAAGAGGGCTACGATGAGGGGATGCAGCAAGGACTGCAGCAGGGACTTCAGCAAGGCATGCAGCAAGGCATGCAGCAGGGGATGCAGCAGGGGATGCTAGCGGAGGGCCGAGAGATGGTGCTTGAGGCGCTGGCGGAGCGCTTCGGCCCGGTTCCGCGCGATATCGAAGAGGTCATCACGACCATGGAGTCGCGCCGTCAGCTTAAAGAACTCTTGCGGTTGGCCCTCCGTGTTCAAAATATCGAGGAGTTCCGAAAGCTATTGACATAGGCTCAGGAGGAAAGGGCCGTGAAGGCTGGGCCTGTTTGTCCTGCCTAATCGTCTAGCCTGTGCGAGAACACATGTTGTAGGAGCGGCTTTAGCCGCGACCCCGCACGATGTCTTAACCCTTTTTTGCCGAATCGCCTTAAAAAGGCATTTTCGGACAGGGTCCTCGCGTAGGGTTCGGCTACACGGCTTTGCGCCGGGTGCAGGGTGAAGTTTTTCTTGACGATCGTTATTCTTTTTATGGTATAACGCTCCAAGTTCCGAGGGGCTTTGGCGAAGGACGCAGGAAAAAGGTCCGTGCCACGAGGTCTTTGGGGTGATGAGGGGCCGAAGGAGGTGTGGCCGTGAAGAAAATGGGAAGACTTGTTTTGGGGGTGTCGGGGGTGCTGACCTTGTGGGGATCGGCATGGGCCGGGGACGCCGAGAGGCTTCTTATGGCCACGACCACGAGCACGGAGGCCACGGGGTTCCTGGACGCTCTGGCCCCCAAGGTCAAGGAAGTTTTGAACATCGATTTGCAATGGGTGGCGACAGGAACGGGCAAGGCCTTGGAATTGGGAAAGCGATGTGATGCGGATCTTTTGTTGGTCCATGCTCCGGATGTGGAAGAAGCGTATGTGCAACAAGGATACGGGATCAATCGGCGACGGTTGATGTTCAACGATTTTGTCGTCGTCGGTCCTTCCGAGGACCCGGCGCGTGTCAAAAACTGCAGCATCGAAGAAGCCATGCGGCGCATTGCGGGGAGCGGAGCGCCTTTCGTGAGTCGGGGCGACGCTTCGGGTACGCACGTCAAGGAAAAGGAACTCTGGCGCGCGGCGGGTTTTGGTAATGAATTTGCCTACCCCGGATATATCGAAACGGGTCAAGGGCAGATGGCCACTTTGGACATCGCCGCGCAGCGGCGCGCCTATGCCTTGACGGATCGCGCCACCTTCATAAAGTTCGGACAGGATCCGAGCCGAGCCGCGTCTTTGCGTGTTCTCGTGGAGGGGGGTGAAGTTTTGATAAACCGCTATAGCCTCATCACGGTCAGACCCGAAAAATGCCCGAAGGTGCGGGCCGCTGCCGCCGAAAAATTCACGGACTGGATGGTGGGGCCCCAGGGGCAGGCCTTTATTGAAGCATTTCGTGTGGGGGGAAAAGCGGTTTTCTTTCCGGACGCTCAGGGACCGCAGTAAGTCGCCGACCTTATTGAGCGTCTTGGACCGTGTCGGAGCCATTTTTTGTGGGGTTTTTGGTTGACGCTTTCCTGAAAGCTATCCATCTGATCCTCAGGGGGGACCCGGCAACGTATTCGGCCCTTGCGACCACCGTTTATGTGTCCACGGTGTCCCTGGCGGCGAGCCTCCTTATGGGAATTCCTGCGGGTTTTCTTTTGGGTTACGTGTCTTTTCCCGGTCGCCGCATGCTGCGCACGCTTGTGGATACCCTGTTGTCCCTTCCGACGGTGCTGATCGGTCTTCTGGTCTACGGGCTTCTGACCCGCAGAGGGCCTTTGGGGCGGTTCGAGCTTCTGTTCACCGTGCATGCGATCGTCATCGGCCAAGCCCTTTTGGCTCTTCCCATCGTGACGGCACTGACCGCTTCGGCTGTGGAAGCTTTGGATGGACGCCTGCGCGTGACGCTCCTGTCCCTGGGAGCCGGTCCGGTGCGTCGATTCGCTACCAGTTTACGGGAGGCCCGTTATGGCGTTCTGGCGGCGGCGGTGACCGCTTACGGGAGGGTGCTCACCGAAGTGGGCATTGCCATCATGGTGGGGGGCAACATCAAGTGGCACACGCGCACGTTGACCACGGCCATTGCGTTGGAGACCAACAAGGGGGATTTTGCCGCTGGCATAGCCCTGGGCGCTATTCTTCTTCTTCTGGCTTCCGGCGTCAACGCCATCCTCTACGGGCTCAGGAAAAGGGCCTAAAGCCATGTCGCGTTTGTCTTCCCTGGCTGGCGATTGCGGGGAATCTTTTTCGGTTCCCCTCTACCTTTTCCACGACGTGGAGCAGGCCTATAAAGGGCGAACGGTACTGTCCATTGGACGGTGGGCGGTCCGGCAAGGGATCGTCCTTGGACTGGTGGGGCCGAACGGGAGTGGCAAGAGCACTCTGCTTCGGCTCATGGGCTTTGTGGAGTTTCCCGTTCGCGGGACCATCGCTTTCCGAGGCGATAGGGTTTCCCGAAGGCGTGCCCAGGCCGTGCGCTCTGAGGTCACGCTGCTGCCCCAGGACCCATATCTTTTGGATCGTTCGGTCGCCGACAATGTGGCATACGGCTTATCGGTACGGGGTGTTCGGCGCAACCGGGCGGCGCGTGTTCAGGAGGCTCTCCGGTGGGTGGGCCTCGACCCGGACCTTTTCGGCGCCCGGTCGGTGCGCGACCTCTCGGGCGGCGAAGCGCGGCGGACGGCTTTGGCGGCGAGGCTGGTGCTCCGCCCCCGGGTCCTGCTGCTGGATGAACCCACCGCCGAAATCGATGCGCACAGCGCCCAATTGGTCCGCCGTGCAATCCTTCGAGCACGTTCCGATTGGGGAGCGACCGTCGTGGTCACAAGCCACGATTGGACGTGGCTTCGGGGTTTTTGCGACGAAGTCCATGAAATGCGCGACGGTCGCCTCATCGCCATGGGTCACGAGACCGTGGATCCCGGAGCGGCGGGGGCGTCGGTGGTGATAAGCCGCAGCCCTTCGGCGTCGTGAGCGGCCAAAATCATGCCGTGGGATTCCACGCCCATGAGGAGGGCCGGCTTGAGATTGGCCACCAGCACGACCGTCTTTCCCACAAGATCCTCCGGAGCGTAGTGTTCGCCGATGCCGGCCACCACTTGGCGGGTTTCTCCCATGTCCACAAGGAGTTTCACCAGCTTTTTCGATTTGGGGATCCTTTCGGCCTCTTGGATCACGGCGACCCGAAGGTCCAGGCGCTGAAAGACGTCGATGCCGATGAGCTCGCCATGCTTCGGTGAGGCCGCCGTTTCTGAGGGTTTCTGAGCTACGGCGGCTTTTGGGGCCGCTGAGGCAGGTGCGGACGGCTTTTCGGCGGAAGCCGCCTCCTTTTTCGTCCCTACCCGGGGAAAGAGGGCTTCGCCCTTTTCCACCGCCGTGCCTTCCGTCAGGCTGCCCCAGACCGCGTCTCGATCCAGGCGCACGTCCAGGGCTTTGCGCTCGATGCCCAGGCGGGCGAGCATCTTTTCGGCCGTCTGCGGCATAAAGGGAGCGATGAGGACTGCCACGGTCTTGTTCAGTTCCAATAGGGTGCGGATAACCCTCTGCAGGCGGCCTCGTCGCGCCGGGTCTTTGGCCACATCCCACGGGGCGGTGTGATCGATGTATCTATTGGCTGCATTGACGACATCCCACACGGCCATGAGGGCTTTGTGGAAGGCCAACTGCGGGATTTCTTCCCGGTAGATGTCGATGGCCCGTTCCAGATCCGATCGCAGGGCGGCGTCTTGGGGTTCTTCGGGGTCTCCAAACGGCGGCACCGCGCCACCGAAATAGCGGCCGGTCATGGCGAGAGTTCGACTGAATAGGTTGCCCAAATCGTTGGCGAGATCCGCGTTGAGCCGCTGGACCAGGGCGTCTTCGCTGAAATTGGCGTCCAGCCCGAAAACCATTTCTCGAAGCAGAAAATAGCGAAAGGCATCGAGCCCGTATTGTGGGGCGAGATCCAACGGGCGCACCACTGTGCCGCGACTCTTGCTCATCTTGCCTTCGTTGATTTTCCAATAGCCGTGCACGTTCAGATGCCGATAGGGTTCGATGCCGGCCGCCTTGAGCATGGTCGGCCAGTAGATGCCGTGGGGCTTGAGGATGTCCTTGGCGATGAGGTGCTGGGCGACGGGCCAGAATTTTGCAAAGAGCTCCCCGTCGGGATAACCCAAGGCCGAAACATAGTTGATCAGAGCGTCGAACCACACGTAAGTGACAAACCGCTCGTCGAAAGGCAGGGGAATGCCCCAGTGCAAGCGTTCCCGAGGCCTGGAAATGCACAGGTCTTCCAAAGGTTCCCGCAAAAAGGCCAAGACTTCGTTCTTGTACCGTTCCGGCCGAATGAAGTCAGGGTTCCGCTCAATGTGGTCGATGAGCCACGGCTGATAGGCGCTCATCCGAAAGAAGTAGTTGGCCTCTTCCCGTTCCACGGGGGGAGTGTCGTGGTCCGGGCATTTGCCGTCCACCAGTTCCCGGTCCGTGATAAACCGTTCGCAGCCCACGCAGTAGCGCCCTCGATACGTGTCGAAGTAGATGTCGCCGTTGTCGTAGACCTTCTGGAGAATCTCTTGCACCACCCGAATGTGGCGCGGCTCCGTAGTGCGGATGAAATCGTCGTGACTGATGTTCAATTTGGGCCACGTGTCCCGAAAAAGGGCACTGATGCGATCGGCATAGCTTTTGGGATCGGTCCCCGCGGCTTCGGCCGCCTGAACGATCTTGTCCCCGTGTTCATCTGTTCCCGTGAGGAAATAGGTTTCATAGCCCATGAGGCGATGGAATCGATTGAGCACGTCGGCGACGATAGTGGTGTAGGCGTGGCCGATATGAGGTTCCGCGTTGACGTAATAGATGGGTGTCGTCACATAGAAGCGCTTTTCCATGGGTTATATCCCTTCTTCATCGTCCTCGTCGGGTTGCGTTGCCGGTTCCCCGCCACGGTGACCCTCCCCGCACCGCGCCGCACACGGCGACGCCGAACGTGGGCATCCGCTCCCCTTGGGCGTCTCTTCCGGAAGCGGCCCGTAGGAAATTTCCAGCTCTTCGCCGCTTTCCAAAAGGACGGTGATGGTCCGGTCCATGACGTTTTGGCGGATGACCTTTCCCCGCCCCTTGGGGGTGTCCACTTTTTTCCCCAGTTTGGGCATGCCCTGTTTGTATTGGCGATAGACGTCGTATTCGTACTGGAGGCAGCACATGAGGCGCCCGCAGGCTCCGGAGATCTTGCCGGGGTTCAGGCTGAGGTTCTGTTCTTTGGCCATCTTGATGGACACGGGATGAAAATTCCTGAGAAACGTGGCGCAGCACAAAGGGCGTCCGCATGTGCCCAGGCCGCCCACCATCTTGGCCTGGTTGCGCACGCCGATCTGGCGAAGTTCTACGCGGGTGCGAAAACGTCGCACCAGATCTTTGACCAGCTCCCGAAAATCCACGCGGGTTTCGGCCGTGAAATAGAAGATGATTTTGGATCGGTCGAAAAAGCATTCCACGTCCACCAGGTTCATGGGCAGGTTGAGGTCCTGGATACGTTCGAGGCAGAACTTTTCGGCCTCCTCTTCAAATCGCATGTTATCGAAATGTTTTTCGATTTCTTCAGGCCGAGCGGGCCTTTCGATGGGCTTGACGTCTTTGGGATGGACATCAGGGTTTTTGACAAACGGCCCTTCCACCACTTCGCCCAAGCCCATACCCTGTTCGGTGTGGACGACCACATAGTCGCCCTTGTGCACATCCCACCCGCCCGGGTCAAAATGATAGATTTTTCCTCCCTCTCGGAAACGGATACCGATAACCTTGTCCATAAACCACATCCTTAATCTTCAAGCACACGGCTTCCACAAGGAGCTGTTTGGAAACGTGTGCGCGATGATGCTGTTCGGCGGTTTCCAGCACGTCGAGCACATGCAGCAGTTTTTTGGGGTCGGCTTGATCCCATGGAGCGCTCACGGTTTGTCCGTCTGCTGTATGTCCTCGGTCCCGTTCCACATAATGCACCAAAGCTTCGCGCACCGAGAACTTAATACATTCCAAGTCCTGTTCCAAGTCTTCCGTTTCTTTGACCCATTGGGTCACGTCCCGGAAAAAGTCGATCATGGGACTCGTGAGGAGTCTTTCCAGGCGGCCCATGACAGCCTCCATCCGTTGCAGTCGGTTTTCTTGAACCCAGGCGCGGGCTTTTTCCACGCTTCCAAAGGAAAGGCGGGCAACCCTCGCGGCGGTTTCGGCGTCCAGGGAAAATTCGGCCTGTAACGCCGACGCCACAATGGCGTCGTCCAGAGGTCGACAGCGGATGTGGCAGCACCGGGACACGATGGTGGGCAGGAGGCTGTAGGGTTCGGGCGCCAGAAGGAAAAAGAGGCTGGACGCCGGAGGTTCTTCGAGGATTTTTAGCAGGGCGTTGGAGGCTTCCTCGGTGAGATCCTGGCTGTCTTCGATGAGGACTACCCGCCGACGGGCTTCGTATGGGTGCACCCGGCATCGTTCTTTCAGGGCGCGGATTTGGGCGAGCTTGATGGAGGCGCCGTCTTTGGCGATGACCAGCACGTCCGGATGGACCCCGCGGGTGATTTTGAGGCACGCGGCGCAGCGCTGACAGGCCATGGACGCGGTGTTCCAGATCGTCTTGTCAGGCACCAAGCCGTCCGGACGGCTTTTCCAGGGTGGTTCCAGACAGTTGACGGCTTTGGCGCATTCCAGGGCCAGGGCCTTCTTCCCCACGCCGGGCATGCCCGTAAAGAGCACGGCGTGGGGAAGCTTATCCCGGTGGATCATGCGCAAAAGGACGCGTCGGGCATGGGGCTGTCCTAAAAACTCTTCAGGAACCGTCATTGGAAATCTCGTGGGAAAAGTTTCGGCCTTCGGCCGGCTTGTGCGGAAGCCGGCGGCGGAGGGATTCCGTGACGTCCTGCAAAACCGTGGCCGCATCCCGGTTAGCATCGATCACCACAAACCGGCGGGAATCCTTTCGGGCAAGATCCAGGTATCCGCGTCGGACCCGTTCCATGAAATCTTGGGCTTCCTGTTCCATTCTGTCGTGGCGACCGGAACGGTGGGCCAGGCGATCCCATGCCGTCGTGACCGCGCAGTCCAACAAAACGGTGAGGTCAGGAAAAAGGTCCCCTAGAACGATCTCCTGCATCTTTTGGATGCGCTCCGCTCCAAGCCCTCGACCGTAACCCTGGTAGGCCACGGTGGCATCGCGGAAACGATCCGCCAGGATCCATGCACCCCGTTGCAGCGACGGGACGATGGTTTCCCACACCTGCTGGGCTTGGCTGGCCGCATAAAGACACGCTTCCGCCCACGGGGCCATGGGCGCATACTGAGGATCCAGAAGGATTCGGCGCACGCTTTCGCCCAGGGTCGTGCCCCCGGGTTCGCGAAGGACCGTGACGGGTCGTCCGAGTCTTTCGATCCATCGGCGGACAGATGCCACCACCGTGGATTTCCCCGCCCCGTCGATCCCTTCAATGCTGATAAAAACCCCCCGTGGTGCGGGTTCAGGCGTCGTCATGGGCGCGGCCTTTTTCGGGAAGACCCGGCCAGAGAGGCAGCTGGCGGACTTCCCGGCATGCGGCGGAAGGCGGCTCGGAATCCAGGGCGTCCGAGCCCGGCCCATCCTGTCGAGGGCCTTTGTAAAAGTATCGACCGTAAAGGGACTGGTAAGCCGTCCACAGGGAATCGGGATCGTCGTTTTTGGCCAGGATGTCGTCCAGGCTGTTCATTTTGGCGTCCAGATCGTCGGCGAGATGCAAGGCGAAGGCCTCGCGGGTCATGGGACTCTGGACGGCCCCGAATTGGGGCTCGCCGTGGTGGCTGAGGATCAGGTGTTTGAGAAGCACGGCCGTTTCTTCAGGAAAATTCTTGCACGCCGCGATCTTGGTGTTCAGGATTTCCACCCCCAGAACCATGTGGCCCACAAGACGCCCCACGTCGGAATAATCGATGACGAGATCATAGGTGAATTCGCGGACCTTGCCCATATCGTGAAGGAAGGCTCCCACGAGGAGGAGGTCCTGGTCCAAAGAGGGGTACTGGGTGGCGATGAGGGCGCAAAGGTGCATAACACCGACAGTGTGTTCCAGAAGGCCGCCCACGTAGGCGTGGTGGACGTTTTTGGCCGCCGGCGCCTTGCAGAAAGCGGCCATGAGGGCCTTGTCGGACACAAAGGCTCGAATGAGCTCGCCGTAGGGTTTCCTGTGCACCTTTTGCAAAAGCCCTTTCAAGGCTTTCCGAAGGGCTTGGGGGTCCTTGGGGCAGACCGGAAGAAAATCGGACGGGTCCACGGCATCCCGAGGTATGGGTTCCATGGCTTGAATGTGGATCTGGAGTTCGTTCTGGTACTTTTCGCTTCGCCCCTGGATGCGTAACACCTTGTGGCCCGCCAGGTTTTGGGCCGCTTCGGCGGCGTTTTCCCACACTCGAGCCGTCACGGTGCCGGTCTTGTCGCGAAGCTTCAGGGTGAGGAACGGCTTTCCGTTTTTGGCCGTCCGCAGCTGTTTTTCTTCCACCACGAAGGTTCCGGACACGTCCTGGTTCGGCTGGATATCGGCGATCCGCTGTCCGAAATCGCCTGGGGATCGGCACGCGCCATCGGCCATAATTTGTGCGTCCTCTGGGTTTTTCATCACCGATTTTCGCCGCGCAAGCGGTCGCCCCGATACTACAGGATCGCCCTGTTTTTTCAATGGGATCGTCGAATCCTACGGCCTCGTGTCTTGTCACGGCTCGGGAAAGACCCTAGGATGGGCAGAAAATGAGGAGGAAGCGCCATGGAAATCATCGCCAAGCTGGGATCGCTTTTGGGCCTTTCCTTTATCTGCGGGGTCAACCTTTACGCCACCGTGGCCGTCGTGGGCCTGTGCCTCAAACACGGGCTGGTGCAAGGGCTACCTCCCGAGCTATCCGTTTTGGCCAACGATGCGGTTATCGCCGTCGCTCTGTTCCTTTACATTGTGGAGTTCGTCATCGACAAAATTCCGGGCCTGGACACCCTCTGGGACACCCTGCACACGATCATCCGCCCTCTGGGAGGTGCCCTCATTGCCGTGCTGCAGGCGGGGGAAGGGTCTCCGGCCTTGGAAGTCATCGCTTTCATGGTCGGGGCGAGTTTGGCTTCGGCGGCCCATTTGACCAAGGCGGGGACTCGGCTGCTGGTGCAGGCGAGCCCGGAACCGTTTTCCAACATGGCGCTCAGTGTGGGTGAAGACGTTTTTGCCGTGGGCTATGCCTATCTTTCCCTGGCCTATCCTCGGTGGACCTTTTTTGGCACCCTGGTCTTGGCGGCGGCGGTCGCCATGTTCCTTCCGTTGTTGTTTCGCGCCGTGTCCATGGGCATGCGCGCTTTAGGACACCGCCTCGTTTCGGCTTTCGGCACCCGATCGTCGAAAAACCCGGTGATGGCTTTGACCTGTGCCGTGGAATCGGCCTACGAGACGGTGCGGGAAGACGGGGAAGAAATCCTGTGGGCCGGTAAGGCTTTTGCCTTGCGCCTGCCGGGGGTGCCGCGCTACGCTTCCGTGCACATGATCCTTTCCGATCGCGCCGTCACGGTTTTCTTCCACCGGTTTTTCCAAGGGCGCCTTAAGAGGCTCTATCGATCCGAGGTCACGCGGGCGGCCGTCTATCCCGGAAAGCTCCTCGCCGTCTGCGCCTTTTATAACGCCGGCACGCCCTGGACCGTCGGTGTCTATCGGGCTTTGGCCCCGACCCTGCCGGCCCGGTGGTTTTCGCCAAACGTGTCCTGAAGGGTGCATTGAGGACGGAACCGGCGGATTTTTGCCGCATTGAGGGATGGATGGACCCTGCTGAAAAGACTTCGCTCCTGGAGCATGTGGTGGTCCCCGGGTTTACCGAGGCGGGCGTTCGGCTTCCCCAAACCCTGCGTGCCTTGATTCGGGAACGGGATCTTCTGGCCTATAAGGAATCGACGCCCCTTTTGTGGGTTTTTTTCATGGGCGGCACGGGCACGGGAAAATCCACGGTTTTTGATGCGGTGTGCGGGGTTGCGGTGAGCGCCGTGGGGGCCGAAAGGCCCAAGACGTCCGGGGCCATCGGCTTCGTTCATGAAATGGCGCCTCTGGAGAAGGGCTTTCCCTTTTCGGAATTCAGCTTCGTCAAACACGAGGGCCGATCCGCCCTGGGGGAATCCCCTCTGGTCGGGGAACCGGGCGTCATCCACCTGTGGCTTCACGACCGATCCGATCTGGCTTCCGTCGTCTTCATGGACACGCCTGATGTGGATAGTGTGGAAGTGGCCAACCGCACGCTGGTGGAAACCCTGTGGCGGTTGGCGGATGTGGTGGTTTTCGTGACGAGCCAGGAAAAGTATGCCGACGACGTGCCGTCTCGGTTTCTTCAAAGGATCGTGCACGACGGCACCGATGTCCTTGTGGTGTGCAACAAGGTGGGTGCGGAGACTCGGGAAGAAGATGTGCGCGACGTTTTGGATCGGGAAACCCCGGTGCCGGAAGGGTCCCTGTGGCTGTTTCCCTTCCTTGCGTCCAATCCTGTGGAAGTCCTGAAAGCGGTGCCGGCTTTCCTTGATTTTTCCGACGCCTTGAAAACAAAGATCTTGGGCCCGAACGTCATCGAACGGCGTGCCCAATGGATGGCTCGAAGAAAAAAAGCTCTGGCCGAAGGCGTGCGCACGGCGTTGGATGTGGTGACCACGGAAGTGCTGGAAGCGCATCGGTGGAAGGAAAAGCTTCGGCGTTACGCCGACGAGGCCGTGAGCCAAATCATCGCCGACCAAGAAGGGCATTTTTCTTCCGAAACGCGCTCGTATCTTCAGGCGGAAATTCGCGCGCTGTTTTCGCGCTACGATGTCCTAGCCGGGCCTCGGCGCTGGATTTCCCGTTTGCTCACCGCCCCCCTTCGCTTTTTGGGGCTGACCACGTCGCGACCGGATCCCGACCGGCGCGTGGTATTGGAGCGGATCAAGCACCGCCTCCATCTGGGCGGCATCCAGGCCGCGGTGCAGCGCTACGGAAGGCGGATTCTGGAAGAGACGCTACCGGATCAGGTGGAAAGTCCTCTTCACGGCGCCGTAACCCGGCCGGGGGTGCTCATGACCCCGGACGAAGTCGCCGACCACGTGTACCGGGAACAGGAACAGCTCATCCAATGGCTGGAAAAGGTTTTCATGGAACTCGCCCGTGACATTCCCAAAGGCACCAAATGGGGCATATATTCCACATCGGTCCTGTGGGGGGTTTTGATCCTGAGCCTGGAGGTGGCGGTCGGGGGCGGGTTGAGCATGGTGGAGGCCGTCCTCGATGCGGCCATTGCCCCCTTTGTGACCAGGGGTGCGGTGGAACTTTTCGCCTACGCGGAAATTCAGAAAATCGCCCGGCAGTTGGGGGAAAAGTACCGGGCGAGCCTGATTTCGGTGGTGGACATGCAACGGCGGCGCTTTGAATCATGCCTAGATTCCCTCATGCCGCCGTCCGAGGCGGTGGACAGCCTGCGCCGCTGGGCCGAATTGGCCCTGGACCGACGCTGACAGGATCGTGTGAGGCGAGGGGCGAAAGAACACCAATCGAGGGATGCGTTTATGGATCCATGGGAAACGAGCCCGACCGGTGTGGACGATCTGAGCGGTCGATTGCGCCATTTGAAAAATGTCCTGGATGCGGGCTCTTTCCTTCCCCTGCCGAAGGAAGAACGGCTTGCATTGCGCCGGCGGGCGGAAGAGCTTGAAGAAAAGCTGCGGCAGCTGGAAGAGCGGACCCTGCTCATCGGGCTTGTGGGTGGCACGGGAGTGGGCAAGTCCACCTTGATGAACGCCCTGGCCCAGGAACCCATCGCCTCCGTCAGTCATAGAAGACCCCACACCGACCGGGTCTTGATTTATCGCCACGTTCAATGCCCACTTCCCCGATCCCTCGGACGCGGTGAAGGGCTTTTTACGGAAGTGACCCACCAGGCGGATGCGGTGCGGCACGTGATCATGGCCGACCTCCCCGATTTCGATAGCCTGGTCCAGGACCATCGGAATCGGGTGATTGCCTTCATGGAACACCTGGACCTGGTGCTGTGGGTGACCACGCCGGAAAAATACGCCGACGGACGCTTTTATGAAATGCTTCGCGAGGCGCCCAAGGCGCGGGAAAATTTCGCCTTCGTTCTGAACAAGGCGGATATTTTCTTCCCGGATTCCGGAGCTTTCGGCGCTCTGGAGGAATTGAACACCGTGGTCCGCTCCTTCGGGCGGCTTGTGCGCGAAGCGGGTCTTCGCGACCCCGTTCTGTACGTCGTCTCCGCCCAGGAAGCCCTGAAGAGTGCGGAACCTTCTTCCTGGAATCAATTTCCTTTCCTGCGTCGCTGGGTGTTTCAGGAGCGGCACGCCAAGGAAATCCGCGCCATCAAAGGGGCGAATCTGGATGTGGCATTCCACGCTCTGGCCGGCCGTCTTCAGGAAGGGATGCTCCAGCTGGAAAAAGCCGCCCTTTTTTTGGATCAGCTGGCGGCATCCGCCGAAGACGAAAGACGTTCCGAGGATTTGACGTCCATTGTGCGATCGGTTCTCGCTCGCATGCCGGGGCAGGGAAGGGTCGTGCACAGTCTGGAAAACCCGGAAGACCTTCTGGGAGCGGCGGCGTTCCTGTCGTGGCTGGCCCGGCTCGGAGCCTCGTCGCCGGAGCCCTTCCAGGCGGCTTCGGCCTTGGCCGAGGAGGTTTCGGCGGCGGTTGAGAAGCGTTTTCGGCAGTATCTGGAAGGGGTTCGAGAGCTCGGCGCCGCGTTGGCGTTTCAGGCGGGAGTGTCTGATCCGCTGCGGAGCGAGCTGCTGGAACGGATCCATCGATCGTTGGAAAACCTCTCGGTTGCGGAAAGCGCGGCGAATGCCGTCACGGTCGTGCTGGAACAGGCGCGAAAGGTCGGAGAGGCGTCCCGAAGGAGGCGGCAGCGTCTGTGGTGTGTCCTGGTCACCGCCTTGCTGCTGCTGGCCCTTGGCGGGCAGGACGGCTGGCGGGCGGTGTTGGCCCAGCCGGGAGCGGCGAACCTGGTGGGATTGTGTGCCGCCATGGTGGAAAAACTTTTCAGCGGCACGGGCTTGGCGGCGCTGAGCACGTGGGCTTTCCTTCAGGTGATGCTGGGGGCCCGATTTTACCGAGAATACAAGAAATCCTTGCAGCGGCGCGGTGAAGCGATTATAGACTCGCTGCAATCGGCGCTGGAGGGCGTTTTGCGCCGTGCAGTGGAAGAATACCTGGAGGTCGTCCGCCGGTGCCGACACGAGATGGAAAGTCGCCGGCATCTGCTGCAGCAGATCATCCAGGCGGCGCCTTTAAAGGACCGATCCGTTTCATGAAAGGCGTGACGTCGTGCCTCTGAAAATTCTTATCCTGACGACCCTTTTCGTACTCCCCATGGTTCCCACCTTTTGGGCCATTCAGGAAATCCCGCGGCGTCGATTCCGCACGCGACGGCGCAAGATAATCTGGTTCGCCGTGGTGGCCACCGTGCCCTTTTTCGGTGCCCTGCTTTACTGGATTGTGGAAAGACGCCATACGAGTCCAGCGATTCCTGCGTGAAGGAGGTTATCCCGCTCATGCTGACCGTTTTTCGCGAACATGCCGGCAGTTGGATCATCAAGATCGCCCTTTTCGCCATTATCGTCGTTTTCATTTTTTGGGGCGGGTATTCGTACAAGTCCATGAGAGCCAGTCGTCTGGCCCGTGTGGGGGACGTCTACGTGACCTTTGCCGACTACAATCAGGCGTACGATCATCTGCTGAATATGTATCGGCGCCAGTTTGGAAACCATCTGAACCAGGAACTCTTGGAGCGGCTCAACATCAAGCAGCAGGCTCTGGATCTCGTCATCGACCGGGTGCTCATCACCCAGGCGGCCCGCGCCTTGGGGCTCAAGGCGGCTGTGGAAGACGTTCAGGGCGAAATCCTCTCCTTTCCGGTCTTTCAGGTGGACGGGCGTTTCGACCGGCAGCGGTATGTGGCCGTTTTGCAACAAAACCGCATGACTCCTCAGGCTTTCGAACAGCAGTTGGCCCAGGATCTGACCATGCGCCGTGTGGAATCTTTCGTCAAAGGCCAGGCTGTGGTGAGCGATGCGGAAGTGGCCGCGGACGTGCAGTACCGGTTCGGCCGGGTGCAGGTGGCCTACGCGCAGATTGATCCCAAAAATTTCCAAGATAAAGTGACCATCGACGACGCCCAAGTGACGGCTTTTTATGAAAAGAACGCCGATCGCTACAAGGAACCGGAAAAGAGGGTCGTGGCCTACGTGCCCTTTGTTCTGGACGATTTTCTGGGGGACGTTGCGATCAACGACGACGACATTCGCACCTACTACGAAGATCATCGCGACCAGTTCCATCATGAAAAACAGGTCAAGGCGCGCCATATTCTGTTTCGACTCGGGGCGCAAGCCTCCGAAGACGACGTGAAACAGACGGAGGCGGCCGCGCGGTCGGTCCTGGAAAAAGCGCGCAAGGGCGAAGACTTCGCTGCGCTGGCTAAGGCCCATTCTCAAGACGGTTCGGCTCAGGCGGGCGGGGATTTGGGCTGGTTTACCAAAGACCAGATGGTGCCGGCTTTCGCCGAGGCGGCTTTCGCCATGAAGGCCGGCGAGGTGAGCGATCTCGTGCGCACTCCGTTCGGGTGGCATATCATCAAGGTGGAAGATATCCGCCCTGAAGAGACGGTCCCGCTGGATAAGGCGAAACCGCAGATCGAATTGAACCTCAAACGGGAAAAAGCCCGGGATGTGGCTTATCGCATGGCGCGGGAATTCGCCGATGCGGCTTATGCCGACGGGGACGTGGCCAAAGCTGCCGAAAGGATGCACCGAACGGTGGAAGCGCCGGACAAAGCGTTCGGCCTAACGGACATCCTTCCTAAGCTCGGCAACGCCCCCGACGTGATGAAGGCCCTGTTTGCGCTGGGCGAAGGGGAGGTCTCCGACGTCTTGGAATGGGCCAACGGCTTTGTGGTTGGCCAGGTCAAAAAGATTCAGGCGCCTCAAGTGCCTTCCTTGGAAAAGGTGAAAAGCCGCGTTCAGGAAGACCTGAAAGCGGAACGGGCCAGGCAGGAAGCGGAAAAAGCGGCCAAAACCCTTTTGGAAGAGGCGCGCCGACAGGGCGACTTGGACAAGGCGGCCGCTGCAGTCGGTGTGCCCGTCCAGACGAGCGGGTGGTTTTCGCGCATGGAACCCGATGAAAAACTGAAACTGTGGGGCGATGCAGCCGAAGCTATCTTTCAGCTTCAAAAACCTGGGGACATGCCGGAAACCCCCCTTTCTTGGCAAGGGGCGTTCATCGTCTGCCGGCTCGTGGGCCGACAGGATCCGGCGCCTGAGGTTTTGGAAAAAGAGCGGGAAAACACTCGAAAGCGCCTTACCCAAATGAAACAGAACCAGCTCTGGCAGGCCTGGATCGCCAAACAGCGCAACCTGGCAAAAGTGGAAATCCTGCACCAGCTGTAACAGCGTGAATCCCTTGGTCTCCTCGGGCAGCCTCGCGGCATTGCTGGCGGGGTTCACTGCGCTCACCCCAACCCACATTGGTTGATTTAAACGGCGAAAGTTCAGGGCCCGGCTCGTCCCGCCATGGGGCGGCCCCGGCCTTGCGTGCCGCCGCGTGCCCCTTCCCCTGGCCTTGAGCCTCCCCCGCGGGACACGACTCGCCAAAAGCTCCATGGTCGGGCTATATTATTTTAAAAAAGGAAATTTGGCTCAGCGGCGAGGGGGCCCCCATGGGATTAGCCATCAAAGTTTACGAAGCTTTTCGTGACGAGCCGCAAAAAGCCCAGGTGCTTTCCGAAGTTGTCGATATTCTGGAAAGCCGGACGGCCATTGGGGGCAACGTGGCCACACGGGACGCCCTGGAGATCATGAAGCTTCATCTGCAGAAAGAAATGGAGCAGCTCCGGCGCGAGATCGAGCAGGTCCGGCGCGATGTGGAACAGATTCGGGCTGAGCTTAAAGTGGACCTTGCGGCGACGAGAACATCCCTCGTGAAATGGGTGGCCGGAATGCTTCTCGCCCAAACGGGTGTGGTGGTCCCCCTTGTTGCCCTCTTTCGATAAAATCAAGCCGATCTTTCCTGCGCCAAGCGCATAAGGAGTCTTTCCAGAAGGTTTTGAGCCTGTGGGGCACACGCCTGTGTGTGTTGCCAAATGGTCGCTTCATCCTGAATGTATGGGCCTTCGGTGAGCTCCATCCCGCAATGACGGATAAGTGCGTCGATGGTTTCTTCCGTGGATTCCAGATGGAACTGAAGTCCGACCGCCCGATCTTCATAAACAAACGCCTGGCTTTGGCACCCGGCGCTGCGGGCGATGTGCACGGCCCCTTTGGGGACGTCAAAGGTGTCCCCGTGCCAGTGAAATGCGGAAAACGATGGCGGGAAGTCCGCAAAAAGCGCCGACCTGGAGGCCTCCGGCGTCATTTCCACAGGGTGCCAGCCGATTTCCTTGAAAGCTCCCCGGAACACCCTGGATCCCAGAGCATCGGCCAGAAGTTGCGCTCCCAGACAGATGCCGAGAATCTTTTTACCGGAGCTCACGGCGGACCTGATAAACCGCCTTTCCTCGGCAAGCCATGGGTAGTGATGATCTTCATAAATGTTCATGGGGCCGCCCATGACGATGAGCCAGTCAAAGTCGTCCATGGTCGGCAAGGGGTCGCCGCCGTGAAGACGGCTTGTGCGGATTCCAAACCCTTGAGCTGCGGCCCATCGGGCGATATGTCCCGGCCCTTCAAAAGGGACGTGTTCCAAGACGTGCAGTCTCGCCATGACGGGATCCTCCGTTGAGCGCCGTTTGCCTTTCGAAAAGCCCTTCGAATTGTAAAGAACTTTCTCCGGACCGGGGACCATTGCCGATGCCATGGGAAAACGGCCCTTTTCCAAGGTTTCGGGGCCGTCAGCGGACTTCGCGCAGGGCGTCGTCCAAATCGGCGAGCAGGTCTTCGGTGTCTTCGATGCCCACCGAAAGCCGGATGAGGGTGTCCCGAATGCCCATCTTTTCCCTGTCCGCTGGAGGGACGGAAGCATGGGATGTTTCCACGGGAAAACAGGCCAAGGATTCCACTCCGCCAAGGCTCACCGCCGGCGTGAAAAGTTTCAGGCGCCGCATGACCTTGTGCGCCGTGTCGGCGTCCCCTCGAGGCTCGAAGGAAAGCATGCCGCCGAAGCCGCGCATCTGACGGGCAGCCACCCCATGGCCCGGATGGTCCGCAAGGCCTGGGTAAAAGACGCGTTCCACGCGCGGATCCTTCGCCAGAAAGGCCGCCAGGGCCATGGCATTTTCGTTGTGCCGCGCCACGCGAAGCGCCAAGGTCTTGAGCCCCCGTTCCAAGAGGAAACAATCATAGGGGCTGAGGCTGGGCCCGTAGAGGGAAACCATGGGGACGACGGCCGCGATGAGCTCGGATCGGGCGACCACGGCGCCGCAGCACAGATCGCTATGGCCGTTTAGGTACTTGGTGCCGCTGTGCACGACGATGTCGATCCCCAAATCCAAAGGATTTTGGTTGACGGGGGTGGCGAAGGTGTTGTCGACCACCGTGAGCACCCCGCGAGGGCGGGCTAGCCGGGCCAGGGCCTCCAGATCGAGAATCTTCAGAAGCGGGTTCGACGGTGTTTCCAGATGGATAAGGCGTGTTTCGGGCCGAAGGGCGGCGGCGAAATCTCCGGGGTTTTGCGAATCCACCCAAGTCACGTCAATACCGCGGCGCGGCAATTCCCGCTGGGCCAGCCCCACCGTGCCGCCGTAAAGGTCCCGCTGCAAAACCACATGGTCCCCGGCTTTGCAAAAAGCGAGAAAAACGCTGCCGATGGCGGCCATGCCGGAAGCGACCACGATGCCCGCTTCGCCATTTTCCAAGGCGGCGATCTTTTCGGCGACGGCCTTCTGCCCCGGAATGTTCTGATAGCGAGGGTAAACCACCGTGCCCAGCGGGCCGGGAACCCGAAAGGCCGATGAAGCGAAAATCGGCGTGTTGACGCCGCCCGCCAGGGTGTCTTCATACGTTCCTGCATGCACGCACCGCGTGGAAAAACCCCCACCCGACCGTAAATCACCCCCCATCCAAGACTCCTTCCCTTTGAGCATCCTTCATGTTTATTCGCGTTTATGGGCTGTCCGTGGAAAAAAGAGCGAGGGCTGAGGCCACCACGTTGTCCACGGTAAAGCCGAAGTTTGTCATGACGACGGATCCTGGCGCCGACGCACCGAACCGGTCAATGGCGATAACAGCGCCTTGGGAACCCGTCCACCGGTGCCAGCCCATGGACGATCCCGCCTCAACGGCCAAGCGAGCCGTGACCTCCGGCGGCAGCACGGCGTCCCGATAGGCGGCGTCCTGGCGTTGAAACAGTTCCCAAGAAGGCATGGACACCACCCGTGTGGGGATGCCCTTTTGCCTTTCCAGGACCTTTTGGGCTTCCAGAGCCAGGTGGGTTTCGGACCCCGTGGCGATCACGATCAATCGGGGTGGGCCGGAACTTTCGGCAAGGATATAGGCCCCTTTGGAGACCCCCTGAAAAAGCTTTTCTCGATCCACGTCAAGCACCGGCACGTTTTGCCGCGTCAGGGCCAGAGCCACGGGCCCGTCGGACTCCAGGGCGATTTTCCAGGCTGCGGCCGTTTCGTTGGCGTCCGCGGGGCGCAAAACGGTGAGATTGGGGATGGCGCGAAGACTCGCCAGCTGTTCGATGGGCTGGTGGGTCGGGCCGTCTTCGCCCACGCCGATGCTGTCGTGGGTAAAAACATAGATCACCTTGGTTTTCATCAGCGCGGCCAGCCGAATGGCCGGGCGCATGTAGTCCGCGAAGACAAGGAACGTCCCACCGTAAGGCCTCACCCCGCCGTGCAGGGCCATGCCGTTCAAGATGGCGCCCATGGCGTGTTCGCGCACGCCGAAGTGGAGGTTGCGGTTGCCGCCCTGAGTGAGAAACGTCTTGTTGGATGGGGCCAGATCGGCGGAGCCTCCCATGAGGTTTGGGATCACGTCGGCCAGGGCGTTCAGGACCTTGCCCGAGGCGTTTCGCGTGGCGACGGATCCCGCCGCGGGATCGAAAAGGGGAAGGTGTTTTTCCCATCCGTGGGGAAGCGTTCCGGCCAGGAAGGATTGCAAAAGGGCCGCTTCTTCCGGATAAGCTGTGCGGTAGGCATCCAACCGGGCGTTCCACTCTTCCTGTCGACGCCGGCCTTCCGCCACGGCCCGTCCCATGGCCTCACGAACGTCCTGAGGCACGTGAAAGGCCTCTTCAAGGGGCCAGCCGTAGCATTCCTTTGTTTTTCGAGCCGCTTCGGGGCCGAGGGGTTCCCCGTGGCAGGCAGCGTTGTTTTGCTTGGGACTGCCGTAGCCGATAACGGTTCTTACGGCAATGAGCGACGGCCGATTGTGCTCCGCCTTCGCTGCCGTAATGGCTTCATGAATTGCTTCCAGATCGTTTCCGTCGGCGACGCGCTGCGTATGCCACCCATAAGCCTGAAAGCGAGTCAGGACGTCTTCAGTGAAGGTCAGGGCCGTGTCCCCTTCGATGGTGATGTGATTGTCATCGTAGAGGTAAATAAGTTTTCCCAGTTTCCAGTGTCCGGCCAGAGACGCGGCTTCGGAGGCCACCCCTTCCATGAGGTCGCCGTCGGAGACCAGGGCGTAGGTGTGGTGGTCGATGATGGGAAAGCCGGGTCGGTTGAAACGTTCGGCAAGCCATTTTTCGGCCAGCGCCATCCCGACGCCCATGGCGAAACCCTGGCCGAGAGGGCCTGTGGTGCATTCCACGCCGGGGGTGAGGCCGTATTCGGGATGGCCGGGGGTTTTGCTCTCCCACTGGCGGAAGTTCTTGAGGTCTTCCAGGCTGAGGTTGTAGCCCGTAAGATGCAAAAGGGCGTAGAGGAGCGCCGAGCCGTGTCCGGCGGAAAGGATGAATCGATCGCGGTTGACCCACGACGGATCCAAAGGATTATGGCGAAGATGTCGGGCCCACAGCACGTAGGCCATGGGCGCGGCGCCCAAGGGCAGCCCCGGATGGCCCGATTTGGCCTTTTCCACCATATCCACCGCCAAAAGCCGAAGGGTTGTGACACATTGCTCATCCACGGTCTCTGTGTGCATGCTGCGCTCCTCCTCGAGGGCTTACCCGGCTTTTCATGGTTCCCTGCGCGAAAACCCAAGTCCCCCGCACTGGTGCCTCACCTCGACTGCAATGTCAAGTCGCCAATGGGGATCGCCTCGTCTCCCCACCCTCCACGTCGCTCCTGGAGGAACCCGGCACTTTTCATTGACAAAAAACCGACCGCCTCGGTAAGAAAGGACGCCAATTCACATACGAATATGTGAACCCCGTTTTGCCCTTCCTGCTTTTTCGTAACCACCGCCACGAAGGCCTTCATGGATGTGCGGGTGTCTTGGCATGGGTCCAAGGCGAAGGAAGACTCGTGTGTCTCGAGGAGGAGGATGAGATGAAAAACAAAAGGGGCCGTGGTCTATGGGTGGTTTTCGCTATCGTGGTGGGCGCAATGATCGGCATGGGGACCATGCTCCATGCCGCAGAAAACGTGGAACCCGTGGTGGTTACGGCGTCCAAGCTTCCACGCACGCCCGGCAACGTCACGCAGAAGGTGGACACGGTGGATTCGGAACGCCTTTCGGGGATCGTTTCGGGGCATCGCAACGTGGCGGATTGGCTCATCTATCAACCCGGGGTGTTTGCCAACGTCCTTTCCCGAAATGATGCCAACTGGGGTTCTGTGGGCGGCCTGTCCCAGAAGTACAACACCTACATGTTGGAAGGGCTGCCCATCGACGTCTTTGTGGAACCGCAAAGTCTGGAAGTGCTCACTTTCGATCGCATGGAAGTCCAGCGCGGCCCGGCGGCGGTGCTCTATCCGAACTATCTCGGGATGGATTTTGCGGGCAATCAGAGTCCCTTGACGGGAACGACCAACATCCTTTTGAAGGAACGATTCGACAAAGCCCAGACCGTCCTCGACGCTTCCTACGGATCCTACGCCACATTCGGCGCCCGCGTGTTGCACCAACAGCCCGTGGGAAACGTTCATTTTTTTCTAGGGGGCGGCGTGGAGGATTCCGACTACACCAATTACGGCACGAAAGATTCCTGGCTGAACATGATTGACGACCCGGAGTATCAAAAGACCAAGTTTTACGGCAAGGCCACCTGGTTCATCGACGGCGATGAGCGGCACAAGGTCTCGGTTTTCGCCCATCGAACCGACCACAGCGGCGATGCCGGGCGGCCGAAGAGGGGCTTCAATCATGCCTACTGGACGCTTCAGACGGCATACCAGCTGCCGCTTGACGAGACCCTGACCGCTTCGTTTAAGTTGGGTTACCGGAACTACGACCGCAGCTGGCAGGAAGACAATTATCCGAAAGATCTCTCCCTCAGGGAAGAAAACGGCGTGCGCCAGGAAATCATCCCGGGCGATGTGTCCCTGGCTTTTGAGCATTGGGGGGGAAGCGTGCTCACCGTCGGTGGGGATTTTCAGACGGCCGCTTACAAGACTTACACCAATCCCGGAGTCCGGACGGTGACCAACGATGCCGATGCGGTGCAGTACGGAGTGTATGCTCAGGAAGAGCTGGTCTGGGGCCGGACGGTTTTCAGGCTGGGCGGCCGTTATGCCTACACGAAGCATGACGTGGATCTCTTGGGAGGCTTAACGCCTGAAGAGGATTCCGCGTCCTGGGACAAATGGTTGTGGAGTGCCGGGGTGCGCCATCATTTTCTGGACAATCTTGCCGCCTATGCCAATGTGGGTTCGAGTTTCGTGGCCCCGTCCATCCATTCCGTCGCCGGGACGCTGAAATCTTCCGACCGCGGTGTCCCCGGAAAAGACGGGCGCCTTCCCAACCCTGACCTGGAACCGGAATCGGGTGTGGGCGCCGACCTGGGGGTGGATTGGAAGGTGAGGAAAAACCTGAGCTTCGGGGTGCGAGGCTTCTATAACAAGGTCAACGATCAGATTGTTCAAGTGGTGGTGAGCCAAAAACCGTCGCAGGCTCAAGACATCAATGCCGGGGACACCACCTCCATGGGCGTGGAACTCGAAACCTCGTTCAGACCCGTCAATTGGATGCGATGGTTTGCCAACTACACCTATACGGATACGGAAATCGACAATGACAAGGATCCGGACATGGACGGCGCCGAAGTGCCTTTCGTGCCCAAACACATGGGGAACATCGGGGTGGACCTGGATTTGCCCTACGATGTCAAAGTGAGTGTGTTCCTGCACATGGCGGGAAGGATCTACGACAGCACGTCCAAGCAGAACCGCAATCGCTTTTCGGGCTATGAGGTCCTGAACGCTTATGTGGAAAAACTTCTGCTGAAGAAAGACACCACGACCCTCTCCGTCTACGGGCAGTTTTACAATGTGACCGACAACGACTATGAAATGCCGTGGCAGTTCCAGGATCCGGGCTTTGCTTTCACCGGCGGCGTGAAACTCGTTTTCTAAGAGGATGTTCGGGACGGTGCGGGGCTTGCTCCTGCGCCGTCCCGTTAGACGCACAAAACATGTTTGAAAATCGCACAAAGTCTCGTTCCGCCCGACAGGGCCGGCCTGTGACCCTATGGGGCCTTGCGACGCTTCTAAGCCTGTGGGTCCTGGCGTGGATTGGCCCGGCGGCGGCCGGATCCGTGGAGGTGGTGGATTTCCGGGGCAAGACCGTCCTTTTAAAGGAGCCCGCCCGGCGGATCGTGTGCCTCATCGAAAGCGCCCTTTCGGGCCTTTATATGCTGGGGGCGGCCGATCGCGTCGTTGGGGTTTCCTCCAACATCTACGAGGGCAGTGTACGGCCTTATTATGAGGCGCTGGACCCCAGGATACGGTTCAAGAGTCTTCCGGCGCCGGGAAACTGGGATTTTATCAACGTGGAATCCGTGGTGGCCCTGAAACCCGATCTTGTCATTCTGTGGGCGCACCAGACGGAAGCCATTCAAGCGTTGGAAAACCGGGGGATTGCGGTTTTCGGGGTGTTTGTGGAGCGGTTTGCCGACGTCCATCGGGAAATCGAAGCCTTCGGGGTTCTTACGGGAACCGAAGAAAGATCCCGGGAACTCATCCGGGCGGTTGCCCAAGAGCGGCAGTGGGTGGACGAAAAACTGCAGGCCGCGACGGCCCTGGGGCGGCCCACCGTGTACTTCATGTGGGCCCAGGGGGACTTGGAAACCTCCGGGGAAAACTCCACGGTGGATGAACTCATCGAAATGGCGGGGGGCGTCAACGCCTTCAAACATATGCCCCAGGAACACGTCACGGTGCACTGGGAAAGCGTGCTCAAAGCCGATCCGGACCTCATCGTCATGTGGGTGAACGCCGCGCGGGATCCTTTGCACATCCTCAGCGACGTTCGGTGGCGATGGGTCAAGGCCGTGAAGAATAAGCGCGTTCATGAGCTTCCCGATGTCTTTACCAGCGACTTGTGGACGTTGAAATACCCGGTGGCGGTCCTGACCCTGGCTCGATGGCTGCATCCCCAGGCCTTTCACGGCGAGGACCTGAAAGGGAGACGTCGAGCCTTTCTGGAACGGCTTTACAACTCGGCCGCCGTGGCCCGGGTGGCGGATCATGTTCCCTTGGATTAAGCGCGCCGTGGTTTTCGGCTTTCCCTGGCCCATCGTTGTGCTGTCCGTTTTCGTGGGCCCTCAGGATTCCATAGCCCCGAAGGAGGCGCTCGAGTGGATGGCGTCGATGATGATGGGAGCCCCCGCCGCCGAGAACGCGGATCTTGTGCGGGCCATCGTGTGGGATATTCGCCTTCCCCGCATTCTTCTTGCCTTCTGCGTCGGCGGCGCCTTGGCCGCGAGCGGGGCCACCTTGCAGGCCGTCTTCAGAAACCCTTTGGTGTGCCCGTACATTCTTGGGCTGTCCTCCGGAGCGGCCTTTGGCGCGGCTGTGGCGCTTGCCGTGGGCTTCCTGCCCGTCTACGGCTCCGCTTTCCTTTTCGCCATGGCGGCCGTCGGATGCAGCTATGCTCTGGGGCGTGTGGGTAAAGCGGTGACGCCCGTCAGCCTGGTGCTTTCGGGTATTATCGTTTCAGGCATTTTTACGGCCCTGCTCACCATCGTCCAATTCCTTGCCGACCCTTTCCGGCTGCAGACCATCGTCCATTGGACCATGGGCAACCTGCACAATGCGGAATGGAAAAGAGTCCTGGACAGCGTCCCCCTCATGGGGTGCGGCGGGGTGGGCATGTTTTTCCTGCGCTGGCGGATGAACGTTCTGGCTTTGGGAGACCAAGAGGCCTATGCCGTGGGCGTGGACCCCGAAAGGGAAAAGATCACGATGCTCATTCCGGCAACCCTCGCCGCCTCGGCGGCGGTGGCGGCGGCGGGCATCATCGGCATGGTGGGGCTCGTGGTGCCCCACATGGTGCGCATGATGCTCGGTCCGGACAATCGCGTGGGGATGCCGGCCTGCTTTCTGTTCGGCGGGGCGTTTCTCGTCCTGGTGGACGATTTTTCCCGCGCGTTGACCGCCTTTGAACTGCCCATCGGCATTTTCACCACCCTCGTCGGCGGGCCGTTCTTCATTTTCCTGCTCCGTCGATTCCGCCTGGGCTGGGCCGTATGAAAGACAGGCATGGCTGCGACGCCTCTGCGGGAAACGAAGCGGCCCTGTGCGTGCGCAACCTGCGCTTTGCCTACGGCGGCGTCGAGGTCCTTCGCCACGTGTCCTTCGACATCAAACCCCAGCGTTTTACGGTGCTCGTGGGGCGAAACGGCAGCGGCAAATCGACCCTTTTCCGACTCCTCGTGGGGCTGCTCAAACCCCAGGAAGGACGTATCGCCGTTTTCGGGCGTGACCTCCATCGGCTTTCCCTGAGAGAGAGAACGCGTCTTTTGGGATTCCTGCCCCAGCATCACCATCCCGTGTTTCCTTTCAGCGTAGAGGACGTGGTCCTTACGGGACGGGCGGCCCACGCGGGGCTTGTTCCCAAGGCTCAGGACCGCGCCGCGGTGCGGGAGGCCCTGGAACAGTTGGGGATCGAGCCTCTCGCCTCCAAACCGTATACGGAACTGTCCGGAGGTGAGCAGCAACTGGTGCTCATTGCGCGCGTGCTGGCGCAAAAGCCCAAAGTCTTGCTCTTGGACGAGCCCACGTCTCACCTGGATTTTGTCAACGCGCACCGCCTTATGGCCCTCGTGCGGGACTCCCTGTGTGCCCACATGACCGTTGTGGCCATTCTGCACGACCCCAACCTGGCCTTCCAACACGGCACGGATTTTTTCTTTTTGGCCGACGGGCATGTGTTCCAACCCGATTCGGGCCGGGATCCCTGGAATTCGGCGCTGCTGGAGCGGGTCTACGGCGTGCCCATGGAAACCATCTCTTTTGGAAATGGTGCGGTCGTCGTTCCCGGGGATTTTTCAAAGTCGGCACGCCCCTGATCGTTACGGAAGAGAAGGCGCCGCCTCGGTATGTCCGCGGGCAGGGATGCTTGACAGTTTTTCTCCAATTCAGGTATAAGCCTTTTCACTATGCGCGGTAACAACGGGAAGCCTTCTTCTTCTCTCGTGGGGACCAGCGGCCATGGCGGCGATGCGGCGGTTTGGGCACCCGGTGCGGGCGGCGGCGTTCTTGTGCCTGGGA